>ERZ824488.191-NODE-191-length-85229-cov-18.116890_pt1 | contig 85229 bp, 79 predicted proteins | sample MGYA00519936_ERZ824488 | MGnify/ENA primary metagenome ERZ824488 (study PRJEB31778, sample SAMEA3449153) | human gut metagenome | biome: human gut; feature: human-associated habitat; material: faeces | place: United Kingdom | collected 2010/2012 ...
GGTTTACTGGAGGTAAATCGAGAAATTTGCATGCCGCAGATGGCGGAAAAGACATTGCCCGACGCGCCGCCGAATTGTGCGGCGGCGCCTAAGGCTTATTCGCCCTTCTTTTCACGGTTGCCAAGGAAGCTCGGCCGATCCGGAGAGAAGCCGCGGCGCGCGGGTCTCGGCTCGGCAAACGCGTCGGCGTCGCCATAGGTTCTCGGCGTCTGGCGCGGCGGGATGCGCGTGGAAGCCTCGCCCGCGGAGCGCTGCTGCGGACGCTGTGCCGGGCGCTGCGCGTTGGGACGGGGCGCCGGACGGCGGGGCTGCTCCGGACGGCGATCGAAAATCGGCGGAATGCTCGCGCCCTTTTCATCGTCGGTCTCGCCGATGTCCGGGATCACCGGCTCCGCGGTCTCCTCGGCCGGCTGCGGATTCGCGGGCTTTCTCGCGAAGGGATTGCTGCTCTTCTTGTCCGGGAACGGCGTCTTTTCAAAGCCGGTCGCGATTACGGTGATGTGCACCTCGTCGGTCAGGCTCTCGTCGATGCCCGCGCCGAAGATGATGTTCGCTTCGGGGTCCGCGGCCTGCGTGATCAGCTGCGCGGCCTCGTTTACCTCGATGATGGAGGTATCCGGGCTGCCGGTGATGTTGATCAGCACGGCGCGCGCGCCGTCGATGGAGGTTTCCAGCATCGGGCTGGACACCGCCTGCTTGGCGGCCTCGACCATGCGGTTTTCGCCGCTGCCAACGCCAATGCCCATGTGCGCGAGACCGCGGGATTCCATCACGGTGCGCACGTCGGCAAAGTCAAGGTTGATCATCGCTGGCACGGCGATCAGGTCGGAAATGCCCTGAATGCCCTGACGGAGCGTATCGTCGGCAATCTTGAACGCTTCGGTCATCGTGGTGCCCTTGGAAACAATCTGCAGCAGACGATCGTTGGGAACCACAACCAGCGTGTCCACGTTCGCCTTCAGCTGCTCAATGCCGTTTTCGGCGTTCTTCATGCGCTGACGGCCTTCGAACATGAACGGCTTCGACACCACGCCAATGGTGAGAATGCCCTGGTCGCGCGCGATTTCCGCGATAATCGGGGCCGCGCCGGTGCCCGTGCCGCCGCCCATGCCGCAGGTAACGAACACAAGGTCCGCGCCCTTCATGATTTCGGCCAGCTCCTCGCGGCTTTCCTCCGCCGCGCGCTTGCCGACGTCGGGGTTCGCGCCCGCGCCTAGGCCCTTGGTCAGCTTTTCGCCAATCTGAACCTTGTTCGTCGCCTTGCTGAGCTGCAGCGCCTGCTTATCGGTATTCACGGCGATAAATTCCACGCCGCGCAGACCACTATCCACCATACGGTTTACCGCGTTCGTTCCCGCGCCGCCGACTCCGACTACTTTAATCGAAGCGTAGTTAGACGATTCCATTTCAAATTCGAGCACAAGGCATCCCCCTCGCTATTGATTGTAATCCTTTATCTCCTGTTGAACAAGCCGCGCAAGCCGTCCGCCAGACGGTTCGGCAGCGTATCCTGCTCCGGCGAGCGCTGCTCAATCGAGTCAAAAATCAGATCGACCAGACCCATCACGCTGGAATACACGGGGCTGTTCAGCTTTGCCGCCTTGATCGCGGGCACCTTCACCGGCCGCTTCAGCTTTCCGGCCAGATATTCGCGCCCGCCGCGGATGAGCGCCAGCCCGCCGCCGGTCAGGTAAACCTGCGACCGCGGCAGCACGGCGTCGCCCGCGTCTTCGATCGTCATCTGGATCATTCCGCACAGCTCGTCCACGCCCGTTTTCATGCATTCTTTCACGAATTCGGCTTTATAATCCAATCTCCTGCCGCTTTCATCGTAAAATTCCGGTGGATTTACCAGATCGAACCGATCCGCGCCCAGCACGAAGCAGCGCTTGAGCTGCTCGGCCTCGTCGCCGCGAATTTCCATCGCCTGCGCAAGGTCTTCCGTCAGATGCGCGCCGCCCATCGGCAGAACCGCGTGATACACCATCGCGTCGCCCTCGCAGACGCTCACCTCGGTGTTCAGGAAGCCCACATTGGCGAAAATGCACGGCTTTTCGCGGTCCTCAATCGACGTAAGCAGCAGCTGCTCGCCGAACGACGACGACAGAAACCCGTTAATTCCCAGTCCCATGGAATCCATCAGCGAACGCATATCGTCCAGAAACACCTGATCGGCGACGATAAACGAAACGCACGCCGTCAAATTCTGTCCCTGCACGTTCAGCGGCATCATCGTGCGTTTTCCATTATCAATGGAAAACCACGCCGGCGAACGATGAATTACGTTGCCGCCGTGCCGATCAAAACGGAACACGTTTGCCGCCATGTCCTGAACTTCGTCAATATCTTCCTCGCTCACGCGCCCACGCTCGCCGCGAATCGGCACCGTGGCCTCCGTATGCTTCACGTGTATATATTCGCACGGCACGCCGATGTATATGTCCTTGATTTTGGTGCCAGCGTCCTTCTCCGCCGCGCTGATGGAATTGTACACCGCCTGGGCCAGACGGTTCGGCGTCACCCAATCACCGCCCTGGTACCCGTCGTATGGCACGGTGCCGCTTCCAATGATGTCGCACCGGTTGAAACCGCCGTTCTCCGCAATCACAGTAACGATCTTCGAGGTGCCAAACTCGATAGCTGCTACCTGTGTTCTCATCTTGCTCTATCTCCCGCCTCGTTTACGAGTATCTTCTCTGCGCCTTATCCTCTGTATCCTTATTATACAGGATGAACCGGCCGCCTGTAAACACTTTTTTGGTGAATATTTCAGTTATAATTCAATTTTATTACGCTTTTACATTCCGGGTCGGGTGCTGGCATCGTTGTACCCCCCTTCCCGCGGCAGATACGCCGCCTGGCCCGCCGAAATGATCACCTCGCCCGTCGTCTTGCCCTCGTTCAGGAACGCGCGGATGATGTCGATCATCTCAATCAGATCGTCGTCGATGTAAAACTTCACCAGCAGTCCGGGTCGGGTTATCAGCCGGTATTCGTTGTTATCGATCACAAGATCCGAAATCAGGCTCATGGCGTCGCAGCTGTTGATGGCGCGGGTAATCTTCAGAATGTCTCTGAACTGGGACGGCCGCTTGGTTGCCGCCAGCCGTCCGGGCAGCATCTCCGTCAGCTCCGCGCCCTTCACGTTCAGGACCTCGTAGGTCGGCAGCTCGCTGAGCCGCGCCATCACGTATCCCTCGGTATCAATCAGCGTGTACATGCCGGCGGAGGAAATCACCGCGCACGGCACACGGTTTTTGACGGTCAGCGTCACGCTCGTGGTTCCCGAGCGCTCGAGGCTCACAAAGGAGACATAGCCCACGTCGTTCACGCCGCGCGCCACCGTCTCGCTCATCTCGTCCACGGAGCCGATGGACGCGCCCATCTTCAGGCCGGAGGCGCGGATGATCTCCTCATCCGAAATGTACGTAACACCGCCCGCGCCCTCCCGGACGACGCGCACCTCCTTCAGGACATTCTGCCGCCCCGTAAGCACAAGAAGGAGCAGGCCGCACAGAATCAGCAGAAGATACATCGCCGGTCTCGAGTTTCGAGTCCTTCTCCTTCTCGCGTTCGCCATGCTCATCTCTCCGTTTCCCCGTTTTCGCAGGTAATCGCCGCCCTAAGCGACGTTTGTTTCCGATGATATGTTCAGAATCAGCCCGACCGCGCCCATCACAATCGCCACGGACGTGCCGCCCGCCGAGAACAGCGGCAGCGGCAGACCCGTCGTCGGCATCACGCCGGTCACGACCGCAACGTTCAGAACCGTCTGCACGCCGATCATGCACGCGATTCCTCCGGCCAGCAGGCTGCCGAAGCGATCCCGGCAGCGAATCGCCGTCCGCAGCGCGAAAAACAGAAACGCGGCGAACAGCGCCAGAATCCACACGCAGCCGAAGAAGCCCAGATCCTCGCCGATAACGGCAAAGATGAAATCGCTCTCCGGATACGGCAGGAAGGAATACTTCTGCCGCCCGCGGCCAAGCCCCATCCCGAACAGTCCGCCGCTTCCGAACGCCATCAGCGACTGCGCCAGCTGATAACCCTCGTTGGACAGGTATCGGAACGGATCGACGAACGAGATCATGCGTGCCCGCCGGTACGGCTCGCTGAAGGCGTAGTACGTGCCCACGCACAGACCCGCCGCGCCGATCAGCCCCAGATGCGTAAGCCGCGCGCCCGCGAGCATCGTCATCACCGCCGCGACGATCACGATCGACCCCGCCGTGGACAGGTTCGGCTGCAAAAGCACCAGCGCGAACATCACGCCCGGCACGATGAACAGCGGCACCAGCCCATGCCAGAAATTTCGAATGTTCCGCGAGGGCGACGCAAGCGCCCGCGCCATGAACAGCACCATCGAGTACTTCGCCAGCTCCGACGGCTGAAACGAAACCGGCCCCAGCCTGAGCCAGCGGCGCGAGCCGTTCAGATACACGCCGACGCCCGGAATCGCCACCAGCCCCAGCAGCAGCAGGCTGACCACAACAAACGCGCCGCTGATCACCGGGTTCGAAAGCGCCCGATAGTTCAGCTTCCAGACCGCGGCCATCAGGAACGCCCCGACGCCCACGCCCATCAGCTGACTGATAACCTCTGAAAGCGAGCTTCCCTTGTCCTGCGCGTTATAGTAGCTTGCCGCGTACAGCGCCACAAGCCCGCTCGCCAGCAGCAGGAAAAACGAAATCCAGATGCCCTTCTCCGCGCGCTTGCCGCGAACCTCGCGAAGCAGCGGCACGCTTTTCTCCATAGCCCCGCGTAAGCGGAGTCCGGTCAAGCTTCCTTCAGTTCGTTTACGATGCGCTTGAACTCGCGTCCGCGCGCCTCGTAGTCGGAGAACATGTCAAAGCTCGCGCAGGCCGGGGACAACAGCACGTTGCCGCCCGTCACCGCGTGCGCGCGGGCAATCCGAATCGCCTGCTCGAAATCGTATCCGGCGTATTCGAACGCCGTGAAGCCGTGCGCCTTCAGCGCTTCCCCAATCCGCTCGCCGGTCTTGCCGATCAGCACCGCGTATGTAATGGGATTCCGGCGGATGACCTCGCACATTTTACCGAAGTCGGAGTTCTTCTCAGAGCCGCCAAGAATAATCACCGTGGGCTCCTTCATCGTTTCCACGGCCTTGACCGTGGAATCCGGGTTCGTGCCCTTGGAATCGTTGATGTACTTCACGCCGTCCAGCACGCGCACGGTCTCGATCCTGTGCTCCACGCCATGGAAGGTGCGCAGCGTGTGCCGCACGACCGGCGCAGGCACGCCGGCGCAGATGGCCGCGGCCGTCGCCGCCAGCGCGTTTTCCAGATTGTGCGGGCCGGGAATATACACATCCTCCACCTTGCACACGGGGGTGGGCGCGTCGCTTCTGCCGAACATGATCAGCCCGTCCTTCACAAACGCGCCCTCCGGCGGCACCTGCGTGCGGGAGAACCACACCACCCGGCACTTCACGTGCGCCGCCATGCCGCGCGTGATGGGATCGTCGTAGTTCAGCACCACGCAGTCATTCCCGCGCTGGTTCATGAACACGCGCTCCTTTACGGCCGCGTAGTTCTCCATCGTGTGATGGCGATTCAGGTGATCCTCCGTCAGGTTCAGAATCAGCGAAATCTCCGGCCGGAACGTATCCACCGTTTCCAGCTGGAAAGAAGAAAGCTCGCACACGACCATATCGTCGTCCTTCATCTGCGAAGCGTACGCACTGTACGGATCGCCGATGTTGCCCACCACGTAACTGATGCGCCCGGCGTTTTTGAATATCTCGCCCAGAAGCGTCGTGGTGGTCGTCTTGCCGTTGGTGCCCGTCACCGCGACCACATGGCCGCGTCCCAGCCGGTACGCCAGCTCGACTTCACCGATTACCTCAATGCCCTTCGAGCGCGCCAGCGCCACCGCCGGTTGCTCCGCCGGAATGCCCGGGCTGATGACCATCATGTCCATGCCGTCCAGACAGTTTTCCACCGGCTCGCCCAGCCGCCATTCAATGCCCTCCGCCTTCAGCGGCGCTATCGAATCGCCCAGCGCTTCGGCCGTCTTCAAATCGTTTATGCGCACATACGCGCCCGCGTCGTTCAGCAGCTTCGCCGCCGCGACGCCGGAGCGCGCCATGCCCCACACGAGCACATGCTTTCCAATCATGTCAAACCCTCCCCCGGCTGTTCAATCAGCCGACAAAGCCGCTCAGCGCGATCAGGCACATCATCGCGGTCACAATGTCATACATCGCGACAATGCGCGTTTCGGGAATGCCGCTCAGTTCAAAGTGATGCTGAAGCGGCGCCATGCGGAACACGCGCTTGCCGTGCGAAATGCGGAAGTAGGCAAACTGAATCAGATCCGACAGCGACGCAAGCACCATCGTGAACGCAATGATGGGCAGAATCAGCATCTGACGGGTCACAATGGCCACCGCGACCATCGCACCGCCGATGGCGAACGAACCCACATCGCCCATGAACACGCTCGCCGGATGCGTATTGAACCGCAGAAAGCCCAAAAGCGCGCCGCAGAGCGATGCGCAGAAGATGGCCGTGTTGAACAGGTCGTTGTCCGTCGTCCCGTCCGGCAGCACGGACAGGGACAGTGCAATCAGCGCCAGCGCGGCGAAGTCGATCATGCCGCTGCCCGCGCACAGGCCGTCCAGACCGTCCAGCAGATTGGACGAATTCACCATCGCCACGATGACGAAAGCCGTGAACGGAATATAGAACCAGCCCAGATCCCACTCAAGGCTCGAAAACGGCACGCGCAGCTTGGAGCCGATGTACGGGCTGTTGTAGGCGAACACCGCAATGGCGATGCCCAGCAGGATCTGCGGCAGCAGCTTCTGCTTCGGGGTCAGACCCTCCGAGCGCTTCCTGACCACCTTGATATAGTCGTCCAGAAAGCCAATCGCCGCGAACAGCAGCATCGTGAGAATCAGAAACCACAGGTCGTACTTGGGCGTCTGTCCCTTCACGGAGAACAGAATCGCGCAGACGATCGCCGACGGGATGAAAATCAGCCCGCCCATCGTCACCGTGCCCTGCTTGCGCATATGCGAGCGGGGGCCGAAATCGTTAATCGTCTGCCCCACCTTCAGCTTCTTCAGCCACGGGATCAGAATCGGGCCCACCAGCATCGCCGCGACGAACGACGCCAGCACCGCAAAAATCAACCTCTGCATCTTCCGTTTCCTCCGTTATTACACGCCTGCCATTTCTTCCAGAAGCTCCTGAACGATGACCTTCTCGTCGAACGGGTGCTTTTCGCCCCGAATCTCCTGATAGGTCTCGTGACCCTTTCCGGCCAGCACGACGCAGTCGTTCTTCTTCGCCATGCTCAGAGCGTACCGAATGGCCTCCCGGCGGTTCTCGATCACCACATATTCGCCGCCGGTGGGCTGAATTCCTTCTACAATCGCGTCAATGATTTCCATCGGTTCTTCATCGCGCGGGTTGTCGGAGGTAATGATGGTGAAGTCCGCCAGCCTGCCGCCGATTTCGCCCATGATGGGCCGCTTGCTGTGGTCGCGCCCGCCGCCGCAGCCGAACAGCGCGATTACGCGCCCCTTCGTGGTCTCGCGCACGGTTGTCAGGATGTTTTCCAGCGCGTCCGGTGCGTGCGCGTAATCCAGAATCACGCGGTACGGCGTGTGCGTGTCCAGAAGCTCGATGCGCCCCGGCACGGACCTGACCGTTTCCAGCCCCTCGCGGATTGCGTTGATCTCCACGCCCACCTGATCCGCCAGCGAGGCCGCCATCAGCGCATTGTACACGTTGAAAATGCCCGTCATGCCCATGCGCACGATCGCGGCCGCGCGGTTGTGGAAGCACAGGCGGAAGCTCAGTCCGCTCTCGGTAAATTCGATCTCGCGCGCATACACGTCGGCGCGCTCGCGGATGCCGATGCGGGTATAGGGAATCTTCATCGCGTCCACCGCTTCGGCCACGCGCTCGTCATCTGCGTTCACGGTGTTGCGCTCGGCCATCGGAAGTATGGCCAGCTTCGCCTTCAGATACTCCTCCATCGTGCCGAAATAGTCCAGATGGTCGCGGGAAAGATTGGTAAAGCCCGCGGCGGCGAAGCGAATGCCCGCCACGCGGTGCATGGCCAGCGCATGCGCGGAGACCTCCATCACAACGAAGTCCAGCCCTGCTTCCTCCATCCGCTTCAGCGTCTGCTGAAACTCCACCGGATCCGGAGTCGTCTTCCCGGCGGCGTATTCGGTCTCGCCGATCAGCGTGCACACGGTGCCGATCAGGCCGACTCTGTGTCCGCCCTTCTCCAAAATCGCCTTCAGAAGAAAACTCGTGGTCGTCTTGCCCTTCGTGCCGGTGATGCCGATGATCTTCAGCGACTTCGACGGGTTCCCGTAGAACGCCGACGCGAGATAGCTCATGGCGAGCCGCACGTTTTCCACGAGAATCTGCGGACAGTCCACCGCCAGCTCTCTTTCCACCACCAGCGCCGCCGCGCCGCGGGAAACCGCCTCCGGCGCGTATTCGTGCGCGTCGAAGTGCATGCCCGGGATGCAGAAGAACAGACAGCCGGGCTCAATTTTCCTGGAGTCGGTGCACAGCGACTGGACCTCCCTGTTTTCGTCTCCGATCAAGCGATATACAATAGGAAGATCTTTCAGCAGTTCTTGAATCCTCATGGAACCATCGGCCTCCAAACCTTGTGTCTTATTCTTCCCCCGGGAACGCGAACGTGACGTCCACCACCGCGTCCGGGAATACGTATTCTCCCGCCTCGGGAGACTGCGAACAGGCAATCCCGCTGCCGGAAAGCTTCAGCCTCAATCCGCAGGAGATCAGCGTCTGGTTGACCTCCATCACGGACTTGCCCTTCACGTCGGGCACCTCAATCCACGCGTCGGCGTCCACCTCGGCGTCGCCGTCCATGTACAGCATCACGACGGAGCCCTTCGTCATCTCCGCGCCCGGCTCGGGCATCTGGTCGCGAACCCGCGCGCCCGCGCCGCTGAGCATGTAGCCAAGCCCTTCCGCCTTCAGGCTTTTGATCGCCTGATTCAGCGTGTCGCCGGAGACGTTCGGCACCGTGGTCGCCTCGTCCGCACCCGCCGCGCTTTCGCGCGGAACCTTCAGATAGGCGAGCGTCTGTAAAAGAATGTCCCTCGCGAAGGGTGCCGCCGTCGTGGAGCCGTAGTCGGGTCGCCGCTCGGCGCGGTCGATGATGACCATCAGCGCAATCTGCGGATCATCCATCGGCGCAAAGCCGATGAAGGAACCGATGTGCGTATCGCTGGAAACCACGCCGTCGATATACACCTGCGCCGTGCCCGTCTTTCCGCCAATATGATACCCATCGATATACGCGTTTTTGCCGCCGCCGTTTTTCACGACGCTTTCCAGCATCTCGCGCATGATCTTCGACGTACCCTCCGAAATCGGCGTCGCGCGCACGGTCGGCTCGCCGCGCTCGATCACGTTGCCATCCGCGTCGCGAATTTCCTTCACGACGTACGGCGTCATCAGCTTCCCGCCGTTCACCACGGCGCACGCCGCCGTCAGCAACTGAACCGGCGTTACGGCGATGGACTGACCGAAACCGATGCGCGCAATGTCCACGCGCTTGACGGCGCTTTTCCCGATCACGATGCCGCTTCCCTCGCCGGGAATGTCCACGCCCGTCTTCTGGCCGAAGCCGTAGGCGTTCAGATACTTGTAGAATCTGTCCGTTCCCAGTCTGAGACCCAGCTCGACGAACACGGGGTTGCAGGAATTTTCCAGCGCCTGCGTCAGTGATTCGGAGCCGTGCGGCCGACCCCAGCACCTGATGCGCCCGCCCTCCACATACACGCTGCCCGAGCAGTAGAACCACTCGCCGCGATTGGTGAGCTTTTCCTCCAGCGCCGCCGACATGGTGATCATCTTGAACGTGGAGCCCGGCTCATACGCGTCGGTAATCAGCCGGTTGCGCATCCGCTCGGTGAGCGTCTGAATGTCGTTTCGCGGCGGATCATTCGGGTCGTAGTCCGGCTTGTTCACCATCGCCAGAATCTCGCCGGTTTTGGGATTCATCGCCAGAATGCGCACGCTCTCGGCGCGGTTGACCTCCATCGCCTCGCGCGCGGCCTTCTCGCAGTAGCCCTGTATCGTCGCGTCAATCGTCAGGACGGCGCTGCCGCCCTCAAGCGCCTGCACATATTCCCCGGAGGAAATGTTCAGCGCCCGACCCTTGCCGTCGATTTCCTTCACAACGCGGCCGCTGCGGCCGCTGAGATAATTGTTCAGCGACTGTTCAAGCCCGGCCTGCCCCACGCCGTCGATCGTCGTGAGACCCAGAAGCTGCGTCAGGAACGCGCCGTACGGGTAATAGCGCTTGCTGTCCTGCTCCAGATACAGCCCGTCGAGCTCATGCGTCTTCCGCTGCGCGCCGTCGGCCATCATCAGCTTCAGCTGCTGCGTCGTAGCGTATGGCAGCTGGCGCTTCAGCGTCACGCCGCCCTTCGTCGTGTCGGACGCGCGCCTGCGAATGGTCTCCGCGTCCACGCCGATCACCGGCGACAGCAGGCGCGCCAGCGCTTCCGAGTTTTTCACCTGCCGCGGGCTGACCGACAGCGTGTACGCCGTCGCGCTCATGGCAAGCACCTCGCCGTTGCGATCGAGAATCGCCCCGCGCCGCGCCTGAATCACCGCCTCGGTCGTCCACTGGGACTGCGCCTTGGCCTGCAGCGCCTCCGAATCGATCACCGTCAGCACGAACAGGCGCGTGGAAAGCCCCAGAAACAGCAGGAAAAACAGACCCATGCACATGGCAATGCGGCGACGAATGACCGGCCCCGTCGGAACCAATTTCATCCCTCCCCGCTTGTCTGACCTGGATTAACGGGCGCGCGTTCCACTCTCCGCCGTCTGAGCCGTATCCGTCGTTCGTCTGACAACCGTCCGGAGCACGCATACCTCGTTCTCCGCGGGCGTTATCATGCCAATCGTACCCGCTTTCTGTTTTATGATCGAGGGGCGGGTTTCCATGCACAATTGCACCTCAAGTCCCTCAATCTCCGCGGTAAGCGTCTTGTTTTCCTCGTAAATGGCGTTAATCTGCTTGCGCTGGCTGCTGATCTCGGACAGCTTGCCGATCTCCATGAACAGAACCAGCACCACGATAATCAGCGTTCCATACATCACCGCGCGGTTCTGATAGCCGACGTAGCGCTTATACTGATCCTCCCGGCTCTCGCGCGGCGGTTCGGGCGCATAATGCCTGACCGGCCGAGACGGGCGGCGAGTCGGCCTGCGCTCCGGCCGATCTTTCCACAGATACGGCTCCTCTCCGTTGCCGGTAATCCTGCGCTGCTTTGCTTCGCGATTCATCATGGCCTGTCCTCCCTGCCGCCTACGCTTCGTGCCCGGCCGGCGCTTTGAAATACGTATCGTAAATGTAATCGAGAATGCGATCCGCCTCGTCGTTCGGCGTCATCGTGAGGCCGTGGTACTGCTCGATGTTCCACAGCTCCAGATACTCGCCCACGCCGATGAATCGAATGTCCTTCTGCTCCATCAGCCCGAACATGGCGCGCAGGGTCTGCGGAATCAGGATGCGCCCCTGCCCATCCAGGTTACAGCCGGTGTAGGTGTTTCCCATGACGTAGCGGACGAAGTTGCGTCCCACTCGGTCCGCGTCGGGAATCCGTCCATACGCTTCGCACTTCTCGCGCCAGATCTCCCGCGGGTACATAGCGATCGTCCGCAGGTCGTTGTTCAGCGCGATGGTGAAGTCGCTGCCCAGCGCTTCGCGATAGTTGGTGGGGATGAACACTCGGCCCTTGGGATCGATGGTATGCACCGCGCTTCCGGTAAATGACTCCATGCTCAAGCGCCCACCCCCTTTCGCATCACTGTTTTGCTCCTATACGCTCCTAATTATACCACCTCGCTCGACAAAATACCACTCCTATGGACGAAATTTCCCACTCAAACGCCAATTTATCCGCGTTAAATTGTTGTTGAGTGCGTACATCTGCGTTTCACTTCATCAGCGCATGAAAAAAGCGCCCTCCCTTTTCGCGGGAAAGCGCCGAGATACCTGTTCGATTGAAGTCGATTATTCGGTTTGCCAGATGGGACAGAGCCGGAGGCCGAGCGAATCGCAGGAAACCAGCCGATATCGTATGCCATCCTGCTCGCCCTGAAACGCGCCGCAGATCGCCGCGCCGTGCAGATGCCCATATACGACGGTATGTACGCCATAGGCCTTCAGGATGCGCGTCATTTCGTTGTCGCGATTTCCGTCCGTCAGTGGTGGATAGTGGAGCATGCAGATCAGCGGCGCGTCCGCGTCCAGCCTGCGCGCCCGTTCCAGCGACATATCAAGCCGCTGGCACTCGCGCGCGAAGATGCGCCGATCGTCGTCCGCCGTATCCTTTTCCGGCAGCATCCAGCCGCGCGTGCCCGCGAACAGCAGGCCGCCCAGCTTCATCGCGTCGTTCTGAAGCGCATGGGTGTTTCCCGTCAGCTTCTCGCGGACGCGGCTGATGGAGCTCCACCAGTAGTCGTGGTTGCCGCGCGTCAGAATCTTGACACCCGGCAGACGGCCGATGGCGTCAAGATCCATGCACGCGTCCTCTAATCGCATGGCCCAGCTGATGTCTCCGGGCAGAAGAACGATGTCCTCTTCCGTTACACGCGCGCGCCAATCCTCGCTGATGCGCTCAAAGTGACGTTCCCAGTGCGCACCAAAGATGTCCATGGGCTTGTTGGTCCCGGCGGGCAAATGCAGATCGGCGATTGCGTATACGGTCACCGTTACTCCTCCTCTTCGTCTTCCTTGTCCTCGTCATCCTCGTCGTCAAACTTCTCGTCGCCGAACGGGGATTCAGACGAATCGGGCAGCTCGATGTCGATTTCGTCCATCGTGCTGACGGGATCGATGCTGAGGCTGGTTTCCTCCGGCTCCATGCCGCCGTTGTCGTCGGTCGAAGAGGCCTCGCTGCGGCGCTGCATCTCCTTGAAGCAGTAGATGCAGATTTCCTGACCCGGCATCGCCGGATGCTCGCCGCACTCGGAGCAGAGCTCGACCAGATCGTCCTGCTCGACCTCGCCCTTCACGTCGCGCTTGCACACGGAGCAGATTTTCTCGTTTTCCGTGATGTAATTCAGTTCACACCTGGGGCACTTAATCAATTTCATATATAAATCCCTCCCGTTGATTCAAACCATGCGGCGAAGATTCCCATGGAAGCGCGCTGGCAAAATCGTTTACACGTGCGCGTTCCTGCGGTATGATGGAGCCATTCCGGTATACGAAAGGAGCGACTCTCTCATGACCCGATTCCGAAAACCCGCCATACTTGCCTTGGCCGTTCTGCTTCTGCTCTCCTGTTTCCCGGCGTGGGCGGAGACGGCCGAGTCCGCCGAGCAGACGCTCATCCGCCTTGTCAACGAAGACCGCGCCCGCTACGGACTGAACGCGCTGACCGTCGACCCCGCTCTGTGCTCCGTGGCACGGATCAAGGCGCAGGACATGCTGTCCGGCGGCTACTTCGCCCACACGTCGCCTACCTACGGCGACATCCGTAAGATGCTCACCACCTTCGGCGTACCCTATACATACGCCTCCGAGAACATTGCGCGTTCGCGCGACGTGACCCACGCGCAGGCGCAGTTCCTGTCCTCCTCCACCGGTCACCGGCAGACGCTGCTCGGCAGCCAGTGGACGCGCATGGGCGTGGGCGTGGCCATCACGGCGCAGGGATTCGTGTACGTATCCCAGATTTTCGCCCGATAACGGCCCGTTTCCCGTCTCAAAAACGCAAGTACTATCATACACAAAAAGCGCGCCGTGAAAACCCCCCGGCGCGCGTTTTTCTGTTAATTTATTGATACATTTAAGATATATCGAGTGTAACGGCGTACCACACGCGCGCGGAAGCGTTCCGGCAGCGCGCGGGAGCGCAGATTGTCCCGCCGGATGACCGACGCTTCCACCCACTTCTCCCCACTTTCGATGCACGCGTCCGCCGCCGCGCTCAGGAGCATCGCCGCAGCCGGCGCGGAAAACGCGCCCGGCTTCGTGAGCAGCGTCGTAAAGCGGAGACGCCCCTTCCGCTCGCGAAGCGCCAGCAGATACCCCCGCACGTCTTCTCCCGCGCACACGGCGAACGAATGTGTTCCGTCCACCAGCGGCCGCAGGCATGTAAGCAGCCCGGCAACCTCGTTTTTCTCCCGCTCCCCGGACAGCGCCAGAATCCGCCGCAGCCACCTCTCATGAAACGGCGCAGCCTTCAACAGCTCCACACGCAGCCCGAACCGACTCGCGGCGCGCGCCGCGGTTTCCCTGAGCGGGTTCTCCTCCGGCACGCGAACGCAGTACGCCTCGTCCACCGTCTCCGCACGCGCGCCCAGCTTCAAAAGCACGCGCTCCGCCGCGGGATTGCACGCGCCGGTCAGTACGCCGCGCGAATTATCCGCGACCGCCGCGATTCCCCTGAGCGGGTTTTCCTCCGGCACGCGAACGCCGCATGTCTCGTCCACTGTCTCCAGCCGCGGAAGCTCGCGCTCCGCAGCAGAATTGCCCGCAGCGATCCGTACGCCACATGGATTATCCTCAGCCGCCACTTCGTCCGCGGCCGCCGCGCCCACGCCGCATAGGAAGCCGCTTCCGTCGGGCGACAAGGGGCCGACCATCTCCACATTTCCCCACTCGCGCTGAAGACGGCAGGCTTCCTCCAACGCCGCCCGCACCGCGTCCTCGTCGCCCGCGGAGTCGAACAGCGCGAAATACCCTCGTTTGCAGCCCGTCCGCGCTTCATACACGCGATCCGCGCCGGTCATAACCCGCGCGCGAACGCCGTCTTTCCCATTCACCGTCACAAACCATACCGGCCCGTTGGCAAACAGTGGGTTCCGCGGGGAAAACGCGTGCTTCTTCAGAAACGCGCGCTCCGCCCGCGTATAGCCGCACGCCGCCGAAAACGCAGAAAAGCGCCCGTTCGGACGCTTTGAAACGACGATCTCATCCATTTTCCCGGTTCCTCAGCCAATCGCCCAGCCGCTTCACGTCCTCCGCGTACACGCCGCGAAGCGACGGATTGTAAATCAGGCTCGCGGGATGGTACAGCGGATACAGCACGCGCCCCTCGCATTCCAGAAACTGCCCGTGCACGTCGCCAATCACAACCCTGTCGCCCGCCAGCGCCTTCAGTGGCACATTGCCCAGCGTGGCGATGCAATCCGGCGCGACGAGCGCGATTTCCCGCTTCAGCCACGGCAGGAACAGCGCGATTTCCTCCTTCGTCGGCGGCCGGTTGACCAGCCGTCCCGCGTCGGAGCGCTTTGTGGGGCGAAACTTCACGGTGTTTGTGATATAAATTTCCTCCCGCTTCAGCCCGCTCATTTGCAGAAATTCATCCAGATTCTTCCCGGCCTTGCCGACGAACGGCCGTCCCTTCAGCGTTTCCTGCTCGCCGGGCGCTTCGCCGATCATCATCAGCCTACTATGAAACGAGCCCTCGCCGAACACCAGCGAGCGCGCGTTTCCTTCGTAGATCTCCGTAAAATGCCCGGCCATTTCACTCCTGAACTTTTCCAATGCCGCCTACCTCCGCCAGCTTGTCCCTGACCATTTTGAAATCCTCCCACGCCTCGCGTTTCTTCGCGGGCTCGCGCAGCAGCGCGCTGGGATGGTATGTAGGCATGAACCAGATGCCCTTGCGCTCAATCCAGTGCCCGCGCATGCGGGAAATCGGCGCTTCCTCGCCGAGCACATAGCGGCAGGCCACCTTGCCCAGAAGCACGATCACCTTCGGCGAAACCAGCACGAACTGCGAGCGCAGATACGGCAGGCACGCCGCCGCCTCGTCCGGCTCCGGATTGCGGTTCATCGGCGGGCGGCACTTGACGACGTTGGCGATGTACACCTCCGTGCGCTCCATGCCGATGGCGTGAATCATGCGATCCAGCAGCTGCCCGCTCACGCCCACAAACGGCCGTCCCTGCTCGTCCTCGTCGCGCCCCGGGCCCTCGCCGATGAACATCAGGTCGGCGTTCGGGTTTCCCTCGCCGGGCACCACGCGCGTGCGCTTTTCGCACAGGCGGCACTTTTCACACCCGTTGATTTCGTCGATCAGTTCCTTCCATGACGTCCGCACGGCGTTCCCCTCCTCAGTTCATGCGCAGCGCTTTTTCAACGATGTCAAAGAACACCTTGAACGTGACCGGAATGTCCGCGGCGACCCAGCGGTACAGCGCCGTGAGCAGATATACGCAGAACACGATGACGACGAACGCCAGCATGGTCGCGAGGAAATCGTACAGTCCCGCCGCGACCTGAAAGCGAATTCTGCGCCTGCGGTACTCCCTTTTCGTAATCACCTTTGCCATGCCCGTTCATCTCCTTCGCAGGTTTCTTCCACCTTATTGTATCATATCCGCGCACCGTTTGCAATCACAGATAGTCCCTCCATTCCTTCTCCTCCGGCGTGGGCAGGCTGTGCAGCCTTCCGGCTTCGGAAAGCCCGGGGAAATCCTGCTGCCGCAGCGCTTCATACAGCACGATCGCCACGGAGTTCGCCAGATTCAGGCTGCGCGCCTCGGCCCGCATCGGAATGCGCACGCAGCGCGCGTAGTTCGCCTGCAGCAGCGCTTCGTCCAGCCCGCGCGTTTCCCTGCCGAACACCAGATAGTCGTCTGACTGATAGGAAACCTCCGTGTACGCGCGCGGCGCTTTCGTCGACGCGTAGTACAGGTTCGCGCCCGGGTTCTTCGAAAGAAAGTCTTGCCAGTTTTCGTAAACGGCATACTGCATCAGGTTCCAGTAGTCGAGCCCGGCGCGCTTCAGGTGCTTGTCGTCCAGCACGAAGCCCAGCGGCCTGATCAGATGCAGCTTCGCGCCCGTCGCCGCGCAGGTGCGCGCGATATTGCCCGTGTTCTGCGGAATCTCCGGCTCCACCAGCACAATGTTCATTCTGTCTTCTCCCCAAGTACGTATTCCGCGAGCACGCGCGCTTCGCCGTCGTCCCGGCAGTCGGGCGCGATTTTCCACGCTGCGTCCTTCAGCACCTGCACGCCGTTGGCCATCGCCACCGGCCAGCCGACCGCCTTCAGCATCGTAAGATCGTTGGAGCCGTCGCCGAACGCCATGATCTCGCTTCGATCAATGCCAAAGTGCGCCGCCAGCGCTTCCACCGCGCGCCCCTTGCCGCCGCCCGGCGCCAGAATCTCCAGATTGTACGGGAACGCGCTCGATACCGAAAGCCCCCACGAGAGGAATTTTTCGCGCAGACGGTCGATCAGCGCCGTATCATCGGAGTACGCTTCGTACTTGTACGGGCGCACCGTGCCCTCGCGCAGGAACCGCGCCTTGTCGTTTACGACGATGTGATCGCCGCCCTTTCGAATTTCGCTGGTCTGCGCACACTTCGAGCCGAACCCGTTCGTCTCCTCCAGCGCATAAATCTTCGTGCCCACATAACTGGTCATGAAGCAGCCCGCGTCCCTCAGCGCGCGATAGATTCGCAGGGAACTCTCTTCGTCCAGCGTATCCTCAAAGATCACGCCGCCCTCCGGCGACGCGTCCGCGCGCCCGCCGTTGGCGGAAATCACCGGGCCGCGCAGACCGGCTTCGAGCGATACGCCGCGCGCGCCGTAGAATGTGCGCCCGCTGGCGAGCACCACATGAACGCCCTTTTCCTCGCAGGCCTTCAGCACGCGCTTCGTACGTTCCGACAGCGTTCCGCCGCCGGGAATCAGCGTGCCGTCAATATCCGAAACGATCATTCGTATGTTCATACATCTTCCTCCAGCACATACCGGAACAGCACCTCGCCCAGCCCGCCGTCCCGGTTCACGGGCGCGACGATCTCGGCAATGTCCTTGAGCGCCTGCACGCCGTTCTCCATCGCCACCGGATGCCCGGCGGCTCTGAGCATGGGCAGATCGTTGGTATAGTCGCCAAACGCCATCACGTCGGCGGTATCGATCCCGAAGTATTCCGCAATCGCCCGCACGGCGTTTCCCTTGCCTGCGCCCTCCGGCATGACCTCCACATTCTTCGAGCCGGACGAGCAGTGCTCCACGCCCGCCGCGTCCAAGGCTTCGCGGACGCGCGCGATTTCCTGCTCGGATTCGGAGAACACCACAAATTTATAAGCGCGCACCGCGGCATCCTGACGCGCCCTTTCCTCGTCAAAGATCACCTCAGCGTCACCGTGAGCGACATTCCGCTTCAGCCCTTCCCTGTGGCGGCCGGGCATCTTCTCGGCGCGAACCACAAAGCTGCCCTCCCGCGTGTATACCTCGAAGTTCACGTTCAGGCCGTACAGCCTGTCAAAAAGCTCCCGCCCCTCTTCCTCTCCGAACGTGCGCTCCCGCACGCACGGCCCGTCCGGCGAGGCCTCGATGCGCGAGCCGTTCGCCGACGCAATCGCGCAGGGAACGCCCATCTCCCTTGACAGGCGGCACAGGAAGCCGTTGTTCCGCCCACTGACCAGCGCCACGCGAATGCCCCGCGCCGCGCAGGCTCGCAGCGCCAGCAGGTTCTTTTCCGGCACACAGCCGTCGGCATAGAGCGTTCCGTCTATGTCCGTACAGATCAGCTTTACGTTCATTCATCTTCTCCGTTCAGGGCATGCACGCGCCACCTCGGCGCGTCGGCGCAGAAGCGCCGCCCGGCATGCTCCGGGAAATTCTTCTCATCCTGTATTTCCAGCGAACGGCACCACAGGCATATCCCCGCCGCCGAGAGCTTCCGGTTGGCGCTGCGGTCGCCGTATTTGTCGTCGCCCACCAGCGGATGGCCGATATGGCTCATGTGCGCGCGAATCTGATGTGTGCGCCCGGTGGGAATCACCACGTCCAGCTCGGAAAGCACAAGTTCCGCCGCCGTTCGCGTGCGCAGCACCTCGTACCGCGTTTCAATGGGCAGCGCGCCGGGAAGCGGGTTATCCACCACCCTCGCACGCGCGTCCTTCGCGTTCTTCAGAAGATACGCCTTCAGCGTCTCGCTCTTCTTGGGAAGCCTGCCCAGCGCCAGCGCGCGGTAATGCTTCTCGATGCGGTGCCCGGCGAACGCGGCGCGCAGCGCTTCCTCGCTCTCGTCCGTCTTTGCCGCCAGCATCACGCCGCCCGTGCCGGTATCCAGCCGGTGAACCGGACGCGCGGATGCGCAATGTCGAACGAGCCGCGTCTTCACGGTATCCTCGCCGATTCCATCCTGATCCACGTCCGCCGGAAGCCCGACGGGCTTCAAAAACGCAATCAGACGCTCGTCCTCATACAGCACGTCCAGCTTCGCGGGTTCCAGCTTCGCGGGCAGATACACCTCCACCCGGTCGCCCCCGCGCACCGGCGCGTCCGGCAGCACCCGCGCGCCGTTCACCTTCACGTCCTTCTTTGAAAACGCGTCGCGAACGGCATGAGACGGCAAAAGCGGCCACGCGCGCGAAAGGTAGCGTGCGGCCGTCATGTCCTTTACCTTTTCCGGCACAGTCGACGCAATCATTTCTTTCTCTCTCCCGGCACAAGCGCCGCAGCCACGCCGGTCAGCAGCTGCACGCCCGCCGTCAGCAGAAGCGCGTTCCTCGCGCCGAAAACGCTCTCGGCCTTGCCGTAAATCGGCGCGTACACCGTCTGTCCCGCCATCATGATCAGCATGGCGACGATGGTAATCATGAAGCGCTTCTTCTCGTCCTCGCGCCCGGCAAGGTTCAGTGTGAACGGAATCACGGGGCCTATTGCGAATACGCCGAGAAAGATCATAACCAGCGAAACGACCGGCGAGCCCGAAAGCACGGCGACCACCAGACACACGCCGCCCAGCGGCTGCGTCGCGCGCATGTACTTCATCATCGGCACGCGCACAAACGCCATCAGAAGCCTTGAGGTCGTCAGCCCCAGATAGACCGCCGGAAGCACGAACGCGCTTAAGCCGCTTTCAAGCCCAAGCTCCATGTAGCGCGGCGTCCAGACGAGCACGCCGTTCAGATACAGCCCGACCATGAACATCACGACCGAAAAGCCGACCAGCCTGCGGTTGCCGAAGTAGCTTTTCACGTCCGAAACCGCTACCGGCCGGACCTCCGCGCTTCCTTCCAGCTCCCGCGCGTGTCCCCGCGTCACAGCGAGAATGGCCGCCGAGGCGAACAGCTCGCCAACGCCCAGCGTCATGAACACGCTTCGCCAGCTTACGCCCGCGCCCGTCATCGCGCGGACGAGAAACGGCATCACGAACCCTGCCAGCCCATATGTCGCATGCAGCGCGCACATCACGCGCGCGCCCGCGGGGCCGGTGTACAGATCGTTGACGCTTGAGGACGCCAGCGCGTCCGTTATGCCCACACCCGCGCCCACGGCCGCCAGCACGGCGAGAAACAGGCTGTATGGAAGGTCAAAATGAATCGGCAGCAGGCCAATCGCCGCAATTACCGCGCCCGCCAGCAGCATGACCGCCTTGTGCACGCGCCCGATCAGCAGAAGCACGGCGAAATAGGCGATCACGCTGAACAGCGTCAGCGTGCCGCTTGGAACGCCCTTCCCGGAGTCGCTCAGGGAATACGCGTCGATCATCGACGTCTGAAGCCCGCCCATCGCCGCGTGTATCGAAGCCATCAGCCACATGCCCAGAAACACGCATGCGGTATACGCGATCAATCGCTTTCCATTCACTCTGTCCATGCCTTATACATCTCTTCCATAAAAATCGGTTCGATCCGTCCGTCTGTTCCGCTCGTCACCGCCGAAAGGAACGCTTCGTCGTCGCGCGCGCGCACGATCAGCGTCATCACAATCGCGTCGGAAAACTGCTTGTCCTCGACGATCACCGGCAAACTCTTCAAAAGATATTCTACGCGCCCGAGCATCGGATACGGCACCTCCATCAGGTACCTGCGCGTCGGCGACACCTCGCCCACGCCCGCAGCATTGATCGCCGTCGCCGCACCCTGCGAATACGCGCGCGTAAGCCCGCCCGCGCCCAGCAGCACGCCGCCGAAATAGCGAACGACGACAACGCAGGCGTTCGTTATCTGCCGCGCCTTCATTACCTCGATGATCGGCATGCCCGCCGTTCCGCCCGGCTCGCCGTCGTCCGAATAGCGCATCACGCCCATGTTCGCGCCGATGATGTACGCATAGCAATGATGCGAAGCGTCCTTATGGGCGCTTCGCACGTCGGCGAGAAACCCCAGCGCTTCCTCCTCGGAAGCCGCCGGAGCTCCATAGCCGATAAAGCGGGACTTATTGATGATGAATTCGTCGCTTGCCCGCGTAAGCAGCGTTTTATAGGGCTTGAGCGTCATTTACTTCTTCAGCGTGAGCAGATGATACGCCTTCTTGCCGCGGCGTATCAGCAGGCCGCCCTCCAGCATTTCCTTCGTGATGCGCATCTCGGGGTCGGTCGCCTTGTCGTCGCCGACGTACAGGCCGCCCTGCTGCATGGCCTTGCGCGCTTCGCCGTTGGACTTAAACAGACCGACCTTCGCCGCCCACGCGAGCAGACGGTTTTCCTCGGCCAGCTCTTCCTCGCTGATCTCCGTGGTGGGAGCGGAGCCTGCCGCGCCCGCGCCGCCAAACAACGCTTCGGCCGCCTCGCGCGCCTTGTTCGCTTCCTCTTCGCCGTGAATCAGCTTGGTCACCTCGTAGGCAAGCACGCGCTTGGCTTCGTTGATCTGGCTGTCCTTCAGCGCGCCGAGCCTGCGAACCTCGTCCATCGGAAGGAACGTCAGAAGCGCCAGACACTTCTCCACGTCCGCGTCGTCCACGTTGCGCCAGTACTGGTAGAAGTCGTACGGGCTGGTCTTTTCCGCGTCGAGCCACAGCGCGCCCTTCTCGGTCTTGCCCATCTTCTTGCCCTCGTGCGTAAGCAGCAGCTTGAACGTCAGCGCGAAGGCGGGCTTTTCCAGCTTTCTGCGAATCAGGTCAGCGCCCGAGAGCATGTTGCTCCACTGGTCGTCGCCGCCGGTCTGCAGCGAGCAGCCGTACTTCTCAAACAGCTGAAGGAAGTCGTAGGACTGCATCAGCATGTAGTTGAACTCGAGGAACGTGAGTCCCTTTTCCAGACGCTGCTTGTAGCACTCCGCCGTCAGCATGCGGTTCACGGAGAACAGCGCGCCCACGTCGCGCAGGAAGCTCATGTAGTTCAGGTTGCGTAGCCAGTCGGCGTTGTTCACGATAATGGCCGCGTTCGGCTTGCTCTCGTCGAAATCGAGGAAGCGCGCCATCTGCTTTTTGATGTGGTTCACGTTGTTGTCAATCGTTTCCACCGTCATCATCTTGCGCATGTCGGTCTTGCCGGACGGGTCGCCGATCATCGCGGTGCCGCCGCCCATCAGAGCGATGGGACGATGCCCGGCGCGCTGCAGGTGCGCCATGGCCATAATCGGAATGTAGTGGCCGATGTGCAGGCTGTCCGCGGTGGGATCGAAACCGGTGTAGAAGGTGACAGGGCCGCTTTCAAAGGCCTTGTTCAGCTCGTCTTCATAGGTCGTCTGGGCAATAAAGCCGCGTTCGCGCAGAATGTCAAGTGCGTTTTTCATCGATCTTCTCCTTATCCCTTCCGGTATGCTACCGGTTTTCGTTCATAACGGCCGCCAGTTTCTCCATGCCCTCGGTGATCTTCTCCACCGGGCTGTTCGAGAAGTTCAGGCGGAAGGTGTTCACATGCCCGCCATTCGCGTAGAAGTGCGTGCCGGGCACATAGGCCACACCGCGCTCAATGGCCTTGTTCAGAAGCGCGAGCGCGTCCATATCCTCCGGCAGGCTCGCCCACACGAACAGGCCGCCCTCCGGCGACGTGTGCGCCGTGCCCGCCGGGAAAGCCGCGAAGCCGTCCAGCATCGCCTTCAGCTGCGCGCGATAGCCCGCGGTGATGCGCTCGATGTGCGGCCGCAGCAGCCCTTTTCGTAGGTAGCTGTCCACGATCGCCTGCGTCATCAGCGGGCAGTGCAGATCGCTGGACTGCTTGCCGATCACGCATTTGCGCATCAGCTTCGGAAGCGAAATCACCATCGCGCCCACGCGCATGCCGGGCGAAATCAGCTTGGAGAAGCTGGCCAGATACACGACCCAGCCCTCCTTATCGAAGCTCTTGATCGTGGGCACGGCCTCGCCGGCATAGCGAAGGTCGCGATACGGGTCGTCTTCCGCGACGATCACGCCGTACTGCGCCGCCAGCTCCGCGATGCGCTTTCTGCGCTCGATCGTCAGCGTCAGGCCCGTCGGATTCTGGAAGGTGGGAATCACGTAGATCAGCTTGGGATGATGCGCCCTGATGGCGTCCTCCAAATCTTCCGGGATCACCCCCTTCTCGTCGGACGGCACGGGCACGATGTTCGCGTGATACGTGCGAATCGCCTGAAGCGCGCCTAAGAAGGTGGGATCCTCCACCAGCACCGTGTCGCCGGGATCAATCAGCGTTTTCAGAAGCAGATCCATGCCCTGCGTCGAGCCCTCGGTGGGCAGAATCTCTTCCTCCGCGCAGTCAATGCCGTCCTCCTTCAGAAACGCGCGGATGCTCCCGCGCAGCGGCGCGTAGCCCTCGGTCGCGCCGTATTGCAGGATGGGCGCGCCGACGGTGCGAATGACCTCCTCGGCAATCGGCGCGATGACCTCCGGCTCCAGCGCCTGATTGCTGGGATTACCGCCCGCGAAGGAAATCATCCCGGGCTTGCCCAGCAGCTTAAAGATGTCTCGAATCGCGCTGCCGCTAATCGGCGACATGTGCTTTGCAAACAGGTTTTCAGAAAATTCCATGAATCCCGCCTCCTTCTGCGGACGTACATGAAAAGCGCCCTCCCGCTGGGGAAGGCGCCGTGAACGCTGTACCACTTCCGTTCGCCGGAAAAACGCTTTCCGGCCTCCTGTGCGCGGTAACGGACGCAGCCGGGACGGACTACACAACCCTTCGCCCGCCCTGCTCCGGGATGTATTCCCCCGCCGCTCTCCTTCCGCCTCGCACCAACCGGCGTATCTCTTTCGGAGAAAAAACGGGCTACTTCTTCCCTTCCCAGCAATTACGTTCAATATACCACAAAGCGCGGCCGTTTGTCAATCGCGCCGCGTGATTTTCTCCGGCAATTAACGCTCACCAGTCCCGCATAACCTGATCAAGGTCGATCACGCACACCTGCGCGATTCCGTTTTCATTCGGGTTCGAGAACAGAATCTGATTGCCCGCACGGTTGAACGACGGATGCTGGTGATCCGCGCCCGTTTTGCAGCGGCCCGTGGTCGCAATCAGCTTCGTCTTTCCCGTCGCCCGCTCGATCAGCACAACGCCCTCCTGCACATCCACGCCGAGATAGCTGATCCGGTCTGCGCAGATCCATCTGCGGTCGCGGCTCAGGCACGGATGCAGCAGCTGCTCGCTTTCCGCCGCCTGATCGAAATGCCGCCCGTCCTTGTCGCCGATCATCACGCGCCCGGGCAGCTTCATAAACGCCATCTCGCTGCCGTCCGCCGCCCATACCTCGTGGGTAATCCACTCGTTCGGATGCTCCACGTAGTATGGCCGCACGTAGCGCTCCTTCACGTCGCACATCCACGTGCGCTGGAACGCGTCTCCCTCCGTTTCGTGAATGTAGAAGATCAGATTCTCGTCCGTCGGACAGATCTGCGCGTGCCCCAGCCGGTAGTCGCTCTGATAGACGACCTCCGCGTCCGTCTTCCCGGGATTGAGAACGCACAGCGCGTAGATTTTGTTCGCCAGATGATAGCTGCACGCGATGCGCCCGGTGTCGGCCGCCGTCAGATGCCCCGTGATGCTGCCGCCCGCGGGCAGGTCGCCCAGCTTGCGCTTTTCATTGGTCGTGAGATCGACGGCGTACACCTCCGTCTCGTTTTTGCAGGTGTAGCCGAGGTTCTTCACCCTGTCCATCGCGAAGCCGCGGTACGTTTCATCCGTCACGCGCTCCAGCTCGCCCGTCTCCACGTTCGCGCGGTAGCAGCCGCCGTCCCGCTTTCCCTCGGTCGACTGCCTGTTGAAATAAAAGAATTTGTCGTCCGGGGAGAAATTCTCGCTGGTAAAGTACAGCTTGGCGTTTCGCTCCGGGCCGAAGGTGTATTGCCGAATTTCATATCCGGTAATGGGGTCGATATACCGCTTCATTGTCTTCTCCTTTATCAAAGCCGCTTCATTTCGCCCGCCGCCACGCACACCGGCTCGCCGTCGTTCACGCGAAGCCAGCAGGCGCGCGCGCTCGGATTGTACACAAATCCGTTGTCCGCCGCAAACTGCAAACGCCTGAAATCGTCCACGCAGTCCATCAGTTCGATGTTCGTGCAGTACCATATGTCGTCCCGGCCGCCCATCCGCGCGCAGAATTCCTCCATCAGCGCCCAGTTGCCCTGCTCGCCGAATTCGTAGCTGTGCCCCCACACGTACATCAGATAGAGGTACTGCTTTTTAAACAGCCCCCGGAACTGCTCGCCCAGCTCCAGCAGCCTGTGGTTATGGTGGCAGGTCGCCATCCAGCGATACGGATTCTCCGGCAGCGCGAAGCCGTCGGACGAGCCGACCACGCGCGAATAGCGAATGCCCAGCATCGGCAGAAGCCGCTCGATTTCCTCCGTCACGGAACCGTTCGGATAGCTCAGCCCGCGCACGGGATAGCCCGTTCTCGCTTCCAGCGCCGCGCGGTCGCGGAATATCTCGTCCGCCACCTCCGAAATCGGGCAGCGCGCGATCGTCGGGTGCGTCGCCGTGTGACAGGCGACCTCGTGCCCGCGGTACAGCTCGGCGATTTCCTCCGGCTGGATGCGCCTTGCGTCGCCCTCCCACAGGCCGCTGTTCAGGTGAAACGTGCCCCGAATGCCGTTGCGGTTGAAGATTTCGATCAGCCGTCGATCCTCCAGCCGGCCGTCGTCATAGCTCATTGTGAGCGCCTTGTGCTTCCCGCCGGGGAAGCAGCAATAAACCCTGTTCATTCGTGTCTTTCCTCCCGTGCCATTTTGAAGCGTACCCGCCGCCCAGTTCAGGACGGCGGGTACGAGACTCGGTTTTCGCGTTTGATCAGTCGGCCAGAGACGCATGATACGCTTCGTTGTATTCCTGCGTCATCTGCTCGCCGCCCTCGGCGCTCCACTGCGCCCACGCGGCGCGCAGACCGTCCTCATCGATCTGATGCGCGATGTACTGCACCGCGGCGTCGGAGATGATGGTGCTCAGCACGCTGCCAAAGGCCACGTTCGTCTCGCTGATGAACGGATAGCAGGGGTCGGACACGGCGTACTGCGCGTACTCGGCGTTGATCGCGTTGTACTTCGCGCGAAGCTCGGTGAGCTTCATCGGGACGCACAGGTCGCCGGGCACGTTCATGCCCAGCTGATTCAGGCTGTGCTGAATCACGTGAATCTGGCTGGTCAGATCCTCGCCGCTGGTCGGGGAGGAAAGGCGATAGCCGTCCTCGTCGATCCAGTAGGTCTTGTCCTGAACGCCCCAGTTGATGAGCATCTGGCCTTCGGGGCCGTTCACCCAGTCAAGGAACTTCATGACCTTGGGCAGGTCTTCCTCGCTCACCTGCTTGGTGACGACGATTTCGCCGGAGAAGCCCGCGTTCTGCGGCCACACGGAGATGGTGCCGTCGGCCTTTTCAAGGCCGCCGATCATTTCGAAGATCTGCTCGGTCACGCCCTCGTTCTTCTCAAACCACTCCTGCTGGCGGTAGGCGTTGTCCAGACAGTCGAAGCGCATAAAAGCCTTGCCGGTGCGCTCGATGTTGTCCCAGTTGGTGGAGTCGATGGTGATGAAGTCAGGATCGATGCCGCCGATTTCATACAGGCGGCGCAGCCAGTTGAGACCCTCGAGGTACGCCGGACTCTCGTGCGCGGGATAGATGTTGCCCTCCTCGTTGATACCCCAGGTCTGCGGCGCGCCGAAGGCGACGGTGATCAGGTTGATGGTACCGGCGGTGTAGGAGCACATGTTCAGCGCGTAGGTGTCGTCGCTGTACTGCGCGAGCGCCTCGGCCAGCTCGGTCAGATCCTCGAGCGTCTGGGGCACTTCGTCAATGCCCATCTTCGCGGCGATGTCCTTGCGGTAGTAGATACCGGCGCGGGGATACGCGCGGCTGCGGTATACGCCGAAGATTTTGCCGTCGATGGAGATGTTGTTGTAAACGCCCTCAGAGCCCGCCGCGAGGTAGGGATAGTTCTCGGCGTCCTTCACGAAATCGGTCAGCTCCCAGAACGCGCCCGCGCGGGCGGAATCGATCACAACGGAGCCGCGCGCGTCGGTCAGCGCCATCACCATGGGCATGGTGTTCGCGTCGGCCAGCGTGGTGCTAATGGTGGTGCCGTATTCGGAGTTGGCCGCCCAGGTGATCTTCAGGCGCACGCCGGTCGCCTTCTCAATGGCTTCCAGCACGGGGTTGCCCTCCACCATGAATTCCTCGGTGGTGTAGAAGTCGGGAAGCAGCACCGTCAGCTCAAACGGAGCCTCTTCGGTTTCGGCAAAGCAGCCCACGGAAAGCAGCATTGCCAGCGCCAGAACCAGGGAAAGCAGTTTCTTCATTCTTATCTCCTCCTCGTTTTCTTATCATTCTGCGGCATGGCCGCGAATAACCTATCCTTTCAGCGCGCCGACCATTACGCCCTTCACGAAATACTTCTGAAGGAACGGATAGACGCACATGATCGGCACCGTGGAAACGACGATAACCGCCATCTTGATGGATTGTTCCGGCGGCGCGACGAAGTTCGGGTCAAGGTTCGCCAGATCGCCCGCGGACGAATTGCTCAGGATGATGATCTCGCGCAGCAGCACCTGCAGCGGCCACTTTTCGCGCGCGCCGGGCATATAGATCATCGCGCCGAAGTACGCGTTCCAGTGTCCGACGGCATAGAACAGGCCGAACGTCGCCAGCACCGGCAGCGACAGGGGCAGCACGATGCGCACCAGCGTCTTGATGTCGTTGCAGCCGTCGATGTATGCCGATTCCTCCAGCTCCTGCGGAATCCCCTGGAAGAAGTTCTTCACGATCATCATGTTATACGCGCTGATCGCGCCGGGAATGATGACCGACCAGTAGGTGTTCTTCATCTTGAGCCAGCTCGACACCACGATGAAGCCCGGAATCATGCCGCCGGAGAAGAACATCGAAAAGATGACCAGATTCAGAATCGCCGTGCGTCCGCGCAGGCGTTTTTTTGAAATCGCGTAGGCCATCGTCGACGTGAAGAACAGGTTCACGGCCGTACCTGCGGCGGTGATGAACACCGAGTTGCCGAACGCGCCCAGAATCTTGTTGGACGAAAAGATGTAACGGTAGGAATCCAGCGTCACGTCCCGCGGAATGAGGAACATCGGGCGCGTGGAAAGCTCATACTCCGTGGCGAACGACGCGCCGATGATGTAAATGAACGGCAGGATCGTCGTGAACGCCACCAGCGTCACGAAGACATAGTTGAAGATGTCGAACGCGCGGCTTCCGAAGGAATTGTGCTGTCCCACCGGGCCGCCGGCTCTGCGCAGGTGCTGGTTCGGGGAAAACGCCGTCTTCTTTTTCATCTCGCCCGCCTCCCCTCAGTACAGTCCCTGCTCGCCGAGAGCATGGGCAATCTTGTTTGCCGACACTACCAGCGTCACGCTCACGACCGCCTTCATCAGACCGACGGCGGACGCGTAGCTGTACTGGCCGTTTTTCAGACCCTGCTCGTATACGAACACGTCCAGCGTCTGGGAAACGTTTCGGTTCAGCGAGTTCGCCATCAGAATCAGGTGGTCGTAGCCGGTGTCCAGCATGCTGCCCATGCGCAGGATCAGCATGAGGACGATCGTGGAACGAATCGCCGGCAGCGTGATGTGCCACAGCCTGCGCAGACGGCCCGCGCCGTCCACCATCGCCGCTTCGTACAGCTGTACGTCCACGTTCGTCAGCGCCGCAAGGAAGATGATCGTGCCCCAGCCGGTTTCCTTCCAGACCGTCTGGCCGATGATCATCCAGCGGAACACGCCCGGGTCGGACAGATACTTGATCGGCTGCCCCAGCATCTTTTCCGTGAGCCGGTAGATGATGCCGGAGGAACCGAAGATCACGAACGTGATGGACACGACGATTACGATGGAAATGAAGTGCGGCACATACAGAAGCGTCTGCAAGACCTTCTTATAGCGCAGCGACTGCATTTCGTTGAGCAGCAGCGCCAGAATGATCGGCGCGGGGAAATAGAACACGATATTCATCAGCGAAAGCACGAGCGTGTTCGCGAGATACCGCGTCCACGCGGGCGATGAGAAGAAGTAGCCGAACCACTTCATGCCCACCCATTCGCTGCCGAACACGCCGGAAAACGGCACGTAGTTCTCGAACGCCATCACAACGCCCCACATGGGCAGATACTTGAAAACCAGAAAGTAGACCACGCCCGGAACGAGCAGCGCGTACAGCCACCTGTCACGCCGGATGTCCGCGCTCAGGCGACGCAGGTATTCGCGCCCCGTGCCGTGCATCGCCACGCGTTTCGTCACCGCTTTGTTCATTTTCCTTCCTCCTCCCGTATCAATTCCGTCAGCATCAGAAACGCCAGTCCCTGCCCGTAGGCCGTGGGCGTTACGATGACCTTCTTATAATGCTCAAGGTCGTGCCCCATGCCCGTTCCGCCGGACACGCCCTGCACCGCGCCTTCCTCGTCAATCTGCGCGATGACTGCCTGTGCCGCCAGCCGTCCCATTTCGGCATAGCGCTCGCCCGACAGCCATCCCAGCCGCAGCGCCTTGCTCACGCCGTAGGCAATGCCCGCCGTGGCGCTGGTTTCGCAGTAGGTTTCTTCCACGTCGATAAGCGTCGTAAACAGGCCGTTCACGCGCTGATATTTCCACAGCGCCAGCGCCTGCTCCCGGAACGCCGCGCGAATCAGGCGCATGGCAGCGTTGTCGCGCCCGGTAATGTCGTACAGCTCGATGGCCGACACGGTGAACCACGCGTTCCCGCGCGCCCAGAAGGCATTTGCGAAGTTGCTCCGGCCGTCGAACGTCCAGCCGTGATAGAACAGCCCCGTCCGCTTGTCCTGAAGATACCGTATGTGCAGCAGGAACTGATATTCCGCTTCGTCAATCCATTCCGGCCGGTTCAGCACGACGCCCGCCTTGGCCAGAAACAGGCACGCCATCATCAGCGTGTCGCACCAGAGCTGCTGGTAGTGCTTGTTCCACACCGTGCAATGCTGAAGCCCGCCCAGCTCCGTGCGCGGCATATCGCACAGCACCCACTCCGCCCAGCTTTCGATCACGGGCAGATAGGCCGGATTGCGCGTTTCATCATATAAGCATGTGAGCGCCAGCACCGGCGCGACGGTGTTCACATTGCGATGCGGCGGCTCCATTTGAAGGCGGCGGTCATACCACGCCGTCAGATAGTCCAGAATCGCCCTGTCTCCGCTCTGCTGATAGGTTTTATAGACGCCATAAAGCGCCACGCCCGTCGGCCACTCCCAGTTGTCCATCGTCAGATGACCGTTGGAAGGGTCGTCCCCATGCTCCGTCTTCAGCATGCTGAGCACGCGATTGGCAAGCTCGGTATAATCCACAGCGCCGCGCCCCCCTCGGTTAAGATATAAATGATTGTTAGCGCTTACATTATAGAGCACTTAGCATCATCCGTCAATAGGTGCAGCTAATTTTTATCTACATTTTCTCTTCGTGAAGTTTGAAATGTTGCGTTTTGAACAGAAAAAGAGATCCGGAAACGCTCTCCCCTGCGGGAAGGGCTTCCGGAGCCCCGAAGTGCGCCTCGCAATTACATGCGGGAATAGTTCGGCGCTTCCTTGGTGATGGTGATGTCGTGCGGATGGCTTTCGATCAGGCCGGCAGAGGTAATGCGGATGAATTCGCCGGTCTGCCGCAGCGTCTGAATGTCGCGGCTGCCGCAGTAGCCCATGCCGCTGCGCAGGCCGCCGATCAGCTGGAACACGGTTTCAGACAGCGGTCCCTTGTACGGCACGCGGCCCTCGACGCCCTCGGGCACCAGCTTCTTCTGGCCCTCCTGGAAATAACGATCCTTGCTTCCCTGCGCCATCGCGGCCAGCGAGCCCATGCCGCGGTACACCTTGAAGGAACGACCCTGATAGATTTCCGTCTCTCCGGGGCTCTCCTCGGTGCCGGCGAACAGGCTGCCCAGCATCACGGCGCTCGCGCCCGCGGCAATGGCCTTGGTGATGTCGCCGGAATACTTGATGCCGCCGTCGGCGATGATCACCTTGCCCAGCTTGTCCGCCATTTCGGCGCAGTCCATGATCGCGGTGATCTGCGGAACGCCCACGCCCGCGACGACGCGCGTCGTGCAGATGGAACCCGGGCCGATGCCGACCTTCACCACGTCCGCGCCCGCCTCAATCAGCTCGCGCGTCGCGTCGGCGGTTGCCACGTTTCCGGCGATCACGGTCATGTCCGGGAACGCGCTCTTGATCTTGCTTACCATCTGAATGACGCCGCGGCTGTGACCGTGCGCGGTGTCGATGCCCAGCACGTCCACCTTCGCGTCCACCAGCGCGGACGCGCGCTCCAGCGCGTCGCCGGTCACGCCGATCGCGCCCGCGCAGAGCAGACGGCCGCTCGAATCCTTGGCGCTGTTGGGATACTTGACGGCTTTCTCAATGTCCTTAATGGTAATCAGACCGCGCAGCTCGTATTTGTCGTTCACGATGGGCAGCTTCTCAATGCGGTGCGCGGCAAGAATCGCCTTCGCCTCTTCAAGGGTCGTGCCCTCGGGCGCGGTGATCAGGTTTTTATCGGTCATAACCTCGCGGATGGGACGGGAAAAATCGGTTTCAAAGCGAAGGTCGCGGTTGGTCAGAATGCCGACCAGCTTGCCGTTCTCGGTAATCGGAACGCCGGAAATGCGATAGCGCTCCATCAGCGCCAGCGCGTCGGAAATCAGATGATTGGGAGAAAGATAGAACGGATCGATAATGACGCCGTGTTCAGAGCGCTTTACCTTGTCAACACTCGCCGCCTGTTCCTCAATGGACATGTTCTTGTGAATCACGCCCAGACCGCCCTCGCGCGCGATGGCAATCGCCAGACGGGCATCGGTTACGGTGTCCATGGCAGCGGACAAAAGCGGGATGTTCAGCTTAATCCCCTTCGCAAGCGTCACCGAGAGGTCAACCTCTCTGGGCAGAACGTCGCTCTTGTGCGGAACCAGCAGAACATCGTCAAACGTCAGGCCTTCCCGAATCATCGCCATTTCCCATTCCCCCTTGGTTTTTCCGACGATTTTACAAAAGAATCGTCCGCCTGTCAATCCCCGGCGTGTAAATTTCCGCTTTCTTCGGCAAAAAAGTCTCTTTCGTCCGCGCCCGTCCGTTTCGCCGCGGTTGACATTGAAAATGAAAGCCGTTACAATAAGAAAAAAACGCTTAGGAGGACGCATGAACAGACCGAATATCGTGCTGATCGTCGCCGACCAGTTTCGCGGCGACTGCCTTGGCATTGCCGGGCATCCGGACGTGAAAACGCCCTGCCTGGACACGCTCGCCTCGCGCGGCGCGTACTTCCCGAACATGTACACCGCCTGTCCGTCCTGCATCCCGGCGCGCGCGGCGCTTCTGACCGGGCTTTCGCAGGAGCACCACGGCCGCGTGGGCTATCGCGACGGCGTGCCGTGGCGCTATGAACACACGCTGCCCGGCGAGCTGGCGCGGCTGGGCTACTACACACAGTGCGTGGGCAAGATGCACGTGCACCCGCTGCGCAGTCTGATGGGCTTTCACAACATCGAGCTGCACGACGGCTATCTTCATTATTACCGCCGCGAGGACACCCCCGCCCGTGAATATCAGCCGTGGGCGGACGACTATCTGAACTGGCTCAAAAACGAACTGGGCACGCTGCGGGACATTGACGACAGCGGCGTACAGTGCAATTCGTGGGTCGCGCGCCCGTGGCCGCACGAGGAAAAATACCATCCGACGAACTGGGTCACCGACCGTGCGCTCGATTTCCTGCGCCGCCGGGATCACTCGATGCCGTTTTTCCTGAACGTGTCCTACGTCCGCCCGCATCCGCCGTTCGACGCGCCCACCTGCTACTTCGACTTCTACCGCGGCCAGCAAATCGCTCCGCCGCTGTCCGGCGACTGGGACGACGCGGAAGCGTGGCTCCGGCATGGCCGCGAGAAGGATTCCTATACCGGCCCGTCGGATCCCACGATGATTCGCGAAGCGCAGATCGGCTATTACGCCTGCATCACGCATCTCGATCACCAGATCGGCCGCCTGCTTGAGGCGCTGCCCGCTAACACCGTCGTCGTGTTCACCGGCGACCACGGCGAGATGCTGTGCGACCATCACCTGTACCGCAAGAGCCTGCCCTACCGCGGCAGCGCCAACGTGCCGCTGATCATCTCCGGCGCCAACGCGCATGGGCGCATGGAGCGGCTGTGCGAGCTGCGTGACATCCTGCCCACGCTCGCCTGCATCGCGGGCGGCGAAGCCCCCGCGTTCTCGGACGGCGAAAACCTGCTGGACGGCGCGCCCGGCCGCGAATTCCTGCACGGCGAGCACACGAACGGCGCGCTTTCGAACCACTACATCGTCACGAAGCGCGACAAGTACGTCTGGTTCTCCCAGACGGGACGCGAACAGTACTTCGATCTCGCGAACGACCCGACCGAGAGCCACAATGCCATAAACGACCCCGAGCATCAGCCGGACGTCGCGCGCCTGCGCGCCGCGCTCATCGACGCGCTCCGCGACCGCCCCGAGGGCTTCATCGCAGACGGCACCCTCGTGCCCGGCCGCCCGATTTCTCCGCTGCTGCCGTTTGTGGAGGTGTAACCTCTCCCTTAGTTTAAACGCATCGGCAGCCGCTTCGATCTCTCAAACGCCCCCGAACATCAGTCGGACGGCATGCTCCGCGGCCGCCCCGAGGGCTTCGTCGCAGATGACACCCTCGTTCCCGGCCGCCCGGTTTCTCCGCTGCTGCCGTTTGTAGAGGTGTAATACCGAAATCGGCTGCGAACTGCCATTCAGGCAATCCGCAGCCGATTTGCTTACAGCTGTTTCAAAAACGGCCGAATCTTCCCATCCTCGATTTCCACGATGGCGTACCGGCCGTCGCGCAGCGCGCCGGGATTCACGAACACGCACGCGCCGTCGTTTTCCACGTTCGGAATGTGCGTGTGCCCGTACAGCGTCAACTGCGCGTTCATCGCTTCCGCCTTCAGGCTCAAAGCCGTCAGACCTTCCTTCACGTTCTGCTTGTGGCCGTGCGTGAGCAGCACGCGAACGCCGCCAAGCTCCAGCAGCCGTTCCGCCGGGAAGTTGGAAAACCAGTCGCAGTTTCCGCACACGACGGCCAGCGGTGCGTCGGAGACCTTTCCGGCTTCGGAAGCGTCACTGTCATGGTCGCCCAGATGCACCAGCCAGTCCACGCGCCCCATTTCGCGCACGGCACGCGTCACATAGGAAAGCCGCCCGTGGCTGTCGCTCATCACGCCGATGCGAATCATGCTTCCGCCTCAAGCGCCCGCTTCAGCGCGCGAATCGCGTTGGCGCGGTGCGAGATGCGGTTCTTCTGCTCCTCACCCGCTTCCGCGAAGGTCAGCCCGTTCAGCTGCGGGCAGATGAACAGCGGATCGTAGCCGAAGCCGCTTTCGCCCTTCTTTTCAAAGCCGATCTCGCCCTCGCACGTCCCCTCGCACACCAGCGGTTCGTGGCCGGGTCGAAGCAGCGCCACGGCACAGGCGAACCGCGCCGTGCGCGGCGCGGGCACATTCGCAAGCTCCTTCAGAAGCTTTCGGTTGTTCGCGTCGTCGTCACCGTGCACGCCCGCGTAGCGCGCGCTGTAAATGCCCGGCCGACCGTCCAGCGCGTCCACGACGAGTCCGGAATCGTCCGCCACCACGGCGCATTTCGCCTGATTCATCAGCGCCCGCGCCTTAATCACGGCGTTCTCGGCGAACGTCGCGCCCGTCTCCTCCGCGTCCTCGGAAACGCCGGCCTCCGCCATGCTCATCACGTCGAAGCGGTCGCCCAGCAGCGCCTTCATTTCCTTGAGCTTGCCAAAGTTGCGCGTCGCGACGATCAGCCGCGGCTTCTTTCCGATGATCTCGGCTTTCTCGCCCAGCGCGGCCAGCTGCTTCTTCATCAGCGCCTTCACGCCCTTCTCGCCCAGCGCGAGCAGCTTGGAAAGCTCTTTTTTGTCAAACGCGCGTCCCTCGCCGGTGCCCTGCACTTCAACATAGCGCATTTCGCCGTCCGGTTCGCGCGTCATGATCACGTTCATGTCCACCTGCGCGCGGGAATCCTGCACGTATTCCAGATCCAGCGTCGGCACGTTGTCCACGATGCCCACGCTCACGGCCGCCACCTGCCGCACGACGGGCGAATCCACAATCAGCCCGCGCTTCATCAGCTTATCGCATGCCAGCGTCAGCGCCGCGAACGCGCCCGTGATGGACGCGGTGCGCGTGCCGCCGTCGGCCTGAAGCACGTCGCAGTCGATGTAAATCGTTCGCTCGCCCAGTCGGGTCAGATCGCACGCGGCGCGAAGCGAACGGCCGATCAGCCGCTGAATCTCCACGCCGCGCCCGTCCTTTTTGATGCCGTCGCGTTCCTTACGGCGCTCGGTGGAGCCGGGCAGCATGGCGTACTCCGCCGTCAGCCATCCGCAGCCGGTCCCCTTCTTAAACGGCGGCACGCTTTCCACCACCGAGGCCGTGCACAGCACACGCGTGCGCCCGCACTCGATCAGCACGGAGCCCGCCGCCATTTCGGTAAAATCCGGGGTCATCTTTACCGGACGCATCTCGTCCGACCTTCTTACGTGTTCCATAGAGATCTCCTCTCCGTTCTTATTCCGCGTCAAACAGTTCGTCCGACTGCCTGCGAACGAACGCTTCCGCAATGTCCGTTGCACTGTTTACAAACGTCGGCATGGCCAGCGTACCCTCGCCGGGATCATACGGCTTGCCCTCAACGAGAATCTGCACGTCCTTCACGCCGTCAAAGTTTTTGCATGTAAGCACCAGCGCCTTCATCGCCATGCGCCCGCCGTCGCTCTGCTCGGCCACGCGAATGAACGATTCGGTGAAATTGATTTTCGCCACGCCGTTTTTCAGCTCCACGCCGATCAGCCCGCAGCCGGATGGCAGCACGCCTTCCAGCGGCGACGCACCGCCCGGGCCCTTCACCAGCTCCAGCACCGCGGTCTGAAGGTCGGCGTTGCCGTACACCGCGCGCGTTACCGGCACGATGACGCTGGGCGTGTCGTTCAGGAAATACAGCGTCACGGCGTTTTGGCTGTCCTCCGGCGCGCCGCCCTCCGGGTTGATCACGCCGCGCGTGAACTCGTTTTTCAGGCTCGTGCCGTGCGGCAGCTCCTTCACTTCCTTGCCGCCGATCAGGAATTTCACGCGGTCGACCGTCGGGAAATCCGTGAGCGTCTGCACGATCGCGGAAACCATGTTGCTTTCCGCCGCCGCGTCGGCGCACAGAAGCGCTTCCTCGCTCAGGTCAATGCGCGCCAGTCCGCCGGAAATATCCAGATCAACCTTCGTCCCCTCCGGAATCACCGTGCGAAGCCCCATGCGCGCGGCCTCCATGTCGTTAAACACGCTTTTGACCATCAGGTTGACCGTCGCCTTCGCGACGCCCTCCTCGGCCTTGATCGTGCGCGTCACCGGCACCAGATAGCCGTAATCGTCCTGATAGTATACCACCGTGCTCATCGTCGCTTCCACCGCTTCCGTGGGATCCGCGTCCGCCTGTCCGCCCTCCGCCCGCGGCGTGGGTTCCGCGCTCTGGGAGCCGCCGCCGCGTATGCGGGACGGGCCAAACGCCGCCAGCAGCATCATGGAGACCAGCATCAGAACGACAGCCAGCAGATAGGTCTGTTTCCGGTTCCAGCCGTGAATCATCCCGTTCCCTCCTCTTCCAGCATGAATCGTTTTCCATGCTATTCAGAAACGGAACAGGCTATGCGTCCGCCATACGCGGAAATTGCGCATGGCGGACGCTGAAAGACGTTTTCGATTTTGAGGAATTACACCTTGAAGTTGACCGAGGTGTCACCCTGCTCGCTCTTGCCAAACTGGTAGTCGTTGCCGGGCAGCACGGCGTTCAGAACGATGCCAACCAGCGCGCCCACAGCCAGACCGGTCAGGGAGATCGAGCCAAGCACCAGCTTGCCGGTGCCGGAGAAGGTAATGCCCAGCGACAGGGACATGATCAGCGCAGCGATGATGATGTTGCGGTTCCTGGTGAAGTCCACCTGATTTTCAACCACGTTGCGCACGCCGACAGCGGAGATCATGCCGTACAGAATCATGGACACGCCGCCGATGGTCGCGGTGGGCATGGCGGACACGATGGCCGCGAATTTCGGGCAGAAGGAGAACAGGATGGCCAGCACGGCGGCGATGCGGATGACGCGCGGGTCGTAAACCTTCGTCATGGCGAGCACGCCGGTGTTTTCGCCGTAGGTGGTGTTCGCGGGGGCGCCGAACAGAGCCGCCATGGCGGTGGCAAGACCGTCGCCCATCAGCGTGCGATGCAGGCCGGGCTTCTCGACGTAGTTTTCACCGACGGTGGAGGAGATGGCGCAGATGTCGCCGATGTGCTCGACCATCGTGGCCAGCGCGATGGGCATCATGATCAGGATCGCGCTTCCGAGCGTACCCAAATCGCAGTTGCCAAAGAGCGAGAACACGGTGTCCTTCATCTCGAAGGGCAGGCCAATCCACGCGGCGTCCTTGATCTTCTGAATCGCTTCTTCCGTGAAGAGTTTCATGGAGGGATTTCCGAAGGCGCAGATGACCTTGGAGGTTACGGTTTCGGTCATCGAAATGTTCGTTACATATTCTCCGTTCTGCGCGGCAAACGCCTTGAGCGCTTCGGCAGCGGGTTCAATCGCGTCGTTGATCATGCTGCCGAGGTTTCCGGACAGGGTCGCCGACTGCACAACGTTTACGCTCGCGAACTCCACGGTCTCGCCGCAGAACGTCGCAAGCAGCACCGCGACCAGATAGGAGCCGACGACGCCCAGCAGAATCGGAACGATCTTGATCATGCCCTTGCCCCAGATGTTGCAGGAGACCACGATCACAATGGCGAGCACGGCGATCCACCAGTTGGCCTCGCAGTTGTTGATGGCGGAGTTCGCCAGCGTGAGGCCGATGCAGATGATGACCGGGCCGGTCACGATGGGCGGGAAGAAGCGCATGACCTTGCGCGCGCCGAAGGCCTTGACCAGCGCGGCGAGCACCACGTACATGAGACCGGCGCAGACGACGCCCACGCCCGCGTAGGGAATCCAGTTCATCTCAGGATTGTCCACAAACAGCTTCTGCACCGCGGCATAGCCGCCGATGAACGCGAAGGACGAGCCGAGGAACGCGGGAACCTTGCCCTTGGTAAGGAAGTGGAAAAGGAGCGTTCCGAGTCCGGCGAAGAGCAGCGTCGCGGAAACGGAAAGACCGGTCAGCGCGGGCACGAGCACCGTCGCGCCGAACATGGCGAACATGTGCTGGAAGCCCAGCAGCAGCATTTTGGGTTTTCCAAGCGTGCGCGCATCTCTGATTCCATCCTGAGACATACGTGTTACCCCCCTCAAATGTAATCAACCTTTATGCTTCAAACAGCCGAACGCTGTTTTCGCCATCGTACTCCGTCACATTCACGCCGATGCGCTCCGAGAGCGACGTGGGCACGTTCTTGCCCACGAAATCGGCGCGGATGGGAAGCTCCCTGTGTCCCCTGTCCACCAGCACCGCCAGCTGTACCTTGCCGGGACGGCCCGCGTCCATCAGCGCGTCCATCGCGGCGCGCGCCGTGCGGCCGGTGAACAGCACGTCGTCCACGATCACAACCGTCCTGCCCACGATGGAGAACGGCAGCTTCGTGCCGTTGACCTCCGGCTGCTCGGTGCGGTGCGTCAGGTCGTCGCGGTAAAAGGTGATGTCCAGCTCACCAACCGAAACCTCCGTCCCCTCCACCCGGCAGATCACGTCGCGAAGCTGCGTGGCCAGCGGCACGCCGCGGCGGCGAACGCCGACCAGAACCACGTTTTCAACGCCGTTGTTGCGCTCGATGATCTCGTGCGCGATTCGCGTGAGCGCGCGCTGAATGGCGCGTTCATCCATAAGCAGAGCTTTTTCCTTCATTCTGACTCCTCCACGACAAGAAAAAACGCCTTCACCGGCATGGTGAAGACGTATACATGCATACAGAGATGATGCTTGCCCGCCGCCTTGCCGATCTCACAGGATCCGCTTAAAGGAATCGGATTCAACGATCAAAATGATACCATAATCCGGGCGGGCGGTAAACGCTCAAACGGTAAACTTCTTTCTGCACTTTCTGTTAACCGTCCGAATCAGGCGTACACCCGGCACGTCGACCCGGCGGACACGTTGTTGTAAATCCACTTCGCGTCCTCCACGGCAAGCCGGACGCAGCCGTGCGAGCCGCGCGTGCCCAGCGCGTAGACCGAGCCCCTGCGAAGCGTGCTTTCGTCCTTCTCCGAATACAGCACCGAATGGAACAGGATGCCGCCGACGATGCGCGAGGCGTACTGCGCCCAGCAGTCGAACTTCTTGAAGTAGTACCAGCGTCCGCACGGCCCGCCCATCCTGTAGCTGCCCAGCGGGGTCGGCGTGTCGACCGCGCCGGTGGTGCACGTCATGGTTTTTACCAGCTTCGAATACGCGCCGTAGTACCACTCGTACACATACACCTTCTGGCGGCTCACGTTGATCTCCACGCGGTACTTATGCGACGGGCGCTGCGCGGCCTTACAATCCTCCGAGAACAGCCGAAGCTGCGTTTCCTCGTCGGCGACGCCCGTTTCCTTCAGCTTGTTTTCCCGCTGGAAATAGCGAACCGCCGCCTTCGTGTTCGCGCCGTACTGACCGTCAATGCCGCCCGGCAGGTAGTTTTTGCCCACCAGCCGCGTCTGAAGCCTGCGAATGTCGCCGCGCTCCGCGCCATACTTCAGGTCGCCCACGTAGGCGGGCAGCTCCTCCCGCAGGAAGTTGAGTACGCGCTTCGCCGAAATTTCTTCACTCGTTTCCTCGGTTTCGTCGGTGAGCGTCAGGAACATAAGCCCCGCCTGCTTCGCCGTGATCGGGCTTCCCCCCGCGGGAACCAGCGCGTTCAGCGCCTGAAGCGCCGCCGCTTCCACCGGGGCCAGCGTTTCGCGCAGCGCCGCCTGACGCTCCACCTTCGCGCGCGCCTCCACCGCCTGAACATACGCCCGCGCGAGCGCCACGCCGCTTTCCGTCTTCGCGCCGTACACGCCGTCCGCGCTGCCGTTCATGAAGCCCAGCCGGATCAGAAGCGCCTGCAGCTCCTTCACCTCGTCGCCCTTCGCGCCGATTTCCAGTTTCTGGGGTTCAGAAAAGGAAGCCTGCGTCTCCGTCCGGCTTCCTTCCTCTTCTGTAGCATTCGCCGTTTCCGTCTCCTCGGCCAACCCTTCCCCCTCGGCGTACGCCGCCGGAAACAGAAGGCTGCCGAGCGTCCGGCGCTGAGTATCCTCAACGGCCACGTATCCGCAGCCGGTCAGAAGCAGCGCCAGAAGCAGGATCAGCGCAATGAGTCTTTTTTTCATATCCGCGTCACTCCTGTCTTTTTGATTCACGCTGTTTAGACCGGCGCGGGACGCGCATGGTTGCAAAAACGCATGCGGTAATTTATGTATGCATCACTGTGCGTAGCCGCCAAGAACGAGCCAGTTCTGAAGCAGCTTCGCCCACTGTCTGACCGACGGATTTCCTTCCGCCAGACCCAGACCGTGCGCGCCCTTCGGGAACACATGCAGCTCGAACGGCACGCGATGGTCGGACAGCGCCTTCGCCAGCGCCAGACTGTTTTCCACCGGAACCGAGCCGTCCGCGGCCGTGTGCCAGATGAACGCTGTGGGCGTATCGTCCGTCACGTTCAGCTCGCCGGAGAAATAGCGCAGCTCGCTGTCCTTGTTCTGCTCGTCGCCCAGCAGATTCTGAACGGAGCCCTTGTGCGTGTAGGAAATCATGCTGACCACGGCATAGCAGGGAATAAACCCGTCCGGACGCGAGGAACAGCGCTCGATGGGATCGTCGCTGTCCGGATTTCCCAGGTCGTAATGCGTCGCGGCGTTGCAGCACAGGTTTCCGCCCGCGGAGAAGCCCAGAATGGCCACCTTCTCATAGCCCAGCGAACGAACCAGACGAATCGCGCGGTTCGCGTCCGCCAGCGGCGCCAGCTTGTGGCACGGACACACGCGATAGTCCAGCACATAAGCGCTGATGCCCGCGTCATTGAGCATGCGCGCAATCGGCGCACCCTCGTGATCCGCCTTCATGCAATACGCGCCGCCCGGAATCACGACCACCGCGCCCTTCGAACCGGAGACGGGAAAGGGTGTCAGGCTCGGCTGCGCCTGCTCGGGGGAAAATTCGCTGTACGGCGCGGTTTCCTTCCACAGATACATCACATCGGACATAAATACACCTTCCTACGCAATTATAAATAGCGATTCATATCGCACAGCCGGTCAAACACCAGATCGGGCTTCGTTTCGCTCGCCCTGCGCATCGCCTCGGTCGTCTCACCGCTCATCACCAGAATGGACAGCATGCCATTGCGAATGCCCGTTTCAATGTCGGTATACAGCCGATCGCCCACCATGGCCATTTCGCCCGCCTTGCGGCCGGTGCGCGCCAGCGCCGCGCGGACGATGCCCTCGTGCGGCTTTCCGACGATCAGCTCCGGACGGCGGAACGCGGATGCCTCGATAAACGCCATAATCGCGCCGATGTCCGGCGCGAAACCGGTCTCGGTCGGGCAGTTGAAGTCAGGATGCGTCGCGATGTACGGGAGCCCCGCGCGCACGAAATCGCACACGGCGGTCATCTTGCGGTAATCCAGCGTGGTATCATAGCCAATGACCACGATTTCGGGATTCTCGTTGTCGACGACGACGCCCGCTTCCTGCATTTCCTCCACAAGAAACTCATTGCCCAGCACGAACGCGCGCTTGCCGGGATACTTTTCCCGCACGATCGCCGCGGTCGCTTCGCCGGAGGTGAGAATCTTGTTTCGATCGACCTCCAGCCCCATTTTCTTGAGCTTTTCCACGTAGAACCGCGCGTTATGGCTGGAATTGTTGGTCAGAAACAGGAAATCACGGCCGGTTTCCAGCACGCGTTCGATGAACGAAAGCGAGCCGTCGATCAGCTTGCCGCCCAGATAGAACGTGCCGTCCATGTCCAGCAGAAAGCACTTTACATTGCTCAGTCGTTCCATCAGGCCTTCTCCCCTTCATTGTCGGCGAATTCCACAAAGCCCTCGCCCATGTTCACGATCTCCGCCAGACTCTTCACGTTGTAGCCCGCTTCCTTCAGGCGCTGCATGCCGGGCTGGAAGTTCTTGGAAATCACCGCGCCGATGCCCACGACCTTGCCGCCCGCGCGCTCGATCAGCTTGGACGCGCCCATGGCCGCCTCGCCGTTGGCCAGAAAATCGTCGATCAGCAGCACGCGCTCGCCGGGCTGAATGAACTCCGTTTTCAGCGTCAGCTGATAAGACGTGCGCTTCGTGAATGAGAAAACCTCCGTCTGCAGAATGCCGTCCGACAGGATGACCGACGTCGCCTTTTTGAGAATGATCATCGGAACGCCCATGCGAAGCGACGTCATAGCCGCCGGAGCGATGCCGCTCGACTCGATGGTAACGACCTTCGTCACGCCCTCCGCTTCAAACAGGCGCTTGAATTCCTCGCCGATTTCGTCCATCAGAGCGCAGTCCACCTGATTGTTCAGAAACATGTCCACCAGCAGCACCTGGCTATTGAGCGCGCGCCCACTCGTGCGAATCCTTTGCTTCAGTGCTTCCATGTCCGTTTTCTCCTTCTCTGTCAAGTATTGCTTCGCAGGTTTATTCCGCCTGCGGCATGGCCTTGAGCGCCTTCACAAACTCGGCGGGATCCTGCGCCTTGAAAAACGCCGAACCGGCCACCAGCATCTGCGCGCCCGCTTCCGTCACGAGATGCGCGGTCTCCAGATTCACGCCGCCATCCACCTCGATCACCGGGTTCACGCCCGCTTTTTTGCACATTTCACGCACCTGACGCACCTTGTCCACGGTGAACGGAATCAGCTTCTGGCCGCCCTTGCCGGGCTCGACCGTCATAATCAGAATCAGATCGACTTCATTCAGCACATCCGCAATCGCGTCCACCGACGTAAACGGCTTCACCGATACGCCTGCCAGACAGCCCGCCTCGCGAATCGCGCGCAGCGTGTCCCTGAGTTCAAAATTCGCCGCTTCCTGATGCACGGTGATATACTTCGCGCCCGCCTCGGCAAACTCGCGCACATGCTTGATCGGGTTTGCGATCATCAGATGCACGTCCATGGGAATGGGCTTTTTCGCGACCATCTTCAGAATGCCCTGACCGAAGGTGATGCCCGGCACAAACGTTCCGTCCATCACATCGTAGTGCAGCACGTCCGCGCCGGACGCGACGACCTTGTCGATTTCCGAATCCAGATGCATGTAATCGGCCGCGAGCATCGAAGGAGCCACCTTAATCATATCGGTTTTTCCACCTTTCCTTCATTTCGTTCAGCAGTTCCCGGTATCGTTCGTAGCGTTCGGGCGCAATTTTCCCGTCACGGAGCGCGCGCAGCACGGCGCAGTCCGGCTCGGTTATATGATAGCACGGCACAAAGCGGCACTGCCCCGCGTAGGGACGGAACTCGGCGTACTGCTCTTCCAGCAGGCGCGGCTCGATCAGCTCCGTTTCCAGAAGACTGAAGCCCGGCGTGTCCAGCACCCGGCCGCCGCCCTCCACCGGAATCAGCTCGCAGCGGCGGGTCGTGTGCTTTCCGCGCTCAATCTTGCGCGAAACGCCGCCCGTTTCCAGCTCAAAGCCGTACAGCGCGTTGATCAGGCTGGACTTGCCCGCGCCGGACTGCCCGGTGAACGCGTGCGTCTTTCCGCAAAGATGGTCTTTCAGCGTCTCAACGCCCTCGCCCGTCCGCACGCACGTGCGCGCCTCAAATACGCCCGCGCCGGCGTACTGCCGCAGAAGCGACTCGGCGGCCTCGCCGTCCAGATCGGTTTTCGTCACGCATACGCACGCGGCTACCCCGGCTTTCTGCGCGGCGATCAGCATGCGGTCGATCAGAAGCGGATCCGCCTTGGGCGACGCGGCGGCCGCCACAATCACGATTTCATCGATGTTCGCCACCGCCGGGCGCACAAAGGCGTTTCTTCTCGGCCGGATGGCCGTCAGCCAGCCGTCCTCCCCGTCCTCGCCGGGCGCGAACTCCACCTCGTCGCCCACCAGCGGCGTCAGCCGCTCCTTGCGGATTTTCCCCTGCGCGCGCAGCGTATACGACCGTCCCTCATCGTCCAGCACCGTATAGAACCCGCCGATTCCGCGCAGTATCGTTCCCCTGTTCATCATTTGAACTCCACGTTTTCGCTCTCATGCAGCTCCCCGTCAAAATAGACGGAAACGACATGTACGCCCTCTTCCTCGCTCTTCATTTCAAGATCCATGTGCTCGTCGGCGTTCACCGTGTCGTTAAAGATTTCCTCGGTCTTGCCCGACGGCGTCGTCATTTCCACGCGCACGTTCATCTTCAGCGGCACAAACACCGTGTACTTCGCGTAATACACCGTGGGATTGGGCAGCGAAACGGTGATGTTCACCTTGCTTCCGCGCACCAGCGGCGTGCCCGCCAGCGGATATTGCGCAATGACGGTGTCCGACGGGTCGTCCAGCGAATAGCCGGTCGATACGTCGCCCAGCTTCAGTCCCACGCTGCTCAGCTGCATTTCCGCGTCGCTGCTGAGCTTGCCGATGATCTGCGGCGTGGGAATCTCCACGCTGTTGATCTTCAGCGTGATGATCTGCCCCAGCTGCGCCGTGCCTTCGTTCGGCTCCTGCGAAATGATCGTGTCCACCGGCTTGTCGGAAACGACGACGTATTCCTCGTTCAGCCGGTCGAAGCCGCTCAGAGACAGCGTGCTGCGCGCGTCGGCCAGCGTCATGCCCTCGGTGTTCGGCAGCGCGACCGGCACGGAGCCCAGACTTACATACATATCCACTTTGTCGTTTCGCCGTCCGCGCGCGCCCATCTCCGGCACCTGCATCACGACGTCGCCCGCCGCCACATTATCGTCGTAAATCTCGATCACGTTGGGTTCCAGTTCGTAGTTATACAGAATCTGCTCCGCCATTTCCTGCGTGTAGCCGGTCACGTTCGGAATGTCCACGCCGTACAGGATGTCGGAAATCTTCACCACGCCGATGGACACAATCGCCAGCACCGTCACACAGGCGAGCAGCGCCAGCAGAAGGTTCAATCCCTTCGTCTGCATATACTGCCGAATCGCGCCCGGCGTGGAATCGCCGTTGTAGCCCTCGTCCAGCCCGGCAATGAAGCCGCCGCCCGGCATGCGCAGCGCGCGCTTCAGGTCGTGCGCCATCTCCGCCGCCGTCTGATAGCGATCCTCCGGTTTCTTTTCCAGCGCCTTCTGAACCACCTCGTCCAGACCGCGGGAAATATCCCTGTGATATGAGCGCATGCTGCGCGGCTTTTCCTTCACCTGCTTGAGCGCCACGGCAACCGCCGTTTCGCCGTCGAAGGGCACGGTGCCGGTCAGCATTTCATACAGCACCACGCCCAGCGAATACAAATCGCTCTTCGCGTCCGCGTGCTCGCCGCTGGCCTGCTCGGGCGACACATAGTGCACGGAGCCAAGCGCGGTTTTCGTGTCCGAAATCGTGCCCGTCGCCGCGTTGACCAGCCGCGCGATGCCGAAATCCGCCACCTTCACGGTTCCGTTTCGGTCGACAAGGATGTTCTGCGGCTTGATGTCGCGGTGAATGATGTTGTTTTTGTGGGCATGGTCGAGCGCCGCCAGAATCTTCAGCGCGTAGCGCACCGCCTTCGACGGCGTGATGCGCCCTTCCTTGCGGATGATGTCCTTGAGCGTAGAGCCGTCGACGTACTCCATGACGATATAGCGCATGTCGCCGTCGATGCCCACGCCGTACATCTTCACGATGTTCTCATGCGACATTTTCGAGGCGGCAATCGCCTCGTGATCGAACCGGCGCACAAATTCCCGGTCCGCCTCAAATTCGGGGCGCAGAACCTTCAGCGCCACCTCGCATTTTTTGATTTCATCCCACGCGCGGTATACCACCGCCATGCCGCCGGTTCCAATGATGCCCAGAATGCGATACCGACCGGAGACGACCTTATTCATGGGTGTCCCCCTCTCCGGTCACCAGCATCACGGTAATGTTGTCCGCGCCGCCGCGCTGAAGCGCCGCGTTGATCAGCGCGCCCACCTGCTCGTTGCGCGGGTTGGGCGAATTCAGCGCCAGCTCCAGATCGCTGTCCGGCACGTAGCGCGTCAGCCCGTCCGTGCACAGAAGCCACACGTCGCCCTTCTGTACGTCAAAGCGCGCAATGTCCGCCTCCACGCGCGGCCACGGGCCGATGGAGCGCGTAATCACATTGCGCTGCGGATGGTTGAGCGCCATCTCCGGCGTGATCACGCCGCTTCGAACCAGCTCCTCCACATAGGAATGGTCGTTGGACAGCCGCTCGATTTTTCCGTTTCGCAGCCGATAGGCGCGGCTGTCGCCCACGTGACCCAGCAGCACGTCGCTCTCGCCGAACCACAATCCGGTCATCGTCGTGCCCATGCCGCGCTTGGCGCTGTCGCGCTCGGATTCCAGATATACGTCCCGGTTGGCCTTGTTGAACGCGTAGCGCAGCCTTTCGGGCGACGTTGCCTTTTCCTGCTGCAGAATCTCGGAAAAAATGCGCACCGCCATGCGGCTGGCGATTTCCCCGGCGCGGTGTCCGCCCATGCCGTCGGCGACGGCCATGAATTTCTGGCCGTCCACGGGCATGTAGTAGGAATCCTCGTTCAGCGTTCGCACACATCCGATGTTGGTCGCGCAGTATACCTTCATAGTCACCCTCCGTATGATTCCTGTGAAAGACGGGAACGGCGCAGCTGCCCGCACGCTCCCTGAATATCGTCGCCCATCTCGCGGCGGCGCGTGACCGAAATATGCCGGTCTTCCAGCCGCTTCTGGAACGCCGAAATCATTTCCTCCGTCGGCCCCAGCAGGTTCCGCTCCTTCACGTCGTTAAGCGGAATCAGATTCACGTGGCATTGCATGCCGCGCAGCCTTGCCGCCAGCTCGTCCGCGCAGGCAAGGTCGGCGTTCACGCCGCGCACCAGCGCGTATTCGAAGATCACGCGCCGCCCGGTCTTTTGAATATACAGCCGGCAGGCGGCCAGAAGCTCGTCCATCGAATAGGCGTTGGCCACCGGCATCAGCTTTTTGCGCACCTCGTCGTTGGGCGCGTGCAGCGAAACCGACAGCGTGACCGGCAGTCCCTCGTCCGCGAAGCGCTTCATGTTCGGCACCAGCCCGCAGGTGGACAGGGATACGTTCCGGAGCGAAAGCCCCAGCCCGCGCGGGTCGTTCAGCAGCCGCAGGAACTTGACCACGTTGTCGTAGTTGTCCATCGGTTCGCCGCTGCCCATCAGAACGATGTTATGTACGCGCGCGCCCTCCGGCTCGATGCGCCGATTCACGGCGATCACCTGCCCGAGCATTTCGCCCGGCGTAAGCGAACGCACGCAACCTTCCAGCGTGGACGCGCAGAACGCGCAGCCCATCCGGCAGCCCACCTGCGTGGACAGGCAGAGCGTGTCGCCGTAATGATAGCGCATGCGCACGCCCTCGATCAGGTTGCCGTCCGGCAGCTCGTACAGATACTTCTCGGTGCCATCCAGCTTGGAGGTGATGCTTTCGTGAATGGTCACGGGATTGGCCAGGCAGGTTTCCCGAAGCTTCTCGCGCAGCGCCTTTGAGAGATTCGTCATCTCGTCAAAGTCCGCGCCGCGCTTCAGCCACTCGAAAACCTGCTTCGCCCGAAATTTTCCCTCGCCCATCGCCGTGATCAGGCTTTCCAGCTCCTCATAGCGCAGGCTCAGCAGTTCGTTTTTCTCACTCATCACAGACTCACGCGCCTCATGCGCGCAATGAAAAATCCTTCCACGCCGTCCCGGCAGGGCAGAAGCGCCAGCATGCCGTTCCGGAAGCGCGGCTTCAGCTTCTCCGGAACCCACGCGTCGCCCTCGTCCGGCTTGAACTCCGGATGGTTCAGCAGGAATTCCTCCACCTGCTTCTCGTTCTCCTCCGGCAGAATTGAACAGGTGGAATACACCAGCAAGCCGCCTACCTTCACATAGGACGAGCAGGCGTCCAGAATCTTCTTCTGCTCCGCCTTCAGCGACTCGATACTTTCATCGGTCACGCGATACTTCAGATCCGGCTTGTCCGTCATCACGCCCAGACCCGAGCAGGGCGCGTCGACGAGCACCGCGTCCATCTGGCATTCCAGATCCTCGCGGCGCACGGATGCGTCGCGCTCGGCGGGGCGCAGATTGTCCAGACGCAGCCGCTTGCCCGCGGCCTTGATCAGCTGCACGCGATGCTCATGCAGATCCCACGCGTGCACGCGGCCGGTGCCGCGCATCATCTCGCACATCAGCGCCGCCTTGCCGCCGGGCGCCGCGCAGGCGTCCAGCACTGTCATGCCCGGGCGCGGCTCCACGGCGCGCGCCGCCAGCATCGAGCTTTCGCCCTGCACGGAGAATTCGCCAGAATAATAATCCGGGTCGTTCGCCAGATTGCCCGCCTGCTCCACCAGATACGCGCCGGGCACGGTGCCCTTGCGCCAGTGCCAGCCGCGGCGGGTCATAAACGCTTCGAACGCCGCGTCGTCCATGCGCATCATGTTCGCGCGCACCGTTTCCAGCCGCTCGGCGGGACGGAAGGACACGATCTCCGCCGCGGTTTCAAAGCCGTAGGCGTCGATCAGCCGCTGAACGATCTTCTCCGGCACCGAATATTTGACGGACAGATACGCGATCGGTTCCGTTTCGGTATCCGGATAATGGATTTCGTCGGCCTCAATGGCGCGCAGAAGCGAACGGAGCACGCCGTTCACAAAGCCCGCCGCCTCCTCGCGGCCAAACGCGCGCGTCTGCTTCACGGCCTCGTCCACGGCGGCATGCGCCGGGATGCGATCCATAAACAGAATCTGCGCGCAGGCGATGTGCAGAATGTCCTCCACCACCGGCTCGGGCTTCGTTTTCATGAAGTCCTTCAGCACATATTGAATGTTCAGCCGGTTTTCAACCGCCGCGTAGAAGATGGAGGTAGCCAGTCTTCTGTCCTCGCCGGACAGCTTCGCCTCGCGCAGACGCTTGTCCAGCGCCAGCGCGGCATACGCGTCCACGCGGTTCACGTCGGCCAGCGCGTTCAGCGCCACGCGGCGCGCATCCAGCACGGACACGGGACGCTTTTGGGTTTCCTGCTCGACCGGGCGTTCAGAAGCCGCGTCGTTTGCTTCCGCCGGTCTTTCCACGAAAGGGCGCTTCACGTCGCTCTGCGGACGGAAGGGCTTGTCGCCGTTGATGCGCTCGCCATACGGACGGCGCTCGCCAAAGGATTTCTTCTCGCCGTAAGGCTTGCGGTCGCCGAACGATTTCTTCTCACCGTAAGGCTTATCACCGAACGACTTCTTTTCGCCGTAGGGCTTCCGGTCGCCGAACGACTTCTTCTCACCGTAGGGCTTATCGCCAAAGGACTTCTTCTCGCCGTAAGGCTTGCGGTCGCCGAACGACTTCTTCTCGCCGTAGGGCTTGTCGCCGAACGATTTCTTCTCACCGTAAGGCTTGCGGTCGCCGAAGGACTTCTTCTCGCCGTAGGGCTTATCGCCAAAGGACTTCTTCTCGCCGTAGGGCTTGCGGTCGCCGAAGGACTTCTTCTCGCCATAGGGCTTCCGGTCGCCGCGTTTCTTTTCGTCAAAGCGCTTTCCGCTGTTCTTCTTATCCATTATTCCTCACCAAACCTCGTTCCAATTTCGATTTTCCTGCCGGAGAGATAGGTTTTTGCGTTCATTCGCTTCGCGTTGGGAGCCTGCATCTCGACGATTTCCAGCGCCGTGCCGTTTCCGCACGCCACGAACAGGCCTTCCTTTGCGCTCGCGCGAATCACCGTGCCGGGTTTCTGATCGGTTTCCGCGCCGGCCGGCTTCGCCAGCCAGATTTTGAGCACGCCGCCGTCCACGGCCGTATACGCGCCGGGCCACGGATTCACGCCGCGCACAAGATTCGCGATCGTCCGCGCGTCCTGCGTCCAGTCGATCCTGCCAAGCTCCTTCGTCAGAAGCGGCTCATAGGTCATTTCGGCCTCGTTCTGCTTCACGGGCGCGATTTCACCTGCGGCGTACCGGCGAATGGTCTCCGCCAGCAGCTCCGCGCCAACCTGCGCCAGCCGCTCGGTCAGCTCGCCCGCCGTTTCATTCTCGCCGATTTCGACTTCCTTTTTTAAAAGCATATCGCCCGTGTCGAGCCCCGCGTCGGTCAGCATCGTGGTAACACCGGTCACCTTTTCACCCTGAATCAGGCACCAGTTGATCGGCGCCGCGCCGCGATGGCGGGGAAGCAGTGACGCGTGCACGTTGACCGTGCCCATGCGCGGCACTTCCAGCAGCTTTTTGCTGAGAATCTGTCCAAACGCCGCCGTGACCACGAGGTCAGGCTTCAACGCGCGCATCGCGTCCAGACCCTCCTGCTTACGCACGCGCTCGAACTGGAATACGTTCAGACCGTTTTCCAGCGCCTCGCGCTTGACCGGCGGCATTTCCAGCTTGTGACCGCGCCCGACGGGGCGATCCGGCTGCGTGAACACGCCGACGATTTCCACTTCATACATGCCCTCAAGCGCCCGCAGAGACGGCACGGCGAAGTCGGGCGTGCCCATAAATACCACGCGCATGCTTACACGTCCTCCCTGTCGGTCACGTCCTCGATCATCTTGTCGGTATACAGGATGCCGTCCAGATGGTCGATCTCGTGGCACAGCGCCATCGCCAGAAAGCCGGTGCCCACGACCTCAATCATCTGCCCCTTTCTGTTCAGCGCGTGCACGACCACGCGCTCCGGGCGCTCCACTGTGCCGCGGCGGCCGGGGATGCTCAGACAGCCCTCGGCGTTGACCATGCTGCCCTCGGTCTCGACGATCTCCGGGTTGATCAGCTGCAGAAGCTCGCGCCCGCGCTTTTCACCCACGTCGATCACGACCATCCGGCGCAGAACACCCACCTGCGGCGCGGCCAGACCCGCGCCGTCGTTGGCGTACATGGTCTCGGCCATGTCGTCCAGCAGCTGCTTTGTACGCTTGTCGATTTCCTGCACAGGGCGACTGATCTTGCGGAGCGTTTCGTCGCCCTCTTTCAGAATCCTGCGAATCGCCATATTCTCTCCTCCAAAGGTGGTTATATCATATTTGCCGGATTGACTTCCATTTCAATCCGCGCGCCCGGCGCGCCGGTCTCCGCCAGCTTCTCCATCTCGGCGGTGATGCGCTCTACCTCGCCGCGCGCGTACATCTTTACGTATACCTGCCAGCGCGTTTCCCCGCGCAGCTTTTTAATCGGCGCTTCGGCGGCATGAATCAGAAGCACGCCGTCCATAAGCCCCTCGTTCGTGAGCGCTTCCGTCAGCTTCTGCTCCAGCGCCATCGCCGTGAGCGCCGGAATGCGCTCATCCTTCGACAGCACCACCAGCCGCGCCAGCACCGTGTACGGCGGATACAGCGCGCGCTTGCGATAGCCCGCCTCGGTGTGATAAAACGCGCGATAGTCCTGCTTCACCGCGCAGCGGATGGCGTAATGATCCGGCGTGTAGGTCTGAATGACCACCCGCCCCGGACTGTCCGCGCGCCCGGCGCGCCCCGCCACCTGCGTGATCAGCTGAAACGTCCGCTCGGCGCTTCGATAATCCGGCAGGTTCAGCGTCGTATCCGCCGCGACCACGCCCACCAGCGTTACGTTCGGGAAATCCAGCCCCTTGGCGATCATCTGCGTGCCCACCATTACGCGGGTTTCGCCCTTGCGGAAGGCCTCGAGAAGCTTCAGATGCCCGTCCTTCCCCTGCGTGGTGTCCACGTCCATCCGCGCCACGGGAACGCCGGGGAGCAGCTTGCGAACCTCTTCCTCCACCCGCTGCGTGCCCGCGCCGAAATACTTGATGAACGAGCTGCCGCATTCCGGGCAGGTTGTGGGCGGCTCCTTGCTCTGCCCGCAATAGTGGCAGTGCATGCGCCCGTCGGACTGATGATACGTCATCGCCACGTCGCAGAACGCGCATTTCTCCACGTGTCCGCATGCCCGGCAGGACACAAAGGTGGAATGGCCGCGCCGGTTGATGAACAGCATCGTCTGCTTGCCGCTCTCCGTGCAGGCGCGAAGCTCCTTTACCAGCTCCGCCGAGAAAATGCCATGGTTGCCCATTTCCAGCTCGCGCCGCATGTCCACCACGTGGCATTCGGGCATTTTCCGGCCGAGCACGCGCTCCGTCAGCTCCAGAAGCGTCAGCCGGTTCTGCGGCTTCACGCCCGGCATCACGCGCATATAGCTCGCAATGGACGGCGTGGCGCTGCCCAGAACGAGCACGCCTCCGTTCGTTTCGCACCGGCGCCACGCGATTTCGCGCGCGTCGTAGCGCGGGCGCTTCTCGCTCTGATACGCGCCCTCATGCTCCTCGTCCACGATCACCGCGCCCAGCTTCTCCACCGGCGCGAACACCGCCGAGCGCGCGCCGATTACCACGCGCGCCTCGCCGCGACGGATGCGCTCCCACTCGTCAAAGCGCTCTCCGGCCGACAGGCGGGAATGAATCACCGCCGCGTCCGCGCCGAAGCGGGCATGGAACCAGCCGACCATCTGCGGCGTGAGCGCGATTTCGGGAACCAGCACGATCGCGCCCTTCCCGTCCGCCAGCACCGCGCGAATCAGACGGATATACACCTCCGTCTTCCCGCTGCCGGTCACGCCGTGCAGCAGAAAGCGCCCGCCGCCGGAGCGCAGCGCCGAAATCATCTCGTCCGCCGCGCGCTGCTGACCCGGCATCAGCGCCGGATCCTCGCGGGAGCGCCCGCCGTCGTCCATGCGCGGCGCACGGCGCTCGCGCGTTTCGCTCAGCGCAAGCACGCCTTTTTTCGCCATCGCCTGAATCGCCGCCGCCGCGCCGGGCACCATCTGCGCAAGGTACGCCGTGGGCTTCGCCCCGTCCGCCAGATGCGACAGAAGCTCCAGCTGCTTCGGCGCGCGGGCGCAGGCCTTCGCCGCCTCGTCCACCGGCATCGAAAGCGCCACCACGCGCACGCTTTTCTCCTTCACGCGCGCGCCGCGCATTTCCGAGGGAATCATCAGCCGCAGCGCGTCGACGAACCGGCAGTTGTAGCGCTTCTTCATCCATTCGGCCAGCTCAATCAGCTCGGGCAGGATCACGCCCGCGGCCGCCACGCCCTTCAGCGGGCGAACGCGGCTTTCGTCCATGCCCGGCTCGTCCTTCACAGAAACGACGAAGCCTTCCAGCGTCCTTGGGCCGAACGGCGCGGACACCATGTCGCCGACGGAAACCGGCAGATCATCCGGAATGCGATAGGTAAACCGCCTGTCCACCGCGTCGGCGGCCAGATCGACTACGACCTCCGCGAACGGCATACGAGCACCCTTTGTACGTTGTCAAGGATTACCCCGGCCACGGCGCGCTTGGACATGACGGGGTATTCCGTCTCCTCGTTCTCGGAAAGAATGCTGACGATATTGGTATCGCCCGCGAAGCCCGCGCCGGGACGCGTCACGTCGTTCACCACGATCAGGTCGGCGTTCTTGCGCGTCCGCTTGCCGCGCGCGTTTTCCAGCGCGTTTTCGGTCTCAGCGGCGAACGCCACCAGAATCTGCCCCGGCCGCTTGTTTTCGCCCAGCGTCTTCGCGATGTCCGGCGTAGGCACAAGGCGCACGGACATATCCGCGCCGGTCTTCTTGATTTTCTGCGAGGAAACGCTCTCCGGCGTGAAGTCGGCGGGCGCGGCGGCCTGAATCACGACGTCGGCCGTCTTTGCGTTCTCCGTCACCGCCTTGAACATATCCTGCGTGGACACGACGGGCACAAGCTGCACGCCAGCGGGCACGGGAAGCTCCACGGGACCGGAGACCAGCACGACCTTCGCCCCGCGCCGCTCGGCCGCCTCGGCGATGGCATAGCCCATCCGGCCGGTCGAACGGTTCGAAAGGAATCGAACGGGATCGATCATCTCGCGCGTTGGCCCGGCGGTGACCAGCACCGTCAGCCCCTCGAAATCACGCTTCGGATTCAGCAGGTCCTCGGCGCACGCGGCGATTTCGGCAGGCTCGGTCATCCGACCCACGTCCGCGTCTCCGCAGGCAAGGCTGCCGGTTTCAGGCCCTGAAAAGAAGAAGCCGCGCCGTCTCAGCGTTTCCACATTTGCCTGATTGGCGGCGCTGCGCCACATCACGCAGTTCATCGCCGGAGCGATCAGCACCGGGCACGGCATGGCCATGACGGTGGTCGTCAGAAGGTCGTCGCAGACGCCCGCGGAAATCTTCGCCATCACGTTCGCCGTCGCGGGCGCGATTACCATCAGCTCCGCCCACTTCGCCAGCGCGATATGCCCGATTTCCCACGCGCGTTCAAAGGAATCGGTATTCACCTGATTCCCGGAAAGCGTTTCAAACGTCAGGGGCGACACGAATTTCGCGGCGTTTTCCGTCATCACCACGCGCACCTCCGCGCCGGCCTTTTTGAAAAGCCGCGTCAGCTCGCACGCCTTATAGGCGGCGATGCCGCCGGTCACGCCCAGCACGATGCGTTTTCCTTCCAGCATTCCCGTATTCCTCCATGCGACCATTTAAACCGTAAAAGCCGAAGCGAACCCGCGGACAAACGTGGATCGCTCCGGCGCCCGAACCCGCAGGTTCGTGTGAGCCCATCCCCCTTCAGGGGACGTTCGCGCCTTATTCCTCCTCGAGGGATTCGGGGCGCGTGTAGGTGATCAGCCCGCGGTTGATCTCCTCAATGGCAATCGACAGCGGCTTGCTTTCCTTGGTATCGTACAGCGGCTGGTCGCCCTGAATCAGCTGACGGGCGCGCTTGGCGGCCTCGACGGCGAGCGTATAGCGGCAGTCGACATGGGTAAGCAGTTCATTGATGGGCGGTTCGATCATCATAACGGGGTTCCTCCTTTTGGTCACTCGACGTTCTGCAGCTGTTCGCGCAGCTTTTCTATGGCGCTCTTGCAGGCGATAACCGCCTGCGTGATGGGGATGTCCTGCGATTTGGACGAGATGGTGTTCACCTCGCGGTTCATTTCCTGAACGATGAAGTCCAGACTGCGGCCGATCGGCTCCGAAAGCGCGCACTTTTCGCGCGCCTGCCGGATGTGGCTGGAAAGGCGCACCGTTTCCTCCGCGACGGCGGCGCGGTCGGCCATCAGCGCAACCTCCTGCGCCAGTCTCGCCTCGTCAATCGGCGTAGCCAGAAGCTCGTTCACACGCGCGCGGAGCTTTTCGCGATACTCGTCCACCGTTTCCGGATAGCGCTTCTCGATCAGCGCGTTCTTTTCCTCGATCTCTTCCAGCTTTTCGAGCATGTCGCGCTTCATGGCCTCGCCCTCGCGGGCGCGCATGGCGTTCAGGCTGTCGAGCGCCTGCGCCATCGTTTCGTTCAGGAGCGCGCGGAGCGCATCCTCGTCCTCGCCCGCCTCGTCGATCACCAGCGCGTCGGGCAGCTTGGCGAAAAGTGACAGGCTGCGGTCGTCCTTCACGCCCGTGAGCTTCTCCACCTGATTCAGCGCTTCCTCATAGGCCTTCACCAAGCCCTCGTCCACGCGCACCATGCGCGAGTCGTCGCGCCGGTTCACATAGGTCACGAACACGTCCACGTGCCCGCGCGACAGCGACGCGGCAATCTGCTTGCGCGCCGCGTCCTCTAAAAAGAGGAACGACCGCGGCATGCGGAAATTCAGATCCAGGAAGCGATGATTCACGCTTTTCAGCTCGATCGTCAGACTGCGGCCATCCTTCATGCAGGTCGCGCGTCCGTATCCGGTCATGGAATACATGGCGTATGCTCCTTTGCCCCCAGCATTTATCCGAGCAATTATATCACGCTCAAACCGTTCTTGGGTTATCTTTGGATAAATTCTCATGCGCGGTTTGCAAGCATTTGCAGAAATTCCGCTTCATTTATCACGCGAACGCCCAGCTGCTGCGCCTTCGTCAGCTTGCCGCCGGCGTTTTCGCCCGCGACGACAAGGCTCGTCTTGCCGGAAACGGACGAAGCCGCCTTGCCGCCCGCGTCGCGCACGCGCTCCTCGGCCTCCGCGCGCGACAGCGTTTCCAGCGTGCCGGTGATGACGACCGTCATGCCCGTAAACGCGCCGCCCTCCTCGCGCTTCTCCCACACGGGCGAAACGCCCCGCGCGAGCAGCCGCTCGGTTTCCGCGCGCGTGACGGGATCGGCGAAGAAGTCCACAATCGACTGCGCCACGATGTCGCCCACGTCGTCCATCTGCGTGAGCGTCTGCGCGTCCGCTTCCATCAGAGGCTGCATGCCGCCGAAACGCTCCGCCAGATCGCGCGCCGTCTTGCGGCCGACGTTTGGAATGCCAAGCGCAAAGATGAACGAATCCAGCTTCACCGACTTGCTCTTTTCGATTTCGTCCAAGAGCTTCTTCGCCTTTTTATCTCCGAAGCGCTCGAGCGCGGTCAGCTGCTCGTGACTCAGCTCGTACAGATCGCTCGGCTCGTGAATGCCCAGCGCCTGACACAGCTGGCGCGCCGTCTTTTCGGAGAACGCGTCGATGTCCATCGCCTCGCGCCCGGCGAAGTGCGCCATGCGCATCACGATCTGCGCGATGCAGCCCTCGCGGTTGGGACAGTACAGATGTGCGCCCTTTTCCACCAGCGCCGCGCCGCACACCGGGCACACCGTCGGCTTCTCGATGTCGCGCTCGCCCGGCTCGTACTCGTCCACGCGCCCCATGATCTCCGGGATTACCTCGTTCGACCGGCGCAGCCACACCCGCGCGCCGACGCGCACGCGCTTTCTCAGAATGTCTCCATAGTTGTTCAGCGTGGCGCGCTTCACCGTCGCGCCGGCGATTTCCACCGGGCTCACGTGCGCCAGCGGCGTGAGCTTGCCCGTGCGGCCGACCTCCCACGTCACGTCCTCCAAAAGCGACGTGACCTCTTCGGCTTCGAATTTATACGCGATTGCCCAGCGCGGGAACTTCTCCGTAACGCCCAGCGCCTCGCGCGTTGCGAAGTCAACGATCTTCACCACCGCGCCGTCGATCATATAGTCCAGCTCGCCGCGCGTTTTTTCGATCTCGGTAATGGCCGCCAGCACGCCCGCCTCGTCCGAGGCGCGCAGCTCGCAGTCGCTCACCGGGAACTGGTTCTCGCGCAGAAAGTCCATCATTTCGTCCTGCGTGCGGAACGAACGCCCCTCGATATAGTTCACGTCATAGAAATACGCGTCCAGATGCCGCGAGCGCGTCACCTCGGGATCAAGCTGGCGCAGCGCGCCCGCCGCGGCGTTGCGCGCGTTCTTGAGCGGCTCGGCGGCGGTGCGGTTGTATTTTTCCAGCGTCGAAAGCTTCATATAGCATTCGCCGTGCACCTCCATCAACCCCTGATAGGATACGGCCAGCGGAATGGAGCGAATCGTCAGCGCCTGCGGCAGGATGGATTCGCCGGTCACGCCGTTTCCGCGCGTGGCGGCCTCCACCAGCTTTCCTTCCTTATAGGTAAGGCACAGCGTGAGCCCGTCGAACTTGTGCTCCACCACATAGGCAAGCGGCGGCAGGTTCGCGCCGCCCTCATTGGCCTGCGCGCGCAGCTTCTCCGCGCGGTTCACCCAGTCGGAAATCGCGCCGGTCGACTGCGCCTTGTCCATGCTCAGAAGACGCACGATGTGCGTGTGCGGCGCAAACTCCTTCAGCGTCTCGCCGCCTACGCGCCGCGTGGGCGAATCCGGCAGAACCTCGCCGGTTTCCTTTTCCAGACGAACCAGCTCGTCGTACAGGCGGTCGTACTCCACGTCCGTCACCGTCGGGTTGTCCAGCACGTAGTATTCGTAGCCAAGGCGGTTCAGGATGTCCACCAGTTCACGCATGCGATTCATCGTCGTTCTCCTTACCCGATTTTGATCATGGGCGCGTCGCCCGCGAAGGTCTTCACGCCCTTGCCATCGCCGAAATCCACCGTCACGCGCGCGCCGCCGGCCGTCTGCGCCACCTGCTTCACCACGCCGTTGCCGAACGCCTTATGGAACACGCGGTCGCCCGCAGCGTAGCGGATTTCCGGACGCTTCGGAAGCTCGCGCGCCGGCTGCGCGCCGAAGCCCTTCTGAACGCCCGGAATGCTGCCGATTGACGGCCGTCCGGCAATGCCCGGGCGCACCTCCGGCCGCGCCGCCTGTCCCCCCGCGTTCGCCCGCTGTCCGAAGGGGCGCGGAAGCACGCGCGTTTCGCTCTTCTGCCGGTTTTCCTCCAGCACGCGCGCCGGAATCTCCGTCACAAAGCGTGAAACCTCGTTGGACTGCCGCGCGTTGTACAGCATGCGGTTGCGCGCGTGGCTCAGGAACAGCTTTTTCTTCGCGCGCGTTACGCCCACGTACATCAGGCGGCGCTCCTCCTCCATCTGCTCCTCGTTGAACATCGCGCGGGAGATGGGAAAGATGCCCTCCTCAAGGCCCGTCAGGAACACCACCGGAAATTCCAGACCCTTGGCGGAGTGCAGCGTCATCAGCGTGACAAGGCTGGCCTTCTCCTCCATGCGGTCGGTATCCGTAACCAGCGCCACGTTTTCGAGGAAGCCCACCATGCCTCCTTCGGGGTTCATGCGGTCGTACTCGATCACGGCGGACACCAGTTCGTGAATGTTTTCGCGCCGGGATTCGTTTTCCGGCTCCTTGTCGTTTTCGTATTGCTTCTCAAGCCCGGTCTGCTCGATCAGGCCGGTGATGAACTCGCTGGCGGGCTTGTCCAGCATGTCGCCGGTCAGCGTGATCAACAGCTCCGTAAAGCCGCGCACGGCGGTGAGCGCACGGCTGGAAAGCCCCGCGTTTTCGGCTTCCATCAGCGCGTTCAGAAGCGAAAGCCCGTGCTGCGCCGCGTAGGCGGCAATCGTTTCCACCGTGGAATCGCCGATGCCGCGCCGCGGCTCGTTGATGATGCGCCTGAGCGAAATATCGTCGTCCGGGTTCACCAGCACGCGCAGGTAGGCGATCACGTCCTTGACCTCCTTGCGGTCATAGAACTTCAAGCCGCCGTACACGCCATAGCGAATGCCGCGCCGCACCAGCGCTTCTTCCAGCACGCGGCTCTGCGCGTTTGTGCGATACAATACTGCCATGTCGCCCAGCTCGTACCCGCCGCGCGTGAGGCTCTGAATGACGTCGCACACCCACGCCGCTTCGTCCCGCTCGTCCAGCGCGTGATACAGCTTAATCCTGTCGCCCGCGTCCGCGTCCGTCCACAGCGCCTTCTCCTTGCGGCCAGTGTTGTGCGCGATGACCTGATTGGCCGCGTCCAGAATGTTGCCGGTGGAACGGTAGTTCTGTTCCAGCTTGATCACCGGACAGCCGCCGTAATCCTTTTCGAACTCCAGAATGTTTCGAAGATCCGCGCCGCGCCAGCCGTAAATCGACTGGTCGTCGTCGCCCACGACGCACACGTTCTTTTTGTCGCCCGCCAGCGTGCGGACGAGCATGTACTGCGCCATGTTCGTATCCTGATACTCGTCCACCATGATATAGGAGAACTTCCGGCGGTACACCTCCAGCACCGGCGGATGCTCGGTCAGAAGCTCCAGCGTCTTCAGAATCAGATCGTCGAAGTCCAGCGCGTTGTTTTCCTTCAGCTCCTTTTCATACTCGCAGTACGCGCGGTAATACGGCTTCGAGCGGAAGTCCGGGTTGTCCTTCAGCCATTCCTCCGGCGACAGCATATGGTTCTTCGCGTCCGAAATCACGCTCTTCACGGCGCGCGGCGGATAGCTCTTGTCGCTGATGTCCAGCTTTTTCAGAATCCGCTTGATCAGCGTCATCTGGTCGTCGTCGTCGTAGATGGAAAACTCGCGCTTGTAGCCCAGCTTTTCAATATCGCGTCTCAGGATGCGCGCGCTCAGCGCGTGAAACGTCATCACCCACATATCGTCCGCCGCTTCCCCGGCCAGACGGTTGATGCGTTCGCGCATTTCGCGCGCCGCCTTGTTGGTGAACGTGATCGCCAGAATCGCCCACGGCGGCACGCCCTTTTCCAGAAGGTATGCCGCCCGGTAGGTAAGCACGCGGGTCTTGCCGGAGCCGGCGCCCGCCAAAATCAAAAGCGGCCCCTCGGTGGTGAGTACGGCCTGTTTCTGCTCCGGATTCAGCTTGTTTAAATCAATCATTCGTATCCCCCGTGGCGTTCAGCCGGTCGAGAATCATTCGGTATCCGTCCGCGCCATAGGTCAGCGCGCGGTTCACCCGGCCGATCGTCGCCGACGAAGCGCCGGTCTTCTGTGTAATTTCGGCATAGGTAGCCTTTTCGCTCAAAAGCTCCGCCACCTGAATGCGCTGGGAAAGATCCTCGATTTCCCGAATGGTAAACAGGTCTTCCAGCAGACGATAGCACTCCTCCCGCGTTTCCAGCTTCAGAAGCGCGTCCACCAGCCGATCGGTGCGTTCGTTCATGATTCGCGATTCATACATGCAGGCAATTCCTCCCGCGCAGGCGCAGATTTCACTATGATACCAGTATACCATTGTTTTCCCGATTGTTCAAGCCATTTTCGCCGCCAAAGCCGGATTTGCTTTTGGCGGCGGAACATGGTAGAATACAGCGCGGAAGCAAACAGAAAGGCGGTTGCCCTTATGAAATCGGTATGGTCAGCCTGGGAGCCCCTGAAGAGCGTTATCTCGGCGGAAGACGCGAAGATTCACATCTGGAACCGCAGCTATCAGTTTCACAAAAGCCTGTTTCCCACCTCGGTAACCGCGGCGGGGCAGGCGCTGCTCAGCCGTCCCATTGAATTGGTCGGCCGCTACGCGGGCACGACGGAGCGCGCGCTGAGCGACACAAGCTATTATGCGCTGGAAAACAGCGACGAGCGGTGCGTGTTTCAGCTCGCCTCGCGCATGAACAACACGGTGATCGACGGCCGGATTACCTGCGATTTCGACGGCTTTATCGACATATGCTTTTCGGTGATTCCCTTCTGGTCGTTCTCGCCGGATCAGCAGCAGATTCCGCGGCTTGACAGGCTGTATATCGATATTCCCGTGAAAAAGGAATTCGCCCGGCTGTATCACTACTGGCCGAACGACAAAACCAGCATCATTCCCGCCGCCAACGTGGTCAACGCGGGCGCTCTGCCCGAAAACGGCGCGGCGTTCCCCTTCAAGCCCTACCTGTGGCTGGGCGACGAATTCCGCGGGCTGGGCGTGAGCATGGAGACCGACGAGTTCATCGAATGCGACGGAAACCAGTGCGAGTTCCTTCCCGGCGAGGATGAGGTCGTCCTGCGCGTTCATCTGCTCGACCACATGCCCGCGGCGTGGCAGGGACGCGCGGATCAGTGGTGCAAAGCACTGAACCCCATCAACTACCGCATCGGCCTGATGGCCACGCCGGTCAAGCCCGTCACGGCGGAGCTTCGGCGCGACTGGCGCACGTTCCACGTGTTCTCCAATTTCTACATCGACCGGGAGACCGGCGCGCGCGCCGCCTATCTGCACGAAATTCCCGGCGCGCTGAAACGGCTGGAGCAGTCCGGCGTGAAATGGGTCATCTTCCACGAAACCAGCAGCCGCGCACAGAACTACGGCCTGATTGAGGAGCCGGAGCGCTTCCGCGCGCTCATCGAAGCCTGCCACGCACACGGCATGAAGACCATGCTGTACTTTGGCTACGAATTTTCGACGCTCGCGCCGACGTGGTACGAGAAGGCCGACGACTACCTGATTCAGACCGTCGACGGCCACTACACCGGCGGCTGGCAGCGCATGCCCCCGCAGCGGGCATTCATGGTATGCTACCGCGGCGGCTACAGCGCGGACATGATCGAGCGCGTCCGGTACGTGATGGACGAATACGGCGTGGACGGTGTCTATACCGACGGAACCTTCGTTCCGTGGGAATGCGCCAACGCGCGCCACGGCTGCGGCTACACCGGCCGCGACGGCAGGCGCCACGCCACCTTCCCTCTCTTCGCCGTGCGCGAGCATGTGCGCAGGCTCTATGAAGCCGTGCACGAGCGCGGCGGCCGGATCGACACGCATCAGAGCTCCTGCTGCATCGCGCCGACGCTGGCCTACTGCGACAGCTATTACGACGGCGAGAACATCCAGAACGCGCTCATCAAAGCCGTCACTGAGAACCGAGGACTCACGTCCTTCCTGAGCCTGCCCGCCTTCCGCACCGAGTACATGGGCAAGAATCTGGGACTGATCGACCAGTTCATCGCCTATTCCAACCCGGACATCGGCTGGACGATCGAAAAGCTGTGCGCGCTGACGCTCATTCACGACGTGGTGCCCCGCCCGCGCATGAGCGGCGGCTCGACGCTCGAAAGCGTGACGGTCGATCTGGACTATATCGCATCCCTGTGGCGCGCGCTCGACGAGTTCCACGCGGAAACCGCCGTCTGGCATCCCTACTGGGAGCCGAACGCCATCGCCGCGTGTGAAACGGAGGACGCGTACCTGAGCCTGTATGAAAACGACCGGGTGCTGGGCGTGCTGTCCAACCTGACCATGCAGCCCAAGACCGTGTCCATCCGCACCGACCGCCCCCGCGCGCGGAACGTGCTGACCGGCGAAACCTTCGAATCGCACGACGGCCATATCACCCTCACTGTCGAAGCCTGTAAGGCCTGTCTGCTGGAACTGTAACCCCTCACGCGGAAAGCGCGTCCTACCGAAACGGACGCGCTTTCTATCTGTATTCAGAAATTTCTTTTCGTTGCTGGCACCTTACCGGTTTCAAACGGTTCTCCCGTCTCGTTCCACGCGGTCAGAAGACCGCCCGCTTCACGCAGAAAGCGCGTCCCGCTGATGTGGACGCGCTTTTTATCCGTTATTTGTTCAGAAGTTCCTTCAGTCTTTCATGAATCCGCCCGTTCGTCGCCAGCACGTTGCCGGTTTCGAGCGGGTTTTCCGCATCGTTCCACGCGGTCAGAAGGCCGCCCGCTTCGCGCAGGATGACCGCGCCCGCGGCGATATCGTACAGGTGCAGACCCAGCTCGAAGAAGCCCTCGCAGCGGCCGTCGGCCACGGAGCACAGGTCGTAAGCCGCGGAACCGGAGCGGCGCAGGTCGCTGAAGCTTTGGCAGATTTCAGGCAGAAGCCGAATCACGCGCGCGTTATTCTCTTTGGAGCGATGGCAGAACGACATGTGCAGGTAGGCGTTTCGCGTGACGGCTTCCTCCGACACGTGAATGGGGCTGCCGTTCAGCGTCGCGCCCTCACCCTTCACGCCCAGAAACAGCTCGTTCGTCGGCGGGCAGAACACACAGCCCGCGACCAGCTCGCCGTTCTGTTCATAGGCGATGGAAATCGTGTACAGCTTTTCGCCCTTGTAGAAGTTGGAGGTGCCGTCGATCGGGTCTACGATCCAGCGGCTCGGCGCCTGTTCGCTGCCGCCCTCCTCCTCGCCGTAAAAGCCGTCCTCCGGACAGGCCGCGAGCAGGATGCCGCGAATCAGCTCCTCGCTCTTCACGTCAAACTCCGTCACAAAATCATTTTCCGCCTTATGGCGCGCCGGCGTGTGCGGATGCGCCAGCAGCATTTCTCCCGCGGCGCGCGCCGCCTTTTCAGCCAGCGCCGCCCGTTCGCACAGTGTCATCGTATCCCGTCCCTTCCTTACGCCATCGTTTCCAGCATCTTCAGGCTGACCTCGCAGTCGGTCGGCTGGCCGTCGCGGTACTGTTCGAACGCCTCAATCATATACCGCCCCATGCGCCGCACCTCAAGGCCGAGCGCGCCGGCGATATGCGGCGTGATAAAGCAGTTGGTCAGCTTCGCAAGCGGATTTTCATCCGTGTGCCTCTCGTCGGTCAGCACGTCCAAAAGCGCCGTGCGCGTTTCGTCCCGCGTGAGCATGTCATAGAGATCCTTTTCGTCCAGCTGCGCGCCGCGGCCGGTATTGATGAAGGTGGAATACGGCTTCATCGAAAGCAGATGCGCGCGCCTGATGATGCCCACCGTCGTCGGCAGGTTGGCCAGATGGTTGGAAACCACGTCGCAGCTTTCGAAGATTTCCTCCATTGTGGTCTTGCGGACGTGCAGCGCCTCGGCGCGCGCGTCGGGCAGGAACGGGTCGAACACGAGCACCTCCGCGTCGACCTGCTTCAGCTGCTCGGCCACAAGGCTGCCAATCGCGCCGCAGCCCAGCAGACCCACCTTCACGTCATACGCGCCCGGATAATTCCGTCCCAGCTCCGTCGCCGCCGCGCGCGATTCGCTCATTCGCCGCTGCACGGGAAAATATCCCTTCAGCGCCAGCAGAATCTGCGCGTAGGTATACTGCGCCACCGCCAGCCCGTTCGCGCGCCACGCGCTGAACAGCCGCACGCCGCGGTTCAGAAACGGCCGCGCGAATTTCTGCACCGAGCCCGCGCCGTAGAACAGCGCCTTTGCACGCGGCAGATATTCCGCGATTTCAGCTTCCGTATATTCCGGCATGCCCCACGTGGAAAACAGAATTTCCGCGTCCTTCAGCCGTCCGTCGTGCGAGTCGGTGCAAACCGGAATTTCTCCCTCAAAAAGCGCTTCGAGCGCCGCGAAATTTTTCTCTGAATACACCCGGTGCAGCATGACGTCGCTGCCCCCAAGCAATGCCGCTTTCATCGTGGTTTTCCTCTTTTCTATGCTTTCAGCGCGCGCCGCGCGAGCAGCGCCGCGCCCGTCGCGCCCGCAAGATCGCCCAGCGCGGGCGGAACGATGTAATCCTCCATGCCGTTCAGAATCCGCTCGTTCTGAATATAGCCGCCCAGCAGCGCGCCGGTACGCTCCCGTACGCGCGCGAACAGGGACGTGCGGTGCATCACGCCGCCACCCAGAATGATCTTCTCGGGCGACAGGCAGCACACGGCGTTGGCGCACATCTGCGCCAGATATTCCGCTTCGATGCGCCAGCCGTCGTGATTCTCCGGCAGCGTTTTGGCGCTTTCGCCCCAGCGCTTTTCCATCGCCGGGCCGCTCGCCAGGCCCTCAAGGCAGCCCTTGTGATACGGGCATACGCCGTCCGGCATGGGATCGGCGGGATCCGGGCGCAGCAGCATATGGCCGAACTCCGGATGAAGCAGCCCGTGCACCAGCTGCCCCTCGCAAACGACGCCGCCGCCAATGCCCGTGCCCACGGTGACGTACAGGCAGCTGCGCAGCCCCTTCGCCGCGCCCAGCTCGAACTCCGCCAGCGCCGCGGCGTTCACGTCGGTATCGATTTCGCCGGGCACGTTCAGCGCGTCCGTCATTGCCTTCAGAATCGGCACGCTGCGCCACGCGAGCTTCGGCGTGCTCGTGATCGAGCCGTAATCCGGTACCGCCGGGTTCAACTGAAGCGGGCCAAAGCTGCCAATGCCCAGCGCCGAAATGCCCTTATCGCGGAAGAAATCGATCATCGCGGGCAGCGTACGCCCCGGCTCCTCCGTGGGCAGAACCGCCTTTTCCAGCGGCTTCAAATCCTCGCCGCACACCGTGAGCACCATCTTTGTGCCGCCGGCTTCCACGGCTCCATAACGAATCATACCGTATTCCTCCTATCCAAAAACCCTTTGACGCGGTATTCCCGCACGCGATAGACAGGTTCAGGCAATCCACAGGCAGACGCCCTCGCCTCTATGATACCACATCCCGCGCCCCGCCGCAATCGTCCTTTGCGCGATTCTGATACATCGCCGCGAAAACACCGCCGCGGGACAGCAGCGCATCGAACGTGCCCTCCTCGGCCACGCGGCCGTTTTCAAGCACGATCACGCGGTCGAACCGGCGCATGTAGTCGCCGAAGATGTCGTGCGTGACCACCAGCTCGGTGCAGGACAGCTTTAAAAGGCTCTCCATCACGCGCGCCGTCGTCGCCGCATCCAGACTGCTGGTCGCTTCGTCCACCAGCAGAAGCCCGCAGCCGCGCACCATGGCGCGCGCCACGGCGAGCCGCTGCGCCTGTCCGCCCGAAAGCCCGCGCCCGTCGCCAGTCAGGCGCGTCTGGAGCCCGTCCGGCAGCGCGTCGATCAGCTCGCCCAGCCCCGCTTCGCGCAGCGCCGCTTCCACCTCCGCTTCGCTGTACGCGCCGTACAGGCACACGTTCTGCTGCAGCGTATCCGGAAACACGAACGGCGTTTGGGGAATCATGGCCGCCTGCCGGTAGAAATCTGCCCGTTTGAAATCCGAAACCGGCGTTCCATTGATGAGCACGCGGCCCTCGTAGCCGTCGTAATAGCGGAACAGCAGCCGGATGGCGGTGGACTTTCCGCCGCCGCTCGCGCCGACAAGCGCGATCTTCTCGCCCCGGCGCACGGAAAAGCTCATGTCCGAAAGCACCGGCGCGTCCGCGCCCGGATAGCAAAAGCGCACATGCTCAAAGGAAAGCGACTGAATTTCGGAAAGCGCTTCGCTTCCGTCCGGCGGCTCGGGACGGTTCATTTCATCCTCCACCCGCTCGCGCACCGCCGCCACGGATTTCAGCCCCGCGTACGCGCTGGAGCACAGGCGCATCGGCGACAGGATGAATGTGGACAGGCTGTTCGCCGTGACCAGCTGGCCGATTGAAATCTTCTCGTCAAACACCAGCAGCACGCCAACGGCCAGTATCACGACGGACGGCGCCCACGACAGAAGCGAAACCAGCACCTGCGAAAGGCTCAGTTCGCGACGGACGGAAAGCTCGGCCGCCGCGTTCTCGCGCGCCGCGTTCCGCTGCGCCCGGCGAAAATAGCCGCCCGCGCCGAACGCCGCCAGCGTCTCAAACCCGCGCAAAAGCTCGCCGACGAGTCCGGTGTACCGCGCCAGATTCTCGCTGTACGCCGCGCGCGTGCGCTTCATGCGCTTCGCCATGTAGCCGGGAATGAGCAGCGGCAGAAGCCCCAGCAGCAGGGACGCAAGCATCAAAAGCGGATTGATTTTCGCCAGCATGCACACGCTCGCCAGCCCCATAAAGCCCCAGAAGACGAGGTTGAACAGGTTCATATAATAATCGTCGTAGATCTGCCGCATGTCGCCGGTGAACAGCGACAGCGCCTCGCCCTGCGCGGCGGCCAGATGCCGGCTGAGCGGCTTTCGAAGCTGCCCCTCCGCGAGCGCGCCGCGCGCACGCTCAACGCCCCGGCACGCCATGCGCGTGAAGGTATCCCGGCTGAAATACTCCAGAATGTGGCTGGCGAGAATCACGCCGATGCCCGTAAGAAGGCTCAGAACCGCCGCCCGGCGATTTCCCGCGTCGATCAGCCATTGCATGATGTAGCTCTTATACGGCGCGACGACGGCCAGCGCCAGCGTGGAAATCAGAAAAGCTGCCGTCAATCCCTTTTTCTCCGTCAGTAAGCCCCTGAGCGTCGTTCGCTTTTTCATGGCGGTTCCCTCCGTTTCCCTTCCATATAGATTATAAATCGCGGAGCCGAGCCGCACAATGCGCGTTTCGTTACCGTTTTCGCCACATTTCCTTCAAATCTGAAAAAATCACGAAAACCGGTCGATTTCCGTTGACAATCCCCCTGTTTCGCGCGTATAATTCGAATTTGTTAGTGAGCTAACAATCTTGAAGGGAGGAAGCTTCATGCGCTATGGGATTGCCTTTCGGCTGAAGATGCTGGACAACCGCATACGCCGCGCCATGGACGCGCGCACGCGCATCCATGAAAGCGGGCTCACGCCGCAGCAGACGCTGGTCATACGCTATCTGAGCGAGCATGACGACCGCGACGTGTTCCAGCGCGATTTCGAGACGGAATTCCGCATCACCCGCGCGACGATCTCAAACACGCTCTCGCTGATGGAAAAGCGGGGGCTGATTCGCCGGGAAAGCGTGGAGCAGGACGCGCGGCTTAAAAAGCTGACGCTCACGGAGCAGGGACGCGCCGTTCACGCGCGCGCCGTCGCCGCCATCAACGAAATCAACGACTGTCTGGAAGGCGCGCTCACGCCGGAGGAAAAAGAAGCGCTTCTGCGCTCCCTTGACAAAATGGAAAACGCACTCAATCAGAGAACGGAGGATGGAGTATGATTCGAAAACTCGCACGCAGTATCCGCCAGTATAAGCGCGATACGATCCTCACGCCGCTGTCGATGACGCTGGAGGTCATCATGGAGGTTCTTCTGCCGATTATCATGGCCGACCTCATCGACAACGGCATTTCTGCCGGGAACAGCGCCATCGTCTGGCGCGACGGCCTGCTGCTCGCCGGCGTGTCGATTCTGTCGCTTCTCAGCGGCCTGCTGGGCGGCGTGTTCGGCGCGCGCGCGTCGTCCGGCTTCGCCCGCAACCTGCGGCACGACATGTACTACCGCCTGCAGGACTATTCCTTTTCAAACATTGACAAATTTTCTACCTCTTCGCTGATCACCCGCCTGACCACCGACGTATCCAACGTGCAGAACGCCTTTCAGATGCTGATTCGCATGGCGGCGCGCAGTCCCCTGATGCTGATCTTCTCGGCGATCATGGCTTTCAGCGTGAACGCGCGGCTGGCGCTGATCTTCCTGTGCGTCGTGCCGTTCCTTGCCGTGGGGCTGACCTACGTCGCCACGCACGCGCACCCGGTGTTCCGCAAGGTGTTCAAGACCTACGACTCCCTGAACAACGTGGTTCAGGAAAACGTGCGCGGCATGCGCGTGGTGAAGTCGTTCGTACGCGAGGACTATGAGGACAAGAAGTTTGAGGACATTTCCGGGCAGGTCTGCACGCTGTTCACGAAGGCCGAGCGCATCATCGCGCTCAACAGCCCGCTGATGCAGTTCGCCATGTACGCCTGCACGCTGCTGATTTCGTGGTTCGGCGCGAAGTTCATCCTGTCCTCCGTGGGACAGCCGAACGCCATGACCACGGGCGAGCTGAACAGCCTGCTGACCTATTCCATGCAGATTCTCGGCAGCCTGATGATGCTCTCCTTCATGTTCGTCATGCTGACGATCTCTCGCGCCTCCGGCGAGCGCATCTGCGAGGTGCTGGACGAGCAGAGCGACCTGCACAGCCCCGAGAATGCGCGCACGGAGATTTCCGACGGCAGCGTCGATTTCGACGGCGTGAGCTTCTCCTACGCCGGGAACAAAAAGCGGCTCTGCCTCGAGGACGTAAACCTGCACATCCATTCCGGCGAAACCATCGGCATCGTGGGCGGCACCGGCTCGAGCAAATCCACACTGGTGCAGCTGATTCCGCGCCTGTACGACGCCACCGAGGGCGTTGTGAAGGTCGGCGGGCACGACGTGAAGGAATACGATCTGGAAGCACTGCGCAACAGCGTCGCCATGGTGCTTCAGAAGAACGTGCTGTTCTCCGGCACCATCCGCGAAAACCTGCGCTGGGGCAATCCCGACGCGACCGACGAGGAGCTGGTGGCGGCCTGCAGGCTGGCGCAGGCGCACGAGTTCATCGAGGGCTTCCCGCAGGGCTACGACACCTTCATCGAGCAGGGCGGCTCGAATGTATCCGGCGGTCAGAAGCAGCGCCTGTGCATCGCCCGCGCCATTTTGAAGAAGCCGAAGATTCTCATTCTGGACGACTCCACCAGCGCCGTGGACACGCGCACCGACGCGCTCATCCGCGAGGGCATGAAGAAGATCATCCCGGGCACGACCACCTTCATCATCGCCCAGCGCGTGTCCTCCGTGATGGACGCCGACAAGATCATCGTACTGGACGGCGGCCGCGTGAACGGCTTCGGCACGCACGACGAACTGATGCAGACCAACGAAATCTACCGCGAGGTCTACACCTCGCAGACGAAGGGAGGCGGCGATTATGATGAATAAGGCCGAAAGCGTAAAGGCACGGTATGGCCGCAATGCCATGAAGAAGGCGCCCAATGGCCGTGGGCCCGGCGGCCCGCGCGGCGGCTTCCGCACGCCCGGACAGAGCATCGACAAGGGCACGCTCAAAAAGCTGATCGCCGTCGTGTTCAAGCCGAACATCTTCAAATTTATCATCGTCACGCTGTGCATTCTCGTGTCGGCGCTGGCATCCGTCGAGTCCTCGCTGTTCGTGAAGTCGCTGGTGGACGATTACATCAACCCCATGATCACAAGCGGCTCGCGCGACTTCACCGGGCTGGCGCTTCTGATAGCGAAGGTCGGCGCGCTGTTCGCCGTCGGCATCGCGGGGTCGTATCTGTACAATTACATCATGGCGGACGTGGCACAGAAAACGCTCAAGCGCATCCGCGACGACATGTTCCGCAGCATGCAGCGCCTGCCTGTGAAGTACTTTGACACCCACGCGCACGGCGACATCATGAGCCACTTCACAAACGACGCCGACACGCTCCGGCAGATGATTTCGCAGTCCATCCCCTCGCTCATCTCCTCGGTCATCAGCATCATCGTGGTGTTCGTCGCCATGCTGAGCACCAGCTTCTGGCTCACGCTGTGCACGCTGCTTTCGCTGGCCATCATGATGATCGTGACGCGCAAAGTCGGCGGGCTGGCCGGGCGCTTCTTCCTGTCCCAGCAGCAGTCGCTGGGCACGCTGAACGGCTTCATTGAAGAGATGATCAACGGCCAGAAGGTCGTAAAGGTCTTCTGCCACGAGGACGAAACGAAGGAAGAGTTCGACATTCTGAACGACGACCTGTGCGAAAACGCGACCAACGCCAACCAGTTTTCCAACATCCTCGGCCCGATCAACAACAACTTGGGCAACCTGCAATACGCGTTTCTCGCCATCGCGGGCGGTCTGCTCGCCATCAGCGGCAAGACGGCGCTTTCGCTGGGCGCGATTATCTCGTTTTTGCAGCTTTCCCGGCAGTTCACCAACCCGGTCAACCAGATTTCGCAGCAGTTCAACTCGATCATCATGGCCATGGCCGGCGCGCAGCGCGTGTTTAAGCTGACCGAGGAAACGCCCGAGGTGGACGACGGCTACGTGACGCTGGTCAACGCCCGCGAGGAAAACGGCGAAATCGTCGAATGCCCCGAGCGCACCGGCATGTGGGCGTGGAAGCATCCCCACTCCGACGGCACCACCACCTACACCCGTCTGGCCGGACACGTGACGATGGAGCACGTGGACTTCGCCTACGAGCCCGAAAAACCCGTGCTGCACGACATCACCCTGTACGCCGAGCCCGGCCAGAAGGTGGCCTTCGTCGGCGCGACCGGCGCGGGCAAGACGACGATCACCAACCTTCTGAACCGCTTCTACGACATCGCCGACGGCAAGGTGCGCTACGACGGCATCAATATCAACAAGATCAAAAAAGCCGACCTGCGCCATTCGCTTGGCATCGTGCTTCAGGACACCAACCTGTTCACCGGCACCGTGATGGAAAACATCCGCTACGGCAAGCTGGACGCGACCGACGAGGAGGTCTACGAGGCCGCGCGTCTCGCGAACGCGGACGATTTCATCCGCCGCCTGCCGGACGGCTACAACACGCTGCTCACCTCCAACGGCGCGTCGCTTTCGCAGGGACAGCGCCAGCTGATCGCCATCGCGCGCGCGGCCGTCGCCGACCCGCCGGTCATGATTCTGGACGAAGCCACGTCCTCCATCGACACCCGCACGGAAGCGCTGGTGCAGAAGGGCATGGATTCGCTGATGAAGGGCCGCACGGTGTTCGTCATCGCGCACCGGCTGTCCACCGTCATGAACAGCGACGTGATCATGGTTCTCGACCACGGCCGCATCATCGAGCGCGGCAATCACGAAAAGCTGATCGCCGAAAAGGGCACCTATTACCGGCTGTATACCGGCGCGTTCGAAATGGAATAACATCTTCCCGGCGGCGAAGGGCTTCGGCTCTCCGCCGCCTTTCTTCGTGTTTTTACAATTTTTCCTCGATCAAATCCATCGTCATTTTCGTTGCAACATGTTACAATAGTAAAGACATATGTTTTTTATGTGGAGGACGTCTATGATCTGGAAACGCGATATGTATATCAGCTATCTGGCGGATCACGAAGACGTGGGACGCACGATGTTCTGCGAGCTGTTCGGGCCGCTCAAGCAGCTGGAGGACGAATGGCGCGCGCAGGGCGCGAGCGAGGACGAAATCAGTCTGGAAGCCTTTGGCTTCGACAGTCTGGACTACGCGTGGGCGCCCGTGAACAACGGCATCATTCCCCTTCCGGAGCGCGAAATCGAGCGCACGAGCGAATACAAAATTCTGATGGATTCCTATGGCCGCAAGAGCAAGCTCTGCTTCGCCAGCGCCACCATTCCGCTGCCGATGGGCTATCCCGTGGAAACGCCGGAGGACTGGGAAAAGATCAGGCCGCGCTACGCATTCTCCCCCGACCGTGTGAACCGCGAGAAGCTGGCCGAGCTGCGCCGCCGCCGCGACGAGGGCGCGCACATCATGATGGACATTCCCGGCGGCTTCGACGAGCCGCGCCAGCTGATGGGCGAGGAAAACCTGTGCGTGGCGCTGTATGAAGAGCCGGAAATGATCGAGGACATGCTGAACACCTTCGCGGACACCGCGCTCAGGAACCTCGAGATCGTTTCCTCCGTCTGCCCCGTCGACCAGCTGCACATCCACGAGGACATGGCCGGAAAGACCGGCCCGCTGCTGGGGCCGAACATGGTGCGCGAATTCATCGCGCCGTATTACCGCCGCCTGATCGACGCCGCCCGTGCGCAGGGCGCGCGCATCTTCTCGCAGGACAGCGACGGCTACATGGTGCCCGACATCGGCGCGTTCCTCGAAAGCGGCCTCAACTGCATGTATCCCAACGAGCCGCAGGCGGGCATGGACATCGTCGCCATCCGCAAGGTATATGGAAAGCAGCTTTCCCTGAAGGGCGGCATCGACAAGTTCGCCCTGCGCAAGGATCCTGCCGCCATCCGCGAGGAGCTCGAGCGCAAGCTCGTTCCCTCCGTCACAAAGGGCGGCTGCGTGCTGGGACTGGATCACCGCATTCCCAACGGCGTTTCCATAGAAAACTACCGCTACTATGTGAACACCGCCCGCGAGATGCTGGGTCTCGAGCCCGCCCATCCCGAAAAGCACGTGCGAATGGCCTTCTAAGGTAACGCCGCGCAAATGAGGTGGCCGGCCGGCAAATGGATTTTTCGTCAGATGCATATGAAAATTTCGAAGGTTTACTGGAGGTAAATCGAGAAATTTGCATGCCGCAGATGGCGGAAAAGACATCGCCCGACGCGCCGTCGAATTGTGCGGTGGTGCCTTAGTCCGTGGTGTACGGCAGAAGCGCAATCTGACGCGCGCGTTTGATCGCGGTGGACAGCTGACGCTGATGCTTCGCACAGGTTCCGGACATGCGCCGGGGCAGAATCTTGCCGCGCTCGCTGGTAAAGCGGCGCAGGCGAGCGATATCTTTGTAATCGATATGCTGGATCTTGTCTACGCAGAACGTGCAAACCTTCCTGCGCGGCTTGCGGCCGCGGGGACGGCGAGCGCGATCGCCTCTATCTTCAGACATGCCTAATCCTCCTTTAATAGCGTAAGAAAGCGATGATATTAGAACGGGAGCTCGTCGTCATCCACTTCCTGCATTTCGGCGGAGCGGGGCTGACCCACGCCCTCCGAGGGCTCGGGCGGCAGCGGAATATCGTCCGTGCGGGGACGTCCGCCATCGTTCGGGCCGCCAAGGAATTCCACCTCATCCGCGACGACCTCGGTTACATGGCGCTTCGATCCGTCCTGCGCATCATAGGTACGGGTCTGAATGCTGCCAACGACCGCGCACTTGCGGCCCTTGGACAGGTAGCGGCCGCAAAGGTCGGCCAGCTGACGCCAGGCAACGATGTTGATAAAATCCGCTTCACGCACACCCTGCTGGTTGGCAAACCGGCGGTTGACCGCGATGGAGAACGTGCAAACCGACGTTCCGCTCGCGGTGGTGCGCATTTCGGGATCACGGGTCAGGTTTCCGATGAGAAACGCTTTGTTCATAACAAGCACCTGCTTTCGGTTCCGGCCTGATTGTTACTCGATTTCAGCCTTGGGGGCTTCGGAATCAGCTTCCTCGGCAGGGGCTTCCGCGGGAGCGGCAGCCTCGGCGGCGGGAGCGGCAGCGGCTTCGACGGGCGCCTCGGCCGCGGGTGCGGCTTCACGCGCTACGAAGGGCTTCAGCGGCTCGCGCTTGGCGGGAATCGGGCCCTCAAAACGGATCACGAGGGAACGGAGAACGGCGTCTGCGATTCTGAAGTTACGCTCGAGCTCACGGGGAAGATCCGCGGGCGCAGTGATGTACATCAGTACATAATAACCCTCGGTCTTGTAGTTGATGGCATACGCCAGACGGCGCTTGCCCCACTCGTCTACGCGATCAACCGTGCCGCCATTCTGGGCGACGAGGTTGGAGAAGCGGTTGATGAGCTCACTACGCGCCTGCTCTTCAAGAGCGGTGTCGATGACGTACATGACTTCGTATTGGTTCATTTGCTTACTCACCTCCTTATGGACTTGCGGCCCTGAACAGGTACCTCAGGGCAAGGATGCGCAATTACATATTATATAAGAATATCTCCCGTCCGTCAATGCCTTCGCGGAACCTTTAACCAAAACTCCACGCATGCGGCTTCATCTCCTGTATTTAGGCTTCATCACACGAAGGAAGAAGTCGTCCGCGAGGGTTTGAAGCGGCGCGTCAAGGCGCTGGTAGGCTTCCCGGGCGATTTCGGGTGGGATGCCGTATTCGGCCTGTGCGATGGCTCCGGCGACGGCCGCCTGCGTGTCGCTGTCGCCGCCCAGCGAGACGGCGTTTCGAATCGCGTCCTCAAAGCCGTCGCTGTCCAGCCACGCGATAATCGCCTCCGGAACGCTGCCCTGACACGTCTCGTCAAAATGACAGCCGGGGCGAATCTCATCGCAGGTGCGGCTGAGGTCGTAGCCGAAGCGCGCGGAAAGATAGTTTCGCACCTCGCCTTTCCCATGCCCCGTGCGCGCCAGAAACACCGCGGCCGCCGTCGCCTGCGCGCCCTTTACGCCCTCCGGGTGATTGTGGGTCACGCGCGCGCTGAGCGCCGCGGCGTTCTCGACCGCTTCCAGCGAATCGTAGAACCACGCCACGGGCGACACGCGCATGGCAGAGCCGTTTCCGAAGCTGTTGTACGGCTGCGGTTCCTTCTGAAACAGCCAGCCGAAGAATCTTCCGCCATAGCCGCCGTCGGGATAGCGCCGCCCCCACCTTTGCATGGAAGCGATATAGTCCTCCTCCGCGCCGCCGTTCATCAGCGCTTCGGCCACCGCCAGCGTCATCACCGTGTCGTCCGTGAACGCGGAGTTCTCCGAGAAGAGCGGGAAATCCTTCGATTTGTGCGGATGAAACTCGTATATCGAGCCCGCAATGTCGCCAATGATCGCACCCAGCATGAAAATCCCTCCTATACCTTCGACAGGAACCACAGAATCGCCGTGCGCTTTTCGTCCGCGCGGAGCGTGAGGTTCGAAAGCTCGCTGCCCTTCCGGCGGGTTACCGCGCCGTCGTCGGCGTTTTCCACGTCGTATTCCGCGTCCGGATCGATAAACGGCAGGCGCACAGCGATCGTCTCGTCCTCCGCGTTTTCCATGCGGAACGCCTGAAGCACGGCCTTGTGCGTTTCGGGGTCGTGGTAGGCGAACGCCGTCCAGCCCTCGGTGAACGAAAGCGGATGCCACGGCGTGAGCCGATAGAAGTCCTTCAGAAGATACGGCTTCACGCATCTCCACTCATTGAGCGCCCAGCGAATCTGCTCGAAATCGGTGTTCGCATCCTGCGTCCACTGCGCGTTCAGGTTGAGCGCGGGCAGGTAGGACGCGCGCAGGATGTACTTGTCGCGCCGGCCGTCCGGGTCAAGCTGCCCCTTCTGCTCGGTGCAGGCGGAGCCGCAGAACGGAATCCAGCGATCGAAGGCGGTGGTCATCGAAAGGCGCAGCGCCGTGGTCGTGCGGTCGGAGTCGCTTCTCAGAAGCGGAACCGCGCGCCGCATGGACTCAAGGTCGTTCCGTCCGCCGCCCGACGCGCACGAATCCACGAACGAAGCGCCGCCATGCGCCTTCGTGAACGCGATGATGCGATCCCACATCTCATAGTGCGCCATCACGGCCTTGTTTTCGGTGATTCCCTGCCGGTTTTCGCCCATCCGCGCGTCCAGCGCCTTCCAGCAGGGGCGCGCGTTGAAGTTGTTGTCCTCGCGGTACATCTCCACGCCGCCCTTTTCGAGCGTGGAAAGGATTTTGTTCAGCGTCCATTCCAGACATTCGCGCTGGCCGATGTCGTTCCCGCCGCCCTCCAGCGCCCATTCCTTCTTATAGTTCCACCAGCGGCACAGGCTGTCCACATGCGTGGTGCGCTCCGGCTCAAACCACATCAGCGTTTTCATGCCGTGGGCGCGCGCGTAGTCGGTGGACTCGCGGAAGCTGCCGCCCGGCCATTTCACGGGGTCGAGCGTCCACGTGCCGATCGTGCCCCACCAGTCGGAGGGCACGGTGCCGCCGTCCGCGTCCATGTACCAGCCCGCGTCGAACCAGCGGTAGTCCATGTGAATGCCCTCGGAGACGATTTTCTCCATGGATGGCTTCCACGTGGAGCAGCGCTCGGAAATGCTGCCGTCGGAGTTCGGCAGGCCGGTGTCGCAGCTCAGGCAGGTGGTGCTGAACGGCGAAAGCGGCCGTTCGTCCGCCTCCCTGGGCAGCACGCGCGCCACATAATAGCGCCGCCACAGGTTCATCGCGTCGTCCTCGCTGCGCCCCGCGTAGGGAAGCAGCAGCATGCGCGCCGTGCGAACGACCTCGCCGGGCAGAAGGTACGTCCTCAGCCCGTTCGTGCCGCGGCCGACGATCCGCGCGCCGCCGCGCTCGCTCTCAAACGCGGCCTCCCACGTGCCCGCCCAGCCGAGAATCACAAAGCAGCCGCCGTCGCCGATTTCCAGATTGAAATACGGAAAGAACTCGTGCGTCGGCCGTCCGGAATCGCAGAAGAAGCGCGCCGGCTCCTCGGAGAGCTTCCTTTCATAAGGCGCGTAGCTGTTCACATGGTCGCCCAGAATGCCCTTCAAAACCGGGTTTGCTCCGGAGACAAACAGGTTCAGCGCGTCCACGTCCGCGATCACGGGACTTTCCGTCTCGCCGCGGTTCTCAAAATACACCGTCCACGCCAGCGCGCCGAAGGTCTCGTCCCATTCCAGAAGCAGCCGCGCGGTCAGAGGCTTTTCGCCGCGCAGTTCAAAGCAAATCTCCGCCTGATTCACGCCGTCCGCGCGCGTTTCCTTCTCCGCGCCGCGCCGGAAGACCTCCGCTTCAAGCCCCTCCTGCACGCGCCCGTCCAGCGTGAACCGCACGGGCAGCTTCTCCGGGTTTGAAAGAATCGTTCGATACATCGCTTCCGCATCCAGGGGCTTTCTCATGGTCATGCGCATATCCTCCCCGCACAGGCAGTTTTTTCCAGTTACCGCCAGTATATCATGTTTTCCCCCGCGCGGCAAGGCACTCATTTTCGTTGGAAATGCTTAGCACGAATCGTGTTGACAAACCGCGAAAAAGGGGATACGATTATACGGTTAGACAGGCAGGAAAAGAGGGCGTTTGCCGATGATTTGCAGGCTTTGCCCGCGCATGTGCGGCGCGGAACGGACGGAGGACGCGGGCGGCGGCGTTTGCGGCATGGGCACGCTTCCGGTGCTGGCGCGCGCGGCGCTGCATTTTGACGAGGAGCCGGTCATCAGCGTGCCGGGCTCGGGCAGCGGCGCGGTGTTCTTCTCCGGCTGTCAGCTGAAATGCGCGTTCTGCCAGAACTACGGCATCAGCCACGACGGCTTCGGAAAGCGCGTTTCGGTCGCGCGGCTGAAAGAAATCTATCAGGAGCTGATCGATCAGGGCGCGGCCAACATCAACCTCGTGTCCGCCACGCACTTCCTGCCGGCGGCGCTGGAATCGCTGGAGGACGCGCCGGGCGTGCCGGTGATCTGGAATTCCAGCGGCTACGAGCGCGCGGAATCGATTCGGCTGCTTGAGGGCAAGGTAAACGTCTACCTGCCGGACTTCAAATACGCACTTTCCGAGCCCGCCGGGAAATACAGCGGCGCGGCCGACTACGCCGAGTTCGCCATACCCGCCATCACCGAGATGCTGCGGCAGACCGGCCCCGTGGAGCTGGACGAAAACGGCGCGATTGTGCGCGGCACGATCATCCGCCACCTCATCCTGCCCGGGCAGCTGGAAAACACCCGCCGCGTGCTGGACGTCATCCGCGAGCGCTTTGACGGCGCGTACGTCAGCCTGATGGCGCAGTACGTTCCCATGGGCCGCGCCTGCGACTACCCGGAAATCAACCGGCCGATCACGCAGGACGAATACGACGAAGCGGTCGATTACATGCTCGATCTGGGACTGGAGGACGGCTTCGTTCAGGAGCTGGAGGCCGCCGACAGCAAATATACGCCCCCGTTCGATCTGACGGGACTTTAATAGGCAATACAAAGGATTGAAGCGACACCGATGGAACTTCTTTTAAGTCCTCTTTTTTCCGGCTCAAGCGGCAACGCCGTGTATGTCGGCGCCGGACGGACGGGCATCCTTGTGGACGCGGGCGTGAGCTGCGCGCGCGTGGTTTCCGAAATGAAGGCGACCGGCATCGATCCCGCCGCGCTCAGCGCGATTCTGATCACGCACGAGCACAGCGACCACGTGGCCGGCGCGGGCATACTGTCCCGCAAATTCGACCTTCCCATCTACGCCACCGAGGGCACGTGGAACGCCATGGCGGAAAAGCTGGGCGCGGTGAGCGCGAAGAACATACGCGTCATCGAGTCCGGGCAGGATTTCTACATCGGAGACTTGGACATAAGCCCGTTTCCGCTGCCGCACGACGCGGCCGACCCCTGCGGCTACGCGTTCACCTGCGGCCGCCTGCGCGCCGCCATCGCCACCGACATCGGCTGCCTGCGCGAGGGCTGGCTGAAGGCCGTGAGCGGCTGCGAGCTCGTGCTGTTGGAATCCAACTACGATCCCGGCATGCTCAAGGCGGGGCGCTATCCCTACGCGCTCAAAACGCGCATCCTCGGCACAAAGGGACACCTGTCCAACGAGGACGCGGGGCGCGCAGCCTGCCGCCTTGTGGAAAGCGGCGTGCGCAGCCTGATTCTGGGGCACCTGAGCAGGGAAAACAACTTCCCGGAGCTGGCGCTGGAAACCGTGCGGCTGGCGCTGACGGATGCCGGCGTGAAGGTCGGCACCGACGCGGAGCTGACCGTCGCCTCCCGCGACCACGCCAGCGGGATGTTCGCCGTGCGGGACGGCTTTGATCTGATAAGGAGGGCGTAAACCGCCAATGGATACGAATTTTACCCTGCCCGACTCCGAAAACGGCAACGGGCGCAAACCGAGCGTGTTCGCGGCGAGCTTTCTGTTTCTGCTGGCGGGCATGGGTAAGCTGGTCGGCGAATACGTCGCGTGGCCGTTCGTGTTTCTGGCCGGGCGGCTGTTCGGCGGCGTGGACGCGGGCGCGCAGTCCCAGCTTACGCAGTTTCTGTACTATATTCTGTTCGTCGCGCTGCCCGTGATGCTGTACGCGCGGCGCGACCCCAAAATCGCTTCGCACCTGCGCATCGAGCCGCTGAAGGGACGCGTCGCCGCGCTTTCGGTGCTGACGGCGGCGGTCGCCGTGCTGTTCATCAACTGCGTGAGTCAGCTCTGGTTCATTCTCGTTCAGTGCATGGGCGGCACGATTCCCGCCTCCGGCGTGGCCGTGCCCACAACCGTTCGCGGACTGGCCTCCGCGGTGATCCTGTCCGCGGTGCTGCCCGGCATATGTGAGGAGCTGCTGTTCCGCGGCCTGATGCTCAGCGCGTGGGAGGAGCGCGGCTCGCTGCGCGCCGTCACCACCGTTTCGCTGCTGTTCACGCTTCTGCACGGCAACCTGCTGGGCATTCCCAGCGAATTCATCTGCGGCGTGCTGCTGGCGTGCATCGTCATCTCGTCCGGCTCGCTGTTCGCGGGCATGGTGTTCCACACCGTGTTCAACTCCACGCTGCTGATCGCGTCCTACTGGGCGCGCACCGTCGAGACCGACGCGGAAGCCGCCTATACCGGCGCGCTTTCGCTGCTTCCCTTCCTGCTCGGCGCGCTGCTGTTCGGCTCCATCCTGATGTTCCTCATGCGCCGCTTCCGCGCCCTGCGCCTGCGCGACGGCCGAAAGACCTTCGGCGTGCCGCCCTGCCCGGAGCGCCCGGTGCGCATGAGCGAGCTCGTCGTGCAAATCTCAGGAATCATCGTCGCGTCCGTCTGGTACGTCATCGACCTGTTCCGCATTTCCGGCTTCCTGCAATAAGGCAACACCGCACAAATGAGGTGGTCGGCCGGCGAATGGATTTTTCGTCAGATGCAAATGCAAATTTCGAAGGTTTACTGGAGGTAAATCGAGGAATTTGCATGCCGCAGATGGCGGAAAAGACATCGCCCGACGCGCCGCCGAATTGTGCGGTGATGCCTTAAATCTGTTTTTCTCGGAGGTTCCGCAATGAACGCAGCAATCCTGTGCGTGGGCGCGCTCAAGGAAAAATGGCAGAAGGACGGCTGCGCCGAATACCTGAAGCGCCTGACCCGCTATGGAAAATACGAAGTCATCGAGGTGCCGGACGAGCCCGAGCCGGCCAAACCCTCCCCCGCGCTGAACGCGCAGGTGATGGAAAAGGAGGGACGCGCGCTGCTCGCCCGCCTGCGCCCGCAAGATCGCGTGGTGGCGCTGTGCATCGACGGCGCGTCCTTTTCCAGCGAAGCGCTGGCCGCCGAAACGGCGAAATGGGCGCAGGACGGCCGCCGCACCGTGTTCGTCATCGGCGGCTCGCTCGGCCTCTCTCCCGAGGTCATCGCCCGCGCCGATATGCGCCTGTCCTTCTCCAAAATGACCTTCCCCCACCCCCTGATGCGCGTGATCCTGCTGGAACAGCTCTACCGCGCCGCCCGCATCGTCGCCGGGGAACGGTATCATAAGTAAGACGCGATCGCGTCCATCACCGTATGAAAAAGGCGACAACCACACATTCTTTTTCTTTAAAAGAATGTGTGATTGTCGCCTTTGCTGTATCATCCAATTTCAGAGGCATTTGTCCTCGTGGAAAACACGCGCCGCGGGCTTGCGGTCAACGCCCTCACGCCCGCGTGACGTTCTTAATCCACTTATCCCCGCGCAGGCGGAGGAAGGCGATGAGCCATTTGAAGCACTGGTCGATACGGGTCATGAGGAACACGACGGGCAGCGGCCAGTTGAAGTGCACGGCGATCAGCATGGCAGGCAGCACGACGAGCCAGCCACAGATCATATCCACGGCGGCGACGAAGCGGCTGTCGCCCGCGCCACGGTTGATGCCCACGAAGCAGGACGCGTGGTAGCTGGTGCCGATCAGCGTGACCGCTCCGATGGCGATCATCTGCGTGGCGAGGGAGAACACCTGCGCGTCCTGCGCGGAGCCGTACAGCCGGGTAAACGGCGCGCGCAGCAGGTACACGACCGCCGCCATGCACACGCCGATCAGCGCGAACATCACCTGAATCGTGCGCGAGTATTCCCGCGCGGTGTCGTAATCGCCGCGGCCGACGGCCTTGCCCACCATCACGCACGCGCCGCCCGCGAGGGCGAAGGTGAACATCGTGCCCAGATTCATCATGGCGCTGGTAATGGCGTTGGCGGCGATGAAGTACGTCGTCAGCCGCCCGATGATCGCGGCCTTCAGAAGCCCGATGAACGACCATTGCATGTCGGTCAGTCCTACCGGCAGCCCGTAGCGGGCGTAATCGCGCGCCAGCGCGCGGTCAAAGGTGAAGAAGTCGCGCGGGCGCACGTCCACGACCTTCTGAACCCGGAAGGTGTAAAACGCCACAATCAGCATCTCGATCACGCGCGTCAGCACCGTCGCCAGCGCCGCGCCCTCCACGCCCATCGCCGGAAGGCCGAGCTTGCCGAAGATCAGCACGTAGTTGAGCGAAATGTTCATCACCAGCGACGCGACGGACACATACAGCGTCACCCGCACAACCTCCACCGAGCGCAGCATGCCGGTGAGCGAGTTGGTGACGGCGTAGGGAATCCAGCTGAAGCACACGATGGCGAAGTAGGCCAGCGCCAGCCGCGTCGCTTCGGCGGCGCTCTCGTCTCCGGCGCGCAGCACCAGGCGAATGACCGGCTCCGGGAACAGCCGCGCCGCCAGCACGAACAGCAGCGTGACCGCCATCGACACCGCGAACACAATGGAGAAAAGCCGCTTGATGCGCGGCATGTCCTTCTTGCCCCAGTACTGGGAAATCAGAACGCTCGAGCCGCTGACCAGCCCCAGAAGCGTCGCGGTGAAAAACGCCGTGAGCGCGTTCACCTGCGAGACCGCCGCCTGTGCGATCTTGCCGTAGCCCTCGGTCACGCCGTTCGTGATGCTGGACACCATGATGTCGTCGGCCACGACCACCAGAAAGCTCACCAGCGAGGAAAACGCCGTGGGCAGGGAAATGCGGAGAATCGTCCGGTAGAAGTTCTTATCGCGCACCAGCCGCATCGCTTCAACCACCTTTTATGTAAAATTTCCCATTTCCATTGTAACACGCGTGTCAACCGCTTCCGCGAGAATTAACCCTGCGCGGGTTGACATGGAACGCCCGGCCGCCTATAATAAGAAACACGTGATGCGCAACAAATAATTCCTTAAAGGAGGGAGACTATGCCTCCGAAATTTCGATTCACCCGTGAGGAGATCGTCCACGCCGCGCTGGCGCTGACCGCCGAGGGCGGGGCGAAGGCCGTCACGGCGCGGGCGCTGGCGGCGAAGCTGGGCTCGTCGGCCAAGCCGATTTTCGGCCTGTTTGAAAACATGGAGGAGCTGCAGCGCGCGGTGCTGGCGGCGGCCTTCGAGAAGTACAGCCGCTTCATCGCCGCGGAGATGACGAAGGGCGAATATGCGCCCTACAAGGCCAGCGGCATGGCGTACATTCGCTTCGCCCGGGACGAGCGGGAGCTTTTCAAGCTTCTGTTCATGCGCGAGCGCTCCCGCGAGGAGCAGCTGAGCGCCACGAACGACGATGTGAAGCCGCTGCTTCAGCTGATATGCAAAAACACCGGCATGACCGAAGCGGAAGCCGCGCGGTTCCACACCGAAATGTGGCTGTTTGTGCACGGCATCGCCACGATGATCGCCACTTCGTTTTTGGACTGGAGCGACGAGGACGTCAGCCGCGCGCTGACCGACGTTTATGAAGCCATGACCCGGCGCTGGGCCAGAAAGGAAAACCGGAAATGACCGCACCCGCCATTGAAACAAACGGTCTTACCAGGCGCTACGGCGCGCTGACGGCCGTGGATCACCTGAACATCCGCGTGGAAAAGGGCGAGCTTTTCGCACTGCTCGGCGTGAACGGCGCCGGAAAGACCACCACCATCCGCATGCTCTGCTGCCTGACGAAGTCCACGGAGGGCGACGCGACGCTCTCCGGCGCGAGCATCGTGCGCGAGCCGATGCATGTGAAGGAAAAAATCGGCGTTTCCCCGCAGGAAACCGCCGTCGCCGCCAACCTGACGGCGGAGGAAAACCTGCGCCTGATGTGCGGCATGCACGGCCTGTCAAAGGCGGAGACCGACGAAAAGGTGCGCGCACTTTCAGAGCGCTTCCATTTAAACGAGGTGCTTTCCCGCCGCGCCGGAAAGCTGTCAGGCGGCTGGCAGCGCCGGCTCAGCATCGCCATGGCGCTGGTGAGCGACCCCGAAATCCTGTTCCTCGACGAGCCCACGCTGGGGCTGGACGTAATCGCCCGAAGCGAGCTGTGGGACGTGATCCGCGACATGAAGGGGCACGCCACCATCATCCTGACCACCCATTATATGGAAGAAGCCGAAGCGCTCTCTGACCGCGTTGGCGTGATGAAGGACGGCCGCCTGCTGGCGCTGGGCACGCCCGACGCGCTGAAGGCGCAGACCGGACAGGAAAAATTCGAGGACGCGTTTATCGCCATCGTAAGGGGGGCGTCGAAATGAGAATGCTGTCCTTCGCCCGGCGCACGACAAAAGAAATCCTGCGCGACCCGCTGAACCTCGCCTTCGGCCTCGGCTTCCCCGTGGCGCTGATTCTGCTGATGAGCGCCATTCAAGCCAACGTGCCCGTGCCGATTTTCGAAATCCAGCGCCTCGCGCCCGGCATCTCGGTGTTCGGCCTGTCGTTCATGACGCTGTTCTCCGCCACCCTCGTGGCACGCGACCGCGAAACCGCGTTCCTCGAGCGCCTGTATACCACCCCCATGAAGGCGACGGACTTTATCTTCGGCTATATCCTGCCCATGATCCCCATCGCCATGGCGCAGACGATCGTGTGCTACCTGCTGGCCGTCGTGCTCGGTCTGCCGGTCTCGATCTCCATCCTGTACGCCGTCCTGCTGAACCTGCCCGCCGCGCTGTTCTTCATCGCGCTGGGCCTGCTGTGCGGCAGCCTGCTCACCGTAAAACAGGTCGGCGGCATCTGCGGCGCGCTGCTCACAAACCTCTCCGCATGGCTCTCCGGCGCATGGTTCGACCTGACCCTCGTCGGCGGCGCGTTCGAGAAAATCGCCTCCGCCCTCCCGTTCATGCACGCTGTCGAAATCCAGCGCGCCCTCTTCGCAGGCACCCCCGCCGCCCTCCCCGCCCACCTCCTCTGGGTCGCCGCCTACGCCGCCCTCTCCCTCGCCGCCGCGGTCGGCATTTTCCTGCGGCAGATGAAATAACCGCTGTATTCCTCCATTAAAAATCTTTACCAGCGCAGCAACTAAGACTCCCCCTTTCCCATCCAAAAAAATCTCCGTTCGTCCCCCACCGCGGTGAGCGCGAGAGGGCGCGCAGCCCTCTCGCACCCGTCCCCCAAGGGGGTGTAGGGGAGCGGAGCGCCCCACGCTCGCGCCGTTGGAAACGAAGTTCTTCGCCAGAACAGCAATAAAAAAGCAAAAGAACAAAACACCCCTTGCCCATCCAAAAAATCTCCGTTCGTCCCCCACCGCGGAGAACACGAGAGGGCGCGCAGCCCTCTCGCACCCCGTCACCCGAGGGGGTGTAGGGGAGCGGAGCGCCCCACCCCCGCGTCGTCGGAAACAAAATCCTTCGCCAGAACAGCAATAAAAAAAAGCAAGAGAAGAAAACCTCCCTTGCCCATCCAAAAAAACTCCGTTCGTCTCCCACCGAGGAGAGCGCGAGAGGGCGCGCAGCCCTCTCGCACCTCGTCACCCGAGGGGATGTAGGGGAGCAGCGCGCCCCACCCCCGCGTCGTCGGAAACAAAATCCTTCGCCAGAACAGCAATAAAA
>ERZ824488.200-NODE-200-length-82553-cov-22.234721_pt1 | contig 82553 bp, 82 predicted proteins | sample MGYA00519936_ERZ824488 | MGnify/ENA primary metagenome ERZ824488 (study PRJEB31778, sample SAMEA3449153) | human gut metagenome | biome: human gut; feature: human-associated habitat; material: faeces | place: United Kingdom | collected 2010/2012 ...
ATTTGCATGCCGCAGATGGCGGAAAAGACATCGCCCGACGTGCCGCCGAATTGTGAGGCGGTGCCTTAATCCATCCTGCCTCCTGTAAGAGCGAAGGGGCTCTCCGGATCTTCCGGGGAGCTCCTTTTCGCTGCCATGGGGTAGAGGGAGGCGCGGAGGGAACGCTGCGCGCCCCCTCCGCGCCTCCCTCGTGCAGAAGCCGCAGGCTTCTGCACGGCATGCCGCGAAGCATCCGCAGGACGAAGAAACTGCCCGCACCCAACCGGCGTTCGCGGACGGGGAACGAAGCGGTTTTCGAACTTTTTCTAACCTTTCTAACGTTTATGATTGACAAGAAAGGTTAAAAAAGGTTAGAATACGGGTAAGATAAACTTGAAGGAGGCAGAGGACGTGCGATTTCAGGAGACGGAAACGGTGGAGCTGAAGGCCATTGTTCGAGAGGAAATTAAGAAGGAGATTATCGCCTTTGCCAACTGCGAGGGCGGGACGATCTATGTGGGCGTGGCGGACGACGGTGAGGTGCTCGGCGTTGAGAACGCGGATGAATGCGCCCTGCAGATTTCCAACATGGTGCGGGACGCGGTGAAGCCCGACGTGACGATGTTTCTTCATTATGAAACGCTGGACTTTGACGGAAAGGCGGTCGTCGCGGTGCGCGTTCAGCGGGGCACGAATCGTCCCTACTATCTGGCAAAGAAGGGACTTCGGCCGGAGGGCGTTTACGTGCGGCAGGGGTATTCCTCGGTTCCCGCGACGGACACGGCGATTCGGCAGATGATAAAGGAAACGGACGGGGACAGCTTTGAGGGGATGCGTTCCATCAATCAGGCGCTGACGTTCGAGGCGGCCGAAAAGGAGTTTGCGCTGCGTAAGATCAGCTTCGGCCAGCCGCAGATGCAGACGCTGAAGCTGGTTTCCGCGGACGGGCTCTATACCAATCTGGGGCTCCTGCTTTCCGACCAGTGCATGCACACCATCAAGCTGGCGGTGTTTGAGGGAACGGACCCGAACGAGTTTAAGGATCGGCGGGAGTTCTCAGGTTCCCTTCTGAAGCAGCTGAACGAGGTGTATGAGTATATCGATTTCCGAAATCAGAACCACGCGACGTTTAACGGGCTTTTGCGCATCGATCACAGAGATTATCCGGAGGTGGCGCTTCGCGAGGCGCTGCTGAATTCCCTTGTGCACCGGGATTATTCGTATCGCGCCAGCACGCTGATCAGCCTGTACAGGGATCGAATGGAGTTTGTGACGCTGGGCGGCCTGCTCGCGGGGCTGGAACTGAATGACCTGATGATGGGCATTTCCGTGTGCCGGAATCCGCAGCTTGCAAATGTGTTTTATCGGCTGCAGCTGATTGAAGCGTACGGCACCGGCATACGTAAAATCATGGACGCATACGAGGGCGCGCGTGTGCAGCCGAGAATTGAGACTTCCAGCAACGCCTTTAAGCTGATTCTGCCCAACCGGAACGCCGCGCCGGAGGAATCGACCGTGAAGAGCGAACCCGCGCGGACGGCAAACGAGGAAGCAATTCGCAAATACCTGCTGAACCACGATTCGATTACCCGCAAGGAAACGCAGGCGCTGCTGAAAACGGGGCAGTCGGCGGCGGGACGCATCCTGAAGGAAATGGTTGAAAACGGATGGCTCGCGCGGATTGGCAACGGCCGAAGCACGGGGTACGAGCTGCGGCAATAGGCGTTTCTATTCCAGACAGGGAAGCAGCGCGGCGCGGGCTTCGGCGCAGGAGCGGAAGAAGGCGGCGGTCTGCGGGACGAGGGTTTTGAGAAGATGGTCGGCTTCGGCGCGAGCCATGGCGTGGTCGGCGGGCGTGATTTCGTTCCGGGCGAGGGCGGCGTCCAGCTCGTCCGCGTCCAGAAGGGTCGCGCGGCCGTTCGGTTCCAGAACGATATCCAGAAACAGGTCGACGAACCATGCGTCGTCGTTTTCGGGCAGGTGATTTTCGAGGGTTATGTCAATGTAGTTCTCGATGGGCTGCCCGGCCTCGTCGAACATGACCGTCATCCAGAAATGCCGGTTCTCCGGCGCGATTTGCAGCCAGCTGTAGCCGGTCTGCGTGATGGTGCGGCGCGCGCCTGAGAGAACGACGGAAAACGGGGCGAGAACCTCGTCCATATATAAAAGACCCATGCGGCCGCGAACGCCGCTGTGCTCAAAGGGCATGACGGCGCAGCGGCGTTTTTCAATGCCGCGCCATTCCGCGCGGCGCATTGTTTTCTTCTTCAGCATGACTGGGAACCTCCGTGGATGGGTTGGTATGTCGGTGCTTCCGCTTCGCGTGTTCGGGAGCAAGAGCGTGCGCTTATCGACGCTTTCGCTCCGTGACGTTCGTGCGCGGATACGCGTTTATCGGCACCTCCGCTTCGCGGCAGAGAGCAAAGAAACGTTCAGGTGTCGGCGGTTTTGGGGAGATCGCGCAGGAGGGCTTCCGCTTCGCGTCGATAGGCGGCGAGGGCTGTCGGCATGGGAAGGGCGCAGAGCGCTTCGGCGGAGACGAAGCCGTCGGCGGGGGCGTCGGCTTCGAAGAGGAAGCCGGTCATGCGCCACTCCAGATGGGTGAACAAGTGCGCGGCGCGCGGCAGGGTTTTTACGAAGCGCGCGGAAATGCCCAGCTCGTCCAGACAGGCGCGCACGTCCTCCGGCGTTCGCGCGTCCGGAAAGCCGGGAAATTCCCACAGTCCGGCCAGCAATCCCTTTGACGGGCGGCGGCGCACGAACACGCGCCCGTCATGCAGGACGAGCGCGACGGCGCGATTTTCGATGGCGCGCGCCTTCTTTTCGGGCTTCACGGGCAGCGTTCGCGGGTCGCCGAAGGCGTACGCGTCGCAGAAGGCGCGAACAGGGCAATCGTCGCATGTTGGATTGGGCGTGCAGACGAGCGCGCCCAGCCCCATCATGGCCTGATTGTATTCGCCGGTCCGCTCATGGGGCATCAGAAGCATGGCCTGCTCATGGAGCGCCTGCGGCGTGCGGATTTCCGAGGTGATATGGAACACGCGCGCCAGCACGCGCGCCTGATTGCCGTCCAGCGCCGGAACGCGCTCGCCGTAGGCGATGGACGCGATCGCGCCCGCGGCATAAGCGCCCACGCCCGGCAGCGCGCGAAGCGTTTCGGCGGTTTTCGGGAATTCGCCGTTCATCTCCCGCGCGACCAGCTTCGCCGCGGCGTGCAGGTTGCGCGCGCGGGAATAGTAGCCCATGCCCTCCCAGAGCTTGAGCACCTTTTCCGGCTCGGCGTTCGCCAGATCGAATACCGTCGGGAACGCGCGCAGGAAGGCTTCGTAATAGCGCTTCACCGTCTCGGTGCGCGTCTGCTGAAGCATGATTTCGGAAAGCCAGATGCGGTAGGGGTCTGCTTCGCCGCGCCAGGGAAGGGCGCGGGCGTGCGTTTCGTGCCAGCGCAGAAGCGCGTCGGCGAAGCCGGTTTTGTCGGTTTGCAAATCAATCACCTGTATAAAACAGCATTTTCATGCCTGGGTACGCCGCGCCCCACAGGGCGTTTACGGCGCGCTCGGAGAGCGTAAGCGCGGGCGCTTCGCCGGGAAGAATTGTGCGAAGCCGCCAGCGCGCGTCGATTTCCGGAAGGGTCAGCGGACGCGGCGCGTCCCACGGCGCGCGTTCGTTTGCGTGCGCCAGCACCGCGCGCAGCGGAAGCCCGGAGGCGCGGGCGATTTCCCGTGCGGAGCCGTAAAAGAACCGGTGTGCCTGCGCCGGTACGCGCGCGGCGAGCGCCGGGCAGGGAAAATCGCTCGACGCGCAGTCGTCCGGCACGTCAATTTCGCGGCCGGGCAGCAGCCACGCGGGCGAAAACAGCCGGTTGGCGCGCAGAATCGCGCACACGGGAACGCCTGCGCGCGCCGAGAGAAGCGCCGGGGTTTCGTTCGGCGCGACGACCGTTTTCCACATAATACCGCCCCTTTCGGCGCAGTATATGCCGGAAAGGGGCGGATCATGCGGTCAGTCGGCAATCAGCGTGCCCGCGTTGCCCTTCTGCATGGCGTTGACGGACTCCTGATAGCTTTGCAGCATGCGGGTGTAGTCGGCGTCGCTCATGCCCTCGGGGCGGGTGTCCAGATACTTTCCGATGGGCACGACGGAGTAATCGTAGCCGTTTTCCTTATCGCCCGTGCGCCAGACCCACGTGGGCAGGTAGGACGGGTTGATGATGGAGAAGCTGCCATCCGGCTGCTCCTGAATGGTGAAATCGAAGAGGATTCCGCCGTCGCGCAGCGCCAGACGCTGGTCGCTCAGGAAGTTGCCCAGCGAATACAGGCACAGCGTCTGCTGCGCTTCACCGAACTGATTGGTGCCGGAGAGCCACGTGGCATATTGCACCACGTGCGGGTGACCGCCCACGATCACGTCGCAGCCGCTGGCTACCAGAATATTGGCCAGCTTCTTCTGGTTGTCGTCGGGCATTTCTTCATATTCCTTGCCCCAGTGCATGTAGCACACGATCACGTCCGCGCCCGCGTCGCGCAGCGCTTTGGCGTCCTTCTTGGGGTCGGAATTCTTGGTGGCGTTCACGCCGAATTCCAGCGCGCGGGAGTCGACGCCCTTCTTGTCCATCTCGTTCAGCGACACCGTGTAGTTCATGAAGCCGACCTTGATGCCGTTGATTTCATAGACGACGGGCGTGTTCTTCTCCTCAGCGGAGCGGTTCGCGCCCACGTGCTTCAGGCCGACCTTTTCCACATTCGCGATTTCCGCCATCAGGCCGTCGAACCAGCCGTCCAGCATGTGGTTGTTGGCCAGCGTCAGCATGTCCACGCCCGCGTCCACCAGCGCGTAGAGGATGTGCGGCGGGGTGTTGAACTGCGGATAGCCGCTGTAGCCGTATTTGTAGTACTGCTTGCCGCCCATGGAGCCGTCCACGTTGGTGACGGTGAAGTCCGCGTTCTCCAGCTGGTCGCGGATCAGGTTCAGCATGGGACGGAAGTTGAACGGGTCGCTGCTGTTCGTCTGCTTTGCGAGCTTCGCGGCAGACTGGAAAACCACGTCGTGAATGACGAAATCTCCGGCCGTGCGGATGGTCGCGGAGCGAAGACCGTTCGCGTCCGTGCGCACGTTCGCCGCGGGCGTGGGCAGCACGGCGGGCGCGGTGGGTTCCGCAGCGGCGGTTTCAGCAGGCTGCACGTCGATAACATTGTCGACGACCTGCGCGGCGGGGGTTTCCTGCGGCTCAGGCGTTTCCATATAAATCTGCGCCGGGCCGTTGTTGGCGACGGCGCGCTTGCCGGAGCTGCAGCCCGACGAGCACGACTTTATGCCCAGAATAATCAGCGCGAGGACACCGATCAGGATGATGACGATGATGGCGAGCGCCAGCACCATCGACCAGTTGGTATTTCTCTGCCTTCGGCTGTAGCGGGCGGGCGACGGGGACGGCCTTCTCTGCGGCGCGCTCCCGGCCGGTCTTTTCTTCGGAACGCCCGAGGCGGCCGCGCTTCCGACCGGTCTTTTCTTTGGCGCGCCCGAAGCGGATGTACTTCCGGCCGGGCGTTTTTTCGGCGCGCTTCCTTCGCCCGCGGGGCGGGCGGCGTGACGGGGCGCGCCGGAAGTGGTTCTGCGTTTTTCCTCCATTGAGGTCCTCCTGTGTAAGGCAGAAAGGATCTGCCGCGTATCCTTTCTTCATTATAGCACATATTCCGCGCAAATGCCATATCGCGGCGCAATTCAGGCGATGATCTTCATCGATATTTCAATTTTACACGGGCTTTGCCCCTAAATATTTCAAATTTATTTTTTTTATCTATCAAATCTATTGACGAATGGACGCGGATGGTGTATGATTATAGCGACCAACATATAGATGTCATGTGTCATGCTCGACAGTTTGAATAAGGGAGAACGAATATGGCAGGGTTCAGCTTTGAAAGCCTAAAGGACAGACTCATGGGGAAGGGCGCGCCCCGCGATGAGGACGATACGTCGGCCCGCGACGTGCAGTCGGACGGGTACGACGACGGCGGCGCGTACGACGATCAGGGCTATGATCCGAATTACGACGATCAGAGCTATGACGATCAGGGCTACGATGATTCGAATTACGAGGATCAGGGCTATGACGATCAGGGCTACGATGATCCGAATTATGACGGTCAGAGCTATGACAATCAGGGCTACGACGACCAGAATTATGATGATCAGGGCTACGACGATCCGAATTATGATGATCAGGGCTATGACGATCAGAGCTACGGCGATCAGGGCTATGATGATGATTCGGTCTATGGCGCGGAGGATGAAAATCCCGAGAATCTGGGCTACAATCCCGACGTCTTCAGAGACCTCGACAATGAAAACGCCAAGGAGAACGCCGACGGCTCCTATGACGACGGCGCGTACGACGACGGCGATCAGCCCTATGACGAGGGCGACGAGGGCTATTACGAGGACGAGGGAGACGGCGGAGCCGGCTTCGAGAACGAGAATGCCTCCGGCCTGCTGGGCTATGTGCTCTCGAACAACTGGGTGATGTACGTCTCGCTGGTTGTGCTGCCGCCGCTGGGCATCTGGCTTCTGTGGCGCCGCAACAAGTACGACATTACGCTGCGCACTACGCTGTCCGCGGTCAGCCTGATCTGGATGATCATCTTCCTGATTCTGGTGTTCAGCCGCTCCAACACGACGCCGGACAACACGCTGCCGGGCAACAACAGCTTCATGTCTCAGGTGCCTGCGGTGACGGCCACCGCGACGGCGACGGCTACGGCCGAACCGACGGCAGAGCCCTCTACCACGCCGCGCGTGAACAACGGCTCCAACGGTACGACCGGCGACAGCAGCGTGACCTACGTGTGGGGCACGAACAGCGGCAAGTATTACCACACGCTGGAAAACTGCGGCGGCCTGACGAACGCCAGCAAGATGACGCTGGAAACCGCCACGGCGCGCGGCCTGCTGCCCTGCCCGGACTGCGCGGGCGGCACGTCCAACACCGGCACGACTGGCAGCACGACGACCAGCGGTACCACGCTGTACGCCACGTCGGGCGGCAAGTGGTATCATAAGGATTCGCACTGCCAGGGCATGACCAACGCGCAGGTTGTTACCGAGAGCAACGCCATCAAGGCCGGCAAGACGGCCTGCCCGGTGTGCATCGGCTACTATGGAACGCCCGGCGGCAAGTGGTATCACAACGTCAGTAACTGTCAGAGCATGACGAACGCCATCACCAAGACGAAGGCGGCGTGGGAATCCGACGGCAAGACGGCCTGCCCGGTGTGCATCGGAGGCAACAAGGACGCTGACAGCACGAAGACGCCTACGCAGACGATGGTGTACGCCACCGCGAAGGGAACCTACTACCACACCAGGTCCGACTGCTCCGGCATGAAGGGCGCGTCGCTGGGCACGATCGCGCGAGCGGTCAGCATGGGCAAGAAGGCATGCCCGACGTGCGTGAAGCCTGCGAACGTCAAGGTGTTTGCCACCAAGAACGGCAAGTATTTCCACACCAAGGCGAATTGTTCCGGCATGAAGAACGCCGTGTACATCACCGCGGAGACGGCCATCCAGTACAAGAAGACGGCCTGTCCCACCTGCGCCAAAATGTTCCAGAAGACGGCGGCGGGCAGCACCGGAAACACCGGCAATAATACCGGCGGCGTGAGGATCAACCAGGCTGCGAACCCGAACAATGTTCCCACGGTGAATACGACCGATACAGCGACCCACGTGTACGCTACGAAAAACGGCAAGTACTTTCATACCGACAAGACCTGCTCCGGCATGACCAACGCCAAGCGCGGAACCTTCACCGCCGCCGTAAAGGCGGGCAAGAAGCCGTGCCCCACCTGCATCACGCCGGCGAAGCTGACGGTGTACGCCACGTACGGCGGCAAGTACTACCATGTGAACGCCACCTGCTCCGGCATGACCAACGCGTTCGCCGTCAAGGCGTCCACGGCGATCTCCTATAACAAGACGGCGTGCCCCACCTGCGCCAAGGTGCTGAACAAGGTGGGCAAGAACAATCAGGCGGGCAACGGTGGAGCGAACGGCGCGGGCGGAAACAATACCGCCGCCAACAATAACAAGGCCACAGCGTCCACGAATGTGTACATCAAGCTGGGCGCGGGCACCAACAACTACTACCACGTCGCCGCCAAGTGCGCCGCGACGGGTATGACCGGCGGACAGAACGTGACGCTGGAATACGCGCTCAGCCACAACTATACCGCGTGCCCGTCCTGCAAGCCGCCGTCGAAGATTCAGTCATAAGGCTCAATACACACAATTCGTCCTCCGCAGCCCTTGCGGCGCGGAGGACGTTTTCGCAGGAGGATGAACGTATGAATGCGATAGAAAGGAATGCGCTGATCCGGCATTTCAATCGGTACTTCGAGCAGGATAACGGCTTTATCCTGCAAACGAAGAACACGAATCCCCGCATAGACGGGCTGCTCTGTGCACCCAATGAAAAATATCCCTATTGGAAGCTGGCAACCCTTGGCGCGAGCGACTTTAAAATGCCCGCGCCGAAGGACTCGCTGGGAAGCCGAAACGAGTATGTCATGTTCATCGACGCCGAGGAGGATCTGACCAAGCAGGAGAATCTGGACTGGTACTTCCGGCGGCTGCTGGAGGTAGCCGTTACCCCGGTCTTTCAGAAAACCTTCCTTTCTTGCGGGAATAGCATAGAGCGGCCGGAAGAGGAAGGAGAGGAGATGGTCGGAGTCTATCTGGGGGTGCCGCAGGTCATTGGCGATGTGGGCATACTTCGCTGTAAGCTGAATCCATTCAAAACCGCTGCCTGCCTTCAGGTGATTCTGCTGAACCGGGAGGAATTTGACAGACTTCAGGAAATTGGCTCGAAGGCGTTCAACGATTATCTGTATCCGAAGGAAGGCCCGCGGCATTTCCTCTGCCAGCGCCATAGAACCGAGCGGTTTTAACGGCTTTCCTCAGAAAAACACATATTGCCCTTGGTGAACAGACAGCCATCCCGGACATAGAAATGCCCGCGGGTGGCTGTGTTTTTTGCGCAAAGACGCGTTCTCCTGCGAACGCGTTATTATGTAGAGGAAGGTTTACCCCTCCTCGTCATGAGTCGCGGGAAATACAAGTAATTCAAGCAGTTATGGCTTGAAGGGAAACCTTCAAGTACATAGCTGCTTTTTTGTTGCAGCAGAAAGCGAGGACACCCCCATGAAACTGACCTATCGCCGCTGTGGAGACTACTACCTGCCCAACATCGGCATTCCTGCCGAGGACATGCGCCCGCTTGGCAAGTACGGCAGAATGCGCCTGCGCTATCTCCGGGAGCATCGTTCCCTCCTGTTCAATCAGCTCCTGCTGTCCGGTAAGCTCATGAAGCATCTGTACAGCATTGACGATGCCTGCCAGGAACGCCTGGATCTGCTGATTCCTCAGATGAAAGCAGCCGAAGGCGTTACCGAGGACTTGAAAGCTGCCGACCAGATGGAATGGGTACGCCGCATGAACAGTATTCACAATCGGATTGAAGAAATGCTGTTCAGCGAGCTTATCTATGACTGAGAAACTGTGCCACATAGCAAACAGGCACGAGCCACCTGCCCGTGCCTGTCTCCCCAAGAATCAGATGGAGGTACTTATGAAGAAACTGCTCAAGCTGCCCCTGCAGATAGCCACTCTGCCTCTCATTGCGATACTGCTGGTGTTCCAGCTGATTTCATCCATCATTGTTGGATTGACCTCCATCGTAACCAACCTGCTTGCAACGGTATTCCTCTTCGGCTCCCTTGCAGGATGGATCGCCAACGCTCCCAGCGAACTGATCTTCCAGACGGTGGCCCTTGGCATCTTCTTCGCCTTTGCTCCGCACATCGCTGGATGGCTGCTGGGGAAGGTAACAGACCTCACGCTCGTTCTTCTGGACTTTCTACTGGCTTGATGCATCAGGTCTTCTTGCTCGCCTTTTTCCGGCACTCGGCAGAACAGAACCGTGAATCTGCCCGGGGCGCATAGAACGCCATGCGGCAATGCTCGCACAAGCTCATGGGATTCTTCGCATCGGTCAGTTTGACAGAGAACATGAACTTCACTGTCAGCATCAGCGAATGAAAATCCCACACGATGACCGGGTGCTCCCGCAGCGCCAGGTGATAGGTAGGTGCATTGCCCTCAAAACATGCAAGGCTCTTGCGGTACAAGTTCAGCCCATTCTTGTCCAGGATGTCCCGGTCTTCGTAATACAGGTATGTTGACATAAAGGTGAACGCCCAGTCGAGGAACACTTCCTTCAGCCACTCATAGGGTTCGCCGTAGCTTCGCATGAAGGAGATCGCCTTGGCGCGTGGATCGTCGCTGAAGGTCAGAGACAGCGCCGCTTCATCCCGATCACTGCCGGACACATTCCAAATAGATTCAATTCCGCGTTTGCGGAAGTCTGGCATCTTGAATGGAAAGAAGAATTTCATGTAGGTCAGTGTGCCCATGGTTTCCTGCCGAATGAACTGGTTTTTCGGAAGATAGACCTTTTCGTATTCCACGAAATTCGGCGTGGTGGGAAAGGCAGTCATCATGCCCAGTAGACCGTAGTTGCAGACGAAAAATATCAGACTTCCATAGGAAAGGAGAATCCATTGACCCAGAAAAACGAACCCCTCATTACGGCGCTCTATGAGCGTCTGAGCCGCGACGATGACCAGCAGGGGGATTCCAACTCTATTGTGAATCAAAAGTCATATCTGACCTCGTACGCGGCGGATCACGGCCACGCTAATTGTCGTCACTACACGGATGACGGCTACAGCGGCGGCAACTTCGAACGCCCTGGATGGAAGCAGCTCATTGCGGACATTGATGCCGGCCTGGTCGGCGTGGTGATCGCCAAAGACCTGAGCCGCGTCGGGCGCGACTACATCCAGACCGGCTTCTACACCGAGGTGTACTTCCGGCGCAAGGGCTGGAAGACAGCTCTGGAGTATCTGGACAAGGAGCGCTTTATGCTGGATTATCAGATGGAAGATATAAAGGAGGAAGTGCGTCGGCTCGAGGTCGTGAAGCGGGAGTTCATTCAGGAGAACAAGCGGACAAAGCCGGATAGGTATGCACGATAAATAGTCACACATAAGGTTTCCTTATCCATATAGCATCATCTCACTTTATCCTTGCCATCCGTTTTTGAACGTCAGTATGTCTTGTACAGCGGATTCATTGAATGAAAGAACAAATGTGTTATTCGCTTTTGCTTATTAGATGGTATTGTCCGAATAACGCACAATTTCTGCTCGCTTATGCTCACTCACAGTATGCATTCGGTCAATGATCTGCCGCGTTTCCTCATCTATTGCTTCACCAGAAAGGAAGGCATCAAGCGCTGCGTAGGAAACGCCCATTTCTGTTTCATCAGTCTGTCCGTCAAAAAGCGCAGCAGAAGGAGCTTTGTTAATGATGCATTCAGGGGCATTGATGTAGCGCAAAAACTCGTATATTTCGGTCACCGTCAGATCAGCGATGGGATTGAAGTCATGCGCTCCATCACCCCATTTTGTAAAGTATCCCACATATGCTTCGCTCTTATTTCCGGTTCCTGCAACCAGACGGTTTTCTGCGGCCGCTACAGCATACAGAGTCAGCATCCGGAGACGTGGAGCAATGTTGGCCAGGGCCGATGCGTTCAAAGACGTTACTCCTTCAAGAGAATAAAGCTCTGCGTTTTTTACCGGGGTGAGATCAACAACTCTGGTTTCAATGCAATACTTTTCAGCAACGGTCTTCGCATCAGCGGTGTCTTCTTCATAGTTTCGTTTTGAGGTACATGGCAGAATGATACCCACTGTATTATCACATGCCGCTTTGCAGAGAATACCCACCAAAGCAGAATCCTTGCCGCCGCTGTTGCCATAAACAATACCATTTGCCTTACTCTGGTTGAGCACTGACTGGATAAATGTTACTCTTTTCTCAAATTCGGCCTGATAATCGCGCATAGCATTCACTTCTTTCAATATAGTTCGGTGCGTTTGTCATGGAATACCGGTATGTTGCTGCGGATATCCGTGAGTATCTGCATATTGCAGACAGCAGATATCACATCTTCACTACAGCGGAGATTTCAGCTTGTCAAAGAAGCCACTTCACAGTTCTGCGAAGTGGCTTCAAGCATAAGGAGAAGATCGGAAAACAGCGAGCGCAACCACTTGTGGATGGCCAGCTTTTTGAGATTGAGCGCAGCAAACTTGAGCTTGACCCAGGCCGTGACGGCGGCAAGCCCTCTGTAGGGTGTATAACGCATGGCGTGTTTCTCTTTGGCGTCAGCGAAGACGCGTTCAATCGTTTGGGAACGGAGCGCGTAGGTCGCCTTGCCCAGCGGCGAATGCCGGATGTCCTCGGCCTGTTCGAGGTAGTTCTGCCAGACATGCCGGGTGACTGTCTTGACACACTGCTTGCTCTGTGTACACTGCTCTCGAACCGGGCAGTTCTGGCAGATATACCCCTTGCTCTTGTATTCCCTGTAGCCGTCACGGTTGGTCGTGGCGTATTCCAGCACCTTGTACTGTGGACACAGCACACAGTCGTAATACTCGTCGTAAACATACTCATACCACGGCAGATTCCCCTGTTTGGTCATAGGGCGCTTGTAGGGAAGCGAAGGAGTCCTGCCGCTGTCAATGACCTGCTTGCAGATCCACGGCGTTTTGTATCCTGCATCGGCGGTAACCACTTCAACCTCGGGATAATGCTTAATCAGCCGCTCGAATACCGTGTCGAATGCCACGCTGTCGTGGACGTTGCCGGGCGTTACTTCCACCTCCAGCACATATCCGCGCTTTTCGCATACCGTGTGGGCCTCATACGCAAAGCACTTCTTGTGCTCGCCCTTGTGGAACACGCTGCTTTCCGGGTCGGTGGTGGACTCAATAATGTTCTTCTCCTCCGGCGGCGCTGACAGCGTATCATCGTCGTCATCCTTCTTCAGCGGCTTTTTCCCATGATCAGCGCGATCCGCATCGACTTCCTGCATCAGCTGCTCCTGGTAGTGTCGCGCGGCCTTCGGGATCGACTTCTTCACATGCTTCTTCAGATTCGCGTTCGCCTTGATGTGGGTCCCGTCCACAAACACTACTTCCGGCGACAGATAACCAGCTCGTGCCACTTCTTCCAGCACCCAGCGGAACACTCCCTCGATCACTTCTGCCGTGAATCGATGCCGGAACGCATAGCTGATCGTTGCAAAATGCGGCAGCGGCTGCGACATCGTGTACCCCAGAAACCACCGGTATGCCACGTTCACTTCCACGTCCCGCATCGTCTGCCGCAGCGATCTGATCCCGAACAGATGCTGAATCAGTACCAGCTTGAACAAGACCACCGGATCGATGCTCGGGCGGCCATTGTCTTCGCAGTACAGCTCTTCCACCAAGTCGTAGATATGCGTGAAGTCCACTGCCGCGTCGATTTTGCGCAGCAGGTGGTCTTTTGGCACCAGCATGTCCGTACACAGCAGTTCGATCGCCTGGCGCTGTTCGGTCTCTCGGTTCATCATTTTCATCACCTGCTCCTATTATATCAGAAAAGGCCGCTTATGGCGACCTTTTTTGATAGGCTGAAATCTCCGCTGTCTAAGCCAGATAGTCATATAGAAGTTTTGAAAAACAAGGCTAAGACTGATTACAGCGGATATGACAACACCACCGTATCGAAAGAGATACGGTGGTGTTTGTTTTTTTGAGGCGGTATCGCCGAATTCCCTCAGAGAGCGCAAAGACTTATGATAGCTTCTGCTGTCGTAAGTATCTTTGCGTTACTTTCGCAGAAAGTAACAAAGGCAAGGTTAGTTCGAGTTATGAAGAATATTATTTATTCAGGTTTTCTCCGAATACGGAAGTAAATATAAAATGTCTTATAAGAATAAATTGTCATTTATCTTATTTAATCTTAATCGCCTCTGTTTCTACCCAAGCTGGTTTAAACCCGCTGTTGATAGCGATATTTTGAGATTGAACATTTGCGGTTGCAGTGCCATAGAATGGGATGTCACCCATTTCGATAATTTTGTTCTTTAAAAGTGTTACGAGATAAGAGCCTATTCCTTTTGAACGATATTCTGGTAGAACATCAATTCCAATTTGTTGCCAATGTGGCGCATCTTCTGAACAACCTGCCATCCCCATAATGTTCTCTCCATCAACTGCAATGGAAACAATTCTGTCAGGTCGCACAGGACAAGGTGTTGGAAAAGCGATTGCATTTGGAAACAGAGGATTGCCGTAAAATGAGTTTATCTCATTATCATAAAGCCACTTTACTTGAAAGCGTTTTTCTACCTCTACATTACGGCAAGGCAGAAACATATGATGTGTTGGTGCCATCTGATAACCGTATTGCTTCAGTTCTTGGTTAAGAACGGAAAGACTGCCTAATTCAAAAAGGCTGTGCCCCTCAACATCCTTGATAAAGCTGTGCAGAAAATCATGCAGACATTCGTCCGCCATAATGACAGTGTTTTTTCCAAGTGTCACCATTTCCAAAAAGGGCTTATCAGGAGTATAGCTTCTCCTGCCCTCATTAAGTTTCGAGACTGTAATAACATTTTCTTTTGCTTGAAGTTCAGTTGGAGTGCAGTTGAAATCAATGGATAATTGTTGTAGGAGTTTTTCGTAATATTCTTTGAACATACTTCTCGCCCTCGCTTTTTCAAAATATATAAATTCTTCATACGATCCGATTTCCTGTATTATACCACATTTCCTCCGAAAAAACAACTCTCCGAGGTGCGTAACAAAACGGTTCCTTCTTTTAAGAATTATTCCTCATAATTCTCATACCCATCACGAATACGGTCGATTATACCTTTGAGCAGAGTATTATCCCAGTCAACTCTGTAATTCCTGTAATCCCATTCAGGAGCATTATCAGAACAACTGCTCGAATAATAAATTTCGGAATGTCCGTTCTCATCGGTTTTCCTGATAGCTTCAAGCAGTTCAAAAGCAGGCATATCATCAACAATACCACGACCTGCACCGTCAAGGATTTTTGGGTAAGCTGTTCCGTGTCCTCTCAGCATATCGTTTATTTCAAGAAGCTCAATATTGAATACCTGACAACAACCTAAATCGTATGTCATTTGAATAGTATCGCCCACATTCAGACCAAGCGTTCCGATTTTATGAACTCCGAACAAATCATATCTCTCGTTATCATAATTTGGCAAATCCTCAAAATCTTCCTCGGTAAGAAAATATGTCGTACCCTTGAATTTCATTTCAAACAGATGATACGCCATTGTATCAAAGGACGCAAGAATCATATATCCAAGATTGGCGAGAGTATAGTTGGAAGAAACTGCGGCTATTCGCCATATTTTGTTGTCGCAGTCTGCGTATGTGATTTTGAATGTGTAAATTTGTACTGCCATATTTTTTACCTCATTTATATATGATAAATCACTTCTTTATTGTGCTTTTTCGCATATTCAATTTCTTTCCGAACGGAATTTCCAATATGACCGTCAGTGTTTACAACATAAATTCCATCACTCAAATCAATTTACGATAATGAGCCACTTCCAAAACCTTAATATCCTCATCTGTCGGAACAACATTATCTGGAAGATATACACATTGAAGAACATTGAATTTTTGCTGCGTTTCAAGATAATATGCAATACTTTTCATTTCATTTGCAAATCGCATACTTCCGCAAATAGTAACTGTTTTCATTGTAATACCTCCAAAATATTCTGCAGCCTATCCACAACATAATCTGCCTGCTGAAAATCATTCATAGGTATTTGATATACAGAAAAGCCCTGCTTAACCCATATTGTTTTCATTCCGAGTTTATTAGCAGGTTCAATATCATTGTCTATTCTGTCGCCAATCATAACAGCATTTTCGGGAGGACAGTCTGCACGGCTTATACAGCGGAGATTTTTATTTTGGATATGTCAGGTTGTGCGTCGCGCCTCGCCTTCTGCGAGGCGTGACCCCTGCATTGCGAGGCGCGTCTGTCACGCGCCGTGCCCCGGACAAGCAGCACCACAGCACCACGCGGGAGCATCCGCAACCGGAGGGGCTCAAGAAAGATCGCGCGAACGGGATTCTTAAGGGGTGAAACCCCTTAAGCAGAGTCCAGAGACGGAGTCTCTGGTCAGCCGGTTGTGCAGGGGTCGCGCCTCGCCCTCTGCGAGGCGTGACCCCTGCACTGCGCGGCGCGTCTGTCACGCGCCGTGCCCCGGACAAGCAGCACCACAGCTCCACGCGGGCGCATCTGCGACCGGAGGGGCTCAAGAAAGATCGCGCGAATGGGATTCTTAAGGGATGAAATCCCTTAAGCAGAGTGCAGAGACAGCGTCTCTGCCAGATTGTCAAGGCAGAGCCTTGACCGAGAGACCAGAGAGCAGCGCTCTCTGGTCACCTCTCCAGCACAGCGTCCAGCTGACGGCTGAAGACCGTGGCGGCGGCGCCGATGATGCCCGCGTCTTGGCTGAAGGCGGTTTCCACACACACGGGAGCCTCCTCGGGCAAGGCGGCGCACAGGGCGTCGGAGATCTGCTGGTGCAGCTGCGGCCCCAGCAGTGTGGGGATAATGCCTGCCAGCACGCACAGATCCAGATCCAGGGTCATGACCAGGTTATATATAGCGCCGGAGAGCAGGGGCACCAGGTAGTCCCGCAGGGCAGCGGCGGTTTCGTCGCTCAGGCGGGCCCCGTCGTGCAGGCGGACGCCGAAGCGCTCCTCCAGCGTCTGCAGGCAGACGGCGCGCTCCAGGGTGTCCTGGGGCTGTCCGCGCCGGGGCGCCCCCAGCGCAGGATGCAGCAGCATGTAGCCGACCTCGCCCAGGCGGCAGCGTGCGCCCCGCTGGAGCTTGCCGTTCATGCGAAGGGCGCCGCCGCAGCCGGTACCCAGGGACATGTACAGCATATCCTTGCCCTGGCCGCTCTGCTGGCGCAGGAAGGCTTCGCCCTCGCATGCGATGTTCACGTCGTTTTCCACCAGCAGGGGCATATGCAGTCCCTGACAGAAGTCGGGGAATATCTCGCAAAAGGGCGTAGGCTGCGTCAGGCCCATGGCGCTGTAGCTGACGATGGCGCCGGCCTGGGGATCCATATTGGCAGGGAAGCCGATGCACCCGCCCAGCACGTCGGCGCTGCCGGTCTGGCGCACCATGCCCGCAATGGCCTCGCTCAGGGGCGTCAGGTCACGGGTGCGGGCAAAGTCACCCAGTTCGATGGTTTCCCGCACCAGCACGCTGCCGGTCATGTCCGTCATGCCCACATGGGCATAGTGGCCCTCGCATTCCACGCCGATGGCCCGGTAAGCGCCGGGCTCGAACTTCAGCATGTGTCCGCGGCGGCCTGCGCCGTCCATGGGCTCGATTTCCTCCAGTTCCCGCAGCAGCCCTTTGGCGATGAACTCATCCACCACCTTCATGACGGTAGGGAAGCTCATGTTTGTTTCTCGGGCCAGCTGAGCCCGGCTGAGCTTTTGGCGCTCGCGGATCAGGTCAAATACCATCCGGCGGGAATTTCTGCGGCGCGCGGCGGGATCGATCATGACGGATAACCTCCAGCAGTGAGGATTGTTGCGCTGTTCTTTATCATACCATCATGACGGCAAATCGTCAAATGCCCTGCGAAAAGATTATTCAGTTTTTTTCGTAAAAAAGATTGACTTCCCGGGCGGGAAGTGGTAAGATAAAAACGAATACTAAAGCACATTTAATAATTTGGGAGGAGATCATAATGCACGAGGAAAAGGTGCGTCTGGTGGACAGCCAGATTCAGCAGCTGATGGAGATGGTGAAGGAAAGGGAGATCGAGCAGGTGTATTTTGTAGCTTGCGGCGGCTCTCTGGCCACGCTGCAACCCGGCAAGTATACCCTGCAGCGGGAGACGGACAAGGTGTTCGCTGAAAGTTATAACGCTGCGGAGTTTGTGGCTGATCCCCCTGTACGGCTGAACGAAAAGACCCTGGTGGTGCTCAACTCCCAAAGCGGCGGTACCGCTGAGACGGTTGCAGCTGCCAGGCTGGCTGCCGAACGCGGCGCGCTGACCACGGCTTTCACCACGGCCCCCGGCTCCGCCATCGAAAAGACCGTGGAGCAGATCATCTACTATTATGACAATCCTGCCGATCCCTTCCCCGCCGTGCTGACCATCTTCCCCGAAGTGGTGAAGCTGACATGGGCGCTGCTGGATACCCTGAACGGCACCTCCTGCCTGGGCGAGGTCAACGAGGCCATGCTGCGCCTGCAGGGCACCATGGACAAGGCCTGCGAGCAGTACCTGGACGCTGCCCGCAAGTTTGCAGCGGAGTACCGGCATGAGGATCTGATCTATACCATCACCGCTGGTCTGAACAGCTGCGTAGGCTATGTGATGACCAACTGCCTGGTGATGGAGTCCCTGTGGAAGCACTCTTCTCCCATCCATGCGGGCGAATTCTTCCACGGCGCCTGCGAGGCGGTGGACAATACCACCACGGTGCTGGTGCTCATGGGCATGGGCAAGACCCGCAGCCTGGAAGAGCGCGTGGTGAAGTTCCTGCTGCGCAAGACAAAGAAGCTGATTGTGCTGGACGCCAATGCGCTGGACATGAGCGAGTATCCTGCTTACCTGTGGGAGATTGCCTCCACGCTGGTGCTGAACCGTCTGTGTGCGCTGTATATTGACGAGATGTCCTATGTGATGGGCCATCCAGTTTCCTCTCGACGCTATATGGGAGTGGAGAAATACTGATGAAACTGCTGGGTATTGGCGACAACGTATTTGATCATTACTGTTGGCGCAAGGAACTGTATCCCGGCGGCAACAGCGTGAATGTGCCCGTGCTCGCTCGCCGCTACGATGGCAGCGAAACCGGCTATATCGGCCTGATTGCCGATGACCGGGAGGGCAGGCACTTTCTGAAGGCACTGGACGAGGAAGGGCTGGACGTGAGTCGTGTGCGCATGATGCACGGCGTCACCGCCCGCAACTACATTGAGATCGACGAGCAGGGCGACAGACACTTTGTGGGCAACAATGGCCGCGAAACCGCCCAGTATCAGTCCATGCTGATGCTTACCCCGGTGGACTACGCCATGATGGAGCAGTACGACCTGGTGCATACCTCCATCCACAGCTGGCTGGACATGTACCATGTGGCCATGAGCCGCTGGGCGCCTCTCTCCATGGATTTCTCCGGCGAGTATACCCGCATCAACATGGGTCAGCTGTGCCCGCTGCTGCGGTTTGCGTTCTTCTCCGGAGGCGACAAGAGCGAGGAGGAAGTCCGTACCCTGGCCAAGGCTGCGGTGGACAATGGCGCCAAGACTGCCGTGGTCACCATGGGTATGCGTGGCTCCTACCTGCTGGAGAAGGGCCGGGAGCATCGACAGGAAGCCCACGCCGCGCAGGTGGTGGACGCCCTGGGTGCAGGCGACTCCTTCATCGCGGCGTTCCTGGCCAGGTATCATGCCAACGGCGGCGATCTGGCTGACGCTGCAAACGAGGGCAGCGCCTATGCGGCCCGCTGCTGCGGCCACTACGGCGCTTTCGGCCACGCCATTGCGGAGGAATAAGGCATAAAACAAGGGGGAGCGAATCTGTCCCCCTTGTTTTGATATTTGTTTTGCGATACAATCAATACAGGGGCCGCGACCCGTGAAGGGGAGAAAGTAAATGAATCAGCACATGACCATGATGGACTATATCCTCCTGCAGCCGGAAACCATGCAGGAGATTTTCGACAACCGTCAGGAAAGCCTGAAGGACTTCCTGGCCTTCTACCAGCAGGTGCAGCCTGACCATGTGTACATCATCGCCAGCGGCAGTTCCTACAATGCCAGCTGCGCGGCCAGCGTGTACATGAGCCGCGCTATGGACGTGGACGTCACCGTGCACTGCCCCTCCCAGGTGCCTGCTATCCGCGCTGCACGGCCGATGATCATGGCCGTGTCCCAGGGAGGCGAATCCACCAATACCATTGCCGCCATCAACGCGCTGAAGCAGTATCCGCTCATCGCTGTGACCGGTAAGGAGCAGTGCACCATCAATACCATGTGTGACCGCCGCCTGCCCATCGGCTGCCGGGTGGAAACCGTGGGCCCAAAGACCATGGGTTACACGGCCACCATCTACACCTTCAGCCTGCTGGCGCTGGAGGCGGGCTTCCTGTCCGGGAAAATGGATGCGGATACCTACGCCGCCCATGTGGAGATGTTCTCCCGGGTGCCGGAAGACTGCCGGGAGAATATCGCTCGCACCGACGCCTTCACCATGAAGCACCTGGACGCCTTCAGCAAAATGCAGAAGATGGCCTTTGTGGGCAAGGGCGTAGGCGGCGAAATGGCCAAGGAAGGTGCTCTGAAGGTACTGGAAACCCTGCTGGTGCCCGCCATCCACTACGAATACGAAGAATACCTCCACGGCCCCCTGTGCGCCATTGACGACAGCATGGCCGGCTTCTACATGATCGCCGAGGACGGGGACAAGGAGCGCATGCTCAAGGTAGCTCAGGCCCATCAGGAGATGAACGGCTGTGCCTATATCATCACCGGCGATGAAGCCATTCGGGGCGAGCATGTGCTGAACCTGGTGACCTCCGGCGACGACGCCACCGTGCCCTTTGAGGTGATCCTGCTGCCCCAGTTCATTTCTTCCGAAGTGCCGGTGAATCTGGGCACGGTGAACAAGGGCATGGCGCAGTTCCGCAAGTTTGACGATCTGGTCAAGATGAAAGCAAAGCGATAAGGATGTGAGCGTATAAAGAAGTACATCCTGGGTGTGGACAGCGGCGGCACGGCCTTCAAGGTGCGGGCCATGAGCCTGGAGGGCCAGGTGCTGGCGGAGTATGAGGGCATCCCCTGCCGGCATTATCAGCTGGGCGAGGAGGAGACCATCCGCCGGATCAACCTGAACATGGACGCCATTCTGGCCCTGTTCGACGGCAGGAGAGAGGACTGCCTGGCCATCGCGGCGGCGGTGAGCGGCATTGACTCCCCGGAGGATGAGGAGATCGTGCTGCGCATCTACAAGGCGCTGCCCGGCTTTTCCTGCCCCATCACCTGCCTGAACGACGGCGAAATGACCCACTATGCGGTGACCGGCGGCGTGGGCGCGCTGGTGATTTCCGGCACGGGCAGCATTGCCTTTGGCCGCAACTCCAAGGGCGAAAGCGCCCGTGTGGGCGGATGGCTCTTCACCATCCTCAGTGATGAGGGCTCCGGCTCTTACATTACTCGCAAGGCGCTGTTCCATTATTCCCGATTCCTGGACGGGTGCGTGGAGGAAACGCCGCTGATCGGCCTGATCCGGGTCAAGCTGGGCAACCTGGGCCGCAAGGATCTGATGCTCTTCGCCACGGAAATCGCCACGCCACCGTGGACCACGCCCTCTCTGTCGGTGGAGGTGAACCAGGCGGCGCTGGGCGGCGATCTCTACGCGCTGGACATCCTGAAGGACGCGGCAAAGTGCACGTCCACCCTGGCGGACGAGGTGATCCGCCTTTTGCACCTGGACGAGGAAGAGGAGCTGCGCGTAGGCGTATGGGGCGGCGCGCTGGTGAAGAGCAAGCTGCACCTTCAGTACTTCACGGAAAACGTGAAGGCCAAGTATCCTGCCGCCAAGATCATTCTCCCCGAAAAGGATGCCTGCGACGGCGCATGCATGATGGCCCTGGCTAACGCCAGGTCATAAGAATTTTGCTTGCAAAATTCTTATGAGATCTGCGCTGCGGCGCTGGTCGGCTGACGGGTCAGCCTCCCGGCCGCGCCTTCGCGTAAGGAAGCGTTCTCTGACGATAACGCACGAAAGCTGCCGCACATGTCGCCAGCTTTCGATTACCGTCTGCCGACGGCGAATTAGTCGCACAAAAAACCTCTGCTGTATATTCTGCCAAATGCCTATATGCAGGGGCATACTGCCGGTGTAAACATGGCAGGCGGTAATGAAGTTTTTGGCAAAGCCATTCCGATGAACTCCATCGGGTTCTTTGGTCTGCATATTATGACCGCCGGAACCTATGAGGGCGAAATGTATGAAGAAAAGAGCGACAGTACATTAAAAAGACTGTTTACAAAGGATGGATTGTTAAAAGGATTTAGTCAGATAAATAATACCGCGGGCACAATAAAACTGTGTGCTGGCGGTATTTCGTTATGAATGTCTGAGTCTATCAACCATCTTTTGTGTTGCGATCAGTTGCCGGTAAGAAATGTGTAAACACCCTTGACAAAACAACGCGAAGGGGAGCCGTCTTCTTTTTTTATGCGGCGGGGCATATATACTTCCAGCTTTTGCGGGAGGCAGGCATGGAAGCGCTGGAGGAAATCGCGGGCTATCTGCCCCGGCGGGCGGGGGATGCGTTGCTGGAAGCGGGAAGACGGAATCGTGTGGAAAACGTGCGCCTTCGCGCAGGCGGCGCGATCACGGCGGAATGGCACGGCGGCGTGGAGGTGCTGGCGGAAAGGATTACGCCGGTCGAGCTGCGTGGAATCGTGGCCGGGATGCTGAAGTTTTCGCCATACGCGTGGGAGGACGAGCTCGGGCAGGGGTATTTCACGCTGCCGGGCGGCTGTCGCGCGGGCGTGGCCGGGCGATTCCATGCGGAGGGTGGACGGACACGTCTGGCGGAAATCGCTTCCTTATGTATACGCGTCGCCAGAGCCTGCCCGGGCTGTGCGGCCGATGTGGTGCGTCGGCTGATGGCGGACGGATACCCGCGCGGCGGGATCCTCCTGTCGCCGCCGGGCGGCGGGAAGACGACCGTGCTCCGCGACGCGGTGCGCGAGCTCTCCCTGCGCGGCTTCACCGTGGGACTGGCCGATGAGCGGGACGAGCTCGCCGCCGTCCGTGAGGGCGTGCCGGGGCTGGACGTGGGGCCGCGCACGGATGTGGTTCGCGGACTCTCCAAGGCGGAAGCGTTTTCCCGGCTCCTGCGCGCCATGGCGCCGGACGTGCTGGCGGCAGACGAAATCGGCGCGGCGGGAGACGCGGAGGCGATCGAAAACGCGGCGCGCGCTGGAACGGCCGTGCTCGCGACGGCGCATGCCGGTACGCTGGCCGAAGCGCTGGCGCGTCGGAATGTCGCGGAGGTATTGAACGGCGGCGCTCTGACCTACGCGTTCCTGCTCGGCGGCGCGCCGGGAACGGTTCGCGCGGTGTACCGAAGGCAAGCGCGGACGGGCGAGTGGAAGCCGGAAGCGACGTGATCGGCGGGGTGCGTGGACGTTTGCAATATGTGTTTGGCGGTTCCGGAACGTCGCGGAGGTATTAAACGGCGGCGCGTTGACCTACGCATTTCTGCTCGGCGGCGCACCGGGAACGGTTCGCGCGGTGTACCGAAGAGAACCGCGGACGGATGAGTGGAAGCCGGAAACCGACGGGAGCGTATGAAGCGCGGGCGCTTGCGTTTCCGTTCGGCGACATCCCGGAACGGCCGTGCTTGCGACGGCGTACGCCGGTATGCTGGCCGAAGCGCTGGCGCGTCGGAATGTCGCGGAGGTGTTGAACGGCGGTGCGCCGGTGTCGGGTTATGATGGGAGAGGATTCGCTCTGGGGAAGAAAGCACATTCCGATGGATTCGGCTTTTTGGGAATGCATCGGAAGCGGAAAGGCGTGGGAGGAAATTCGATGACGGGAAAGCTGGTAATTGCCGCGGCGCTGACAACGTTCAGCTATCTGGCCGGGCGGGCGTTCGGGGGAACGCCGTCGCGCGAGGCGGATTCGCTGCGGATGCTGATGGATGATTTACAGATGCTCCGAACGCTGACGCTGGAACGGCTGGTTCCCATGGGCGACGCGTTGAGCGAGATGCGCGTGCCGCTTCTGCGTCAGACCGGAGAGCGGATGCGGAAGAACGTGGCCTTAACGCCGGGAAAGGCGTGGGCGGAGACGGTTGAGGCGCAGAAGGGGGAGCCTGTGCCGCTTCCGCAGGCAGACGCGGAGGAGCTTGAGCGGCTGTTTCAGGGTCTGGAAGTCCTCGGGCGCAGCGAGCACGCGGAGCAATACGCGCGCACAATTGAGCGTCTGGGGCGCAGAGAAGGGGATCTGCGCGCCGCCGGACGGGAGAAGCGGCGGCTGTACGCGTCGCTCGGCGCGATGACGGGACTGGCGGTCAGCATCCTTTTAATATGAAGGGATTCCGCGGCGGGCTTCCTGCTGACGTATTCGGGCGGCGAACGGGTCGTGGTTCCGCGGCGGGCTTTTCCGTTGATGCTGTGCCTGATGGGAAAGGGAGCTGCGCGCCGCCGGACGGGAGAAGCGACGGCTGTACGCGTCGCTCGGCGCGATGACGGGGCTGGCGGTCAGCATCCTTTTAATATGAAGGGATTCTGTGGTGGGCTTTACCGTTGATGCAGTGTCTGATGGGAAGCGGTATCTGGCTGTGCGGGCGGCCGAGGGACTCCTGATATGGGGGAGGGAAAACGGATGAATGTGGATCTGGTATTCAAGATTGCCGCGTTCGGCATAATCCTGTCGGTCATGAGCCAGCTGCTCACGCGCGCGGGGCGGGAGGACATTGCCACGCTCACGACGCTGGCGGGGCTTGCGATCGTGATGCTGGTGGTCGTGGGATTGCTCAGCGATTTCTTTACGAGCGTGCGGCAGATGTTCAATCTGTATTGATGGGGAAATGGGACGGCGTTCCGCGGAAGCTGGCTGGGGCGGACGTTCAATCGGTGTTGACGGAGGGAGAGACGTGACGGCGGTAAAAATCGCGGCGCTGGTTGTGGCCGCGGCGGTGCTGTGCGTGGCGATTCGCGTGAATCGGCCGGAGCTGGCGATGGCGGTTGGGCTGATTGCGGGGCTGACGGCATGCCTTTTGTCGATGGACGAGCTGGCGGGCGCTGTGCGGGTTCTGAAGGAATGGCTGGCAAAGGCCGGCGCGGACGACGGGGACACGGCGCTTCTGCTTCGTCTGTGCGGGCTGTCGCTGATCGGTGAGTATGCCGCGCAGCTTTGCCGGGACGCCGGAGAGGGCGCGCTGGCGCAGCGCGTGGAGTTCGGAACAAGGGTTTCACTGACGGCGCTTCTGACGCCGTTGGCCGCGGAGGTGCTGGCCGCGGCGGTGGCATTGCTTCCGTGACGTTAGCTTTGGCTAGTTGCCTCATTATGGAGTGTCATCAATCAGCGATTACGTTGCACAGCTATGTCGAGACTCCGGGGAAGGCGCGTGGAGCTCGGCACGCGGGTTTCGCTGACGGCGCTCCTGACGCTGTTGACCGCGGCGGTGTCGCTGCTTCCGTGAGAGACGCTGAGTGGGAGTGCTGTTTTGGGAAATTGTCTGCGCGGAGCCTGTGTAAACGGGGATGCGGGCGCGAACGGAGGATGGGCGTGAGGCGTTGGTTGGGGCTGATGCTGGTGCTGCTGGCGCTGGCTTCCGGAATGTCCGCGCGCGCGGAGTCGGCAGGTGAGGGCTTGGAAGCGCGTGCCGATGAGGTGTCGGCGGCCGTCGATTTGGGCGGCTTTCAGCGGGCGGCGGCGGACGCGGGCGTGGAGCTGGACGTTGGCGGGCTGCTGGAGACGCTTCTGTCCGGGGACGCAGGCTCTGTCATCCGCGACCTGCCGGGCTATCTGCGGCGGGAGGCAGAGGCGATCGTGCGTTCGGTGCTCCCGGCGCTCATTCCGGCGGCGATTCCGGCGCTTCTGTGGGCGGTGCTGGCGCACCTTACGTCTGGGTCGGGCGCGAAGCTGGCGCGGTGCGCCTGTGCGCTGTGCTGCGCCGCGGCGCTGATGAAGCATTTTTTCGGCGTGTATGAGATGGCACGCGCGGCGGTCGGGCGCGCCGCCGGGCTAAACGACGCGCTGACGCCGGTGCTCGTGACGCTTCTGACGCTGACGGGCGGCACGAAGTCGGCCGCGCTGATCACGCCGATGGGGGCGCTGGCCTCGCGGCTGATGGCGCTCGCGGTACAGAAGGCGGCGCTGCCGATGACCGCCGCGGGGTTGGGACTGTCGGTGTCGGGAGCTGTGGGACGGCTGAAGCTGGGCAGACTGGCTTCGGCGGCGCGGTCGTTCGCCAAATGGATTCTGACGACGGCGGTGACGGCGTATCTCGCGATGATGTCCACCGGCGGGCTTCTGAGCGGAGCCTATGACGGCGCGGCGATTCGCGGGGCGAAGCTCGCCGTCGACCGGCTGATCCCGATTATCGGGGGCAAGGTCGCGGGCACGATGGAGTCGCTGGCGGCCAGCGCTTCGGTCGTGCGCGGCGCGGTGGGCGTTGTGGGTTTCGCGGCGCTGGCGCTGTTGTGCGCCCGGCCGGTCGTGGCGGCGCTGACGGCCATGGTGGGGCTGAAGCTTCTGGCCGCGGCGTTGGAGCCGATTGGCGACGAGGTGATGGCGAAGCTGATGGACGCGTTCGCGGCGGCCTACGCGCTTCTCGCGGCGGCGGTCACGGCGACGTTGGCGCTGACGCTGATTCTGATCGGCGCGACGGTGGGGCTTGGCGTTCGGCTGGGCGGATAAGGGCGAAGGGGTGAGGGACGGATGGAGCGGATTCTGTATCTGGCGCTGATTTCCGGGGTGGCGGACGCGCTTCTGCCGGAGGGACGGCTGCAAAACGGCGTGCGCGCCGCGGTGGGGCTGATGGCCGTGCGGGCGGTCTGTCAGGTCGTCGCGGGCGTGCTGGCGGCGCTTTGACGGAGGGGAAAATGTCGGTTGCGGAGGCGTTTAAACGGCTGGGCCCGGTTCGCGCGCGAACATGGGCGCTTTTGGCGCTTTTGGCGGTTGCGGCGCTGGTACTGCTGGCGCCGGGCGTTCGAACCTCGGACGTGCGCAGCGAGACGGAGGCGCGGCTCGAGCGCGTGCTTTCGGAGGTCGAGGGCGCGGGACGGGTGAAGGTGATGGTGTTTGAGGGCACGGACGGGCAGACGGGCGTGCTCGTGGTGGCGGAGGGCGCGCGAGATGTGAGCGTGCGGCTGCGATTGCAGAAGGCGGTGCAGACGGTGCTCGGCATCGATAACGCGCGCATCGACGTGTCGCCGATGGAGGAAGCGGCGGGCGGCGCGTGATGATCACGGCGGTTGTCGGCGCACTGTATGGGAATGAAGGGCGTTCTGGGAAGGAGGCGGCGAATGAAGCGTAGTGGAGGATGGACTCGGGCAATGACGGTGTTCAGCGCAGCGGTGCTTGTAGCGGGCGCGCTCTTTTGCTTTTCAGACAGGGGAAACCGGGCGGAGCCGTGGGAGGGTCGGACGGCGGAGGCTGCGGCAACGGCGAGGCCGGACGCGCTGTTGGCGTTTTCGGAGGAACGCGCGCGGGTGCGGCAGATGGAAAGCTCGGTTCTGAGCACGATGGCGGCGGACGAGGAAGCCGACGCGGGCACGCGCGCGCGGGCGCGAAGCGAGCTTCTGACGCTGACCTCGCGCATGGAGACGGAAACGACGGTGGAGGGCGTTCTGCGCATGCGCGGCTTTGAGGACGCGGTGGTGACCGTCTCGGCAAACTCCGTGAACGTGGTGGTGCGCGCGGACGCGCTTTCGCAGGCGGAGAGCGCCGCGATTCTGGAGCTGGTGATGCGCGAGACCGGACAATCGGGCGCAAATGTGAAAATTATGACCGTTCCCCGATGAGATGAATAAACCAATTGCGTTTTGACCGAGAATCTGGTATAATCATCGTGGAGGGCTGTCTATTCGAAGGAGTCCCGCTGATTTAGGAGGAAAAACTATGGCTGAGAACAATGCTTCCGATGTCAGACTGAATACAAACAGCAATGGCATGGTGTACTTTGCGTCGGATGTCGTCGCGACCATCGCCGGGCTGGCCGTGACGGAAGTGGAGGGCGTTGCGAATACCGTGGGCACGTCCGGCGGTCTTACCGAAATTTTCATGCGCCGCGCGCTGTCCAATTCGCGCAATCTTACCCGCGGCATCAAGGTGGAAATCACGGACAATGTGGTTTCCGTGGATGTGACGATCGTGGTGGAATACGGCTTCCCGGTTCCCGAGGTCGCGCAGGGCATTCAGGAAAACGTGAAAAAGGCGATTGAAACGATGACGGGCATGTCCGTGAAGAGCGTGGACGTGCACGTGACCGGCGTGAGCTTCGAGCGCGAAAACCGCGCCGTGGCCGAGCTGGAAATGAACCAGCGCAAGCTGCTGGGCAAGGAAGCGCCCGGCGCGAAGAACGAGGAGCCCGCGGACAAGGCGCCTGAAACGAGCGAGGAAGAAGTGGCCGCGGACGACGGCGATTTCGAACTCGATCTGGAGGACGTTGAGGACGACGAGGAAGAGGAAGGGGAAGAACCGAAGGACGGCGGCATAGAGGAAGCCGCCGCGGAAGCGACCGACCTTGAGAAGGAAGGGTAACACATGATGATGAAGCTTTGGAAGCGCATCGCAATCGAAGCCTTTGCGGTGCTTGGTCTGGTGGGCGACGTGCTGCTGATGTACAACTTCGGCGGCAGAAACTGCGTGCTTTCGCTGGTGCTCGGCCTTGTGCTGGCGGCGTATTGCGCGCTGGTGTTCATGATCGCGCTGCGCTCCGGACAGGTGCGGCAGGCGCGCATGATCACACTGCGCCATGAGAGCGGCGACGTCGTGCTGCTGTCGCAGGAGACGCTTGACCATCTGGTCGCGTCCGCGGTTGGGCAGCCCGAGGGCGTGAGCGACATGCGCGTGATCACCGGCTATCACGACGAGAGCCTTGAAGTGATGATCGACGTTTCGGTCAGCTCCAATATCAACATTCCCGTCACCACCGCCCGCATGCAGGAGGCCGTGCGCCACCAGCTGGGCGATGTGAGCGGCATCGCGCTGAGCGGCGTGTCGGTGAAGATTTCCACGATCAAGGTGCCCGGCGAGGGTGAGGCGATCGTTCCTCCGCAGACGGTGAAGCCGGAGGAGGAGCCTGTGGTGGAAGAGAAGGCAGAAGAGCCCGTTACCTGCGAGCCCGCGCAGGAGCCCGTGGTGGAAGAAAAGGCGGAGGAGCCTGTCGTAGAGGAACCCGCGCAGGAGCCCGTAGTGGTGGAGAAGGCGGAAGAACCCGCGGTGCGGGAGCCGGCCGAGGTTGAGGACGAGCGCTTCGGCGAAAACAGCGACCCGGAGAATGAAAATACGGCGGAATAAGCGCGGAAAACGCGTTCTGGAACGGGGTAAGCAGAAGATATGAAAAGATCCGACGCGCGCGAGTGCGCAATGAAGCTGGTTTACGAATGGGAAATGGGCGGCGACGGCGGCGAGGATACCCGCCTGAACCTGCTGGAAATTCAGCCCGACGACGAGAACAAGCCCTATGTGGACGAGCTTGTGGCGGGCGTGCAGGCGCACGCGGACGAGGTCGACCGGCTGATTTCCGCGCATGCCATCGGCTGGTCCCTTGAGCGCATCACGCGCGTCGATCTGGCCATCCTGCGCCTTGCGGCGTACGAGATGAAGTTTGGCGGCACGCCGTCCGCCGTGGCGATCGACGAAGCGGTGGAAATGGCCAAAAAGTATTCCACCGAGAAGGCAGGCACGTTTATAAATGGCGTGCTGGGCGCAATCATGCGCAGTGAAATTCAATGAATTGCACGCTTGGAATCGATACCAGCTGCTACACCACGTCCGTTGCCCTCGCGGGCGACGGGCGTGTCGTTGCGTCGGAGAGAAAACTGCTCACCGTCGCGGAGGGCGAGCGCGGGCTTCGGCAGTCCGACGGCGTGTTTCAGCATACCACAAGGCTGCACACGCTTCTGGAAGCGCTGATGAGCGGCGTTCAGGACGTGCGCGTGGCGGCGGTCTGCGCGAGCACGCGGCCGCGGGACGTGGATGATTCGTATATGCCGGTGTTTCTGGTGGGCGAAAGCATGGGGCGCGGCATTGCGGCGGCGCTGGGCGTGCCGTTCTATGCCGCCAGCCACCAGCAGGGGCACGTGCGCGCCGCGATGGTGGATTCCGGCATTCGTCCCGGCGCGTTCGTGGCGATGCACCTGTCCGGCGGGACGACCGAGACGCTGTATGCCGACGAAAACCGCGCGCTTTCGAAGGTGGGCGGCTCCAACGACCTGCATGCCGGACAGCTGGTGGACAGGGTCGGCGTGCGGCTGGGGCTGGGCTTCCCGGCGGGGCCGGCGCTGGAACGGCTGGCGGTTCGCGGAACGGCGACGGGCGCGTTCGCGCTTTCGCACAGAGACGGGGAATGCTCGTTTTCCGGCGCGGAGGCGCAGGCGATGCGCATGATCGAGGCCGGCGCGGCGCCCGAGGATGTGGCCGCGGAGGTCTATTCCTTCCTCGCGCGCTCGATCGCGTGGCTGTTGGCCGACGCGGTGAAGCGCACGGGCGCGAAGCAGGCGCTGCTGGCGGGCGGCGTGGCTTCGTCGGCGCTTCTGAGGCAGCTTCTGCCCGCGCGGCAGAAAAGGCTGGGCTGCACGGCGCGGGTGTGCTGGGCGCGGCCGGAGCTTTCGGGCGATAACGCCTGCGGCGTGGCGCTGATCGGCGAGGAACGCAGGCGCGTAAAGACCCGCGAAGGCGAATAAGGAGACGCGCGGGCGGTTTTTGCGGAGAAACGCGGCGTGGAACTCGCGGGGCGTGGATTGAAATGCATGCCGATACGCGAGGAATGCTTTCCGCGAAACGGGCGGTGCGAATGAGCTGGTTCGCTTTTATAAGAAGCGGCTTCCACGGAGCGGGAATGTACGCGAGATTGAGAAATGAGGGAACGTGAATGGCTGCGCGGATCATTGACGGGAAGGAAATTGCGCGCGAGGTGCGCGCTGAGGTAAAGGCGCGTGCGCACGCGTTCCGCGAGGCGTATGGCGAGACGCCGGCGCTGGCGGTCGTGCTGGTGGGCGAGGATCCGGCCAGCCAGATTTACGTGGCGAACAAGCAGAAGGCGTGCGGCTGGGTGGGAATCCGCTCGGTCACGGTGCGTCTGCCTGAAACGGCGACGGAGGACGAGGTGCTCTCCGAGATCGCGCGGCTGAACGCAGATGCGTCGATCAGCGGCATTCTGGTGCAGCTTCCGCTGCCCCGTGGCATGAACGTGGATCGCGTGACGGCTTCGGTCGCGCCGGAAAAGGACGTGGACGGCTTCCACCCGATCAACGCCGGGCGGCTGCTGCGCGGCCGTGCGCCGTTGGAGCCGTGTACGCCCGCGGGCTGCGTCCGGCTTCTGAAGGAAGCGGGCGTGCCGCTGTCCGGGGCGAACGCCGTGGTCGTCGGGCGCTCGAACATCGTCGGAAAGCCCCTTGCCATGATGCTGCTTCGCGAGAATTGCACGGTGACCATCTGCCATTCCCGCACGGAAAATCTGGCGGATTTCGTGCGCCGCGCGGACATCGTGGTGAGCGCCGTGGGACATCCGCGCATGATTACGGCGGAGATGGTGAAGCCGGGCGCGGCGGTGATCGACGTGGGCATTAACCGGCTTCCGGACGGAACCCTGACTGGCGACGTGGATTTCGAGGGCGTGCGCGAGGTCACGGGCTGGATTACGCCGGTGCCCGGCGGGGTCGGGCCGATGACGATTGCGATGCTTCTGAAAAACACGATGGACGCGGCGGAGAACGCGCGGTCGACGATCGGAACGACGAATAATGTTGATCGTAGGCATTAACCGGCTTCCGGATGGAATGTCGGTTGAGAAATACGGTGAACGCGTTGGAGGATGAGCATGGGTGAATGGTCGCTTTCGGTCAGCGAGCTGAACGAATATGTGCGCCGGAAGCTGGCGGGCGACGCGATGCTTCGGAATGTGTCGGTGCGCGGCGAGATCGTGTCGTTCAAGCGGCACGTGAGCGGGCATCTGTATTTCACGCTCAAGGACGAGCAGGCGCGCGTGTCGTGCGCCATGTTCCGGCAGCAGGCGGCGCGGCTCGATTTTCAGCCGGCGGACGGCATGCAGGTGGTCGTTACCGGCGCGGCGGGGCTGTATCCCGCGGGCGGCACGTATCAGCTGTATGTGGACGCGATGCGTCGGGAGGGCGCGGGCGACCTGTTCAGGCGCTTTGAGATGCTCAAGCGGAAGCTGGCGGACGAGGGTCTGTTTGACCCGGCGCTCAAGAAGCCGCTGCCGCTGATGCCGAAAACCATCGGCGTGGCGACGTCGGCCGCGGGTGCGGCGTTTCACGACATCGTGCGCGTGGCGCGGGCGCGAAATCCGCGGGTGGGCATTCTGCTGTGCCCGTGCGCGGTGCAGGGCGTGGGCGCGGCGGAGGAGATTGCCGCGGCCGTGCGGCGGTTGGACGAGGACGGCCGCGCCGACGTGATTCTCGTGGGACGCGGCGGCGGGTCGATGGAAGACCTGTGGGCGTTCAACGAGGAGGTCGTGGCGCGCGCGGTGGCCGTGTGCAGAACGCCGGTGGTCTCCTGCGTGGGGCACGAGATCGACTTTACGATCTGTGATTTCGCCGCCGACGTGCGCGCTGCCACGCCGTCCAACGCCGCTGAGCTGGCGGTCGGCGACGTTCGCGAATGGCGGGCGGCGTGCGATCAGCGCATGATTCGCCTGACGCGCGCGCTTTCCGCCGCCCAGCGGCAGCGTCACCTGCGCCTGAACGCCTGCGGGCAGAGCGCGTACCTTCGCGACCCCGCGCGCATGCTCACCGAGCGGCGGCGGGAGCGGCTGGAGCACCTGTATACCCGGCTTGCGCTGCGCGCCGAAGCGCGTGTGTCGGAAGCGCGGGAAAAGCTGAAGACGGTTTCGCGCACGCTGGAAGCGATGAATCCGGAAAACGTGCTTGCGCGCGGCTACGCGTGCGTGCGCGTGAACGACCGAATCGTGACGGACGCGGCGGAGCTGTCCGCAGGGCAGCATTTCAGCGTGGATATGCACGCGGCGCGCGTTCGCGCAACGGTGGACGGCGTTGACGAGAGGAAGTAACGTCTGGCGCTTCGCGCGAAACAGACGGAAAGGATAGAAGATGGAAGAGAAATTTACGTTCGAGGCGGGCATGGAGGAGCTTGAAGGGCTGGTGGCTCGCATGGAGTCGGGCGATATGAAGCTGGACGAGTCGTTTGACGCGTACCGGCGCGGCGTCGTTTTATACCGGGCGCTGAAGAAGATGCTGGACGAGGGCGACGCGAAGATTCGCGCGCTTACGGAGACGGGCGAGGTTGATCTTACGAAGGAGGTGGGTGGCGAATGAGGACGAGGAAAGAATACGCGAAAATGGTGGAGGAGCGGTTTGAAGCGCTGCTTCCGGCGACGGAGAAGGATTCCTTTGCGCTGGGGAACATGCCCGGGCTTCTGGTGGATTCGATGCGCTACAGTCTTTTGGCGGGCGGCAAGCGTCTGCGTCCGGCTATGCTGCTGGCGGCCTGCGAGATGCTGGGCGGCGACGTGGATGAGGCGCTGGACTGTGCCTGCGCGCTGGAAATGATTCACACCTATTCGTTGATTCACGACGATCTGCCCGGCATGGACAACGACGAGCTGCGCCGCGGCAAGCCCACGAACCATGTGGTGTACGGCGTAGGACAGGCGATTCTGGCCGGAGACGGTCTTCTGAATCTGGCGTACGAGGTGATGCTGGCTAACGCGGCGCGGCATCCGGCGCATCTCGACCGTCATATGGCGGCGATTTCTGAAATCGCGCGCGGCGCGGGGGTGACCGGCATGATCGCGGGGCAGGTGGCCGATCTGTACGCGGAGGGAAAGACCGGCTTCGGCGAGGACATGCTGACGTACATCCATCTGGGCAAGACGGCGGCGATGTTCCGCGGCGCGATGCGCGGCGGCGCGCGGCTGGCCGGCGCGGACGAGAAGACGGTGAACGCGCTGAGCGAATATGCCGACGCGTTCGGGCTGCTGTTTCAGGCCTCCGACGACGTGCTGGACATTACGGCGAGCGCGGAGTTCGGCAAGAGCAAGGGCAAGGACGAGCGCGACGGCAAGCTGACGGCCGTGAGCGTGTGGACGCTGGAGGGCGCGCAGGCGCATGTGCGTTCGGAGCTGGCACGCGCGGAAAGGGCGCTGGACGGCTTCGGCGCGGAGGCGGACTTCTTCCGCGCGCTGGCGGACGAGGCGGCGCGCAGGGATCATTGACATGCTGAAGGATATTCATTCCCCGGCGGACATCCGCGGCCTTTCGACGGACGAGCTGAAGGGACTGGCGGGTGAAATTCGGCGGGAGCTGATTGACGTCGTTTCGGAGAACGGCGGCCATCTGGCGAGCAACATGGGCGCGGTGGAGCTGACGCTGGCGCTGCACATCGCGTTCGACGCGCCGAAGGACAGGATCGTGTTCGACGTGGGGCATCAGGCGTATGTGCACAAGATGCTCACCGGGCGCGCGCAGGCCATGCGCACGCTGCGCAGGAAGGACGGCCTGAGCGGGTTTCCGCGCCGCGACGAGAGCGAGTACGACGTGAACGACGCCGGACACGCGTCCGACGCGATTTCGCTGGCGCTGGGTCTGGCGCGCGCGCGCGATCTGGCGGGGCAGGAGCATTGCGTGGTGGCCGTGGTGGGCGACGGCGCGCTGACCGGCGGCATGTGCTATGAAGCGCTGAACGACGCGGGGCAGAGCCGCACGAAGCTGATCGTCATTCTGAACGACAACGAGATGAGCATTTCGCCCAACGTAGGCGCGATGCACATACATCTGACGCGCATGCGGCAGAGCACCGCGTACCGTTCGTTCAAGCAGGGGCTGCGCCGCGCGCTGGCGCGTCTGCCGCGGCTGGGCGAAAAGCTGGGGCGCGCGCTGGAACGCGTGCGCGACGCGGTGAAGCTTCTGTTCATCAACGACATGTTCTTCGACGCGCTGAACATCGAGTATCTGGGGCCGATCGACGGGCACGACGTGGAGGAAATGGTGCGCGTGTTCCGCCGCGCGAAGGAATACGACAAGCCCGTGGTCATTCATGTGGTCACGCGCAAGGGGCTCGGCTACACGCTGGCGGAGAATCGCCCGGAGCGGTTCCACGGCGTGGCGCCGTTCTATGCCGATTCCGGAAAGGCCCGGGGCGCGGCGGCGCGCTCCGCGGGCTCGCTGGCGGCGGAAGCGCTGGCCGAGCGGGCGAAGACGGACTCGCGCATTGTCTGCGTTTCGGCGGCGATGCTGTCGGGAACGGGCATGGAAGTCTTCCAGAAGGCGTTCCCGGACAGGTGCTTCGACGTGGGCATCGCCGAGGAGCACGCCGTTACGCTGTCGGCCGGGCTGGCGCTGGGCGGCATGAAGCCGTATGCGGCAATCTATTCCACCTTCTTGCAGCGCGGGTACGATCAGGCGATGATGGACGTGTGCCTGAACCGCGCGCCGGTTGCGTTTCTGATTGACCGCGCCGGGCTGACCGGCGAGGACGGCGAAACGCATCAGGGCGTGTTCGACCTCGCCATGCTGCGCACGATGCCCGGCATGACGATCGGCTGTCCCGTCGACAACGCGGAGCTTCGGCGCATGCTGGAGCTGAGCTTTGACCTGAACGCGCCGATGGCGATTCGCTATCCCAAGGCGCTGCCGGACGGAGCGGACGCGTCGTTCGCGCTGGGCGAATGGACGTTGGAGTGCGAGGGCGCGGACGTATGCCTGCTGGCCTGCGGGCGAATGGTACGCGTCGCGCGCGCGGCGGCGGCGCGGCTGGAAGCGGCGGGCGTTTCGGCGGCCGTCGTGAACGCGCGGTTTGTGAAGCCCATGGATGAGAAGGCGCTGACCGCCGTTGCGGAAAAGGGGCTTCCCGTGGTTGCGCTGGAGGACGGCGTGCGCGCGGGCGGCTTCGGCGAGGGCGTGGCCGCGTGGCTGAGCGCGCGCGGATATGCCGCGCCGGTGGAATATGTGACCGTGCCGGATCGGTTCATCCCGCAGGGCACGGTGGACGAACAGATGAAAATGTGCGAAATGGACGAGGAAAGCGTGGCCGCGCGCGTCGGGCGGGCGCTTGGAAGGGAGCCTTATGCCGATACGCGCCGATGAAAGACTGGTACAGCAGGGGCTGGCGGCCGACCTGCACCGCGCGCAGGCGCTGGTGATGGAGGGACGCGTGCTTCTGGGTACGCGCAAGATTCTGAAGCCCTCCGAGCCGGTTCGCAAGGACGCGGCGCTCTGGGTCAAGGGCGAGGTGGACGCTTACGTAAGCCGCGGCGCGCACAAGCTGAAGCGCGCACTGGAAGCGTTTTCGCTGGATATTGCCGGAAAAACGTGCGTGGACGTGGGCGCGTCCACCGGCGGATTTACCGATGTGATGCTGCGCGCCGGGGCGGCGCGCGTGTTCGCCGTGGACGTGGGGTATAACCTTCTGGACTGGAGACTGCGCTCCGACGCGCGCGTGACGTGCATGGAGCGCACGAATGCGCGGTTCCTCACGCCGGAAATGTTCGACGCGGTTCCGGAATTCGGCGCGACGGACGTATCGTTCATCTCGCTGAAAGCGGTGCTGCCCGCGGTGTTCCGCGTGCTCGCGCCGGGCGCGGACTTTGTGGCGCTGATCAAGCCGCAGTTCGAGGCCGCGCGCGAGGACGTGGGTGAAAAGGGCGTGGTGCGGTCGGCGGACGTGCACAGGAATGTGGTTTCCGGCATCATCGAGTTCTGCCTTGCGCAGGGCTGGACGGTGCAGGGGCTGGATTTTTCGCCGATTACCGGGCCGGAAGGGAACATCGAGTTCCTGCTCTGGCTGAACAACCGCGCGCCGGAGACGGCATCTTTCGATTCTGAGACGATTGATGACACGATTCGCCGTGCACATGACAAATTTGTTAAATAATTGCGCGGCTTCTTGTTTGAAGGCGCAGTTGTGGTATACAATATGTAAAGCGGCTTCGGTCGGTTTTTTGGAAGGCAGACCGAAGGCTTTGTACGTTTAACTATTTATAGGGAGGGCGGCCCGGATGAAAGCGATGCGCCACGCCATGATCCTTGAAATTATAGATACCATGAAAATCGAAACCCAGGAAGAGCTGGCCGCGGAGCTCCGGCGGCGCGGCGTGAACGTTACGCAGGCGACGGTGAGCCGCGACATTAAGGAGCTTCGCCTTCTGAAGGTGCTTTCGGAGGACGGAAGCTATCGCTATGCCACGGCCGAGCGCGCCGAAAAGGGCGTGAACGACCGCTTTATCCGCATTTTCAACGAGTCGATTCTGTCCATCGCGGGCGCGGGCAACCTGATCGTGCTCAAGACGCTGACGGGCTCGGCGAGCGCGGCGGCGGAGGCGATCGACGGCTTCCAGTGGCCGGAAATCATCGGCACCATCGCCGGCGACAACACGATTCTGGTGATCATCAAGAACATCGAGGACGTGGACGACATCATCGGCCGCTTCCACGAGATGATCGGAAACCGCAAATAACGAAAGCGGAAAGGCAAAAACGTGCTGATCGAACTGAACATACGAAATATCGCCCTCATTGAAAGCCTCCGCATCGAGTTCACGCGGGGGCTGAATGTGTTGACCGGCGAAACCGGCGCGGGCAAGTCCATCGTGGTGGACTGCGTGAATCTGGCGCTGGGCGGCCGCGCCGACCGCGACCTGATCCGCACCGGCGAGGAGCGCGGCGGCGTGCGCGCGCTATTCGACGTGTCCGGCAATCCCGCCGCGGAGGCGTATCTGGCCGAGCTGGGCGTGGAAACGCAGGACGGGCTGGCTGAGGTGTCGCGCGAAATTACGCGCAGCGGCAAAAACGTGTGCCGCGTGAACGGCGCGATGCTGCTTCTGTCGCAGATTAAAACGTTTACCGGCATGCTGGTGGACGTGCACGGGCAGCACGAGCATCAGGCGCTGATGGATCCGGCGCGGCATATCGAGTTTCTGGATTCGTTCGGCGGCGAGAGGATTCGCCCGGCGAAGGAGCGCGTGCAGGCGGCCTATGCCGACTATGCCGACACGAAGCGGCGGCTGGACAAGGCTGACATCGACGAAGCCGAGCGCGCCCGCCGCGTGGACGCGCTGTCGTTCCAGTATAAGGAAATTTCGTCCGCGAAGCTGAAGCCGGACGAGGAGGAAGCGCTCGAGCAGAAGAACCGCATCTATGAAAACGCGGAGCGCATTTCGTCGCACGTGCGCACGGCGTATGAGCGCGTGTATCTGGGCGGCGGCAAGAGCGTGAGCGCCATGGAGGGCATCAAGCGCGCGCTGGACGCGATGAAGGCCATTTCCGGCATCGACGAGAAATATCAGACGCTGGCGGGGCGGCTGGAGGAAATCTATTATTCCGTGTCCGACGTGGGCTATGAGCTGCAGGACGCGATGGAGGAAACCACGTTCGATCCCGAGGACGCGGAGCGCGTGGCCGACCGGCTGGATCAGATAAAGAAGCTGAAGCGCAAATATGGCCCGGAGCTGAAGGACGTGATCGAGTTCGGCCGCCGCGCGGGCGAGGAGCTGAAGCAGCTGGAAGCGTCCGATGAGCTTCGCGAGGAGCTGAAGGCGGCGCTGAAGGAGAGGAAGCGGGCGCTGGACGAGGCGTGCGCCGCGCTGACGGACGCGCGCAGGGAAGCCGCGGCGGAGCTGTGCCGCCGGCTGGTCGAGCAGCTTGCCGACCTTGGCATGGGGCGCACGCGGTTTGATGTGCGCTTCACGCCGCGCGCGCCGCAGGCGGATGGCGCGGACGAGGTGGAATTCATCCTGTCGCCGAACCCCGGTGAGCCGATGAAGCCACTGTCCGCGATTGCCTCCGGCGGCGAAATTTCGCGCATTATGCTGGCGATGAAGGCCATCTCCGCCGAAAACGAGGGCGTGGACACGATGATCTTCGACGAAATCGATACCGGCGTGTCCGGCCGCATGGCGCAGACGGTGGGCGAGAAGATGTGCGCGCTGGGGCGCAGCCGGCAGGTAATCTGCGTGACGCATCTGGCGCAGATCGCGGCGCTGGGCGACAGCCAGTATCTGGTGGAAAAGACCGTGAAGGACGGGCATACCGGCTCGTCCGTGCGCCGTCTGGACGAAGAGGGGCGCGTCGGCGAGCTGGCGCGGCTGGTCGGCGGCGCGGACGATTCCGCCAGCGGGCGCGAGCATGCGCGCAGCATGCTTGCCGCGGCAGAGACCTTGAAAAAGAAGCGGTTCTGAACGGGTGCCTTTGGAATCTGGCGGGGAACGCCGTGAAAGACGGACGCGTTGGGAGCTTTGAAGAAACGGTTCTGAACGCGCATCCTTCCTGAATATACTCGATTGACGAGTGCGGGGAGGGATGAGATTTGGTACGGATTCACGTGGTGCGGGCGTCGCGCCTTCTGCTGGGCGCGGGCATCGCGGTGCTGCTGGCGGTGGTTCTGTGGCTGGCTGGCCGGGCACTGCTGGGCGGCGAGGAAACCGGCGAAAGCCCGAGGATGGACAGAAATGTGTATGTCGGGGCGGAAACGGAGGCGGCGTTCGTCTCCGCTTCCGCTGTTTTTGCGCTTCCGAAGGAAATCACCGTGCAGGTAACGCCGGAAAAGGCAGACAAGCCCGCGCGCGTGCTGATTTACCACACGCACACGCACGAGGCCTATAAAAAGACGGCGCAGGACAGCTATGTGGAAACGGCGGTTTCGCGCACCAAGGACAACGGCCACAACGTCGTGCGCGTGGGCGAGGCGCTGGCGGAGCTGCTGACCGAGCGCGGCTTCACCGTGATTCACGACGAGACCGACCACGAACAGAACGCGCTGGGCACGGCCTACGAGCGTTCGCTGAAGACGGCGCAGTCATACGTCGGCGACGTGGACGTGTTTATCGATCTGCACCGGGACGCTTACAGCAAAAACGGCAGCGGGAATCCGTTCTGCGTGGAAATCGACGGCGTGAAGACGGCGCGGCTGATGTTTTTAGTGGGCAACGGCAAGGGGTTCGACGAGAAGCCGTATTACGCCGAGAACTACGGGCTGGCGACGCGCCTGACCTATCGCATCAACGAAGCGCACGAGGGGCTGTGCCGTCCGGTGATGGTGAAGGACGGACGGTACAACCAGAACGTATCCACGCGCGCGCTGCTGGTGGAGGTGGGGCACAACGAAAACTCGCTCGAACAGGCGCTGGCGGCGCTGCCCTATCTGGCCGACGCGCTGAGGGACGTGCTTCTGACGGAGGGCGCGGCCTGAAGGGATGAGAAATGGATGAAATTCCCGCATTGGGCTTGCAACGGCGGGAATGGTATGGTATGATAAGAGCGTGTAAAGCCATGGAACACAAAAGAGGAGTGAATTGAATGAGCACGACGACGCGCGTTTTTTATCGTCAGCCCGCGCGGGCGTGGACGGAGGCGCTGCCGCTGGGAAACGGCCGGCTGGGCGCGATGGTATGGTTTGATCCCGCGAAGGACGTTTTGAATCTGAACGAGGACTCGCTCTGGTCGGGCTATCCCGTGAAGGAGCACGGCGCGCGCGATCCGCAGGGCGCGCTGGCGCGCGCGCGGGAAGCGCTGGCGCGCGACGATTATGAGGGGGCGCTGAAGGGCATCGAGCGTGATTTCACGTCCGACTTCTCGCAGGCGTACATGCCGCTGGGCGATCTGACGATCGAGCTGGCCGGACAGCAAGAGGTCGCGGACTATACCCGCGCGCTCGACCTGCGCACGGGCGTTGCGACGTGCGTCTATCGCGTGGGGAATGTGCATTATGAGCGCCGCGCGTTCGTCTCGGTTCCGGCGCAGGCGATTGTGTACCGCCTGACGGCGGACAGGCCGGGCAGCCTGACGGCGAAGATTTCGCTCACGTCGCTTCTGCGCGCCGAAACCGCGGCGCAGAACGGCCGGCTGGTGATGGACGGCGAGTGCCCGTGGCGTGCGCGTCCGAAGGGCGATAACGATCCGAACGCCGTGGCGTATTACGACGAGCCCGAAAGAAGGGGCGTGTCGTTCCGCGCGGCGGCGGAGATTCGCGCGCGGGGCGGCGAGGTCGCGTTTGAAAACGGAACCTGCCGTGTGCGGGGCGCGGATGAAATCGAGATTCGCATGTTCGCGCGCACGAGCTACGCGGGGCCGTTCCGTCATCCGCATCTGGAGGGCGTGGAATACGAAAACGCCTGTCTGGCGGACGCGGACAGGATTTGCGATTGCGGCTATGAAGCGCTGGAAACGGCGCACGCGGCGGACGTGTCGGCGCTGATGGATCGCGTGAAATTTGAGCTGAAGAAGTCGGAAGCGGACGCCGTGCCCACCGACGAACGCCTGCTGCGCTTCGGCGAGCGGCAGGATGACCCTGCGCTGTACGAACTGATTTACAACTTCGGCCGCTATCTGACGATTTCCGCGTCCCGTCCCGGCACGCTGGCGATGAATTTGCAGGGCATCTGGAACAACAGCGTCATGCCGCCGTGGAATTCCAACTATACCATCAACATCAACACCGAAATGAACTACTGGCCGGCCGAGCCCTGCGCGCTGAGCGAGATGGCCGAGCCGCTGTTTGAGCTGATCGAAGCGCTGCGCGTAAACGGCGAAACCGTCGCGAAGCGGTTCTACGGCGCGCGCGGCTCCGTGTCGCATCACAACACGGACGGATGGGCGATGGCCAATCCCGTGGGCGGTCAGCTGGAAGGCTCGGGCGTGTGGGCGTACTGGCAGATGTCGTTCGGCTGGCTGTGCCGCCACCTGTACGATCATTACCTGTTCACGCTCGACCGCGAGTTTTTGAAGAATCGGGCGCTTCCCTGCCTGAAGGCGGCGGCGCGCTTCTATCTGGATATTCTTCAGGATGTGGACGGCGAGCTCGCGATTTCTCCGGCCACGTCGCCGGAAAACCGCTTCCTGATCGACGGGCAGGTTCGCTATGTCGCCCGCTCCGCCGCCATGTCCGACGCGATCGTGCGCGAGGTGTTCACGAGCACGCTCGACGCGCTCGGCGCGCTGGGCGAGACGGACGAGATGGTTCCCGAAATCGAGACCGCGCTTTCGCGTCTGCGCACGCTCAAGGTGGGCAGCAAGGGGCAGGTGCTGGAATGGGACCGCGAATATGAGGAAGCGGAGCCGCATCACCGGCACACGTCTCATCTGTATGCGCTGCATCCCGCGCACCAGATTACCCCGGAGGGCACGCCCGAGCTGGCCGAGGCGAGCCGCCGCACGCTGAATTTGCGCGGCGACGACGGCACGGGCTGGAGTCTGGGCTGGAAGATCAATTTCTGGGCGCGCCTGAACGACGGCGACCATGCGCTCACGCTGCTCAAGAATCAGCTGCGCTTCGTGGCGTCGGGCAACGCGGAGAATTATCATCACGGCGGCACGTATCTCAACCTGTTCGACGCGCATCCGCCGTTCCAGATTGACGGCAACTTCGGAACTACCGCCGGCATCACCGAAATGCTGATGCGCTCCGAGCCCGAAACGCTGTATCTGCTGCCCGCGCTGCCCGGCGAATGGCCGGACGGAAGCGTCGAGGGTCTGTGCGCCATGAACGACATGCGCGTGGATCTGGCGTTCGAGGGCGGCAGGCTGAAGCATGCGCATATCACCGCGAAGCAGAACCCGCCCGCGCCGGTGGCCGTGCGCTATGCGGGGAAGACGCTTGTGACGATCGACCGCGCCGGGGAATACGCAATCTGAGAGGGGGAGACCGCCGATGCTTCTGATCGGAATCTGCGGCGCGAGCGGCAGCGGGAAGTCCACGCTGGCGCAGGATCTGGCCCGCAAAATTACCGGACGCGTGGTGCTGCTCAATCAGGACGCGTATTACCGCGACCACGCGTATCTCCCGTTTGAGGAGCGCGCGAAGATTAACTACGACGAGCCGGGTGTGTTCGAACACGACGAGCTTCTGTATGACATGAAGCTGCTGGCCGAGGGTCGCCCGATTACCCGCAAGGCCTACGACTACGCGCAGCATTGCCGCGCGGACGTGGGCGGGGAAATGATCGAACCCGCGGAGACGGTGATCATTGAGGGCATTCACGCGTTTTACGACGAACGTCTGCGCTCGATGATGGATTTTCGCATTTTCATCCGCGTGGACCCGGACATCTGCCTTCTGCGCCGCGTGAAGCGCGATATTGTGGAGCGCGGGCGCGAAATCAACGGCATTTCCGAGCAGTATCTGGCGACCGTGAAGCCGATGTACGAGAAGTACATCCGCAATTACATCGAGTACGCCGACCTGATCGTCGCCGGAGGCGGAAAAAACGCCCGCATCAGCGACATTCTGGCGTTTTATATCAACGGCGGTCAGGTGAAACCGTAGTGTATTCAATGGCTTTCGATGGGGAGGCGCAAAATGAAGGCGATCATCCTTGCGGCGGGCTACGCCACGCGGCTGTACCCGCTCACCGAAAACTGTCCCAAGGCGCTGCTGCCCGTGGGCGGACGGTCGATTCTCGACCATCTGCTTTCGCATCTGCGCCATGCTCCGGCGCTGGACGAGGTGCACATCGTGTCCAACCATCGGTTCTTCCGCAATCTGAGCGACTGGGCGGAGGGCGCGCGGGAAACGTACGCGCCGCTGAAGCTGAAGGTGTGGGACGACGGCACCACGAGCAACGAAAACCGGCTGGGCGCGATCGGCGACATCCGCTTTGCGATTGAAAAGGCGGGGCTGGACGACGATCTGCTCGTCGCCGCGTCCGACAACCTTCTGGACGCGCCGCTGGACGGCCTGTTTGAGGACTTCCGGCGGAACGGGCGCGACACGCTCCTGTGCGGGCGGCTGGACGACGCGGAGGAATGCCGCCGCTACGCGGTATTGGAGCTTTCGCCGGACGGCCGCGTGCTGTCCATGGTGGAAAAGCCCGAGCAGCCGAAGACCAACATCGTCGCCTACGCCATTTACCTGTACCGCCGGGATACCATTCCCGAGATTCTGCGGTATCTGGACGAGGGCAACAATCCCGATTCGCCCGGGCACTTTCCGGAATGGCTGCACACGCGGCGGGAAATGCGCGCGGTGCTGTATCAGGGCACGTGCGTGGACATCGGCACCGTGCGCGCGTATACGGAAACGTGCGCCGAATGGGATGGGAAGAAGGAGAAACCGTGCGGCTGATTCGCGATTATATGCAGGACGCCGCCGCGCGCGCCGCGTTGGGCGCACTTACGCAGGCTGCCTTTGGCTTCGATTTCGAAGCCTGGGCGGCTCGCGGTTTTTGTGCGCACGGCGCGTATGTGCCGTATTCGTTTGAAGAGGACGGGCGCATCCTGTCCAATGTGTCCGTGAACCGGATGGAATTTTGCCTGAACGGCGAGAAACGGCGCTGGCTTCAGCTGGGCACGGTCGCCACGCGCGAGGACATGCGCGGGCGGGGACTGGCGCGGCGGCTGGTGGAAATCGCGCTGGCGGACAGCATGGACGGCTGCGACGGCGTGTACCTCTTCGCCAATCCCGAGGCGGCGGGGTTTTATGAGAAGTGCGGTTTCATCCGCGGAATCGAGTATCGTTCGTTCCCGCGCGCAGAAGCGTATTTGAATACAGACGCGCGGCTTTCTTCGATGCGTGAGCGCGGGGATTCGTGTGCGGAAGCGCGTTTGGACACGGGCGCGCGGCTTCCTTTGGCGCGTGAGCGCGGGGATTCGCGCGCGGAAGCGCGTTTGGACACGGGCGCGCGGTTCGTGCCGGTGAATCCGGGGGATGAGCGGGCGCTGGCGGCGTATCAGCGCGCGGTTCACGAGACGGAGCCATTTGCCGCTCTGTGGCAGGAAAACGGCTTCGGGCTGGCGATGTTCTATACCATGAACGCGGAAAACGCGTATTACTGCCCGGCGCTGGATGCGCATGCCGTGGTCGAGGACGGAAGCCTGAACGCCGTGTTTGCCCGAAATATGCCGCTGCTGCGAGCGGTGCTGGCGGCGCTGGCTGCGTCCGAGAATGTGGAAACGCCGACCGTCATCGGCTTCACGCCAGGGCCGGAGGACGCGGACGCGTGCGTCCGCGAGCCATGGGACGGCGGGGACGACTATCGTCTCTATGGCCGCGGGCGCGTGCTTGAGGAAATCGCGGCGAACCGGCTGTGCTTTCCGGCGTTGTCGCATGCGTGAGAGAGAACAGAGACTTCCGAAGGGAGAAACCAATGAGGGAATTTGCGAAGGTATCGCTGGGAATCTATCCCACGCCGCTGTATCGCCTGTCGGGCGTGAGCGCGAAGCTGGGAACGAATGTGTGGATTAAGCGGGACGATCTTTGCGGCGTGGCGCTGGGCGGAAACAAGGTGCGCAAGCTGGAATATCTGCTGGCCGACGCGAAGGCGAAGGGGTACGAGCTGGTGATGACCACCGGGCAGGCGCAGTCCAACCACGCCATGCTCACGGCGGCCTGCGCGCTGAAGCTGGGCATGAAGCCCGTGCTGGTGCTCAAAAAGCGCGGCGTGTGCGCGCGCCGGGGCAATCAGGTGCTGAACTATCTGATGGGCGTGGACGTGCGCTTTGTGGACACGGACAGCTACGACGACATTTACCGGGCGATGGATCGCATCGCCGACGAGCTGGGAATGCCGGCATACAAAATTCCCTGCGGCGGCTCGAACGCGCTGGGCTCGGTCGGCTATGTGGACTGCATGCGCGAAATCGCGGAGAGCGGCGTCGCCTTTGACGCGGTTGTGTGCGCGTGCGGTTCGGGTGGCACGGCGGCGGGCGTGGCGCTGGGCGCGGCGCTCCATATGCCCGGCACGCGCGTGATCGCCGCGATGGTGGATACGGACCCGTTCGACGTGATCGTTCCCGAAATCATGCGCGAATCGGCGCGGCTTCTGGACGTGCGGACGGAGCTGCCGACGCCGGAGTTTATAAACCTGTGCGGCCCCGGCTATTCCATCCCGTCTGAGGAGGGTAACGAGGCCATTCGCCTGATGCTGCAAAGCGAGGGTATCGTGCTGGATGCCTGCTATACTGGCAAGGCGTTCGCGGGTCTCGTGCGTCTGGCGCGCGAGGGGCACTTCAAGCCGACGGACAACGTGCTGTTTATCCATACCGGCGGCGCGGGCGGCCTGTTCGCGCAGGACTGGGAAAAAGAGAATATGTAGAAGTCTTTCGTGAAATACAGCCGCTCTTCGGCGTGAAACCGGAGGGCGGCTGTATAGACGCTGCGATCTTATGAGAGTGAGACCCAGATGCACGGGCGAACGCCGATGCCGGTGCTGTCGACCTCGTAGCCGCGCGAGGAAATGGAACCGTCGTTGCAGACGCATTCCGCGAAGCTATTGTTGGCATCGGAGGAGCGAAGCCACCAATAGCAGGATGACGGAGCACTGCTCTGCTCGTCCAGATGAATACCCTGAGAATTGGCGTAGTCGGTCGGAAGGCAGACGCGCGAGGAATCGCCGTGGAGATACGTTTTTGCATCAGAGGAGCTCAGGAGGAATACGTTATCGGGATTTTTTGAAGCATCATCCGGCTTGGTGATGTATGCCTTTTCGTCACTACTAAACGCGCGATTAAAGAATTCGTCGTTCAACCAACTGCGAAGAGAGCAGTTCTCCCATGCGACGTTGCCACCATCGGCGTTATAAGGCAAGCTTTCCAGTGCGTACTGGCTAATAAGGAGTGCTTTATCTCCCTTTTTGACGAGTATCTGCCAGACAATTGGAGAATCAACGTCGCCGTCGTCTGTCTGAGGGTAGGAACCGAAGGTAAAGAGGTCTTCGGCACTGACGGATGGAACGGAATCTGCCATTTCATCATCCGCGTTATCGCTGCTCTGAAGCTTGGTATGGCTGGATTTATTGCGCGACTGTTGTTTCTTTCCAGTGAGACGCGAGACGTTCTTTTTAGACAGCTGCAACGAGGAAAGCAAAGTGCGTATATTATGCACATCGTCAAACAGCGATGCAACGCTCCAGATCAGACCACCACACAGGGCGCAGATTAAAAGTACGGTGAAGAAGACTCCCCAGCCAAATGCTTTTTCGGAATATGTATAGTATGCGCCGACCATTTTCTCAGAATAGCCTGCAATGATTGCCAGAACCAGCCCACCGATCCAGACGAGCACCGCATAGAAGCGCACAAAGTCTGCGGCGCTTGAGTCTGAATTAGACGTTTTTTGTAGTTCGTATTCTACTGGTTCAGGCGCAGGTCGAAGAGGATAGCCGCAGTTGGGGCAGGCGGCGGCTTTATCGGAGATGGAAAGGCCGCATTCGGGACATTTGATCAACGCCATGGGGGAAACCTCCTTCTGTATGAGCGGTTTCGTATGGAAACCTGAATGCGGTTATTATAAAATATAGGTATGTGTATATAATCTCGTTTTTTTTTTTTTGAATACGAAATGATTTCAAATATGTTAATAATGCGGCATGAGAAACAAATAGGAAAACCTCTTCTCCGCTGTGAACACAAAACAGAGAAAGGGCATATTTGCGTGTTTATCAGGCGGGCGTCAGCCTTCCGTCGCGGGCAGCGCGTGCGTATCGCTGCGCATCCGCGCGGCGGCGCAGACAGCGACGAGCAGCTCGGTTATGGGCATGGCGAACCAGAGCGTCTGTGCGTCGAAGGCGGCGGGCAGGAGCAGAATCAGCAGGCCGCTGACGACCAGTCCGTGCGCGACGGAAACGACGAAGGCGGTGTCCGGCTTCAGAACCGAAAATGGGATTTGCTCTTGACACGCGGAAAATTGGCGTACTATAATCGGAAGCATGGATGGATACGGCGGGAGGAGAGCGGGTATGAAGTATACGTTTCTGATTGCGGACGACGAATCGGTGGAGCGGGAGGGGCTCAGCTTTTTGCTGACCCGGCGTGGGTATCCGATTCGGATTCTTGAGGCGGTCAACGGCGAGCAGGCGCTGGAGATCGTTTCGCGGGAGCCGGTGGACGTGCTGATTACCGACATTCGCATGCCCTTTATGGACGGGCTGGAGCTGGCGCGGCGAATCCGCGAGCGGGACGCGCGCATGAAGATTCTGGTCTGCACGGCATATGGGGAGTTTGAATATGCGCAGAAGGCGATTTCCAGCGGCGTGACGGCGTATCTGCTCAAGCCGGTTCAGCGCGAGGAATTCTACGAGAAGATCGATCAGGTGCTCGCGTGGCTGGACGAGGAGGAAAAGCGTTCGCAGCCGGCGGCGCCGGACATGGAGAAAATCTGGTATGGCCTTTCGCACGGCTATGCCATGGATGATAAAGCGCGTCGGGCGCTCGCGGCGAAGGGGCTTGCGCCGGACGGCGCGCGGCCGGTGTTGATGCTCGTGAAGTTCCCGGGGAGCGAAATCGAAAGCCGGGTCGGCGAGTTCGAGGCGCTGCTTCGTCCGCGTGTCGGCGGACTTTGGATTATGTCCAACTGCCGCGCGATGCTGCTGTTTGAGCTGACGGCGCTTCTGCCGGATGAGGCGCTCCTTGCGTTCGGTCATGAAATTCAGCGGAGCCTGAAGGAAGGGCTGGGCGCGACGCCGAGGGTGCTCCTTTCGCAGCCGAGGAACGGCGCGGCCGGTCTGACCGAGGGCTGGCGGCGGCTGGAAGCGCAGGGTGAGCTGCGGCTGTACGCGGCCGGAAGCGTGATTCTTCCCGACGCAAGGCAGGCAAACGAGGACGAACGGGTGCTCGAGCAGCTGAACCGACTGGTGCATGAGGCCAAGAAGGCGCTGGAGCGGGGCGATTCGCCCGAGGCGGTTTCGCGATTGGAGGAGCTGACCGGCGCGCTGCGGCTGATTGGCGATGTGAGCGCGATGTACGTGCGCTATATCGCCATGGAGGCGGTCACGGCGCTGATTCAAAGCGGGCGCGATCCGTCTGCCGTCAAGCCGTCGATGGACGAGATTCTTTCGGCGCATTCCACCGAGCAGATGGCGGATTTGATTGACCGTCACGCGCATTATCTGGCAGATGAAGCGCGCAGGGGCGGCGAGGACGCGATTGAGACGCTGCTGGCTGCCGTACATCAGCGCTACAACGAGCCGCTGACGCTGGATGCGCTGGCGCGCAGCGTGTATATGACGCCGTCGTATGTGAGCTTCCTGTTCCGGCAGCGCACCGGAACGACGCTGATCAAGTATATTACCGAATACCGCCTGAGCCGCGCGGAGGAAATGCTCAGGCAGGGCGGGAAATCCGTTACGGAGGTCGCGCAGCGCGTGGGCTATGACAACATAAGCTATTTCGGATCGCTGTTCAAAACGCGCTTCGGCGTGTCGCCTGCCCAGTACGCGCGCGGTTCGAAGGGCGCGGGGGAGGGAAAGCCGTGAGCGCGTGGAAGCGGATGCGTTTCCGCAAAAAGCTGATCGTTTCCTATCTGACCGTGTTTCTCATCGCGGTTCTTTTGATCGTGTTTTACACGGCGTCCGTCTCGCGGCAGACGATTTACGATAACAACGTTGGCACCGTGCGCGGCATGGCGGAAAAGGCGGCGGGCAATTTTGACCGCAAGATCGAACAGTATAACCAGATTCTGATGCAGAGCGTATACAATAAGGGTTTGCAAAGCGTGTACAAGAACGATTTTACGTCGGTTTACCAGCTGTATCGCAAGCTGATGGACGTGTATCAGCCCTATTTTTCCGCGCTGGTTGCCAATTCCGCGGACGAGATCGACAGCGTGTGCATGTATTCCAACCGCGATCTGCACAAGAACCTGTTTCTGAACAGCATCGACGCCATTCGGGGAGAGACGTGGTTTGACGACGCGTTCACGCGGCGCGGTATTCTCTGGCACGTAGAGGATGAGGAGCTCTTTGCCACCATGCGCGTGGATGCGACCGACAGCCTGCCGAGGAACGAGGCGCTGGGCGTTCTGTATCTGGCGCTGGACAGCGGCGTTCTCTTCAACCGATATGTTTCCATCAACTGGCCGTCCTATCGCCTTGCGCTGACGGACGAGGACGGCGCGCAGCTTCTGACCTACGCCTCCGACGCTTCCGACGAGGGCGATTTTGTCGACTTTCCCGTGAAGAGCGCGGCGCTGGGGTGGACGCTGGTGTTTTCCGTGCCGCGCTCTACGCTGGCGGCCGGGGATCATGTCGCGTTCCCGGCGAATCTTCCCATTATCGCCGTGGCGAGCGGGCTTCTGCTTGCGCTGATTACGCTGTTCACGCATTCGCTGATGCACGGCCTTGCGCAGCTGGGGCGGGGCATTGCGCAGGTGAACGAGGGAAATCTGGATGTGCGCGTGGAAAGCGACGCGGAGGATGAAATCGGCATGCTGATTCGCACCTTCAACCGCATGCTGGACACGATTCGCAGCCTGCTGGACAAGACGCGCGAAAATGAACGCCGACTGTCCAGCCTGGAGGCGCAGGCGCTGCGGGCGCAGATCGATCCGCATTTTCTGTATAACACGCTGTCCTTCATCAACTGGAAGTGCATGCGCGCCGGGCAGGACGACGTGAGCGATGTGATCGGCCAGCTGAGCACATTTTACCGCACGTGCCTGAACAAGGGGCGCAATCTGACGCACGTGCGCACGGAAATCGCCAACATCACGGCCTACATCAACATTCAGCTTCGCATGCACGACGACCGGTTTGCCGTGCGCTACGAGATTCCCGAGGAGCTTCTGGAATGCCGCATGCTGAGCTTCGTGCTTCAGCCGCTGGTAGAAAACGCCATCCTGCACGGGCTGGACAAGCGGCGCGAGGGTGGGGGCGAGCTGGACATTCGCCTGCGGCGCGAGGGCGACCGGCTGGTGTTCAGCGTGCTGGACAACGGCCCCGGGCTTTCCGAGGAAATGGAAAGGCAGCTGAACGAGCCGGGCGGGCAGGGAAGCGGCTACGGCGTTCGAAATGTGCGCGACCGCATCGTCCTGAGCTACGGAAACGAATACGGCGTGCGCGCGGAAAATCGTCCGGAGGGCGGCTGCGCCGCGATTCTCACGCTCCCTGTGCTGACAAACGAGAATAATTGTGATGAATCGTAAGAATTTGCGACAAGCTCCATAAAAATCAGAGAGACAGGCAGAGTGATTTCATGGTATATTATGCGTGACATCATTAAGGGAGGTTATGAGTATGCGCAGACTTCTTTCCCTGGTTCTCGCGGCGCTCCTCGCGCTGTCCATTGTGGGCGCGGTGGCGGAGGACAATGACGAGATCGTCATCACCTACGGCAAGAACTTCGACTACGACGGAAAGACCTTTATCCACGATCAGACCCTCGAAAACAACTACTACACCCAGTACATCAAGGAAAAGCACAATGTGCGCGTTGAGTACGCGTGGGTGCTGGATGATGATTCTCAGAAGGACGCGCTGGCGGTCGTCAGCGGCGAGATGCCCGACGTCATGTACGTGAACCAGAGCGTATTTGACATGCTGATTGAAGCCGATATGCTTCAGCCCATCACCAAGGCGTTTGACGAGAACGCCAACCAGTATCTGCGCGAGGCGCGCGAAAGCTACCCGGAAGCCTACGCGGCCGCGACGGTAAAGGGCGAGCTGATGGCCATTCCGTGCGCCACCGTCAAGAAGCAGCATCAGGTTGTGTGGGTGCGTCAGGACTGGCTGGACAAGCTGGATCTTGAGCTTCCCACCACGCTGGACGACATCGTGAACATCGCCAAGGCGTTCATCGAGCAGGATCCCGACGGCAACGGCGAGAAAGACACCATCGGCCTGCCGCTGGATTCCACCTATATCATGGGCAACTTTGGCCGCGACTTCGGCGCCGACCCGATCGCCAACTACATGGGCTCCTACGCCCGCCAGTGGTATCTGGACGATAACGGCGAGGTCGTATACGGCTCCCTGACCCCCGAAACCCGAAACGCGCTTGAGTACCTCGCGCAGCTGTACGCCGACGGCGTGATCGACCCGCAGTTCGCCGTGCGCGAAGAGAAGGAAGCCGTCATCTCCGGTAAGTGCGGCATCTTCTTCGGCTCCTGGTGCACCGGTCCCCTGCGTCAGTCCTACGGCTATGACGGCGCAGACTGGGTGCCCGTGGCTGCCCCGCTGGACGAGAACGGCTACTTCTACACCACCAACCCCATCCCCGCCAGCAGCTATCTGGTTGTGAGCAAGAAGTGCGAACATCCGGAAGCCGTCATCTGGGCGCTGGGCGATTCCTACGAATTCCACCGCTTCCTGAGCGGCGATCCCGAGTGGGACGCCAAGATTACCGAGTATCAGACCGCCGGCGTCAGCTGGACGATCATGCCCTTCGAAATTCAGCTTGAGAACGAGGACATCGTCGCCGTCCGCGGCCGCGATATGAAGCAGATGGTTGAGACCGGCGACCGCACGGGCGTTTCCGCGCAGAACCAGTCCTTTTACGACGCGTATCTGGCGTGGCTGGACGACAACACCTCCCTCACCGGCTGGGTGCGCTACAAGGGCATGTACCTGTGCTGCAACGTTGCCAACTATGAGAAGAACGTCTATAAGGATCACTGCTTCTGGGGCATGACCCCCACCATGTCCGAATCGTGGGCGACGCTCACCTCTATGGAGGACGAAGTGTTCATGAAGATCGTGCTCGGCGAGGTCGGCATCGAAGCGTTCGACGAGTTTGTCGAGCAGTGGAACGCCCAGGGCGGCGAGAAGATCACCGAGGAGGTTCAGGCGTGGGTTGACGCCCGCAGCTGATTCACATTCACCTCACGATCCGAGGGGGCGGGGACGACCCGCCTCCTTTTCATAAAGGAGGGCCCGCAGTTGCGCAACCAGAAATACGCGTACCAATACCACCTGATGCTTTTGCCCGTCATGGCGTTTCTGGTGATCTTCCATATCCTGCCGATGTTCGGCGTGATCATCGCGTTTGAAAAATTCATCCCCACCAGGGGCTTTTTCGGCTCCGAGTTCGTGGGTCTCAAATACTTCCAGCAGATGCTCAAAATGTCCATCTCGTGGCGCATCTTCCGAAACACCGTCGTGATTGCCGTGTGGAAGATTGCCATGAACATGGTGGTTCCAATCACGTTTTCCATCCTGCTCAACGAAGTTCGCGTGGAGGGCTTCAAGCGCACCGCGCAGACGATTATCTACCTGCCGCACTTCCTTTCGTGGGTCGTGCTGGCCATTCCGATCATGAACATTTTCGCCTATGACGGCGTGGTGAATAACATCGTCCGGGCGTTTGGCGGAAGCCCCATACTGTTTATGTCCAGCAACAGCTGGTTCCGGCCGATTCTGATTATGACCGACGTGTGGAAGGAATTCGGCTTTGGCACCATCGTGTATCTGGCGGCGATTACGGGCATTGATCCCGCGCTGTACGAGGCGGCGGTGATCGACGGCGCGACCCGCGGCCAGCGCATGCTGCACGTGACGCTGCCCGGCATGCTGCCGACGATCGTGCTGCTGGCCACGCGCAACCTTGGAAACGTGCTCAGCGCCGGCTTTGACCAGATTTTCAACCTGTATTCTCCCGCCGTGTACGAGGTGGGCGACATCATCGATACCTACGTATACCGCGCGGGTCTGCTCGAAATGAACTACTCGCTGTCCACGGCCGTGGGTCTGATGAAGTCCGGCATCAGCATCGTTCTGATTCTTACCTCCAACCGGCTCGCCTACAAGCTGGCCAACTACCGCATTTTCTGAGAAAGGGGGCGCTGAATAATGGTTGAATCCAAAAGACCGGTGGATGTATTCGTGGATGTGCTGATTCATGTGGTGATTGTCATTGCGTGCTTCCTCTGCCTGATTCCGCTGCTCAACACGCTGGCGCTCTCGTTCTCCAGCAGCGTCATGGCCTCCTCGGGAACCGTTTCCTTCTGGCCGAAGCAGTTCACGCTGGCGGCGTATGAGGCCATCGTGGGCGAAAAGCAGTTCTTTGGCGCGTTCTGGATCTCCATCAAGCGCGTGGTGCTGGGCGGCGCCATCAACTTTCTGATGATGGTGCTGTGCGCCTTCCCGCTCGCGCACAGCGAAAAGGCGTTCCGCGGACGCAACGTCTATATGTACATTCTCATTTTCACCATGCTCTTCTCCGGCGGTCTGGTGCCGACCTACATCATCGTGGGCAAAATGGGGCTAATGAACACGCTCTGGGCGTTGATTCTGCCCGGCGCGGTACCGGTGTGGAACTGCATCCTGCTGATGAACTTCTTCCGTTCTCTGCCGGACGAACTGGAGGAGGCGGCGATTATCGACGGCGCGGTGCCGATTCAGATTCTCGTGCGCATCTACCTGCCCGTGTCGCTGCCGTCGCTGGCCACGGTCATGCTGTTCTGCCTGGTCGGCCACTGGAACGAATTCTTCAGCGGCCTGATCTACATGAACCATTCGGATAATTATCCGCTGGCAACCTACATTTCCACTATCGTGGACTCCGCCAAGGATCTCAACCTGATCACCGATCCGGAGGAAATTGAGCGCATCATGAAGGTTTCCGAGCGCAATATGTCCTCGGCGAAAATCTTTGTTTCGATGATTCCGATTCTGATCATCTATCCGTTCCTGCAAAGGTATTTCGTGAAGGGAATCGTGCTCGGTTCCGTGAAGGGATAAGAAGATGGGCAATTATATGGTTCCGTTCCTGTGGATGCACGGCGAGGACGAAGCGCGGCTTCGCGAAACCGTGAAGGCTATTCACGAAAGCGGCATCGGCGCGCTGTGCGTGGAATCCCGGCCGCATCCGGATTTTCTGGGGGCCAAGTGGTGGCAGGATATGGACGTGGTGCTGGACGAATGCAGGCGGCGCGGCATGGAGGTCTGGATTCTGGACGATGAAAAGTTCCCTACCGGCTATTCCGCCGGGCGCGCCGAGGGCAGCGGGCACACGGTTCGCTATCTCAATGAGATGCACGTCGACCTCATGGGGCCGCAGACGGGCGCGAGCATTCTGCTGAACCTGCCGGTCACCAACCGGCGCAAGCCGAATCTCGATCCCGTGATTTCCGTGGTCGCCGCGCGGCGCATCCCGGGGAAGGACATGGATCACTCCAATTTCCTGAACATCCTGCCTGACCCGGTGGAGGGTCTGATCGACCTGACGGACAGAATCGACGGCGACGTGATCTACTGGGACATTCCGGACGGGCTCTGGCGCGTGTTCATCGTCACCGCGCATTTCGGCGTGGGGCAGGAAAAGCGCGACAAATACATCAATCCCCTCGAGAAGGAGGGCACGCGCATCCTGCTGGATACCGTCTACGAGGCGCACTACGAGCATTATAAAGAGGATTTCGGCAAGACCATTCGCGGCTTCTTCTCGGACGAGCCGCAGCTGGGCGGCGGCTATGGCTACCATTGCCGCGTCGGCCGCACGCCGAACCTGATGCTGCCGTGGACGGAGAACGTGCTGACCATGATGTCCGAAACGCTGCAATGCGGCGCGACGGGGCTTCTGCCCGGCCTGTGGACGGACATTGGCGAGATGACCGCCCGCGTGCGGTACGCCTATATGGACGCGGTCACAAGGCTGTATGGCGAAAACTTCTGCGGGCAGATCGGCGACTGGTGCCGCGCGCACGGCGTGGAATACATGGGGCACGTGATCGAGGAAAACAACGCGCACGCGCGCCTTGGCGCGGGCACGGGACACTATTTCCGCGCGCTCTGGGGACAGGATCTGGCGGGCATCGACATTGTGCTCAACGGCCTGATTCCCGGCATAAAGGGCACGTCGCACGCGCAGTCCGCCGCGCAGTTTGAAGCCGACGACGATTTCTTCTATTATTGTCTGGCGCAGATGGCGGCGTCGCTGTCGCATATCGACCCCAAGAAGCGCGGCCGCTCCATGTGCGAAATCTTTGGCGCGTACGGCTGGCAGGAGGGTCTGCGCGAAATGAAGTGGCTGGCCGACTTCATGCTGAGCCGCGGCATCAACCTGTTTGTGCCGCACGCGTTCACGCCGATGGATTTTCCCGACCCGGACTGCCCGCCGCACTTCTTCGCGCGCGGCGAGAACCCGCAATATCGCTATTTCGGCATCCTGATGCGCTATATGAACCGCGTGTGCGAATGGATTTCCGGCGGACGCGCGCGGGCGCAGGTGGGCGTGCTGTATCATGCCGAGGCCGAATGGGCGAGCGACCGCATGATGAAAACGCAGGAGCTCGTGAAGCTTCTCACGCAGGCGCAGATCGAAGCGGACATACTGCCCATCGACGCGCTTCTGAATGCGCAGGTCGAGGACGGTGAGCTTCCGCTGGGCGAGTGCCGCTATCGCGCGCTCGTGGTTCCCTATGCCGAGAAGCTGCCCGCGGAGGCATTGAACGCGCTGGGACGGCTGGCGCGCGAGGGCTTCCGCGTGATCTTCGCCGAGGGACTGCCGTCCGGCGTGTCGGCGGGCGACGCGTGTCCGCGCACGGCGCTGGCGGACTGCGAGGTGCTGAGCGGCGAAAACATCATCCGCGCGCTGGACGGGATGCGCCTGCGAACCGCGCGCACGGCCCGGTTTGAACCCGACCTCAAGCTGTATCCCTATGAGAAGGACGGCAAATCGCTCTTCCTGATGTTCAACGAAGGCATTCGCGAGCCGATCGATACGGTGCTCACCTTCCCCGGCGCGGAGAATGCCTGCCTGTACGATCCCTATGCGGATCGCTGGTTCGCGCCCGAGCGGACGAGCGGCGGCATCCGCGTGCACGTCGAGCCGTGGCAGCTGCTGATCGTCGTGATCGATGCGAACGCGAAAAACCTTCCCAGTGCGGCGAAGCCGGTGCTTGCGCGCGCCATTCCCGTGAAGGGCTTCCGCGTGTCGATGGCTGCGGCGACGGAGTATCCAACCTTCACGCCGCGCCCGGAAATCACGGCACCCGCAAACCTGAACCGCCCGGACGGCCTGCCGCGCTTCTCCGGCACCATCCGCTATGAGGGCAGCTTCGAGGCGCGCGCGGGCGAGCCGCTGCGGCTGTCGCTGGGCAAGGTGGGAGAAACCGCCGAGGTCTTCCTGAACGGTGAACCCGTCGCCACGCGCATCGTCGCGCCCTACGACTTTGACCTGACCGGCCTTGCCCGGGACGGTGAAAACCGCCTGACGATCGACGTGACCAATACCCTCGTATACCGCATGCACGACGGCTTCTCCGCCTACCACGCCATCGCGCCCAGTGGCCTGATCGGCCCCGTGACGCTCTTCGGAAAATAAAATCACACGCCCCCGGAATGCGCGACGAAGCGATTCCGGGGGCGTGATGTTCGGGAAGAAAAAGGGGTGGATGTCAAACGGGTTTGTTCTTTATCCAGATGCATGGACGAACGCCGCCGTTCATAGTCGGGTTCATACAGTCGCAGATATTCCCGTTGCAATCGACATAGGCCATTCTATGCGCGCTTTTGCTGGAATTTCGTAGCCACCAGCTGTTACCTGCGCTTGCGGCATTGCTGTCAAGGTTTGGATACGGGCGATTTTACAGTGATAGGTGTTTTCTGAAGTTGCAACGATAATAACGCATTGCTGATATCGTGCACATCTTCAAACAGCAATGAGACACTCCAGATCAGACCACCATATAGGGCATAGGTGCCGAGCACGGTGAAGAAGATTCCCCAGTCAAATGTTTTTTCTGTATATGGATAGTAGTTGCTGACCGTTTTTTCAACAAAACCCGTAGCAATCGCCAGAATAAAGCCGCCGATCCAAACAAGCCATGCAACAACGCGAAGGAATTTTGCGCCTTTTGACTCGGAAGTGTGCTTAGTCAGGTGGTAGTCAAATTCGACGGGCGCGGGTTGGAGGGGATAGCCGCAGTTAGGGCAAGCGGCGGCTTTATCGGAGATGGAAAGGCTGCATTCGGGACATTTGATCAATGCCATAAGGAAACCTCCTTTGTATGAGCGGTTTCGCGTGGAAACCTGAATGCGGTTATTATAAAATATATCTATGAGTATATAATCTCGTTTTTTTTTTTTTTTGAATACGAAATGATTTCAAATATATTAATTACGTAGATGCGAAATGAGAGGTAAAGAAACATGCTCCTTCTCCGCAGCTGCGTACAAAACGGAGAAGGAGCATGTCTGTGTTGATACAGTGGACGCGCGAGAATTTGCTTACATATCGCGCACCCAGATGCAGGGGCGGACGGCGATGGTGGGGGTGTTGGCGGGGAGGCCGAAGTTGGAGATTTGGCCGTCGCCATTGACGCAGGCGGCTTCGTTTTTCTCGCTGCCGGGGGAGCGGAGCCACCAGACGCAGCCGGTATCGTCGGCAGCTTTATTGTCATTGTCCGCGTAGGGGGCGTCGGCGGGGTCGGCTTCGCATTTGCGCTTGGCGGAAAGCTTGCGGCGAAGCAGCGCGTTCACCTCCGGAAGGCTCAGGAGGAACACGTGGTCGTCGGTGGAGTTGCCCGCATCGGTGTTGCAATAGGTGTTTCTGTCGGCGGTTACGGGGATTTTCAGAATATGCTGCTTCTCATAGTCATTGAATGCGGCGCGATAGAAGTCGCCGTTGAGCCACGCGCGGAGCGAGCACGTCTCCCAGCTCACGGGCTCGTCAGCGTCGTGATAGGAGCGCTTCGCGACGGCCTTGCGGCTGAGAAGCAGCTTCCGGTTTCCTTCCTCCGCCAGCACATCCCATACAATCGGCTCGCCGCTTCCCTGCGGCCAGCTGCCGACGAACAGGGGCGACCGCTCTTCGTCCTCATCCGCTTCCGAAGTGCCGAATGGGGCTTCCTCATGGCCGGGAATCGAAGAATCTGCCGAGTCGCCGCCGTCACAGCCGGATGCTTCAAAACCTTCAGAAGCATTGCCGTCAAAACGGGGCGCTTCGAAGTCTTCGGGGTCGCTGCCGTCGAAGTGGGAAGCTTCAAAACCTTTCGGAGTTGTGCCGCCAAAGTGGGGCGTTTTGAACTTCGGCGCCTTGCCGTCAAAGCGATGCGGCTTGAACTCTTCCGGCATATCATCCGGAACGTCGTCGGGATTGAATTCGTCGAAACCCTCCGGCTTGTCGCCGCCAAAGTAGGGAACGCCGTGCCCATTGGAAGCGCCGCCGCCGAAGTGCGGGGGGACCTCGTAATCCGGGTCGAAGTCATGCGTCGCATCGCGGCGGCCGGGGAAGAGGTCGCGCAGGGAGGAGAGCGCGCGCCTGAACGTGCCCGGACGATCGAACAGCGCGCCGGCGATCCAGAGAAGGCCGCCGTACAGGGCGTAGGCGCACAGTGCGGTATGGAAGTTCAGCCAGCTGAACGCGGTGCGGGAGACGGTTCCGACGGTCTCCGTGTAGACGCTGGTCGCAATGGCCAGCACGACGCCGCCGACCCACACGAGGCACGCCGCCGCGCGCAGAATCGTCTTGCCGACGGGCGTGCGGCCGGAAGAATAGCTCGGAGAATGGAAAGAATGCGTCAACTTCGATTCCTCCTGTTTTTGTATTTTGATGCTGAAACGCCCACCTTCCGAAAGAAAGGCGGGCGTTTTTCAGAGGCGAGATTACTTGGCTTCGTCCTCGACCTTGATTACCTGCTGGCCATCATAATAGCCACAGGACTTGCACACGCGGTGCGAAAGCTTCATTTTTCCGCACTTGGGGCACTTCACGATGCCCGGGAGAGACAGCTTCCAGTGCGCGGAACGACGGGAATCTCTTCTCGCCTTCGAAACTTTTCCTTTCGGTGTTGCCATGGTCACACCTCCTCATCGTTTTGGTCGGTTAATAATCTACTCAATGCCGAAAAGGGATTTCCGGCCTTGCCGCCCTTTGGGCATGTGCATAGCTCCGTGTTCAGGTCTTTTCCGCAAACCGGACAAAGTCCCTTACAGTCCTCGCGGCAGAGAAAGCGCATCGGCAGATCCAGAAGCAGCGCTTCCTCGACCGCCGCGGCCAAGTCAATCTCGTGCCCTTCCAGCGGGTACTTGTCTCCGTCGTCGCCGCCGCGCACGAATTCGCCCTTCAGCTCCGCCTTCAGAGGTTTCTGAACGGGCTTCAGGCAGTTCGCGCAATGGGCGTGAACCACGGCTTCAATGGTGCCGCTGACGTTGACCGTTTCGTCCGCTCCGAAGTATTCGCCGCGGAAAACCACATTCGAAAAGGAAACCTCGTCGCCCATGATCTCACAGGGATCAAAGGTGAAGGACATTTCGAGCGGGTAAACCTGCCCGGGATACTTGAGCGCCTTGGATACGTCCAGCATAGAAACGGAATCCCTCCACTACAGCCTTTATAGTATACTCGCACAAAGTGGTTTTGTAAAGTTATTTCTTTGAGTGCCTTTGTGCGCGAAGTCTTTATTTGCCCTCGGTGAGCGCCAGCGTATCCAGCGCGATGGCCAGCTCCTCGTTGGTGGGAATGACCCAGACCTGAACGGGCGCGCCGTCCTTGGAGATGCAGGCTTCTTCGCCGCGAACCTTGTTCTTCGCTTCGTCGATCTCGATGCCTAAGAAGGACAGACCCTCGCACACCTTGGCGCGGCCGGCGGCGTCGTTTTCGCCGATGCCGGCGGTGAAGATCAGCGCGTCGATTCCGCCCATCGCCGCAGCGTAGGCGCCGATGTACTTGCGGATGCCGTAGGCCCACATGTCGAGCGCCAGCTGCGCGTCCTTGTTGCCTTCCTCGGCGGCCTTGTTCACGTCGCGCATGTCGCTGGAAGCGCCGCTGATGCCCAGAAGGCCGCTCTTCTTATTGAGAACGTTCAGCGTTTCGGTGACGGTCATGTGCTCGTTGTTGGCGATGCACTCGACAACGGCGGGATCCAGAGAACCGGAGCGGGTGCCCATCAGAACGCCCTCCAGCGGCGTGAGACCCATGGAGGTATCCACGCACTTGCCGTTTACGACCGCGGACAGCGAGGAGCCGTTGCCCAGGTGGCAGATGACGATCTTGTCCGCCTTCTTGCCGTTCGCCTTCAGAATTTCGATGGCGCGGCCGGATACGAAGCGGTGGCTGGTGCCATGGAAGCCGTAGCGGCGGATGGCGTACTTCTTATAATACTCCATCGGGATGCCGTACATATAGGCCTCCGGCGGCATGGTCTGATGGAACGCGGTGTCGAACACGGCAACCTGCGGCGTGCCGGGCATGACCGCCTCGCAGGCCAGAATGCCCTGCAGGTTGGCGGGGTTGTGGAGCGGGCCCAGGGGGAAGCAGTCGCGAATGGCCTTCTTGCACGCGTCGTCCACGATGCAGCTGGCGGTGAACTTGTCGCCGCCGTGCAGCACGCGATGACCGACCGCGCCGATTTCCTTCACGTCCGCGATTACGCCGTGATCCTTGTCCACCAGCGCTTCCAGAACCAGCTGGATGGCAGAGGTGTGATCCTTGAAGCAGGTGTCCACGACGAACTTCTCTTCGCAGTCCCTGCCGTATTTATGGGTGAGCTTGCCGGTATCCATGCCGATGCGTTCGGCCAGACCCTTGGCGACGACCAGCTGGGTGTCCATGTCGATCAGCTGATACTTGAGGGAAGAGGAACCGGCGTTGATGACGAGAATTTTCATGCGTCTTTCTCCTTTGTTACTGCGCCTGAACGGCGGTGATCGCGACGGTGGCGACGATGTCGTCCACGGAGCAGCCGCGGCTCAGATCGTTGCAGGGCTTGGCGATGCCCTGAAGGATGGGGCCGTAGGCCTCGGCCTTGCCGAAGCGCTGCACGAGCTTATAGCCAATGTTGCCCGCCTGCAGGTCGGGGAACACGAGCACATTGGCATGCCCCGCAACCTCGCTGCCGGGTGCCTTCAGCGCGCCGACGGAGGGCACGATGGCCGCGTCCAGCTGCAGCTCGCCGTCCAGCTTGAGCTCGGGCGCGAGCTCCCTGGCGAGACGGGTGGCTTCCTGCACCTTGGTCACGTTGTCGTGCTTGGCGCTGCCCTTGGTGGAGAAGGAAAGCATGGCGACCTTCGGCTCGATGCCGGCCAGCGTGCGGGCGCTCTCGGCGGCCGCGACGGCGATGTTGGCCAGATCCTCGGCGGTGGGGTTCGGGATGACGGCGCAGTCGGAGAAGATCATCACGCCGTACTCCTCGATGGGGGACTCCATCATGAAGCAGGAGGACACGGTCTTGATGCCGGGCTTGCACTTGATGATCTGCAGCGCGGGGCGCAGCATGTCGCCGGTGGAATGGATCGCGCCGGATACGAGACCGTCGGCGTCGCCCATCTTCACCATCATCACGCCGTAGAACATGGGATCCTGCACCTTCTTGGCGGCTTCTTCCTCGGTCATGCCCTTGGCCTTGCGCAGCTCATACAGGGCGGAGGCGTAGGAAGCGGCCTTCTCGCTGGTTTTGGGATCCACGATTTCGATGCCGCACAGGCAGGTGTTCGTTTCGGCAGCGACGGCCTTTACTTTCTCGGGATCGCCGAGCACGGTCAGCTTCGCGATGCCGGCGTCCGAGATTTTGCGGGCAGCCTGAATATTTCTGGTTTCCTCGCCTTCGGGCAGCACGATGTGCTTCACGTTGGACTTCGCCTGGGCAATGATTTTGTCAATGATCGCCATGATTGTATCCTCCCGACAGAAATTCATGTATTCGCGGCCGCTGCCGCACATTTCTTCCATAATATTATATACCACATTCGCCGATTTGGCAAATGCGTCCGGCCGCCGACGCGTTAAGTTGCGCGAAAGAATGACGGAAGACGGCCGCGGTGGAGGAGTGGAGTGCGCAGGGGACGGCTGGTTTGAAGATGTTTAATATTAATAAACGGTAAATGTAGAATGTTTTAAAACGACCGGAGCAAGAAGGATAATGTGTCTGAAAGGTCGTTTCATACTGAAATAATGGATTTAACTGGTAAAAAATACGTCAGAACATACAAAATCACGATATTAATTGTGGAATATCGGAAATTTGATAGATTTTATATTCTTTTATCATTGCGCGAACCGGGTCGACCCTGTATAATCGGTTTTGTAAAGATTTTGAACAGGAAATCACCCGCGACGCAGACCGAGCCGCAAACAGCCGCTGACGGCGGCACTTTCGGAGGAGATACTGTGAAACAGGTTGGCAGAACGGATTACCCCATGTTCGGGCAGAAGCTGCTGGAGCTCATCGACACGGCCGCGGCTCTGACAGACGCGAAAATCGTGGTATACGACAATTCGGGCTTTCTGCGGCTGGAAAGGCTGTTCGGACGGCGCGGGTATGAAATGTGCACGCACACGTGCGAGTATTGTCGCAGCATGATTGAGGGACCCGGCGGGCGGGTGGCCTGTGTCGAGAATCATTTCGGAAGTCCGAAGCGGATGTTTGATCAGAACAGCTATTTAAGACCCGTGTGGGTAAGATGCTACGCGGGGCTGGATGAATACGTCGTTCCCATGACCTATAACGGACGACTGGTAGCGCTGATGTATATCGGGCAGTTTCGCCTGAACGACGAGATCCCGGCGGAGAGCGACCTGCCGATCAGCACGGATCGGACGCGGCAGAAGGAGCTTTATATGAAGCTACCGCTCGTCGACAAAACTCGAATCGAGCAGACGGCCATGCTGTTTGAATACGCGATGAACGCGGTGCTGCTCGAGTATGTACCGAAAAACGAACTGGATATGTTTTTCCTGCACAAGGACAGCTCGATCGTCGAGCAGGTCATGTCGATCTTTGATAAGAACTTCGATCAGGGCGTGACGGTGAAGGAAATTTCGGAATCACTACACGTGGATGCCGTGCTTCTCAGGCGTAAATTCAAGCAGGAGCTGGGAATTTCGCTGCCGGATTTTCTGCGCGAGCGGCGATACGGGCTGGCCAAGCGTCTGGTTCGAGAGGGCAAGCAGAGTCTGGAATCGATCGCGCTGAACTGCGGCTTCAAGGACGTGAGTGCGTTCATGCACTGGTTCAAGCACGGCACGGAAAAGACCGTGAGCGAGTTCAAGGCGGACGCGGGGGCGAGCGAGGGCGCGGAGCGCGGGTTCGATTACGCGCGGGCGGCAAGGCAGCGCATCGAGTCGAACTGGCGGAAGGGCGTGACCGCGTCGACGATTGCGAAGGAACTGGGCGTTACGCCGGATCATCTGACGCGCCTGTTCAAGGCCGAAACGGGCTGCACGGTATACGGATACCTTCAGAGCGTTCGCATGGAGCACGCGAAGGAAGCGCTGGCGCTTACCGATACGCCCGTGGCGCAGATTGCGGCGGACAACGGCTTTCCCACGCCGAGCGCGTTCGCGGCGACGTTTTCGCGGGAGATGGGCATGACGCCGCTGGAATACAGGAGGAGTCGGAAAAAGCGAGACGTGAACCGCGATGCAAACGTCTGAACGGTCGGAAATTCCGACGTTGAATAAGAACCGTTTTCGATGGAGGTGGCTTATATGGTTTATAAGGTCAGTCAGGGCTGCACGCTTTGCGGCATGTGCGAAACCGAATGCCCCGTGGGCGCAATTGTGGTTACGAAGACGGGTGCGCACATCAATCCCGAGATATGTCTGGGCTGCGGAAACTGCGCGGCCAATTGTGCGTCCGAGGCGATTGTCGCCATTGAAGAATGATCGCATAATGAATAGGGAGGGATAAACATTGATCGAACTGAAGAAAACAGCCGGCGGTATTGAGGCGAAGGGGCACGAAATTCCCGTTATGGACTTTTATGACGTGGTCGTCATCGGCGGCGGTGTGGCCGGTACGGCGGCGGGTATGGCGGCGGCCAAGTGCGGCATGAAGACCGTCATCCTCGAAACCTTCACGGCGCTGGGCGGCCTTACGACGCTGGGCCTCGTGAATATCCCGCTGGACTTCGTTTCCGGTCTCGGCAAGGAAATGTTCGACGAGCTTGAGAAGGTCAAGGGTCTATGGCACAGAAATACCGACCCGGAGAAGCACAAGCTGGTGCTCGACCGCATGACCAAGAAGTATGGCTGCGAGGTTCTGTTCCAGGCGCAGGTGATCGACGCGATCGTCGAGGGCGACGCGATCGTCGGCGTTGTGATTCAGACCAAGACCGGCCCCAAGGCGATTATGGCCAGCCAGTTTGTGGATGCGTCCGGCGATTCCGACGCGGCTTACTTTGCCGGTGCGGAAACCGTGTGCGGCCGTCCCGGCGACGGCATGAGCCAGGCCTGCTCGCTCGAGTTCATCCTGTCCGGCGTGGACTGGGACAGATACGTCACCTCTCCCCAGAAGGCGGACGACCCCAGATGGCTGAAGGCGATTCGCAAGGGTCTGGAGGACGGCTCCCTGCCCTTTGAGGTCGACAACCATCTCAACTGGATCACGCACCTGCCCGGCCGTCCGGAGCACTGCGGCATGGACGAGGTTTCCATCTGCTTCGCGCATTCCCGCAACTGCTTCCCGGTCGATACGCACGACATCACCCGCATGTATTTCGAGGGCCGCGAGGAATGCGACTTCCTGTCCAGGTGGATTAAGGAAAACATCGACGGCTTCCAGAACAGCTGGCTTTCCCAGACCGGCGCGCTGATGGGCGTGCGCGAGAGCCGCCGCATCGTGGGCGAGTACATGCTGACCGCGTCCGACATCGCGCACCTGCGCAAGTTTGACGATGTAATCGCCATGTCTACGCACGGCTACGACATTCACAACTACGAAGGCCCCGGCAACGTCAAATGGGCGGCCATGGACATCAACGGCAAGACGGAATACGTCATCTGCAACGCGGGCGGCTGGGGCTCTACTACGCCGCCGCCGAACGGCGCGCAGCTGGTCGACGTGAACGGCCGTCCCGGCAACGAAGCCGAGTTTGAGCCCGGCGGATACTACGATATTCCCTATCGCGCGCTCGTGCCCAAGAAGCTCGATAACCTGCTCGCCGCCGGCCGTAACCTGTCCAGCGACGTGGAGGCGCAGAGCGGCGCGCGCCTGATCATGTGCTGCTTCTCCATGGGGGAAGCCGCCGGTACCGCGGCCGCGCTGTGCGTGAAGAAGCGCATCCGCCCCCGCGACCTCAATCGAATCGATCTGCAGAACGAGCTGATCGCCTCCGGCGTGAACCTCGGCCAGCGCAACCGCCAGATTCCGGGCGTGGACGTGTCGGCCTCTTCCGAGTTCGATGCCAAGTATCTGAGCACCGAGTTGTTCAGCAGGGAAGCGATGGAAAAGCAGAAGAGCGCCGGTACGCGCAAGCTGGATACCGACCTCGCAGACCCCTGGGAGGGCAAGTGGTAATCGAATCGGATACGCACAGGTTTCGAAGCGCAGGCTTCGGAGCCTGTGCCCGAAACGCAGTTGAACGGATGAAACGGTTTTCATGAGATGCAGGATGTCCTTTGTTCATAATAAATAAGAGGAGGATATACCCATGAAACGCACGCTCGTATGGCTGATCTGTCTTGCGCTCGTGTTCACGCTCTTCACCGTCGCGGAAGAGAAGATCACGCTGACCGTCGCGGTTCCCGACGTACTGGTCGTCGAGGACTGGGAAACCAACGCCATGACCCGCTACCTCGAGGAGCAGCTGAACTGCAATCTCGACTTCGTGAAGTTTCCTGCGGATGCGGGCGAATACAAGCAGAAGATCGAGCTGGCCATGCTCGACGGCAGCGATCTGCCGGATGTGATCATTACCAGCTACAAGCTCAACCTTGTGCAGCTGCAGCAGTACGCGCAGCTTGGCCGCATCGTTGCGCTCAACGAGTACGTCGAGAACGACATGCCCCTGCTCGACCAGCGGCTGTCCGAGCTCGTCGCGAACCCTATCACCAAGGAGCAGTACAAGATGTATCTGACCTCTCCGGACGGCAACATCTATGCGCTGGGTCGGGCAATGGCAACGGTCAACAACTCCCTGGCTGCCGGCCGCAGCGAGGTGTATCTCCCGTGGCTGGAGGCGTATCTGGAATACGCGGGACTGGAGGAGCTGACCACCGTTGAGGAGTTCAGGGACATGCTCATCTACTTCCGCGATAACGACATGAACGGCAACGGCATTGCCGACGATGAGATTCCCTATATGACGAACTCTGCCAACGTCATGAGCAGCCTGTATCGCCAGCTGATGAATCCCTTCGTTTACAGTCAGGATCACTACCTCAGCAATGAGGACGGCACGATCGTGTTTACACCTGCGACCGAAGGCTTTAAGGCGGGCTGCGAGTTTGTCAGGTCGCTCGTCGAGGAAGGCCTCATTTCCACCCTCAGCTTCACGCAGGACAACACGTCCTTCAACGCGATCGTGACGGCCGAGCCCACGACGGTCGGCGTTATCGGACGCATGTCCTCCTCGAATTTCGCCGCCACCGATCCCCGCCGCGCCCAGTACGCGCCTATCGGCGCGCTCGAAGGCCCTGAGGGTTTGCGTCAGTGCGCGCAGGTTCCCAACATTCCCGAGGCGTTCTTCATGGTAACCTCCAAGTGCCCGGACGTGGAGCTGGCGATTCGCCTTGGCGACCAGCTCAGCGGCACGAAGCTGACCATTTGGAACCGCTACGGCATCGAGGGTGAAAATTGGATTCATCTGACCGGCGACGAAGTCGGCGTCAGCGAATATTCCTCCCTCGGCTTTGTCGGCGAATACAAGGAAATCAACAACATTTGGGGCGTTTCCCAGAATACCCACTGGTTCCAGACCGGCCCGACCATCATGGACGGCTCCGAGCTGACGCTGAAACTCGCGCTAGAAAACACAGAGGGCAAGTACAGCCACACGATGCCAATCGGCGCGAACATCGCCCGCGAGCTGGATTATGTCAACAAGGAAAACGCCGTGTTCGGCCTGATCTATACCGAGAGCGAGCAGGAGGTCATCAACGAGTTCCAGAGCGTGATCGAGAGCTACGTATCCGAAATGTTCTCCTCGTTCGTGACCGGCACGAAGGACATCGACGAATACTGGGACACCTACCTTTCCGAGCTGAACGCGATGGGCCTCGAGAAGTACCTTGAGACGGTTCAGAGCGCCTGGACTCGAATGAACGGCTAATTCAACCCTGTTATCGCGGAACGGGCTGCGTACCCGTTCCGCGATGGCAGAAAGCGGACAGAGGGGCAGCAATATGCAGAAGATCATCAGAACTTACCGTAAGTACAGACAGCTTTATTTGTTTTTACTGCTGCCGGTGGTGTATGTTGCTGTGTTCAACTATGCACCCATGGTGGGTTTACAGATTGGATTCAAGAAATTCACGATCACCAATACCATCTGGAACAGCCCGTGGGTGGGCATGTATCAGTTCCAGAAGTTTCTAAGCTCCTATCAGTTCCGGCGCGTGTTCGTTAACACGCTGCTGCTTTCGGCCTACGCGGTCGCGGCGGCGTTTCCGTTTCCGATCATTTTCGCGCTGACGCTGAACAGCATTTCAAAGGATCGATTCCGGAAGATCACGCAGACGATCACCTATATACCGCATTTCATCTCCATCGTCGTGCTTGTCAGCATCGTAAATCAGATTCTGCACCCGCTCAACGGCATCTATGGAATGCTCGGCCGGCTGCTCTCCGGAAAGGTGCCGGACGACCTGCTGGCAAATCCGTCCGCGTTTCCGCACGTATACGTGTGGAGCGGCGTGTGGCAGAACTTCGGATATAACTCGATCATCTACTTCGCCGCGCTTTCGGGCGTGAGCCCCGAGCTGCACGAGGCCGCGCAGGTGGACGGAGCCAGCCGCTTCCGCCGCGTCATTCATATTGATTTCCCGACCATTCTCCCGACGGTCACGATTATGCTCATTCTGCGAATGGGCTCCGTGATGAGCCTTGGCTTTCAGAAAATCTATCTCATGCAGAACACGCTGAACCTCTCCGCGAGCGAGGTTATCAGCACATACGTTTACAAGATGGGTCTGGGCTCCGGCGCGTCGAACGACTATTCGTATTCCACGGCGGTGGATATGTTCAACTCCATCGTGAACCTGATTATGATTACGAGCGCCAACTACATATCGCGAACTGTCGGCGAAACGAGTCTTTGGTAAGGAGGGACGGATATGCTGGTCAGACGCAGAAAAAACAAGGTGCGCAATTCGCTGGATGACCGAATTTACTATGTGTTCTGCTACGCGTTCTGTATCCTGCTTACGCTGCTGGTGCTGTATCCGCTGATTTATGTCGTGTCCTGCTCATTCTCCTCGGGCACGGCGGTCAGCAACGGACAGGTCGTGCTGTGGCCGGTGGACGCGACGCTTGAGGGCTACCGGCGTGTGGTGAACTATCCGGGCATCTGGCGCGCTTACCTCAACACGCTGTTCTACACCGTCGGTGGAACGCTTCTGCACGTGGCGCTGGTCATGACCTGCGCTTATCCGCTGGCGCGCAAGGGACTGCCGGGCAAGGTGCCGGTCACGCTGTATTTCTCCTTCACGATGCTCTTCGGCGGCGGCCTCATTCCGGGCTATCTGCTGATCCGAAATCTCGGCATGCTCAACACGATCTGGGCGATGCTCATACCGGGCGCGTTTTCCGCCTATAATATGGTCGTCGCCAGAACGTTTATCAGCACCACCTGTTCCGGAGAAATGCTCGACGCGACACAGGTCGACGGCTGCAGCGACGCCATGTTCTTCTTCCGCTTCGTGCTGCCGCTGTCCAAGGCCGTGATCGCGGTAATCGCCATGCAGGTTGCCATAGGCATCTGGAACAGCTATTTCAACGCGTTCCTCTATCTTTCCAAGGATGAGCTGTATCCGCTGCAGATCCTTTTGAGAAAGATTCTGCTGCTCAGCCAGATTCAGGCCTCCGACCTCATGGACGATGAAATGGCCGAAATGATGCAGGGCATGGCCGACCTCATGAAGTATTCGTTGATCGTATTTGCCACGCTGCCGATTCTGTGCGTGTATCCGTTTGCGCAGAAGTACTTCGTGAAGGGCGTCATGATCGGTTCCATCAAGGGCTGACGGGAAAGAAAGAAAAAGCGGCGCTTCCGGTTTGCGGATATTCGCGGCCGGAGGCGCAGTTTTGTTTTCGGGCTTTGCCGCTTTGCAATTATTACATAATGTAAAACCGGTTTTACTTGACAAAACCGGTGTGCATCCGATATACTAAGGGAGATGCTCATATGGAATGCCTGCCTGCGAACGGATGGGTTGTCGCGGGCGATTCAAATAGGACGGCAGCGAAAGCCGTCCATGCGGCGAACGGCATTCGACCGCGACGCCCGGTAAGGGCGGCAAAAAAGAAAGGAAGTAGTACTCATGTTCAGAACCTATCAGCCCAAGAAGCGCCAGCGTTCCAAGGTGCACGGCTTCCGTGCCCGCATGAAGACCAAGGCCGGTCGCGCCGTTCTGAAGGCCCGCCGTCAGCGCGGCCGCAAGCGTCTGACCGTCACGAAGTGACGGGCGAACGTCACCCCTTCCGGCTTGGCAGAAAGATATACAGCCTCGGCAGAAACCGTAATTATCAATCCGTGTACCGCAAGGGAAAGAGCTATCCCTCGCGGTATATGGTATTGGTATATGCCCGCGGCCGCGGTCTGAAGGTCGGGTTCTCGGTGTCGTCCAAGGTGGGCAACGCCGTCACCCGCAGCCGGCTGCGCAGGTTTATGCGCGAGGATTTTCGCATGCTGAAGTCCGGACTCAAGGAAGGAAGGTACATTTTCGTCGCGCGCATGCCCGCGAAGGACGCGGAGCACAGGCGGCTCACGCGCGAAATGAACGCCCTCCTTCAGCGTGCAGGTCTATTTCGGGAAGAGGCGAATACCGATGAACGTTAAAAACCTGCCAATGAAAGGCATGCTTGTCATGCTGCGATTCTACAAGCGAGAGATCAGCCCCATGCTGCCCCCGTGCTGTCGCTACACGCCAACCTGCTCGGAATACGCCATGCAGGCGGTGGAGAAATACGGCGCGGTGAAGGGTGGCTGGCTGGCTGCCAAGCGCATTCTGCGCTGCCACCCCTTTCATGAGGGCGGGTACGATCCCGTTCCGTGAAGCTCCATCTTCGTAAGTCCCTCATCCCTGAAGGAGGAAAACTACGCCCATGACGAGCATGTTTCGTGCAATCCTGGACTTCGTCTACCAGCTGGTCGGCAATTACGGCTGGGCCGTAATCATATTCTCTCTTCTGATCAAGTGCGTGCTTCTGCCGCTGGACATCAAGTCCCGCCGCTCGATGCGCGCCATGAGCGCGCTCAACCCCAAGATGGAAGAGCTGAAGAAGCGCTACAAGGACGATCAGCAGAAGCTCAACCAGAAGATGTCGGAGCTTTACAAGAAGAACAAGGTCAACCCGCTGTCCGGCTGCCTGCCGATGCTGATTCAGCTGCCGATTCTGTGGATCATGTTCAAGGTCATGCGCTATTCCGCGGCCGAGCTGCAGATGCAGGAAATGTTCAAGTGGGTCTCCGCCAACCTGACCGACGGAAACGGCACCTTCCTGGCGCTGGATTCCACGGCTGTTCAGAACGCGCTGGAAACGATCCGCTCCGGCGGCGCGCTGTCCGCGTTCAATCAGGAAAGCTGGCTGTGGATCAAAAACGTGTTCCAGCCGGACACCTTCTCTAAGACCGTCATTCCCACGATCAGCGAAATCAGCACCACGCTGCAGCAGTACAAGGACATGCTGACCGAAAAGGGCTGGTATGACCTGCTCAGTCAGTACGCGCAGGACGCGAACGGCATTGCAAGCGCCGTCGACGCGGCCGTGCGCGAGAGCTGCGGCTACAAATCGTTTGATCTGTTCATGGGCCTCACCAAGATCAACTTCCCCACCAACTGGTCTACCTACGTAAACGGCGTCTGCGCGCTGCCCATTCTGGCGGCCGTCACGCAGGTGCTGTCCACGAAGCTTCAGCCCACACAGCCGGACGCGAACAGCAACTCGGCTGCCACCGGAAAGTTTATGACGTGGTTCTTCCCGCTCTTCTCTCTGTGGATCTGCTGGTCGTCCACCGCGGCTTTCTCCATCTACTGGGTCTTCGTGAACGTGTGGACCATCGTTACCACCTTCTTTATCAATAAGCTGATTGACCGCAAGGAGGCGGCTGGTGGGCAAACGACAAAGGAGGAACTCAATCCTTGAAGACCATTGAAACCAGCGGAAAAAACGTTGAAGAAGCGATTCGCGCCGGTTTGAAAGAGCTTGGCTGCGACATCAGTGAAGTTACCAGCGAAGTGCTCGACCATGGCTCGCCCGGACTGTTCGGCATGTTCGGCCGCCTGGCGCGCGTTCGCCTGACCGTAAAGGAACAGACGCCGGATTTCGATATCGAGATGCCCGTGCTTTCGCTCAATCCCCAGACGGAGTCCGACAAAAAGGCCGCCCGCCGGGACAAGCCCGCGAAAGCGCCCAAGTCCGAAAAGCCCGAGCCTGCGAAGCCGGTTGAGAAGCCCGCTCCGGTGAAGCCGGAAGCGCCGGCCGCCGAGACCGGGGAAGCCGCTCCCGCGCCCGCCGCGAAGGAAGCGACGGCAGCGCCTGAGACCCCTGCCAAGCCCCGCCGTGAGCGCGCCCCGCGCCGCGAAAAGGCGCCCCGCGCCAAGGCGGAACCCGCCGCGAACGCGGAGCCCATCCAGACCGAGGAACCCGCCGAGGCGCCTGCGCCCGCGCCGGAACTCCCGCCGCTGGACGTTGAAAAGCTCGGCGAGGACGGCAGGAAGGCCTACGATTTCCTGTCCAACGTCACCCGCATGATGGGCGTGAACGTGGAAATCCGCATGCTGGAGGAAGAAAACCACCTGACCGTCGAAATGACCGGCGACACGCTGGGCGTGCTGATCGGTCGCCGCGGCGAGACGATGGACGCGCTTCAGTATCTGACGAGCCTTACCGTCAATAAGGATAAGAACGATTACACCCGCGTGTCCCTCGATGTGGAACACTATCGCGCCAAGCGTGAAGCCACGCTCCGCAACCTCGCGCTGCGCATGGCGAACCGCGCCCGCAAGAGCGGCCGCCGCGTCGTGCTTGAGCCGATGAACCCCTACGAGCGCCGCGTGCTCCACTCCGCATTGCAGAATAATCCCTACGTGCAGACCCACTCCGAGGGCGAAGAGCCCTACCGCCGCGTGATCATCACGCTGAAGTAAGGGAACGCACAGCTTAAGCCCCCCGCTTCCCTTTGCGGAAACGGGGGCTTGTTGTGTTCATTTTCAGGGAATCGCGCCGTCTTGCGGCCAAAATGGGCTCTTACGCAGCCATGTTATTCTGCGTTGCTTGCGGCAACGCGGCTTTTCGGGCTATAATGAGGGCGCAAAGGGGGGAATGACGTATGTTTCAGGAAAATCTGAAGGCGCTTCGCAGGAAAAAGGGAATGTCGCAGGAGGAGCTCGCCGCAAGGCTGCATGTGGTGCGGCAGACGATTTCGAAATGGGAGAAGGGAGTTTCGGTTCCGGATTCCGCTCTGCTGATCAGGCTGGCGGAGGTTTTTGAGGTGCCGGTAAGCGAACTGCTCGGAGAGAGAATCGAAGCGGAGGAGCAGCCGAACGCGCTGGCGGAGCAGCTGGCGCGAATCAACGAGCAGCTGGCAATTCGAAACCGGCGCGGAAAACGAATCTGGAAGGCGTTGGCGTGGATCGCGGGCGGCATTGTTGCGGCGATTCTTTTGGTCACACTGTTGTTGGCTGTATTATCCTCATCGCCGCTGCCCTCCGACGTGACGGTCAGCGGGCAGATCCTTGAGCCGATCGGGGGAGAAAAATAAGCGGTTCGGCTGTTCCCGTACCGGCATGAGAACAGCCTCATGCCGGTGCTGTGGAACTCGGGAAATTCTGTGAATCCCTGGAACGAATTGATCACGCGAGAAAATCCGTGCGCCCGACGAGATGAGCGTCGTGGAAGATCTCGACCTGCGCGAGACCATCATTGAAGGCTCGAGAAAGTCGCTCAAGCCGTTCGGGACGCTTGGAAAAAACGTCGAAGAAGCCCAGATCGGAACAGAATACGATGCTTTCGCAGTTGGAAGCGCAGAAGTCCCCGGCGGTGAAGATGGGATGGCTTAATGGCTGATTGTCCGGAAGCGCCATCAGCCGCGCGGAGAGGATAAAATTATTGTCCTTTACGGCGGCGAGCAGCGCGTCTGCCGTGTAACGTCTCTCTGTGAGCGCGCACGCATACAGGCAATCCAGACGATCCGCCTGCCAGACGCGGTGCTTTCGTCAGAAAGCGCCGGGATGACGCGCCGCCATACGGCCTGATAATCGTCGTTCCCGGGCGCCATGTGAATTTCAAGCGCCTGAATCATGAAAACGCTCCTTTTATAACGGATTGTTCCGGCGTCAATCTCGTAGAATGAACGGCTCGACGGCTTCGTCGATTTCGTGTCCGCACCATACGGCATGCTGGAAAGCAGGACGAATCAGCGCCAGCGGCGAGAGGAATCTCTTGCGCCGGCGCTGATTCATTGTTGCGGCGGTGTCGATTATTTCGCGCCCATGGCGTACAGCATGTTGGGAAGCAGGACGAACCATACGGCGGCTGCGATTGCGGCGATGATCAGTATGACGAGGATGATCGTGAGCCGGCGCTCTTTGGGCGTTGCGTTATCCGCTCTGCTTACCTGCTGCTTTTTGAGGATGCTCGCGTTTCGGATGAACAGGACGAGGAAGAGCAGCAGCAGCAGACCCAGCGCCACGGATGCAAGGCTGATCCCATCATTCCTTGCCTTCAGCGCTTCCACGCGCGCGGTCAGGGTTTCGATTTCGACGGTCAGGGTCGCTTTTTCATCTTCAAGCTGCGCAATCTTTCCGGCCAGACCTTCCGCGTCGCCCGTCAGGGAGGTCTTTTCGCCCTCGAGCGCCGCGATCTTTGTGTTCAGGCTTTCGACTTCCAATTCCAGCGCGGCCTTATCGCTTTCGAGCTTCGCGACTTTCTCGGTCAGTTCTTCCGCATCGCCTGTCAGGGACGTTTTCTCGCTTTCAAGACCCTTGATTTTGTCGTTGAGACCTTCAAGCTCCGCAGTGAGTTCGGTCTTTTCGCCTTCGAGCTTCGCGACCTTCTCGGCCAGTTCTTTCGCGTCGTTCGTCAGGGCGGCTTTCTCGCCCTCAAGCGCTGCGATTTTCGCATTCAGCTCCCTGGTTTCGGTCGTCAGCTTGGTCTTTTCGCCTTCGAGCTGCACGATCTTCTCGCCCAGTCCTTCCGCGTCGCCCGTCAGGGAGGTCTGTTCACCCTCGAGCGCCGCAACCTTCGCGTTCAGACCATCAACTTCCGCCGTCAGCGTGGTTTTTTCGCCTTCAAGCGCCGCAATTTTCGCGTTCAGGTCTTCGGCTTCCGTCGTCAGCGCCGTCTTGTCGCTCTCAAGCTGCGCGACCTTTTTGGTCAGCGCTTCGGAGTCGTCCGTCAGAGTCTTCTTCTCGTCTTCGAGTGCCGCGATGCTCGCGTTCAGTTCTTCGGCTTCGATCGTCAGCGCGGCCTTTTCGTCCTCAAGCCGCGCAATCTTTTCGTTCAGTTCCTTTGCGTCGCCTGTCAGCAGCTTCTTTTCGTCCTCGAGGGATGTGATTTTCGCGTTGAGGCTTTCGACCTGCGCGTTCAGGGATTTCTTTTCCGCTTCGAGCCGCTCCGCACGCGCGTTCGCGTCCAGCATGTTGGTCATGTATGTATCCTTGTCGCTCAGCAGGGACGAAATCTTCTCGTTCAGCACGGCCACGCTGGTCTTCAGTCCCGCGTTTTCTTCCCGCAGGTGATCGATCAGGGTTTGCGAGAGCTCGTCGGCTGCGGTCGTGACCTCCGTCGCGATTCGGTCAGCCGTATCCTTCGCGGGCTCCGGATCGTCCGACGGAGTCGGCACGGGCAGATTGTCTGCCTGTCCGTCGCCAAACGGCAGTTCCGTCACGGGTACGTTCGGCGAGCCGAGAGCCGGAGCCGCGTCGAAGCCCTCGTAGTCGAAATACAGGCTCGCGGCGTAGAAATGGCCGCCGCTATGGGTTTCGTAGGAATACAGGAACACCAGATCGACATGGCGGAAGACGCCGTTTTCATCCTTCGTCGCATAGACGTCCCTGGTATATTCGCTGGTATGCTGCTGGTCGATGAGCGTATAGCGCCCCTCGACGCGGTCGCCGGAGAACACGTACAGGTCGATCTTCTGCTTGGGCTTCAGGCTGATTCGCCCCAGATACATGCGGTCGTCGACGGTTTGAGCCTTCTGAAACGATTCGGGCGCGGTGAACTCGAACACGGCGCGCGTCTTCCCGCCGTACAGCTCGCCGGGGCGTTCGAATTCGAAATACTGATCCTCGAATTCATAGGCATTCCCCTGGAACAGGACGGTGTTCTTCACGTCGTCCATGTGCCGCTCGTGCGCGTCTTCCCCGTATGAATACACGAGCGAGACCGTTCCGGGCACGTCGTCCGTTACCGGCTCCGCTAATGCGCCGGTCAGGGAGAGGAGGAGAATCGACAAAATCAATAGCCCGCACGAAAATCTCTTCATAAATCTGCTCCTTCGTTCGATAATAACCCAATTATACCGCGGGAGCGGCGAAAAGGCACGTGCAGATCCTGCACATTGCGCTCAATCGATGTGCAAATTACGCTAAGCGATTGTACGCGCCGAAAATCTCGCATATTCGAGGGAAAATTCTGCACATTCCAAAGGCTTCGGGAAACCGAAACGGGCACAACAGCCCAAGCTGCTGTGCCCGCAGGCGGATTGTAAATTGCGCGGATCAGACGATTTTCGTGTAGCGGGAGGAAACCCAGCCGGTCTTACCATCGAACTTGACCTTATACCACAGCACGCCGCGGCTGTCGCGGGACTTCTCGCCCAGATACTCCGCGTAGTCGCCCTCTTCCAGCACGGTCAGCTTCGCGCCGCTCAGGCTGGGATTCTTGCGAACCCACGTCTGGCCATTGCTTGCCTTTACGTAGCTTGTTTCGTCCCAGGAGGAGGACGTGGAGGCGTAGCGGGAGGAGATCCAGCCCGTCTTGCTGCCGACGAACACCTTGTACCACACCACGCCGCGGCTGTCCTTGGCGGTGGCGGTATAGGTCAGGCGCTCGTTCTTATGTACGATGGCGATGATTTTGGCTTTCAGATTGTTGCTCTCGCGCACGTTCACCGTGTTGCCCTTGACGTAGACGTACTTGACGCCGTTCTTGTCAAAGGACGCGTAGCGGGAGGAAACATAGCCCGTCGTGCCCTTGAAGGACACCTTGTACCAGTCCACACCGCGGTCGTCCGTCACGATCGAATTCTTATACACCAGCGCTTCGCCCTTATGAGCGATGCCCAGACTCCAATACTCGGTGCCCGCGCCGTCGCGCACGTGTACGGTCGCGCCGTTGATGTAGACATACGTCGTTTCGGCTACGGCAGCGCCCGCGGCCAGCGAGAGAATCAGCGACAGAGCAAGCAGAACCGAAAGCAATTTCTTCATACCGATCACCCTTCCTTTTCTATCGATAGGGAAATTGTAACACTTTTGAAAAATATTGTCAAGACGGAAGGCGGGTTTCTTCGTTAAATCTTGTTCTAAAACGGCGAGACATAAAAACTTTCTGACAATTACTTGAAAAAGACATATATCCGTGATACAATCTATTTGTTCTGAAATATATAGAGGAACGGATAAGGAGGAAAAATGATATGAAGAGATTTCTGACGCTCTGTATGGCGGCCTGCCTGCTTCTTTCGCTGCTTTGCGGCGCGCAGGCGGAAGCGCTTGAGGGAGACTGGTTTGAACTGAGCGCGGAGGATATGGTGCTTACCGTGCGCCTGCCCGGCGACGAGGCGAACGGCTACGCGTGGAACGCCGAGTTTTCCGACGAGGATGTGCTCGAGCTTCTGACGATGGAATACGAGAACGGTCAGTGGGCGGCCAGCTACAAGGCGACCGGCAGGAAGACGGGGCTTACGGAGCTGCGTCTTTCCTATGAAAAGGACGGCGCGTTCCCGGCGGCGACCGCCGTGCTCGACCTGAGCGTGAACGACGCGCAGAAGATCGAAATCGAGTCCGCGAAGTACGTGGAAACCTACGCGGATACGTGGGTCGAGATGAGCGAGGACGCGCGCGTGCTCACCGTGCGTCTGGACGCGAACGCCACCACCGGCTACAGCTGGACGTATGAGATCGACAATCCCGCCGTTCTGGAGCTTGTGACCGCCGAATACGTGCCCTTCGAAAACGAAGAGGGACTGCTCGGCGTGGGCGGCGAGTGGGTCGCCAGCTTCCGCGGCCTGACCGCCGGAACGGCGCACCTGACGCTGTACTACGGCAGCGCCGACGACGCCGCGCCCGTGGACACGCGCACGCTCGAAATCGCCGTCGCGGAGGATACGGCGCTGACGCTCAACTTCGTGGAAATGGAAGAGATTCTCGGCTGATTCGAAAAACAATAAAACAGGCGGCTCCGCATCGGTCGATACCGGCGCGGGGCCGTCCTGTTTATGTGGGGGAGATATACTTCTGGCAAATCTGGAATTCGATTCAAGATTTGCCGGAGAGCCGCGGGGGGGGGTTATTCGCTTCTCAGTGCCTCGACGGGGTCGCGGTGGGCGGCGAAGCGGGAGGGAATCAGGCCGGCGATGAGGGTCAGCAGCATGCTGATGGCCACCAGCGCCACCGCGCCGTCCACGGGCAGCTTCGCCATATTGGCAATGCCGGTGAGGTTCTGAATGATCGCGTTCGCGGGCAGGATGAGCAGGCAGGAAATGCCGATGCCCATGGCTCCGGCAAGGAAGCCCACGATGAGCGTTTCCGCGTTAAACACGCGGGAAATGTCGCGCTTCGACGCGCCGATGGCGCGCAGGATGCCGATTTCCTTCGTGCGCTCAAGCACGGAGATGTAGGTGATTACGCCGATCATGATGGACGAAACCACCAGCGAAATAGCCACAAAGGCGATCAGCACGTAGGTGATGGCGTCGATGATCGTGGTCACGCCGGAGAGCAGCACGCCGATATAGTCGGTGTAGCGCAGCACGCGCTCCTCGTGTCCCTCCGCTTCCATGCGGGCATTGTACTCGTCGATGTAGTCGGTGATGGCCTTTTTGGCTTCGAAGTTCTTCGGATAGATCACGATGGAGGACGGCACGGACAGGTCGGCCGCGCCCAGCGTTTTCAGATTCTCCGCGTAGGTCGTCTGCGCGGTTTGCGCCGCTTTCGCGCTCTGGATGCTCTTCGCGCTCGTCGTTCCGGCGCCGGCCGTCGCTTCCTTCGCGAGCGGAAGGCCGGTAAACACGTCCGTTTCCGGATTTTCCATCTGCGCGCGGACGATTTCGGTTTCGCGGGCGGAGGTGATGTACGCGTCGGTCAGCGATTTCAGATAGCCGATGCTGCCGCCGTTCATGCCGCGCGCCACGGAATCCTCGCTGGGGCGCACAATGCCGACCACGCGCAGCGTGAGTCCGTTTTCGAGCGCCGCCTGAAGCTTGGCCGCGTCTGAGCGAATGTCCTCGTACAGCCCCGTCTCCGGGTTCTTCTCATAGTACGCCGCGGGCAGCACCAGCTGATAGGTGAGGTTCAGAAGCTGCTCGTAGGAATAGCGCTCCTTCTTCAGCTCGAACGACTGGCCGCGCACGAAGCTGGCGAAGAAATAGGAAAGCTCGCTCTGCGGCTTGAGACCCAGCGTGTACAGCGTCATTTCGCTCAGGCTGTTGTCCTCGTTGACCACCAGCACAAGCTCTTCCTTCGATTCGGGCCAGCGCCCGGCGATCACGTCGTATTGCTGATCCAGCAGTGCGCGGTTGTCGATCAGCTCCGTCCACGCGTTCATGCTGCGCCCGCCGAACGCCGTGGACATCGAATTCATGCTGCTCATGTAGGCGTTCATGTCGCCGGACATGCTCATGCCCATCATGCTCTCAAAGACCTTGGACGGGTTCACCTGCAAAGGCTTCTCCCCGTCGGTCGACCAGATCTGAAGGTCTGCGTCGTATTGATAGCTCACATCGCTCGTCAGCGCGCGGAAGTCCGCGTCGCCGTCAATCTGCGCCTTGAACGCGGCCAGATCGTTTTTCTCCACGCCGTTCATCATGGCGGCGAACATGTCGGTCATGATTTCGCCGGAATGGATGTAGCCCTCCTCGCGCGCGCCGTCGTCCGCGTGCTGCCCGCTCATGCTTTCCAGGAGCGCGGAGGAATCCATCGCTTCGGAGGTGATGGTGAGCGGATAGCCGGACAGCGTTTCCTCTTCCACGCGGGAGATATAGCTGCGAAAGCCGTGCGACAGCGACAGAATCAGCGCGATGCCGATGATGCCGATGGAGCCGGCGAAGGCCACGAGAATCGTGCGCGTCTTCTTGGTGAGCAGGTTGTTGAGGGACAGGGACAGTGCCGTGAAGAACGACATGCCCGGCTTTTTCACCTTGCCCTGCGGCGCGGGCGCTTCGGTCTCGGGCTCGGCGGGCAGGGTATCGTCCACCACGCGGCCGTCCAGCAGCCGGATGACGCGCGTGGAATACGCCTGCGCCAGCTCCGGGTTGTGCGTGACCATGATCACCAGCCGGTCGCGGGCGATTTCCTTCAGAAGCTCCATCACCTGTACGCTGGTTTCGCTGTCCAGCGCGCCGGTGGGTTCGTCGGCCAGCAGCACGTCCGGGTTGTTGATCAGCGCGCGCGCAATCGCCACGCGCTGCATCTGCCCGCCGGACATCTGCGACGGCTTCTTGTGAAGCTGGTCGCCCAGACCCACGCGCTTCAGCGCTTCCTCGGCGCGCGCCCGGCGCTCGGCGCGGGAAACGCCCGTCAGCGTCAGCGCCAGCTCGACGTTGGCCAGCACCGTCTGATGCGGAATCAGGTTGTAGCTCTGAAACACAAAGCCGATGGTGTGGTTGCGGTACGCGTCCCAGTCCTTCTCGGAAAAGTCCTTTGTGGACTTGCCGCGAATCACCAGATCGCCGCCGGTGGCGTGGTCGAGACCGCCGATCAGGTTCAGAAGCGTCGTCTTGCCGCATCCCGACGGCCCGAGGATCGATACGAATTCATTTTTCCGAAAGGTGATGGAAACGCCGTCCAGCGCCTTCACGCTCTGGCCGCCGGTTCGGTACTCCTTTTCAATGCCAATCAGACTCAGCATGGCCAAAATCCCTCCAATCTTTCCGTATTATAGCACGAGCGTTGCCCGTTCGGGTGAAGTTTCGCGCAAATTCCCGCGCAGCGCGCGGCACAATATCTGGACAACATTATGACGCGCTGCTTCTGGGAAAATGTCAGTCAAACGCGCACAGATAGCCGGACAGGCGGATGAAACGCTCGTCCACGTCGCCGCGGCCGTAGGCGTTGAGGAAAACGTCGCGGAAGTCGTCACAGGCGAGGTTTCGGTTCAGCGACCAGAGCGTCCAGAACAGGTCGAAGTGGCGATTTCCCACGCCTGCGCCGCCCGCGTCGATGAACTCGGTAAAGTGAAAATCCTCCAGCATGCAGTTGGGCAGGCAGAAATCACCGTGGATCAGCGCGTCGTTGCGGAGAAGATTTGCGTGCCGGTCGACGTATCGGCAGACTTCCTCGGCGCTGTCGATGCGCAGATACGCGGCGACGGGAGGATACAGGCTGCGGTTTTCCACGCGTGACCGTTCAAACGTGCCCAGCCATTCGGCGGACAGGCCGCGAATGGGACAGTCGTCCGCGGCGGTTTCGTGCAGCCGCCGCGCCGCGCGTCCCAGCTCCGCCGCAAGGCGCGCGGGTTCGGCGCGGTAGGCGGGGAGGATCGCCGTCTCGCCCCGCGCCCGGCGCGACAGCAGAAAATCGCGCGCGCCCGTCTCGTAAGCCAGCACCTCCGGCGCGAAGCCCTTCTCGTGCAGATAGGCCTGCATCGTCGCTTCCCGCGCCAGCCGGCCCGGCTCGTCGGTCTTCAAATATAAGCCGCCGTCCACGTCAAAAAAGGATACGCCCGCGCCGGAGCAGCCCGCGCGGTTCACCTGCTCCTGCGCGCCCCGCACCCGCGCGGCGATGGACGCGGGGAGACGCGTGTTTTCGTTCGTCTGCATGAAATTCCTCCTGAATGTACAAATGAAATCAGCCGTTTTCAACGTCCGAGGTGCATTTTGAGTGCGAGTGCCGACGCGGTGTTTCAGAGCGTCGCGTCAGCGCAGGGAAAAGTCGGTTGAACGTCCTCAATGCCCGCGGTACTTTTCGCGACGCTTTTGCTGGCAAAGCTGGAACTGGCGTTCCGCTTCGGCTTCCCTGAGTTCCTTTGTTTCTCGTGGGGAAGGGGGATGCGTGCGTCGCGTCGGAGCAGGGGAAAGTCGGTTGAACGCCCTCAATGCCCGCGGTGCTTTTCGCGGCGCTTCTGCTGGCGAAGCTGGAACTGGCGTTCCGCTTCGGCTTCTCTGAGTTCCCTTGTTTTCTCGCGGCGCTGAACGGCGCTTTGCTCGCGCAGAAGGGAGAGCGCCTGTTGGGCGCGCGTGCCAATGCCGGTGTTTTCCAGCTGGCGGGCGGCATGGCGCTGTCTGCGCTTGGGGTTGACGCGTTCGTTTGAGATGCGCTTGACACTTTCGAGGGACGGGCTGAAGCGCAGGGTGTAGGCATTTGCCAGCAGCCATGCCTGCACCTCGTAGTCCTTCGGCTCCGCGCCGAAGACGACGCGCGCCACTTCGTAGCGTCCGTCCGTTTCGCGCTCGTACAGACCCACCCAAAAGGGTTCATCAAATAAGACGGTCAGCGTTACGCTTACGTCTGCCATGGGAAATCCTCCTTGAATATGAAGCTGAAACGCGGGAAACGGACAACCAAGGAGGCAGGTTACTGATGAGAGGACGAGCCCCTCACTTCCGGACTACCGGCCGGAACGTGTTTTTATTCCCGCGGTCGCGCCCTTTGGGCGCATATCTTTCTGCGGCAAGGCCGGCGAAATTCGATTTACAAGACGGCTGCGGAATGTCTGCGCGTATGGAAGAAGTCGCGTCTGTCGGCGGTCGAAGCGCGCGGATGCCGCGCGAAGTACTTCCTGCGCAGCGTTCGAAGTCCGCGTCTGCGAGTCAGTAGCGACTCCTGCGCGTACTCGTCGATGGAGTACAGATGGTGAATAAGCGCGTCGGTGACGTCGCGGCCGAAGGCTTCGGACAGAGCGGCGGCGAACGAGCGGTAGGTCGCCTGCGCGAAGCGGTTTTCGCGCGCGTACAGGCGCATGCCGTTCAGGAACGCGTCGCGTACACCGGCGGCTGCCGATTAGTCGTAGGCTTCCAGCGACTCCTGCGCGTACTCGTCGATGGAGTACAGATGGTGAATGAGCGCGTTGGTGACGTCGAGGCCGAAGGCTTCGGACAGAGCGGCGGCGAACGAACGGTAGGTCGCCTGCGCGAAGCGGTTTTCGCGCGCGTACAGGCGCATGCCGTTCA
>ERZ824488.202-NODE-202-length-82102-cov-7.216205_pt1 | contig 82102 bp, 71 predicted proteins | sample MGYA00519936_ERZ824488 | MGnify/ENA primary metagenome ERZ824488 (study PRJEB31778, sample SAMEA3449153) | human gut metagenome | biome: human gut; feature: human-associated habitat; material: faeces | place: United Kingdom | collected 2010/2012 ...
GCTCAGAACCGCTACGCTCTAAGGTTGGCGGACCATCAAAGGTCTTCGCCATGTTTTGCGGGATGGGACCGCCTTGATACGATGCTTTTTATGCCTAATCTTAAGACATATTTTATATGAATCAGAGGAAAGCAAAGACTAGTTATAAATATGATTTTATCTTCTCATTAACTTTGCTGCAAATTCAAAGAAATCAGCAACGGTCTTGAAATTATCAAACTGCTGGCAAATACATACTGGCATGAGAGTGTAAACTAAACTGTGTTAAACTACTTTTATTGTAGCTTGACACAGTTTAGTTTACACTCTCAACTCGTCCATTTTTAGTGGACACTAGTGAATTCTCTTATACTTTTCACACAGCACCAGCAACTTTTCAAAGAGTACTTTACGTTCCTCTTTCATCGTTCCCACATTATACTGTTTTCTATTATGATGAATGAAGTGGAACATAAGCTTCTCTTTTGGATAATACTTGGATAGTTTACGGTATTCCTTTTCCATGAACGACATCACTTCATTATACTTTAACTTCCACCTTCCATCTTGCGTCATAGACTCTTTTTATTTACTATAACCTTTAGTTCTATTCCTGTACGCTCCTTGAGAAAACTCTCAGTTACACCCAAAAGCGATAGTATTTCATCACTTGCTGAATCTTTTGAAACGCCTGGCTGAACAATAAAGACGCTATACTTCACAGGCAACTTCCTCTTTGCAAGTTTCATCAGTTCGATCAACTTTTCATGTGTCCCCTTATATATTCTCGAACATTCGTCGCCATTGCTACTCTTTTTAATCTCCCTACGCAGTAAATGATTCAACATCTCTTCTGCCTCTTTATATTTCCAATTTGCAGATTTCTGAGCCTGTCCACATACTTCATAAAAGTTTGCAATCTGCGAGGTTATCTTACCTTCATGTGCAAACTTCAAATGATATAACTCCACATGAATTTCATTCTCAATTAATTTGAGCGTAATTACATCAGCTATCTCGCCGGCATTGTCATCGTCATACACAATATCGTAGTCCTGCCGCACAAGCGTTTGTATTACATTGTATTGAATAGAATCCGTCTTAAGATGTGGCCGCACTCCTTGTGATTCTTTAAGCAAATTAACGTCTTCCCAGTCCCACTCTTGCAAGCTGTTTTTATCATAGAGTGTTGGTGTAGCACTTAAGACAATGTACTCATTACCACGAAGGCTAGACCCATCGGTGAAATAGATTATCGGTACATTTTCTTCTTTCTCAAAGAAATCTGTCAATTTTAGCGTCCTCGTCCCAAACTGTATCAAAGCCTCACCATGCGTCAATTGTTTAATCCTATAGTCGGGAAATTTATTCTTCTCATTTTCATTATTTTCAAACAGCTCTAGCTGAAACTCCACATGCTGTTCACCATTACATACTGCAAAACGTACCTTATTCCCTTCTAGAGCATTCTCACAAAGTTCAATTTCAGTATTGTACATATAAGACTCCGATCCTAACAGTTTAAAACTGTAACGAGTCTCTAACTCTCTCCACATCTCATCATCCCAATCTATACTGAAAGGAATTGTATCTACTGGCATTTCTTTAATCATCTTTGGAATCAGTGTTTCTTTGAGTATTTGATTCGCATCGATATTTGGATTTGTGAGTTTCTCGCCCTGCTCCATACACCAATTCTTAAACGCAAGAATATTTCCATTGCCACTTAGGCTCCATATTCTCCCTTTGTACGATGCTCCTATGGATGTTTTCTCTCCGTTCTCAAAACCATCACCCACTACAAAGGATTTCTCGCTGTTCATTTTCTCAATGCGAGATAGCCCATTCTCAACATCGCGCCCTGCATGCATTCTAAAGCGAATATCTTTCCCAAGATAGACTTTCAGCCCAACATTCCTTAATTTTGTCCTCTTTAAATTATGGAAGGTCTTGAAAACATCAACTCCACTTATTAACTTTGGGGCTTTCCCCGGAGCCCCTACTACATGCTTAGCCACTTCATGATATAGGCTGGCATTATCTAGGCTGTTAATGTATAACAGATTCTTCTTTTCATCCCAAAACAGCACCAAATAGCTCCAGGCCATAGTCCTTACATCCTTAACCTTTATACCTTCGACATTCTGTTCCTTTGCCATCACTGCCACAAGCAGCTTTTCATTTTCATTAATGTCATAAGACTGATAATCAAGTTTATCATAGCCTCTAATACCTTTGTAAAAATCCTCAGGGTGCCATCCTTTTGCGTAGCTCTGATATACGACAGTACTAAACTTTGGGTAGATACTGCTTACAGGGATTTGGGCATCCGTTCCCGACTTAAATCCTTCAATAAAGTCTTTAAACTCTTTTTCATCTGTAACCTTATTGTCATTTGCATCGGCTAAAAGAATATTCCAATCAGCATCTTCTTCATAGAGGCTATCAAGTTCCTGCTTAACTGTAAGGTCTGCAATATTTGCCACAAAAGAAGCATCCCCCAACTCCGCATCACGGCTAGTTCGTGTAAATCGTCCAGAAAATTGCAATGTTATTGGCAGGCTTTTTCTGATATCGTGGAATGCTGCAATCTTAAGTTCTGGCAAATCAAATCCTTCACCAAGCATATTCACACAAACCACAATGTCTACATCTCGTTTAAGAACTTTATTATAGTTCTCAATATAATCAGGGCAGCCGGAATATAATAACACAATTCTTAGTTCTGGGCATAACTCTTTGTATATCTTGTAGACTGCCTGTGCTCGACTCTTTGTCTCACACCGAGCCATCATTATATGCTGGTAACGCTTCTGATCGTCTTTTAGTTTCTCAACAGCCTTTTCAGCAATAGCTTTATCAGCAATGGCCTCTTCACCATATTCCCTGACTGGCAGGAAATGTATAGTGCGATAATAACCATCTTTTTGTGCTTGGCGCAAAGGATAGTTAAATATTATTTTACCATCAAGTCGTTGCCCATCATTTCTGAACGGCGTTGCAGTGAATTGAACCAATTGATGTCTTGGGAATCTGTCAGAAAACTTCCTCCATGATGTGGCTACAATATGGTGCGCCTCATCAACAAACACATTTGAAAATGATGACACATATACATCCTGCTGTTCTTCTGGAGCATGGTCAATAATCTGCATTGTTGTTATCACCACATTGCATTGTCTAATAAAGCTCTTTAGTTGATCTTCCCCTTCAAATGCAGACGTTATAACCCCTACTATAGGATATAATGCTTCTTTATCAACAATTTCAAATTTTGCTTTTTTAAGAATGCCTAAAGTTTTGAACTTATTGAATAATTGTCCTCGAAGAGCATTTGTCGGCACAGTTACAAGTACTCTATTACACCTGCCTGCTACTAAAGCAGACATCATCGTTTCTGTCTTACCAGTTCCAGTTGGCAGCACCACTGTCGCTGTTTCTGTAGGTGATAGCATATGGCTAAGTAAAGCATGCAAAGCACCTAATTGCGGTCTTCTTAATCCGGGATGAGCCTCATTTTTCTCTAGTTTGAAGTGGAACCTGTTTTCCCATGAATTTATTACATCATCGGGTGAAGCCTCAATTTGATTAGGATGCTTTATCCACTTTCTCTGCTTGATCTCATTGTCAATGAGCTTTTGCTTCGTAGGAGTTCTATCTGTCAACAACACATAGGAGGCTTCTTCATCATATATACCAGAATTACCAGTCAAACAATAACGAATACCCTTATCGATAATCACAGCATAGCTGCGATTTTCTTCAACTTCATCGAGATTTAAAGTTATGCTTGGAGCCAAAAGTTGATATATAACATTTTTAACTCCACTCTGCTTACATAGTTCCATTAATACGAATGTACTCATATCCTTATTTTGTGTTAACCTCTTTATTTATTCATCTTTGACAATCTATTCTTCATCACCTCTTCCATCCCAACACCCAGTGCCCTAATGGCTGAAGGCAAATGGATGTTATCATTACCATCCTTCTCCATTGATGCAAGTACATCCCCTTGCCCATTTTCTGAGAAATGCTCATACTGCGAGAAATATTTGAAGTAGTGATATAATCGCATAGCCACAGATTTGAGTTCAGGTATAGCAACCAAGAAGTCAACAATATCCTTTGTCTTAATACTATTTTGTTTAGTGAAACCAGCGTCTTTCAGTTGTCCTTTCGATTGCTTTATTACCGTCAATTCTTCCAGATTGTCGTCAAGTGTCAGCAGTCCCAAGAAATTGTCTTCCATCGTCAACTCCCACAAATGGTCTATAAAGACATCATCAAGTATCTTTCCCGTACTTTTCACCTGATCTCTGTATACCTCTTTGCGCTCCAACATTGAGTTGGCATACTCTATTGTTCTCAGATCCAGTTCCTCGTAAGCTCGTTCCTTGCCAGCCCGCTGTATGTATAGGGCGAACAAACAATCGGTAAAGCAACAACGCAACAACAAGCCTATCGGTAACTGAAAGAATGAAATCTTTCCAGTTTTCAAGACCTGCACAGTTAAGAGCAGAGAAGAATACAGATTCGAGTAGATACGAAATAACAAGAGTAACTTAACCTTCTCAACCCGCTCCATTTTACCTTGTGAATGTTCTCTCCCATAGCTTCGAATCTGCTTCAACAAGGCAAGTTCCTCGGAATATAGTTCTTTAATCTCCCTCATATAAATATTTGGTTCAAATATTGCCATAAACTATCTAAGTTTAATAAAATTAATTCTTTATTGGATTTTAAAAGTCATTGAGAAAGACATTATCCTCCGCTTTCTTATATTTATTATATGCTTTTTCGATGTAAGCTCTAAAGGTTTCAGTACTCATCTTGTCATGTCTGCCGTCATAAGTACCCGTAGTCCTGTTATATAGCGAGTTTTTACTGAATATCACATAACTGCCCTTTAATTGGCGAGTTACTTGTCGAGAATAGTCCGTTACATTATATCCATCTTGTTTGGCGAGGTCACCATCTTCCATTACGCGATAATCCTTATACTCGAGCGGTGACATCTCTGATACTCCTTCATCATAACTGTCTTTGGGAGTTGATTTAAGTGCAGGCTCTAATGGATTACACTCCATTCGGAAATAATTCCACAACAAATCTTCACCTATCGATTCGAAGATCAGGATTTTCGGGTTGAAGATCTGCCTCAACCCACCAAAATCCATTTCTAAGCAATGCTCCTCATAAGAATCAAATACAGCATCCAAGTCTAATCCACCGCCAGAGGGGAAGAACAGATGATTCAAACTGTCATAGTGACTAATCATGTTGAGCACATTTTTTATTTCTTTAATATCCGTCCATTCGGCATGTGTCGGAACTGAATAAGGAAACAACGCCTTAATTACTTCAACCCACTGACTGCGATTACTTTTTGCAAAATCATCCTGCATTTTCTCCCATTCCTCGTACCTAGCCAAAACTTGTTCAATATTAGGTCTATTGTCAGGCAGCACATCTGTACATTCTGCTAGCAATTCTCCTAATGGTGTAAAATATGTGCCTCTTGGACACTTTACATTGTCTTCAAGTCTGGTAACTTGATTCCTACTATATTGACCTTCAAAACTATCGGGATATTCTGTCAGTATCACCCAAATGGTTTTCGCAATAGAATATACATCAGCCTTAAACGGATCGGCATTCTTTGAGCCAGGCCGTTCCATTTCTGGGGCTAATGTCCTCCTTGCTCCCATACGCTCGTCGGTTTTCGTCACACGAGGTTTATCTTGATAGAAAACGAGTCCAAAATCAGATAACACATAGTGCTCTTGATACATCAATATGTTTTCAATCTTGATATCCCTGTGAGCAATACCTTGATGATGAAGTAGACATAACATCTTTAGAATATCCCTGATGGCATTCAATTTCTCTTCAAAGATACATCCAAACAAGCGTTCTTTTGCAGGAATTGCCAAAGGCATAACATAGTAAAGATCTTTTTCTGTCTGCTCTGAGCCATTTAATTCATGAAGATTGAAGTCAATCACTGGCAACATTCCATCGGCACCTTGATGAGAAAGCATTACTTTCACCTCATCCAAGAATCGTTGATACGCTTCTCCTGTTGTCTTAGTTAGGATTTTCATAGCAAATGCATTTCCTGTTTGGTCTGTGCATTCCCAAACCTCGCCATTGCCTCCGCTACCAATCTTACTTTTCAATTCCCAGGATCCAATTAATTTCTCCACGCTCATATTCTATTCCACTTTCATAATCTGCTCCCAGACATCCTGCTTCATCACCGTAAGTGGACGTTTCAAAGCCTCATCCTTCTTGGCGTATGTTCCAAGAATATATCTGTCAAAGTCAAATCCCTCAATATCCAAATCTGCAAATTGTTGATTCGCAGCATCTACAATTCCCTTTGTATATATCCTATTACGCCATAGCAATTCTTCTACTTCATCTTCATGTTCAGCATAAATCTTATCTATGTCGAAAATAAAGTTAAAACGCTCTGCGAGGGTTCCATCTTTCTTTGCTACGACAGGCTGGCCTGGTTTTTCATCATCACAAAGATATGCTTTTATTCCTCTACACTTTCCTTTTGTCTGGAAAGCAATTACATCCTGTGGACTAATAGCGAAATGAAGCGGGGAGGGATGCGGTTCACCGTCTTCATAATATAATGAGTATGGCAAGTCTTGTGCAGATTTACGTTTGTTACATGATCCACAGCAAGGTTGTAGGTTATAGAAGTTTGTACACAAGAACGGGTATTTCGACTTTGGCCTATTATGATCCAATTCATAGTAACCGCCCATCAATGGTATCACCCTCGCTTCTTTGGGGCGTCCTCTCTTTCCTGTCTTTATCTTCTCATGCACATCCTCTATAAGCGTTGTCATAGCAAACTGGGCATTACAATAAATGCATGATCTAATCTCAAGCATCTTCACATAGTTAGGCATCAACCCTGCTCTTACTTTATCGTAACCCATTACATCAACTATCACCTCATAGAGTGGTCGCTTATCCTTATTTCCTTTAAACTTTACCCAAATATCATCTATAGCGACACCTTTTAAAGCACTATTGATATAAGAAAAGCATTCATCATACTTGGACGGCAGCATATTATTGAGATTGTCATATTTCTCTACAATCTTCTCAACATACACTGATACCCTGAGATATTCACTTCCCTTATGACTAACGCCTTTAAATTTCTCCTGTTTGTCCTTCAGCGGTTGCACTGCATTTGCAGCCTCAATCGCATCGGGCAGCGTCTTTTTTCTGACGCTTGATTTGCCTTTTGCCTTCTTTCCCTCTTCAGGTGTACATATCAGAATCTCTGTTGACTTTTTTTTTAAGTCATCAGCCAAAATCTGCAAATCTGCTTTTACATCACCCACCACTAGTGGCAGTTTCTTCACGTATTCAGCAGCAAGCTTCTTTATCCTATCATCAATCAGAATTCTTCTCATCGGTTCTCTTGGTTCAAGCCTAATCTCTCAAATTCTTTTTGCACCCACGTCTTATATACTTGATTATTTTTCCCGAACTTTCGAACAAACAACTTACGTAGCTGTATCTTCACAACGTCATCGCCAACAGCCTCTATCATTTGATCTGCCGACACAATATCCCATCTGCGTTTACATTGCTTTTCCAAAAGGAAATTAGCCAAGTCATTAACCACTTGACTAGCGAACTCACCTACAAATCCTCCTTTCAGAAAGAAACTTTCAGCTAACAGCTCATTGATGTTAGAGGCGAAAGTCTTCACCTTCATCTGTTCCCTTGCATCTTCCCCATTTTCAAGATATAGGATATTACACTGCGGAATATCTGATAGCACAAAGGGAGAATGTGTCGTTAGTATCACGTTCACATTTACACTATCTGTCACTTTATTGTCCTCCAAACTCTGAAGCAAGTTTGCCACAAATAGCCTCTGGTATTCAGGATGGAAGCAAAGTTCTATCTCATCCAAAAACAAACAGACATTATGATACTTCACCCTTCCGGCATTCTCAGGTACAGAAATGATATTCCTCAAATGATATAGGTAAGCTGATAGTGTGAAAAGGTATTGCCTTTCACCAGAACTCAGCATCGGAAACTCTATGCATTCCTGATCCATGTCATTTTTCAGGTAGATATAGTTCCTGAAGATAGGCGGCGGGTAATACTCCATAATAGCTTTAGGGCCTTCAATATCCATTTCAGGGAAGAAATGCTGTATGTATTCTTCATAAGAGAATCCATTATCATCCATTTTATATTGTTCAGCCTCATCAATATGAATAAGCCTCTCAAGGAAATGCAACGTCTGATGAACTTTCATACCGATATGCGATGGTTCCTCCTTGACTCTCTCTATAAGCGAGACTACCATATCTTTTTCTTGTGGAAGCAGTTCACGCTCCAAGTCAAAGAAAGCATCCGAAAGTTCAGAGTAATCTTCATAGTCTGGATAATTACGGCTTACGCTGAAAGTTTTATCTATCAGATACATAAAAGCCCGCTTAAAGAAGTGACAACCATTCTGCTTATAGCCCGCGTCAATTCCATAGGACTCAAAAAAGAGAGCACTTCTTTCACCGTTCAAGTCCTCCGCTATTTTCTGTATTGCATCCGTGATATTATCATCATCTTCAGCCGGATGATCAAATCTTAAAGAAAACTTTTGGTCATAAGTAAAATCTATCGAACTATAACTATACCCTGGCAACAATTTATGATCATGTTTTTCAGCATCGATTAGCAACGCCGCAATTCTATCCTCTGCCAATTCCTTTTGGTTTACCAAGTCTATCTGGTTGTTCCCTCTATAGGGCTCAAATCCAATAGGAACCATATAGCCATCATTCTTCCTATATAGGCTCGTCAGCCAAGAATTATCAGCCCAATCATCTGCATCATCTCCATAGGCTTCTTCATCCTCATAGTCACAAGGGTTCAAAGATTGGATAGAATAATTCACCACAAGAGAATAGAAGAAGTGATTAAGTGTCTTTTGTATGATTTCCCATATTGTTTGTCTTTCCATTCCACGTATGACCTTATGCTCATACCCGTCCAATGGCCTGGCGTTAAGCCAGCCGTCTGTTTCCTCATAATTTCTGCTCCCGGAGAAGTATAATTCTATAGGTGCCTCGTCGCCATACTTAAATGTAACCGTATCATCTTCCACTTTTATGCATCCCTGTTGTCCTTCCAACTCATAATACAGTTCAGCCTTTATCTCTCTGATATAATACAGTCTTTCCGCAGTTGCCCTATAGGCCCCTTCTGTAGCCACGTATGAGAAATTGTTCAAAATTCTATATATCAGCTCCAAAAGCGAACTCTTGCCACTACCGTTCTTTCCGACAACTGCCTGAACACTTACCTTTTCACCAAAGAAGTGACGTTTGAATGCATCGTCATCATTTCTTACAACACATCCATTCTCCTCTCGATACCAATCATTGAAGAAATAATATTCGTCCTCTTTTAGTATCTTTAGATATTTGCATCCTACTATCGGATGAATACAGATAATTGTAAATGCCATGTTTCTTAGCTCTCTTTTTTCGATTTCTTACTCTTTCGTGAATACTCCCAGATCATCCCTCTTCCATCAAAATCGAGTTCATCCTTACAAGTGTTAAAATGCTTCACTTATAGTATCATATTTGTTTTTTTAATCCTCCTCTTTTTCCGTACAAATCCTTCTTGTTACGAGTTACAATACAATCTCCCTCAGCTCGCAAAGCTGTGGCATTTTGAGTTGCATCTTCATAATCCTTCCAATCAGAAGAGAGCATTTCAATTACCGTATTGCCTTGCAAGTCCAATACATCTACAAAATTCGACACCGCCAGAAGAGTTTCTTTTACATCTTGATACTCATACTTGTGCTATATACATGGTTGTAACATAAGACAAAGCTGATGTCATCAACTTTATGTCTCCTGTTATTCCAAGGGCAAAGAGTTTATCTGCATCTTCAGAAAAGCCCTCCCGATTTACAACGAAATCTATTAAGATATTCGTATCTATAAAAACTCTCATAATGCATATTTTTTATCAACCAACGCATCTAAGCTATTTTCATCTGCCGGTATCGGCTTGCCACCTTTTGCCTTTAATGTTTTAACATAAGACAAAGCATCATTAAACTCAGCAGTTTCTAATAGCTTTTGCTTAGGTTGTACCTTTTGCAAAAACAAAGAAATCGCCTTTTCTATTGCAGCTGTCACACTAATATTATGTAATTTAGCATAACTTTCTGCACCTTTATATATATTGCTGTCAATTGCTATTGTGTTCATAATTGAATCTCCTTTTTTGCCTGCAAATATAAGTTTTTTCTTTGAAACTACCAAATTTTTTGGGGGAGTTTTTACAACTCTGACCAATTACTTGTAGAGGTCTATGTTAATATCGAATGGTGAAGCGAAATCTTTCAGCATTGCATGCTTCGTAATAAGCAGCTAAGCACTATAACATTTTTCGACTCCCCTGTCCCCCTCTTGCGAAGAGGGGGTCCTTAACCCACTCCCAAGCCCTCGCCCTTTCCAAAAGGGCAAGGGATGTAACCGCCCTCCGGTGCTCAGAACCGCTACGCTATAAGGTTGGCGGGGCATCAAAGCCCTCGCCAGGTTTTGCGGGATGGGACCGCCAGGCTGTTATGGGGATCAGCTTGCAATTATATTGCTGAAAGTGAGTGCATGGAGGGGGCTTGCAGATTAAGCCCACCAGAATTGTTCCTCATTGCAGTATCGCTCTGCACTTGTCGCCACTCGAATGAGGAATATTGTTTTTATACTACTTTTGAGAGGATTACCTCAGGGGAGGTGCCCATCAGAGGCAGTATGTTCCAAAATGGAACTAACTTCTTCAAATGATTCCAAATCTCTTCTTTTCCTTATTAGTAAGAGTTTCGGTTGTTTTAAGTACCTCAAAGATGCCTTGGAGATCTTGGGAGGTCAAAGTTCCAAAATACTCTCCTTCCATCAATTTCTTTAATGGGATGGAAAAGAGCATGCCACAATCAACAAAACTATCATACTTCAAGAATTCAGGATAATCTGTTTGATGAAGAAGATATTGGGCTGAAAGAAAAGAATCGGAATAAGCTGCCTTAGGACTCATTTTTGTATTAACCAATACTGAACCGTAACATACTTTTTTCACTTTATCTACTCCGATAATTACTAACTTCTTTGGTTTCTGCTTTCTTCCATCCTTGAAGACCAAGCCTTCTTCTATTGAAATAACTGTTCGTACCAACGAACCTATTTCTAATTTATCTTCGGTAACCTTACGAAGATTATCAAGATAGGATTTCTGCAACTCCCTTAAATCCATGATAATGCTTTTTGAACTGATTGGCGGTCACGAATTACGCATAGCATGTCTTTGCTTGCTCCTGCCGCAGCTGCCATATCATACATGGTTATCTTGGAGTCCTCACCTGTCTTGTCAGCCTGACGTTTTGCACGTTTCCAAGCTCTGTCTTCATGTGACTTATCGGATAGGTCAAAGGATTCTACATCCTTGCACTTTTCAATCCATTTATTCAACATCTTCACATCAGCTACAGACAGTTCATCCATATCGCATTCCGCATTCTTGGAAGCAAGAACAAGTTGATGACCATCCTGAGAGATGGCTATATTCAATGAATCTGCAAAATCCTTTAATTCTGGCGAAGAAAGGTCTGCCTTGCCTTCAATACCACGCAACACCTTATAGGTTAAAGCAGGTACAGGACCATGCTTTCTTGCAACAAAGGTATCGTACATGATTGGCAATCCATACTCTTTCAACTGATCTTGCTGCGCAAAATACATTACCTTAAAGAGATGAATATAATCAACTCCTTCTGGGAATGCTTTCAGTATATAAAGCACTACTGCCTTTATTTTCAAAATCTGTTCTATTGTCTTCATTATTGTATCTCCTTTTTGACTGCAAATATAAGGGTTTTCTGTGAAACTACCAAATTTTTGGGGTGTTTTTTCAACTCCGCCCAATTACTTGTGGAAATCTACGGTGATATCGAATGGTGAATCGAAATCGTTCAGCATCTCGGTCTTCTTTCTTGATTATTCCTTATCTTTTTTATCTCATCAGCAGGTTTCTCCACCAATTTTTGCTCAGCCTGGCTGGCAGTGGGCGCAATGAGATTGTTTCCGCCATGAATATTGAAGATAGCATGGGGATCCTGATACTCCTTGATTTGATCGATGAGGCCATGATACTCCTTGGACATCATCTTGCGTAGCAGACATTGCACTCGGGAGACGTCGGCAAAGTGATTCTCATTCATGAACTCCTGTGCCTTCTGTATCATGTACAAATATTTATCCTCCATACTAAATTAACCATCTAGAATCAATAAAAGCCAATTTTCAGCAGAAATTGACCATAATCCGCAAGTTTTGCGAGTTGAAAATCCTATAGTTGTACGACTGTAAAGCTACAGTTGTACGACCATACATGCTATAGTTGTACAACTCTGGAGTTATAGTCGTACAACTATAGGAGTTATAGTCGTACAACTATAGGGGTAATAGTCGTACAACTATAGATTTTCAAGAGACCAAGTATATTTTTCATTTTTTATATACCGATGGCTATCAGCAACTTACCAAGCCTCAACATAATTTCAATTCTACAAAACGAATTTGGATTCATTGAAAATTCTGAAATTATGGAGTGCGTAAAAGTGTCTTTTGTCAGTATTTTTCCTCACGCTACTTCATTGGTGATCATTTCCACTTATACCAAGCTTCATTGATATACTTGCGGATATTACTGATGCCTGTAGTAACCTGAGGAGCCAAGGGCTGTAAGACTTCGATGAACTCCTGCTTCACCATAATATCTTGGTCAACCTTTACATCTGTATCATTCACCATATCCATCACCACCTGTGCCAATTCCTTGGCATTGGTGCATGCAGAGAGCTTGGCTACATATTCTGCTAATGCTTCCACATTATTAATATATAAGGAGAGACGGGTTGTTTCGGGTGAGAGAACAGGCTCTTGACTTGTGGTCTTCGCCTTCATCATCTCCTCTATGTACTTGTCGCCATAAAAGTTTTGCTCAGCCTTGATAGCATTGGGCAGAATCTGGTTGTTACCGCCAGAGATATTAAAGACGATATTTGCCTTGCTGGTATCTTCCATTGCTATGATTTTTATTAAAAGTGAGCGTATAGTGAATGAGCAGTAAACAGATGGTGAACGTCAGTGAAGGCATTTGTTTTCGCCTCCGAAATGTTGTATCTTCGCAACGTCAATCAGAACAAACGGGATTGCAAATCTCTTTGGACTGACGATGACTGAACTTTAGTATTAATCTTTTAAATGTTTCAATTATGAGTAAAAGCTACAAAGTTGCAAAGAAGACCATTAACATGGGTGAGAAGAAGGGTCAGACTCTCTTTTCTGTTAGACCTTACAGTTACGGAACCTTGACCACCGAGGAGGTTGCTAACCAAATCGCAGTGGAGTCTACAGCTACTCCTGCAGACGTAAAGGCGGTACTCGACCGCTATGCTTACTACGTGAAGGAGAACCTGAAGAAGGGTTACGACATCGAGTTGCTTGGATTCGGCAAGCTCTTCATCCGCTTCATTACCGGCAAAGCCGTAGAAGATGAGAGTAAGGCGAACGCTAAACTTGTCAAGAGTCTCGTTCCTGCCTTCCGTCCTTCTTTCACCAAGTTGCAGAATGGTACTCGTCTCTACAACCTGATTCCTGATTCCATCGAACTCGTCAAGTACGGTGAAGAGAAGAAGGATAAGACCACTGGTGGTGAGAGTACAGGCGGAGAGACTACTGGCGGCGGTTCCGGCACCGAGGCTGGCGGAACTGGTTCCGACAACGGTGCCGGATTGGAATAGTCTCCAACTCTGGCAGTGCCTTACCTCTCTGAAAGGGAGGCACTGCTAAACTCTGATAACTTATTGTTTCATTTAAATATTGTTGATTATGAAAATGTTTCGTTCTAACTCAGAATCAAATCCAAACAAGATTTCCTGGACTCAAGTCGTGAATGCCATCGTACAGGCGCTGATTGCTGCTCTCACGGCACTGGGAGTAAGCTCGTGCGCGAGTGCAATGCGATAATGTTGAGTGTTGAATGTTGAATTATTCCTATGACGAAAGATACATTTCCAATGAACATTGGCGGGGGGAAGGTACGCTCTGAGCGCATGCTCCTCGCCAAAGTGGAGAATGGCAAGAACATGATGTCTGCCGACTCTGTGAGATTTCTGGTTCTGCATTGCTCGGCTAGCCGATGCAATCAGGACTATAGTGTGGAACAGCTGCGCCGTGACCATAAGGCTCGTGGGTTTTATGATATCGGCTACCACTTCTACATCCGTAAGGATGGTACGATGACGCAGCACCGTAAGCTGCTGGAGGTGGGGGCTCATGCCAGACCTTATAACAGATGCTCTATCGGCATCTGCTATGAGGGAGGGCTCGATGAGCAAGGCAGACCTTGCAACACCATGACAACTGAGCAGGAAACGAGACTCATTGATCTTTTCAGGAATCTGAAGATTCTCTTTCCGAAAGCGAAGATTGTGGGGCATCGGGATTTGCCGGGGACTACTCCCAAAGAGTGTCCGTGTTTGGATGCGGTCAGCTGGGCTGCTCATCATCATCTCGATTAATACTCTGTTACTGGCGAGGTACTTTTCCTCGTCAGTACCACTTGCTTAATATCTGACATTTCCATATACTCTATTCGATTTTTTGCAAGTATGCTTTAGGAATATATCCTGTCGTAACAGCACACAACCCCTTGATACTCACATAAAGTTTATGATCTTTTTTGATACGGACGACATAGCCTTCCGCTCCTTTCAAAGGACCTTCAATGACTCGGAACTTGTCGCCTTTGGTAAACTTGGGATTATACTCATCGTAAAAATCCAGTCCTTCAACACCAGAAGTTGCTACAATATTGAAGATTTTCACTTCACGTTCTGAAATTTTAGAAGGTTCTTTCAAGTTCTCAGAATTTTTGCCACGATAGAGCATCACTTTATTGAGAAACATACGCTCCATCTCTTCTGCTTCTATTCTCGTGGTACGGAAAAGAATAAGAGATGGCATAATAGGAACTTCCTTCACCAGTCTCTTTTTCTTATTCTTGTCCCAATATGCTTGTTTCACATCATAAATATGTTCTATCCCTTTGGCAACGAAATATGCCTTGATAGGCTTTCCTTTCCCAAAAAATATCTTGAATGCGTACCAACTCTCCTCGTTGTCTGCTTGTATCATTGTTTATTTTTTTCTATTTTGACCAGGGTGTACTTCTCATTCCCCCGTGTCGTGAAATCATGTTTCAAAACACTTGGCAAGAAAGGGTTGGTTAGTCTATTTCCAATAACGGAAACCTCTAATCACAGACGTACTCCTGATCCAAGAGCATGATAGTCTGCAACCCTTGGAATGATTAGCTGTCCGATTCCTTTGTCCTCAAAATCCTTCCCTCAATCACTCCCGTTCTTCTGAATCTCTATATAAGAGACACAGAATCTTACCGCAAAGATACGAAAATTGTTGGAAACAAGCAAATTATGCGTGTTAAAAAATTAATATCATTCTACGAAATTCTACATTTTTTCAGCATTTTTCTCGTACACAATCTTCTAAGTCGTTGATTGAAAGAATGTTTTTCGGTTTTCTGTGTCTCTTATATAAAGATTCAGAAAAATTGGTTCATTTTGGTTCATTTTACATAATCCCTCTTTTAATTCTTTTTTGTGGCTTATAGGGCTGCCAGTATCTTGGCGTTGGCATCATCTACTTCTGAGCTTTTGATGGAACGGAGATAGATTTGTGTGGTGGTTTCGGAATGATGTCCCAATGCCTCGCTGATGACAGAGATAGAGATATGATTATCTCTTGCCGTCGTTGCCCAGGAATGGCGGGCAACATAGAGGGTGAGCTTGCCCTTGATGCCTATCGTAGCTCCAAACTTTCTGAGGTGGTAGGAGATACGCGCTTCCGCATTGTGATATAGGCGTGCCTCATCCTGCTTTTTGTCAATAGTTTTATCCTGTCTTTTGTTTCCATCATCAACAAGGAAAGGAAAGAGATAAGATGAGGAGGCAGTCTGCGCCTGATACTTTTCCAACAACTCCTGCATCTCCTTCTCCCATCGGATGGTGAGACGCTGTCCTGTCTTTCTTCTTGTATAATGAAGATAACCGTCCTTGAGGTCAGATTTGCGGAGATGAGCCAGGTCGATGAAAGAGATACCACGCAGATAGAAACTCATCAGGAATGTATCTCTTGCCATCTCTTCCTTGGGATTGAGATCCTTGACAGATTGCAGACTCTTGATCTGGCTAACATTCTCTGTAGGTATGGCTCTCTTGCGAGTTTGGGCAATACCGGTATAGACATCCGAGAAGGGATGCTGCTGTGGCGTCAGTCCCTTTGCCACAGCTTTGTTGTAGGTGGCACGGAGGATGCGGAGATAAAAGGAGCTGGTGTTTTTGCATACCTCCGCCGTATGATGCAGGTACGCCTCATACGAGCGCATCACTTCTGCATCTATCTCTTGTAGGGCAATATCCTTATTGTCTCGGTATCGCTTAAAGCTGTTGAGGGTTGCCTTGTAATGCAGCGAGGTGCGGTATTGCCCGTTCTTCAGCAATAGGGCGATGAGGAGGTTCATGAACTGGAATAAAGACTCTGATGTTTTCTTGTTTCTTGACATAATGACAGTGAATTTATGAAGTTTATTAATATATGATAGGGGAATGGAGGACTAGTTTTAGATAATTCAAGGTAAAATGTCGATATTTTACATAAAAATCGGACTGTCTGTAATTCACCGGCATCATGATGTTCAGAACAATCGCCTCTATCGTATAATGGTAATCATTATTACAAAAAAACTCCGAAGAACCAAGATTGATTCTTCGGAGTTTTTTGTACACCCTTAGGGATTCGAACCCTAGACCCACTGATTAAGAGTCAGTTGCTCTACCAACTGAGCTAAGGGTGCCTCTGCAAAAAGCTTTGTTTTCAAAAGCGAGTGCAAAGGTAATACATTTTTCTGAAACCACCAAATTTTTATGGATATTTTTTGAAAAAATCTTTCATTTTATCCATCATGGTTGGTTGTTGAAAGCATTATTCCTTCAGCCAACCACCTATCAGACTGATGATTTCCTGTCTTGTAGGCTCTGGAAACGACAAGATGCGAGTTTTGTGCGAACCGCCATGACACATATAAACATGCAGGTTCTGGTTTACATGATACAGATAAGGAAATCAGAATACAAATCCTGCATTGATATAGAATCCTACATTCTTACCCAAGCTAGAATAATTAGCCTGAATGCTTACCGGACCCAATACGAAATCATAGGATGCTCTCAAGGCTCCTCCCCACAAATCATCACCGATGAGAATATGGGAAAACTTGCGGGCTTCCTTGCCATACTCTCCCAGAGCGGTAAGATAGAACTTTCCTTTTACCCGATAGCGGAAACCGAGCTGACCAGTCACCACATTGCGCTCCAGCAGATGAACATGCTGCGCACTCTCCCATGCCACCTGCCAAGGCAGATAGTAACCGTCAGCTACTCCACCTGCATAATTCTGATAAATGGCTGGTACGGAACTGCCAAACAAGAAGCGGCTCTTGAGCTTAGGGAGCAGATAGAATCTGGAATTGAGACGTACGGCACATTCTCCTTGAAAAGCAGCTTCAACAAAAGGATTACCATCAGCATAATGTATTCCGTCATCCGTATGCAGAATGCCCTGAACCTGAATGCGGCTACCACGGGTCGGGAAATAGCGGCGGTCGTAAGTATCCATCACAACAGATGCAAAGTAGTTCAGAAAATGGTCTGACGAACGTGTCTGGATGCTTCCGTCGCGTTCGAACATATCAGAATGATAATGATAATAATCAAACTGCACTCCCGACTTCAATCTGAAATTACCGATATCGCGGGTATAGAATCCAGCGAAAGAATGCGAAAGAAACTCCAGGGCATCCAGCTTATGCTTGTCCGCATAAAGGTCGAAATCATAATGAGCCATACGATAGGAAATGCCTATTTTCGCTCCGAAAAGGTTGCCATAGGCATATTTCATTTCCAGATAGGGATTACGGGAAATGCGTCCTGTAAAGGCATAGTGATGACGGGTAGAAAACTGCTGGTTATTGGATATCTGAGCAATGACGCTCGCCAAATCCTGCGTATCAAAACGTGCACCTACACTGATTCTTCTCGATTCGTTGGGTTCCAGCATAAATACCAGGTCATAAGGTTCCTCGTTAGACTGCCTGTATTCTACACGCGAAAAGATATTCAGTCCCCTGAGCATGGCAAGTGTGCCATCTATCTCCTCAGGACTGACTTCCGAATTCTCCCGTAGAGCAATTTTCTTTCTAATCCACTTTTCCTCCTCTCCGCTGATGCCTTCTAACCGGATGCTTCCTATATGATAAGCTTCCGTCTGAGAAGGTTTCGGCTGTTTGAGGCGTTTATCCTGTAATGTATCATCAGAGGCTGCAGAATCACAAGCATCAGCATAGATATACTTTCTCAGAGCCATCAGCTCATCCCATTTCTGGCGGGCAGCCTGTTCTCCCCGCTGTATCATGGTATCAATGGCTTCAGATTGGAAACTGGCTGCCGAATAACCTTTCAGAGAAGGATTGATATAAAGATCGGCTTCAGCCATATTCTTCCGGTATTTGTTCTGCCCCATCATACTTATGAGCTGTTCTACAACAGAAGAAGCCGATTTCAGTTCTTCCTTCTTCTTCCAACCGGTACTCAAATCTACACAGATAATCACATCTGCTCCCATTTCCTTTGCCACATCAACCGGCAGATTGTTCAAGGCGCCGCCATCCACCAGCATCTTCCCTTTCCATTCTACCGGAGCAAACACGCCCGGTATCGACATGCTGGCACGCATCGCCAATGGCAACGAGCCCGATGAAAACACCACCTCCTTGCCTTCTACCAGATCTACCGCCACGCAACGGTAAGGAATAGGTAGGTTGGAGAAATCATCCACCTGATGATACCCCACGGTAAGTTTAGAGAAAAGGTTAAAGATATTCTGCCCCTTCACATAACCGGTTGGCAACGAGACCTTCCTCTCTTTGGAAAGAGGAATATGAACGATATATTTCTCCCTTTCTTCTTTAGAAAGAAAAGTCTCCGATTCACGTTTCACCTGGTCGCTCAAAAGGAAAAGCCAGTTCTGGTTACGGTAGAGGCTATCAATATCCGCAGCATCGTAGCCGATGGCATAGAGTCCGCCCACGATGGCACCGATACTCGTTCCGGCAATATAATCTACAGGAATATCAGCCTCTTCCAGCACCTTGAGCACACCTACTTCAGCCGCACCCTTGGCACCACCTCCACCCAACACGAGCCCCACCTTCTTGCGTGGCTGCTGGGCTTGCAGAGGAGTATGAGCAAAGCAGCAGAATAAAACCAAAAAACATAATATCTTATCTCGATGTACCATCATATTGCTCCTTGTTTAAATGAATAACTGGCACGGCAAAGATACGAAGAAAGATTGGAACTCGCAAGAAAATCTGAAAGAAAATGGCTGAGGACACTGAAATTTAAAGGATTATGCGAATCAATCCAGATACTGCAAAAATCAGAGATAACAAAAAGATTCGCCACCTTTTTTATATTATCCCCCATTTTTCTTGCAAAATCAAAATATTCTTCTCAAAATCTTTGGAGTTTCAATAATTATCTGTATCTTTGCAGAGTGAAATGTTTAAAAATTACAATTATGGCAACACAAGTATTACAATTCAATCAGGCCCAGCAGGCGGTGCTCAATGTTATCTCTTGTTTGCAGTCAGAACAGGACTTGGCAGACTTGAAACGAACATTAGTAAAGTTCATGAATGATCGCTTGCAGCGAGAAATAGATAAGCTTTGGGAATCTGGCGAAATGAGCAATGAAAAGTTGCAGGAAATGCAGTCAGAACATTTGCGCACGACTTATAAATAAACTGACTATGCAGAGAAATATCGTCTTAGATACCAACTGTCTCTTGCAGATAATTGCAAGGAAAAGCAAAAATTATTTCTTATGGGAAAGATTCTTGAATGGGGACTATTGTCTCTGCTTTACAACTGAAATTCTAGAAGAATACGAAGAAATACTTTGTTTAAAAACGAATCGATTAATAGCAACTATGGTATTAGAGATTATAACTCAAGCTCCAAATACCCAAAGAGTTGATGCTCATTATCATTGGAATCTTATCACACAGGATCCCGATGATAATAAGTTTGTGGATTGTGCAGTCTTTGCTAATGCCGATTTCATTGTATCAGATGATAAACATTTCAAAGATTTAGAAAACATTGATTTTCCAAGAGTACTAGTAGTTAGATTAGAAGAGTTTGCCAGATTATACCGAAATCTTGATGCCAACTAATAAACGAGATTCTTGAATACAAGAATCTATGGAAGAAGATATTGCGATAGCTGATATCAAAGTGCAGATGGAAGGAGAAATCTGGTTTCCCCGTCTGAGATGACTGTCTCATAGGAACAGCCTACTGTTCCCTATTCCGCCAGTAGGCTGTTCGCCCCAAACAGCCTACTAGCCATACGCAAACAGCACACTTATCTTTCGGAGATAAATATCAGGATATCGGAGATCTATCTGCCAAAAACAGCCATATCAAAACAAAAACGAAATGAAACTTCCCTGAAATTTGGAGGGTTAAAAAAAATATATTACCTTTGCACCCGCAAAAAAGATAAGATTATGAACGGATTGTATACTATATTATTATTGGTGCTGAGCAACATCTTCATGACGCTAGCTTGGTACGGACACCTCAAGTTGCAACAAACGGGCGTGAGCAGCAACTGGCCTCTTATCGGTGTCATCGCCTTCAGTTGGGCGATCGCCTTCTTCGAATATTGCTGTCAGGTACCAGCCAACCGCATCGGTTTCGTGGATAATGGCGGACCGTTTAATCTGGTCCAACTCAAGGTGATACAGGAATGCGTATCGCTTATCGTCTTCGCCATCATCGCCAATATCCTCTTTCAGGGACAGGGATTGCACTGGAATCATTTCGCAGCCTTCTGCTGCCTGATTGCAGCCGTTTATTTCGTATTCATGAAATAGCCGGATAAGGAGTTAACTCAATATAACTCCTTATCCGGCTACCTTTTTAGTTTTACACCTGCCCTACACCAGCTTATAGATTTCGCTCGGTGTCTTGCGCTTCAATACTTCCAGCTGGAAGTCCTTGCCGGCTATGATGCCTTTGCTGCGCAGGATCTGCTCCACGGTTTTGCGTGCCAGCTCAGGATGGTTGTTCTCCTCGCTGAGATGACAGAGCCAGACGTGATGAAGCTCCGGTGTAGCATAATTGGCAAGCGCCTCGCCACAATCGTCGTTGCTCAGATGACCGTTATCTCCCAGAATGCGTTCCTTCAGATACTGGGGATAATGACCCTGCTGGAGCATCTCTACACTATGGTTCGCCTCGAGCACAAGATAGTTGGCACGACCGATAAAGTCGTGCATCTCTTCAGTAATATGCCCCACATCGGTGATGAGACAGAAGTTTACACCACCGCACTCCACGAAATAGCCAACATTGTCGGTACTGTCGTGGGGTACACCGAACGGAGTAATCTTAAACTCGCCCAGTGTGAAAGTTACTTTCTTCTCTATCACACGAGCATGGTTAGGCTCTATCTTCTTCCGAACACAATAGTTGCGCTCGATGCCTTGATGTACTTTACGGGTCGTATATACCGGTAGATGATAGTCAGTACTCAGACTCCCCACCGACTTTACATGGTCGGCGTGGTCATGGGTGATGAGGACGTGATGCACATCCTCGAAGCGAAGTCCATAGTTATGGAAATGCTTCTTCAATATTCTTATTCCTACTCCTACGTCTATCAGTATCGAATCCGTATCAGTGTAAAGATAATAGCAATTGCCACTACTTCCACTGCCAAAGGATATAAATTTCAGCATTTTAATTGTTATTTTCCATGCAAAGTTAGCAAAAAAGATTCTTATTACAAAGTTTTTTACTATCTTTGTGCCGAAATATCGCAAAAAAATAGAATTTTTAAGATTTGAGAATCATGATGAAGAAGTCGATGATAGGTTTATGCATAGCTGTGGCATGCATGACCGCAAGTATATTCAGCCTTTCGGGCTGTGAACCTCACGAAGGCAGCGAGGACCAGCTGAAGGCAGATGTTGATTCGTTTGCCAACAATTATTTCAACTGGCATTTCCCGAAAGCCGTGAAGTATTGCACCCAGGAATCGGAGCGCTGGCTGCGTTATGCTGCAAGTAATGTGAACGAGACCGACGTGGAACTGCTGCGCCAGAAACCGGAGGATGCCAGCATCGAGATTACGGATATTGATTTCGGTGACGATGAAACAAGTGCCACCGTTACCCTTACGGTTCATAATTTTCTGCAGATGGACAGCATCGGACAGGATCCGCAGCTCATAGAACAGGCCGATTTCCAACTGCCGATGTGTATGGAAAAGGGGCTCTGGAAGATTAAGTTGGATAAATTGCCTTGAAAAAAGTAAGGAGTTTCTGAGGGGCATCATAATCAAAAAAGATGCCCTACAGAAACTCCTGGCTATAAACTATTAACTATAAACTATTAGCTGCATTTAGAACGGCAAACCTACTGCGAAATGGAAGGCGAAATCGCGGTCTAGTTTCGGGTGGATAATCGCCCAATGCTCTTCCTTCGTTCCATAGGCTGGATTGATCGCCTTCATACCCATATCCAAACGGAGGATGAAGTAATCGAAATTCAACCTGAGACCTAAGCCATAGGCTACAGCTATCTGCTTGTAGAATTCATCTATCTTGAACTGGCCACCAGGCTGATCCTGATAATTGCGAAGTGTCCAGATATTACCGGCATCGATAAACGCTGCACCCTCAAACTTCCAGAAGAGCGAAGTGCGGTATTCTGCATTCAAGTCGAGCTTCACATCACCCGTCTGGTTGATGAAATCTATTCTGCCGTCAGTTCCCTTAAACTTGCCCGGACCTAATTCTCTTACGCCCCAACCTCTTACCGAGTTGGCACCACCCGAGAAATAACGCTTTTCGAAAGGCAACACCGTACTGTTGCCGTAAGGATAAGCCACACCGATACCCGCATGCAGCGCCAGAGCATTGCGCTTATCAAACTGCATCAGGTGGGTATAATCTACATCAAACTTGGCATACTGGGCATAAGCTATATTAAATAATGTACGCTGTCCCTGGCTGTTCACCTTGAAACCAAATGTCTTGGAAACACCGCTCAGCAGATTGCCCGAACTCTCTACATTCACTCGCACAGCATCTACCCCATCGCTATAACTCAAACCGAAACCCATCTTCATGATAAACAGGTCTTCGTAATTGTAGCGGAGGATGGCATTTCTGTTTTCTGCATTATCAAGATAGTCTCTCTTGAAAGTCTCGGATATCCATGGCATATACACATAGTTGAGATCGAGCAGGTCGAAACGCCAGGCCAGGTGATGACGCGGTTCTGTCCAGCGATAACGCCAGGCAGTAGAGAATACGCGGCGATGAAACTCCGGTCGGTTCTGAAGATTCCAACTTGCCGACAACTCGCTGTTTGCCGTCTGCCTTCTTCTGAAATTTCTTGAAAGGAAAGGCGCCAAGAAACGAGGGAAAACCAGTTTGCCTTCAACCGAATATTCTGTATAGTTCTGATCCTGATACCCCTCCAGACCGGTAATGGCCTCGTAGGCTCCACGAAGTTCGATGCTCAACTGCTCACTACCTCTGAAGAGATTTCGGTTGGTATAAGTGAGCGAAGCTGCAGCTCCCAAGTCGCCCGCCGTATTGGTTCCCTCCGGCTGGAAGGCAATGGTAGAAGGCTTGTTGGTACTGATCTGGATATTGCAATCCATCTGCCGGCTGATGCTGTCCCTCTCCATTCCGTTCTCCGTAACCAGGTTGCTGTCAGGAACTTCAGAGAATCTGATGTTGGTATACTTCACCGCCTGCAGACGGGCAAAGTTGTTATAGGTACGCTGCAAGGCGGCGGCACTGTAGGGACGGCCTTCTCTGAGGGCAGTGGCATTGAGCAAAACCTGATGGCGCAGATGGATTCGGTCGCTGTCATTACTCAGATAGTTGATGTTTCTGATTTCATATCGGGGATGATCAACCTCAGGAGCATTACTGTTTGCCTTATACTTCATCAGGTGGAGCGTCAGGGCGATATCCTTCTGTCCCGCAATCGTATCGGCAGAAAATTGGATAAAATCTTTATGAAAGCGGAAATAGCCATCATTGGTCAGAAGGCTGGAGATACGCCTGCGCTCATTATCCAATGTTTCTACCGTAAATCTCATACCCGGCTTAATCTGCTGATTATCGGGATTATCGAGATGCAGAAGTTGCTGGATATGTTCATCTTCCACTTCATATTTCACCTTACCTATCATAAAAGGTTCTCCGGGATGCAACAGATAGGTAGCATCCAGTTTCTTTCCTTTCTTGGTGGTATAGAGCGACACCCCAGCATGCATGAAGCCCTGGTTCTGCATGGCGGTAAGCAGATCCTGACAGGAGAGCCGTGCCTGCAAAGTATCGTAGATGACAGGCTTCTTGCTGAAAGGATTCTTGAAGAGCGAGAAGAGTTTCGGTTTCTCTTTCTGGCGCACATACTGCTTGAGCGCCCCGGCATTATACCCTGCCGAGTCGCTCTTCACTTCTACCTTATTTAATATATACTCCCCTTCCGGCACCATTTTGCTTGAAGAACAAGATGCTATGAGCAGCGGCAAGGCAAGTAATGAAATCTTCTGTATTTTCAAAATATCTATCGTTTTTGATATGCAAAGATAATGCAAAACAAATTAAATACAAAATATTTAGCACTTTTTATTTTGAAATGTCTATATTTTATGTTACCTTTGCACACATATAGACAAAAAATAAATGATTAGCAAGAATAAAATAAAGTACATACGTTCGCTCGAACTGAAGAAGAACAGAAATAAAGAAGGAAAGTTCGTGGCAGAAGGTTTCAAGGTGGTAGACGATCTGCTCGCTCTGCAACCTGCCGACCTGATTGTGGCTACCGGCGAATGGCTCCGGGGCAAACACTTCGGGGCTGAAACCGAAGTGATAGAGGTTACTGATGAAGAACTGAAGAAGGTAAGTTTCCTGCAACATCCGCAGCAGGTGCTTGCCGTATTCAGACAGGCAACATCAGGAGATTACTCTATTAATACCAGCGAACTGAGTCTGGCGCTCGACGGCGTTCAGGACCCGGGCAACCTGGGCACCATCATCCGCATCGCCGACTGGTTTGGCATCACCCATATCTACTGCAGTCAGGATACTGCCGACGTATATAATCCGAAGGTGGTTCAGGCTACGATGGGCAGCATAGCAAGAGTGAAGGTAGAATATGGCGACCTGCTGGGACTGGTAGAATCACTTCCTGCCGATGTTCCCGTTTACGGCACCCTGTTGGACGGCGACAATATCTATCAGCAAAAGCTCGAAAACCGTGGGCTTATCGTGATGGGAAACGAAGGAAAAGGCATCTCGCCAGAACTGGCAAAGAAGGTGAACCACAAGTTGCTCATCCCTAACTTTCCGGAAGGTAGAGCTACCGCCGACAGTCTGAATGTGGCTATCGCTACCGCCATTACCTGCTCAGAATTCAGAAGAAACTTTTAAGGGTAAAAAGGTAAAAAAACTTTTAAATAGTAAAAAGTAAAAGAGTAAAAAAACAAAAGCGATAATTAGAAATTAAAACAAGATAGTTATGGAAGTAAATGAATTATTTAAGCACAGAAGTATAACTTCCTGCATGAGAGCATCATACGATACCATAACAAGTGACTTCAGATCACTTGTAAAACAGACATGGACTACCCATGTTCCATTTGCTGTATTGCTGGCTATCGTACTCTATTTCCTCCTCCCCAACAAACCGCTTCACGATTGGGGAGCCGTAAATCCGATGGCTTCGTTCATCCTGCAAACCATCATTTACGGAGCCACTATCGTAATGGCTATCGTATCATTCTGGCATCTTCTGCCAAGAAAGCAACTGTGTCCTAAGGGCGAAAAGCGCAAGATAAGAAAATCCCTCCTCCGCATTCTCCGCCACTTCGGAGGTTTCTTTCTGACCAGTTTTCTAGGCATGATTATCGTAGGCATCGCTACCTTTATCGCAGCCCTGCCTTCCATCATCCTCATCATCGCACAGTTCTATTCACAGCTCGGTGCGCTTGATGGTGACCCGCTCGGTGTGCCGGGTTATTTCACCCCACTCCTCTTCCTGGTGTTTACAATCACCTTCCTGCTCATCATCTACGCCCTGAGCTGGCTCGGCATTTCACTTGCCTATCAATTCGGCTCTTACAAGGTGCAAGACGAAGAGAAGAAGAGAATGAAGGAAAGCCAGAAGATGGCAACCGCAGAAATTGAAAAATATTAATCGTATTAACATATATAAGAGACATGAAACAGACAAGATTACTCTTCATCGACCGCGATGGAACTCTGATTCAGGAACCAGAGGATGAACAGATTGACAGCTTCGAGAAGCTGGTATTCACCAAGGGCGTGTTCCGCAATCTCTCCTTCATTGCCCAGCACACCGACTACGAGCTGGTGATGGTGAGCAACCAGGACGGACTGGGTACCGACTCCTTTCCGGAAGATACCTTCTGGCCAGTCCACAACTTCATCATCCAGACCCTGGAGAGCGAAGGCATCCACTTTGCCAAGCAGCACATCGACCGCCACTTCCCTGAGGATAACTCGCCGATGCGCAAGCCAGGAACAGGCATGCTGACTGAATATATCGACAACCCGGCATACGACCTGGCAAACAGTTATGTAATCGGCGACCGTGAAACCGATGCCCAGCTTGCAGAAAACCTGGGTTGCAAGAGTCTGATTCTCGGAAAAGACGGTATGGATTGGGATAAGATTGCCGAGATTCTCTTTGCCGGCGACCGTATCGCAGAAGTGAAGCGCACCACCAAGGAAACGGATATCTACATCAAGGTAAATCTCGATGGTTCAGGAAAATGCGACATTTCTACCGGTCTCGGTTTCTTCGACCACATGCTGGAACAGATAGGCAAGCACGGCATGATGGACCTCACCATCCATACCAAGGGCGACCTCTATGTGGATGAGCATCATACCATTGAGGATACGGGTATTGCACTGGGCGAATGCCTGCTGCAGGCTTTAGGTGATAAGCGCGGAATAGAAAGATACGGCTACAGTCTGCCGATGGACGACTGTCTCTGTCAGGTAGCATTGGATTTCGGTGGCCGTCCATGGCTGATTTGGGATGCCAAGTTCCACAGAGAGAAGGTGGGCGAAATGCCAACCGAGATGTTCAAGCATTTCTTCAAGAGTCTGAGTGATGCAGCAAAGATGAACCTCAATATCAAGGCTGAAGGCGAAAATGAGCATCACAAGATAGAAGGCATCTTCAAGGCACTTGCCCGTTCGCTGAAAATGGCGGTAAAGAGAGACATCTACCACTTCGAGCTTCCTAGTTCTAAGGGAATGCTGTAAGGAATTTATAGTTAAGAGTTTATAGTTTATAGATGACTGTTGCTATAAACTATAAACTCTTAACTATAAACTATTATTAGAACTTTGTCATGAACTCCACAACAATCTTATCTTTTTCTGAAACTTTAGCTATACCACCTTTACGATAGAAATATTTCTCGTAGTTGATACGGATATCTGAGATGAATGGCTTGGCAAGGCTCAAGGTTACACCGCCCGTAACACGATGGCGCTTATAATCATTGATCTTCAATGCCCCCAGTTCTGTATCAGAACCGCCATATCTTGTACCATCACTGTGGTCGCTCATGAAATCATATCTTGCCAAAGGCGAAACCTTCCTGATAAGGCTCTTAGGATTAGCCACCGGAATATCATAGCATACGAAACCATCGAATGCATGAACATCGTGGAAAGCATCCTTACTGTAATGCTTGTAAAGATACTCAGCCTCAGCAATGAAACCACCCTTGTGGAAGGTGATACCGCCATCATACATCGTTACCGTAACATCAGATGGCTTGATCTTCTGGGTACTCAACACCAGGTTGACATTTGGGAAGAGGAACTGAGCCTTGGCTGAATAGTTAACGCCCTTGGTCCAGTAATCCTTCTGGTTGGTCAAACCCGAACCGTTGAAGATACCGGCATTCACCACAATTGGGAAACCTACATTCCAGGTGTATCCGATTTCGGCACCCACGTCGCGCACGTTGCCCACCTGCTTGGCGATGAACGAGCGGTTGGCGAAGTACTGCTGATGAGGAGAACGGTGAGCATCAATAGTGAATGGCACACGCTCCTGACCAATGGTAAGCTGCAGTGTCTTCCAAGGCTTGATGCGGGTATAAGCATCGAGCATCTTGATCTTACCCTCATCACAGAGATCAATCTCAGCCTTATAACTAACCTCCTTTGTTACATTTCCTGCTACATTGATACGGGCCGTACGCACCTCAAATCGGCCCTCCCCTTCCTCGGTTTGGTATTCATACTTAGAACGGATGGTTCCACCTATCTTCATTGTCTTGACGAATTCAGGCACATTGTTTCCAAGAGAACTCTTTTCTGAGTTTTGGGCATTCATTCCCATCGACACTATAGACAGTGCTATCAACAGATACGTTTTCTTCTTCATTTTTACCTTATATATATAGCTTAATTGATTGTTACCAACAAGAAAGCAATCCCGTTATGAATTGAAATCCTACAAGATGCCTTTCTATTTCTTTTCGGCTGCAAAGATAAGGATAAAATTTTTCTTTCACAAAACATAAGTATTAAAAAAGTGTTACATTGCCTGTTTACAAAGCGTGTAATATGATTGTAACGCCCGTAATATCGATGTAACATCATCGTCATAAACATGTAACCATCTTTTCGCTCTAGTTTAAAAATATCGCCGTACCTTTGCAACCGAAAAGAAATACAATTAACATATATGATTATATGAAGGAAAATAAAAAAGCAATTTTGGAGATTCTCAAGAAGAAGTCCAAGAAAGACGGTAAGTTTGAAAACTTGGTTCTCAACCTCGCCTTACAGAAGATTGACAGCGATAATTTTGAGTTTGACGGCGGGGCAGTCTATACCGCCGACAAGAAGCGCTTGGTTTACTACATGAACCATGATGCCAGTTTTACGATTCCTGAGGGAGTAGAGATTATCGGAGAGATGGCTTTCCGTGGCAAGAAACAATTGGCTCATGTCATCATCCCTAGTACGGTGAAGGAGATTGAACATGATGCATTCTATGATTGTGATGAATTGGATAACATTTATATACCAGCCAGCGTGAAAGCTATCAAAGCATACGCTTTCGCTGAATGCGACAAACTGAAGAAGATTACTTTCGCAGGAACTCCAGAAAAGTTGAGCCGTCATACATTCGATGACTGCGACCAGTTGCACGACATCATCGTTCCAGCAGGCAGCAGCAAGTTCTTCCGTAAAGAGCTTCACTTTATCGACGGAGATACAGATTTCCTCGTTCTGGAAGTACCAGGCAAAGACTCTAAAGAACCTTCTAAGAACAAGAAGGACGAGAAAGTTTCTGAAAAGAAAGCTAACGCAGAGAAGAAAGAAAAGACTTCTGAAAAGAAAGCTGACTTAGAGAAGAAGGAAGCTGCTCCAGAAAAGAAAGTTGAAAAAAAAAATAAGAAAGAGTCTACAAAAATAAAATAACCCACAAACTTTCGAATGTGGTTCAAGAACGGACTGAAAGCCCAAAAGCCCCTAGCCCAGGACGTATGGAAAGACATTAGAAAGTTAAATAACTCTATAATTAGCAAACGACTATGACCAAAGAAGAATTACTCAAAAAGGCATACGTAGAACGCGATATCAGTTGGATGTACTTCAACCATCGCATTCTCCAGGAAGCAGAGAAAGAGTACGTCCCATTGTTGGAGCGTCTCTCTTTTCTCGGTATTTATTCCAATAACCTTGACGAGTTCTTCCGTGTCCGCGTGGCATCACTCAACCGCATGCTCAACCAAAAGCTCGACAAGGATACCGAACAGCAGATTAAGAAATCACTTAAAGCAATTAATAAACTCAATGAATCTTATTCGAAAGAATACACTGAGGCGGTGGATACGGTTTTCCGAGAGCTTGAAGTACACAAGGTTCGCCTGCTCAACGAAGACCAGCTCAACGACGAGCAGAAGGAATTCCTTACGCAGTTCTTCTACGACAAGCTCAATGGTTCTGTCAACCCTATCTGGCTCAACGAGATAGACGACCTCTCCACACTGGAGGACAACCGCATTTACCTTGCCGTAGAAAAGGCTGAGGATGACAAGAAGAAGAAATATGCCGTAATAAAGGTACCAGATAGAGTTTACGGACGCTGGGTAAAGGTGCCGGCAAGCGAGGGTTTTGACAACATCATGTATCTCGATGATGTAATCAGATACTGTCTGCCTCTGGTATTCCTCGGTTTCAAGGAGAGCACCTACCGTGCTTTCAGTTTCAAGTTTACCAAGGATGCCGAAATGGAGATGGACAATGATGCCGACTTCGGAACCATGGAGAAGATTGCACTGGGTGTAAACAGCCGTAAGAAGGGTGAAGCCGTGCGCGTAATCTACGATCAGGAGATGCCGAAGGAACTCCAAAAGAAACTCCGTGAGCGATTGAACACCAAAGAACTGGATGCTTCACTGGCTGGCGGAAGATACCAGAACCACAAGGATCTGATGTCGTTCCCAGATTGCGGACACAAGGAACTGAAGTACGAGAAGTGGGCTCCTATCATGAAACCGGAGTTCCTCTCCAACGAGAGCATCCTCGACCAGATTCGTGAGAAAGACCGTTTTATCCATGTACCCTACCATAGCTTCAACGGCTACATCCGTGTGCTCCGTGAGGCTGCTATCAAGCCCGAGGTGAAGGCGATTAAGACCACCCTCTATCGCCTGGCAAAGGATTCAAAGGTAGTGAAGGCGCTCATTACCGCTGCCCGCAACGGCAAGAAGGTAACAGCCGTAGTAGAACTTCTGGCACGTTTCGACGAGGAGAGCAACATCAAATGGAGCAAGCGCATGCAGGAAGAGGGCGTGAACGTAATCTTCGGTGTAGAAGGACTGAAGATTCACTCCAAGCTGCTCTATATCGAATCAAAGAAGGGCAACATCGCCTGTGTGGGAACCGGAAACTTCCACGAGGGCAATGCCAAGATCTATACCGACTATCTGATGATGACAGCCCGTACTAAGCTGGTAAACGAGGTGGCTAAGGTATTCGATTTCATCGACCGCCCATTCTCACCATTCCGCTTCAACGAGCTTCTCGTCTCTCCAAACTCCATGAAGAGCCGCATCCTGCGCATGCTCGATGCCGAAATCAAGAATGCCAACGAGGGCAAGGAGGCTTGGGTGAAGATGAAGATCAACCACATCACCGATACCGATATGGTAACCAAGCTCTATCAGGCATCGAAGGCTGGCGTGAAGATAGACATCGTGATCCGCGGCAACTGTTCGCTGGTGCCAGGCATCGCCAAGCTCAGCGACAACATCCGCTGCGTGGGCATCATCGACCGCTATCTGGAGCACAGCCGCATCCTTATCTTTGCCAACGGAGGCAAGCCAAGATACTTCATCGGTTCTGCCGACTGGATGCCAAGAAACCTCATCAACCGCATCGAGGTACTCACCCCGGTATATGACGAGGATATGCAGGCAGACCTGCTCCGCACCATCTCCTATGGTATGAGAGATACGATGAACGGCAGAGTGGTAGATGGCAAGGGCGGCAAGGAGTTTGTGGAAGGCGAACCATTCCGCAGTCAGGAAGAACTTTATAAGGCATATAAATAATAAAGCATATAAATAATGATGAATTTAGCATCCATTGATATCGGCTCAAACGGAGCCCGACTCCTCATCAAGCGCTTCGATCCCGAGGCAATCCGAGAGGAAGACCGCATCAAAAAACTCATGTTCATCCGCATCCCACTGCGATTGGGTAAGGATGTTTTCACCCTGGGAAAGGTTTCCAAGGAGCGTGAGAAGATGATGCTCCACATGATGAAGGGCTTCAAGCAATTCATGAAACTCAATGACGTAGAGGCATTTCGCGCCTGTGCCACTTCAGCCATGCGCGATGCCGAGAACGGCAAGAAGGTGCTCAAGAAGATAGAGAAGCAAACCGGCATCAAACTCGAAATCATCAAGGGGGAGGAGGAGGCACAGCTCCTCTACAACAACCTGGTAGAGAAAACAGATTCCAACGAGGGCAGCTTTGCCTACATTGATGTGGGCGGTGGTTCCACGGAGGTGAGTATCATCCATGACGGTGTGCTCGCCGAGAGCTATTCCTACAACATGGGTACTCTGAGAATGCTGAGCGGCAAGGTGACTGCCGACACCGAAAAGCTCTTCAAGGAGAACCTGACGAGATATGCCGAGCAATACGGCGACATCAGGATCATCGGTTCGGGTGGCAACATCAACAAGTTGAACAAGCTGGCACGCCACAGCAAGCAGGACTCCAAAAACCTGACGCTTGCCGAACTGAAGCGTCTCCACTCGATGATGCAGCCCCTGAGCATCGAGGAGCGCGAGATTTCCTTCTCCCTGAAAGAAGACCGTGCCGACGTCATCATTCCTGCCGCTGAGATCTTCCTCAAGGCATGCGAATACCTGAAGTGTGAAAACATCATGGTGCCCAACATCTCGCTCGCCGACTCCATCGTGGATGGACTCTATGAGAAGATGATGGCAAAAACAGAAGAATAAACCGCTTCATCCACAAATAAAAAGATCCGAGACAGATGGCTAGCAATAGCCGCTGTTTCGGATCAACTTTTTTATAATTCGGATAAAAGAGGTATTTACTATACTTCAGATAAGAGAGTAAGTACATATCCCTTTTTCTTCAGCGACTCAATCTTAACGGTCACATCATGCTGAAGAGCATGACGGAGATACGTCATCTGCACATTCACAGCCAGGGAGTTGGCATAGCTCACGGTTCCCCACACCGCCTCCTGTATCATCTCCTTGCTTACTACATTACCGATATTCTTCGCCAGCAGACGGAGGATGTCGGCTTGTCGGCTGGTGATGAGCACACGAGAGGAACGGGTACGAAGTTCATTGTTATTATAGCAGAAGGTGGTTTCACCGAAATGATACACCTCCTCTTCTATCGTCTCACTCTCATTCATAGAGAACCGCTCCTCTATTCTTGCCAGCAACTCTTCCGGATAGAAGGGTTTGGCAAGATAATCGTTTGCCTTCAGGGAGAAACCTTTCAGCCGATCGTTCTTCTCCGTACGGTCGGTGAGGAAGAAGATAAGCACCTTCGGGTCGATGGTTCTGATGCGCTCAGCCACCTCATAGCCATCCATCTCCGGCATATTGATGTCGAGCAATACCAGGTCGGGCTTCACCTCCGGGAACTGTTCCCATGCCTTCTTGCCATTTCCGGCATAAGTCACGTCGTAGCCATGCTGCTGAAGGAAACTCTTCAGCAACATGGAATACTTCAAGTCATCGTCTGCGAATAATATCTTGATCATTTTTTCTGTTGTTTATAGCGTTAAACCGGATGCATCAGGAGTGTTGCGGGATGACTATTGAAATCCTGGTTCCCTTGCCCACTTCGCTCTGCATCATTTTTCTACCCCCATGGGCCTTCACAATCATATCCACAAAACTCAAGCCCAAGCCGATGCCCGGCTGCATCATATCCGGGTAAGTATTGCTGCGATAGAACTTCGTCCAGACTCTCTGCTGCTCGTCGGACGAAATTCCGATTCCATTATCTGATACAGAAATCATGACTTCCCCCTTCCCGATATCTCGGCAGGCAACATGGATATTGACTATGTCTCCAGAATATTTCACCGAGTTCTCCATCAGGTTGCTGACCACATTCAGAAGCTGGTCTCTATCTCCTATCATCAGGTCGGAAGTGCGCTGGTAATCGAGCGAAACATTCACCTCCTTCTGTCTGTTCTTTCGATACACAGCCACTAGATTCAGCAAGGCGGCATGGATATCGAAAGACGTTATCTGGAGCGGGATATGTTCCTCTGCCCTGATTACTTCCCGGAGTTTGGCGAGATAGGCGGTCAGGTTATCGCTTTCCTCTCTAACCGTCTCCATGATGAGAGCATTCTCATCCTTCTCATCTGTCTTTTGAGCAGAGAATACAGATACACACATCTTCAGCGTCTGCACGGGGCGTTTCAGCTCGTGAATCATCGTATGCACAAAGTCGCTTCGCATCTTATCCACCTTCTTCTGCAGGAGCATCACCTTGATGAGATAAGCTATGCTCAGGAGAAGCATGATGGTAACCAGCAGACTTCCTATCATCTGCCACATCATTCCCTTCAGGATGGGCAGCATCGGCACCTGCATCCTCATTTGCATCGACTGATACTGGATAGGATTGAAAGGCACTTCTACCAGCATTTCGTGATGAAACAAGGTAGGAGGCTCTACGATTCTTGTCTGCCACAGACGATGCTTTCCTGTCTTCATCTCTGCCCCGATGAAATCATTGCCCAGTTTTCTACTGATGAAACGGTCAAAATGCGCCTTATCAAAACGGGTAAGCTGGTAAGTGATGTAAGTATTCAGGCAATCAAAAGAATTATTGGAATCCGTCTCACGCAAATCGAAAGTATCTCTCTTCTCCATCACATTACCGAATCCCGGCTTGCGATACACCACTCCACCAATGATTGTATCCGTATCCAGCGGAGAGCAAACCGTAGTACAGGGACTCTTGTAGTCTGAAAAATATGCCGTAACGACATAACCGATATGTGATTTTTCTTTTACCGCTGCTCCGATATTTGTCTGATAAGTGACTATTGCCTGTTCCGCCTTTTCGGCATTTTTCTTCCCCATCTCTCCCATCGAATAGGTCACGCTATTGTATAGCCAATAGGTCTGCAAGCCTATCAGCAGGAAAGAGGAAAGGATGGCGAGCAGCCAGACTTGTTTGATTCTTCTATTCATATCATTTTTTCTTTTCTTGATGCAAAGGTACAAAGATTTCACTATATATAATAAGGTGAAGCAAGATTATTTTGCCAGCGTAATGTTTCAGTAATGATTATTTGCGATTTTGAGCCCGAAAAGCTGTTCCTTTGCAGACGAAAACAAAAAGCAAGGAAGAAAATGAAGAAAGAAACAGTTATATGTGCGATGCTAGCCACCGCCACCTGTGCAACAGCACAAAACGGGAAATTCCCGACATCCGGAGTTTCCGCAGACTCAGTACAGACGGAAAAAGATTCAATCAAAGCTGATAAGGAGGCCGAGATTCAAGCCGTAACCGTAACAGGTCATCGCCCGATGTACAAGATGAGAAACGATGCCTTGGTTACCCGTGTCCGCAACACTCCTTTGGCAAAGGAGCCAACGCTGGAAGATGTATTGAAGCACATACCCGGCATGAAACAAACCTCCGATGGAACTCTGGAAGTAAACGGACTGGGAGCACCCACCATCTATCTCAACGACAAGAAGGCTACCTCTGCCGAACTCGCTCATCTCGATGTGAAGCTGATAGATGAAATAGAACTCATTACCACTCCTGGTGCAAAATATGATGCAACGACGGGAGCCGTACTGAGAATCCTGACGAGAAGAACAGACGAGGGTATATTCGGCAAGATGCAGGTGTATGATAAATTGAGCGAGGTGAACACCAACCACGAGGAATTGACCCTGGGTTGGGTAACGAAGAAGATTTCGCTCACAGGATTTTACGGCTACACAGACAACCGATACAATGTGCATCAGCCACAGGAAGCGCTCGTAAGAGCCAAAGATGGCGAATATCTCTTCGGAACCGACCGCTATGGCAAGAACAAGGCAAATTATAACGCTACAGAACTCAACTTCGACTGGTTGCTCAGCAAGCAACACGAAGTGGGAATACAATGGGAAGGGCTTTGGCTGAATGGCGGCAGAAGCGAGAAACAGCAGCAGTACTATCGCTATCCTAACCCAGCAGGAGAAGATACAAATAGAGAGATGAAGTATTTTGATGCGGAGAGCCAGCAATGGGGACACCAGCGCAGTCACCACTTCAACCTCTTCCATCTGGCTAAATGGTCGAAGCATCTCTCATCACAGATTTATCTGGACTATGCCAGGAACAAGGATTCTGACAGCCAGCCTATCACGGAGAAAGAAGGTAGCGAGATGCAGGAAACCCTCAACCGTTCCAATTCCAACTACGATATCTATAGTGGAAGAATCGAAGTCAAGCAACTCATCTCTGACAAACATTCCATCAACTATGGTGGCGAATGGAGCCTGATGGAAGGCAAGGGTAAAACCGAAAGTTCTGCCGATATGCTTGGAACTACGGAATACAAAAACCACGATACCAAGACGGCTGCTTACCTGCAATATCAGGGTGGAGTTGGCAAATGGACCTGGTGGGTAGGCATCCGATACGAGCATCTCACCTCCCGATACACCAATCTGTCGGAAATATCTCCCGATAATATGGAGCGTCATTACGACCAATGGTTTCCATCGTTCGGTATCACTCTCAACGAACCATCGTGGCATCACTCGCTCAGCTTCCGAACTACCACCGCCCGACCTTCTTTCAGTCAGCTCAGTGGGAGCATCTACTATATCTCGCGCTTTCAGTATCAGATCAGCAATCCGAAGCTGCAGCCTGTCAACACCTATCGTCTGACCTACTCCGTGCAGTGGAAAGATTTCATGGGAATGCTGAGATACACCCGTACCGACCACTCCATCATGTACATTCATGAAGTGCCGGAGGACAAGCCCGTGAGATACGTGAGTACATTCATGAACTTCAACAAGATGCAGAAATACATGGCCTATCTCAACTGGGGTCACGTCTTCGGCTGCTGGCGTCCGAATGTCAATGCAAGCATCACTTACCAGCGCTTCTCCGTAAATGATCATGGAGAGCTAATCAGTTACAACGGAGTAACTTGGAATGCATCGTTTGATAATTACTTCACGCTGCCAAACGACTATCAACTGTCGCTCTCCTACAGTTTTGACAACGGAGGACAAGTGGGCAAAACGAAGTTCAGCCCCACTCAGAACTGGAGTCTTGGTGCCAACAAATCGTGGATGGACGGCAGATTACAGGTTGCCTTCAGTGCCAACGACCTCTTCCATCAGCAGCTCTTCAAGGAGCGAACCCACGAGCATGCCGTTGACTTCTCCCAGACTGAGGATTACAAGCTATGGAGCTACAAGTTGACCGTAACCTGGAAATTCAACAAGCGCAAGGGAAGATACAACGGCATGAACAGTGCGGAAGATGAATTGAACCGACTATAGCCGGACAAGACTCTCTTGTCTTAATGATCATTATAATTTTCAAGTATCCGGGTTATCCCACACCCAGCAGTTCTACTTCGAATATCAGGGTAGAACCGCCTGGGATGCCCGGCTGCGAGAACTTGCCGTAACCCATTTCGGCTGGGATGTAAAGTTCCCACTGGTCGCCCACATGCATCTGCTGCATGGCAACAATCCAGCCATCAATCAAGTCGCTCAACCGCATGGCGAATGGCGTGCCGCCACGGCTGGAATCAAACTTCTTGCCATTGATGGTCCAACCGGTATAATGAGCCGTCACGATGCTGCGTCGGCTAGGCTGTGCTCCCTTCGGGTCTCCCTGCTTCAACACCTTATAATATATACCACGAGGCAGCGCCATAACGCCCTCCTCCTTTGCCTTTTCCTCCAGCCAACGCTTGTTGGCCTCAACATATTCTCTTTTTGCCATAAATCTATTTGATACTTGATATACTATGATTTTTGCGCAAAGTTACAAAAATCTATCGTATCTGCAAAAGAAAAAGGAGAACTTTTTTTCTTTTATCAAAGAAAAGCAGTACCTTTGCACCCTAATCAACCAAAAATACGATATGCCACAATTACTACATATTGCAATTATTGGTGGGGGTGCCGCAGGATTCTTTGCGGCGATAGAGGCCAAGCGCAACTTCCCCCACGCCGACATCACGATTTTCGAGAAGAATTCGAAGGTTCTCGCCAAGGTGGAAATCACGGGAGGAGGAAGATGCAATCTTACCAATTCCTTTGACGAGATTTCCGACCTGAAACAGGCGTACCCTCGCGGACATAAACTGATGAAACGACTCTTCAAGAGATTCGACTACCAGCATGCCTTCGACTGGTTTGAGGAGAACGGCGTGCCTCTGGTTACACAGGAAGACCAGTGTGTGTTTCCGCAAACGCAGGATTCACACAGCATCATTAACTGCCTGGTGAATACCGCCAAGCGACTGGGCGTGAAGATACAATGCAATCATCAGCTCACCGCCATCACCGAACTGGAGGATGAGCGCCTGCTCCTGGATTTCAAAATTTCAAAAGGAAAGGGAAATCTATCGGGTGCATCTTCTGTCTCTCATCCCGTTTCCGAAATCAGGCAGATTGCCTTCCACCGGGTAGCCATCACCACGGGCGGTCATCCGAAGATAGAGAACTTCAAGCATCTCTCTGATTTAGGACATGCGATAGAGCAGCCTATCCCATCGCTCTTCACCTTCAACATTGCCGACAAGGCTTTCAAAAATCTGATGGGCACGGTGGTAGATCCTGTATATACCAGCATTCCGGGCACCAAGCTGAAGGCTGAGGGTCCGCTCCTCATCACCCATTGGGGCATGAGCGGTCCTGCCGTGCTGAAACTCTCATCCCATGCAGCCCGCCATCTGCACGAGAACAACTATCAGATCAAAATTTCCGTGAACTGGGTACACGAGAGCAACCGCTCGCTGGTGGAAGAGAACATCCAGGGCATCATCATCGCCAACCCGCAGAAGCAGCTGGCAAGCATCCGCCCTTACAATCTGCCATCCCGCCTCTGGCTCTTCCTGATTCAGAAAATGGGATATGCACCCGAAAAGAAATGGAGCGAAATGGGAAAGAAGGGTTGCAACCTGCTGATAGAAACCCTCACCAACGACCTCTATCAGGTAAACGGCAAGGGAGCCTTCAAGGAGGAGTTTGTTACCTGTGGCGGTATCAGCCTCAGCAACATCGACCTGCATACCCTGGAGAGCAAGGTATGCCCTCACCTCTTCTTTGCCGGCGAAGTGCTCGACATTGATGCCATCACCGGCGGCTTCAATCTGCAGGCAGCCTGGACCACGGGATATGTGGTGGGACAACATATCGGAGAATAGCCTATTCCTCTTTCGATACAAAGTCTTTCACGATGCGGGTGTATTCCTCGTGATGGTCGCGATATGCCATAGCATGAACGGAGCCTTTGGCGATGAAGATAGCTTTTCTGCCCTTCGTCTTTGCCTCGTAAAGGGGATGCAGCATGGCGTAGGGCACGAAGGCATCCTTATCGCCATGGATAAAGAGCATCGGTTTGGTGCTCTTGCGAACCTGCTCTATCTGCTGCGCCTCGGCAAACGACCAGCCGTAGCGATACTGGCAAAGGGCAGAAGTGGTATTCATCAGCGGGAAGGCAGGCAAGCCAAACTGGTCTTTGAGCTGAGCGGAAAACTCATCCCACACGCTGGTATAGCCGCAATCCTCCACAAAGCACTTCACGTAATCGGGAGTCTTCTCTCCCGATACTGCCATCGTGGTTGCCGCACCCATCGAAATACCATGAATCACCTGACGGGTATTCATCACTCTTTGTTCTTCACTCTTCACTCTTTGTTCTTCACTCTTCACTTTAAAAATCTCATTGGCGATTTCCGACCATCTGATCACATCCCATCTATCCTTCCATCCCATCTGGATATGATCGCCCTCGCTCTCTCCATGTCCATACAGATCTGGCAGGAGCACATTATACCCCATATCGTGATTATAGAGATAGGCGATGTGCAGCATTCCCTCGGAGCGCACCTGATAGCCATGCACCACCACGGCTGTCTTTTCCGTAGTTTTCGGTGCATAGAGATAGATGGCATGTGCCTTGTAGCCCGACGGCATCGTGACAAAGGTATCCTTCACGCAATGGTGCTGATACACAGAGTCCATCCAGCCAATCATCCAGGGGCACTCGTTTTTCATTCTGTTCTTCCAATGCTCAGCCGTCATTCTCTCCTCCTTCGGATAGTTGAGCGAATAATTGAGCATATAGTTGCTGGCACCATACAGTCCCAGCATCACGAGCACCACCAGGCCCAGAGCCGAAGCGATGCCTATCTTTCTTATCTTTTTCTGTTTCATCTTCATTCTTATTGCCATTACAAATATCTATTATAGAGTTTCCGCTGCAAAATTAAGGAAAAAGATGGAGATGGCAAAGAAACAGAGGAAAAAATCCTGTTAAATTGAAACTATAATCTGCTCTTTTCTGCATTACCAGCACCCGTACCCTTATACTTGCTCTTGGTGGCATTGAAGTTATAAGTTACATTGACCAAGAACATGCGGGTATTATCTATACCGGTTCTAGTGAAGTGCGTATACGAATTATTATATTTCCAACTCTCATTCTGACCATGAAGCAAATCCTCTGCTTCCAATCTTACAACCAGTCGGTTGTTCAGGAACGACTTGGAAATAGACGCATCCAGGGAATTCCATGCATAGTTGACACCCAATTCGCTATAATTACGCGACTGGTAAGCGTATTCCAATCTAGCCTTCCAATGATGTGGCAATACCCAGGTATTCTCCAAATCCAGATAGAGAGAAGGACGGTTGGCATTATAGTCGCTGACATATTTGCTGGCATCAAAGAACTGATTGACCAGACCTACCGTATAGTCAAGATGCCACAAGCCTATCACCGGAGTAGCTTCAAGATAGAACTTGAGGTTCTGAATCTTATCAACATTCTCATAATATGACAGGGCTATATCCTTATTGCCCTGGAATGGCTTCATCATATATACCGAGGCATTCTTGTTGTAGATATATTCAGCAGAGAAACTCAGCCAGGAATATTGCGCATCCCATTCCAGATGATAGGCATCCGTTGGTCGCAAGTTCGGATTACCGCTTTCATAGGTATGACGACTCGTATATCGGGTATAACCGGAAAGACGGAAGTAACTTGGTCGATAGGTCTTCGCCGTGAAATTCAACGAAGAATGCCACTTGCCCTTGTCATATCCCAAGGATACATTAGGAAATACATTATCATACTTTCTGCTCATATCCGGATTGAGCACTCCTTCGGCATAATAGTCTGATTTTACATGCTCATATCTCACACCGGCATTCAGGGAATAATCTCCCAACGACCATGCAGTCTCAGCAAAAGCGGCTATGTTCTGTTCCTTGATTCTGGAATCATTGGATGCAGCCACACCACCCTCGTTCTGGTTGTTGGTATGACTATCAGAATTTGTGTATTCCGAACCAAAGTCTATGTTCAACTGGTCGGTCAAAGGATAAGAAACAACCAATTTACCGGCAAGCAACTTTCCTTTGGTATGACTATCTGAACATACAATCTGGTCGCCCAACTCAGTACTGGTTTCGGTGGCTTTCTGTATCTGGTCTTTCGTCCGCCACATAGCAGATGCATTCAGGTCTATACTCCACTTGCCTATCTTACCATTATAATAAAAGTCAGCCTGATGAAAAGGAGTCTGCTTGGAATCTGACTCATCGTTGAGATAATTCACATCTCCCTGGTGAACTCCATCCTGAAAGATAGAATAGTTCTGCCTAACAGCAAAATACTTGGTATAGCCAGAACCAAACTTATATTTCAGACCGATGGTATGATTTTCGTTGAATTCATAATTGAAACCCAGATTGGCATCAGGTCCATAATTTCTAGCATCTATGCGCCCTACTGATTTTTGATATATCTGATGCTGATTTCCATTGATATATTCATCCAATCCCAACTTATCATAGAAATACGAATCTGACCACATCAATCCACCGAATACATCCAGTCCACCCACACGGTAATTGAGATTAGCCTGCTCTTGCCAGGCATTCTTCATGGCAAAACCATATTTTGCCTGGAAATTACCACTCCATCCATAACCTTGCTTCTTGACCGTAGTAATACGAATCACCGAATTGACCTGGGCATCATACTGCGCACCAGGAGTCGTGATAACCGTCACGTTCTTCACATCCTTTGAAGATATGGTTTGCAATTCATTTTTGTCGGTCAGCTTTCTGCCATTGACATAAATCTCCGGTGTGCCTTTTCCAAACACCGAACAGTTTCCATCCTTATCCACACGCACTCTTGGAACCTGCTTCAACAAGTCGGCAACCATACCCGCATCACTCAGTATCGTACCCTGCACCTGGGTCTGGAATCCCTCGCGAGTCAGTTTGGTCTTTGGGCGAACCGCCTTCACAATCACCTTCTGCAGGTTCATTGTTGCCTCCTTCAGAGTAATTGAACCTATCTTACCTGTATTATAAGTATCAACAGCGGTATGATAGCCCACGCAACTTACTCTTACTATCGCCTTTCTGGCTCCGCAGGGAATCACGAACTGGCCGTTCTCATTCGTCACACCGCCATTTATCAATGAAGAATCACGAACATTCAGCAGGGCTACATTGGCGAAATCTACAGGGCGATGATGCGCATCTACAATGCGACCTATCATCTTGGTGGGAGTCTTCTGCGTACACTCCACAAAGATGTTTTCGCCATCTATCGTCATCTTCATCGGATAGAAGCCCATGATCTGGCGGATGGCATCCGGAGCTGTTCGCTTCACGATACTTGTGGTAACCGTGAAATCTTCCAGTTCATCATACATAAAGTTGATACGATAATCCTTGGTGCTCTTGGCAAGGATGGTGAGTGCTTCTGACATAGAAGTGTTGCGGAAGCTGCGGGTGATGCGTTGGGCATAGATGGTCTGAAGAGAAAGGGTCATCAAACCTGCCAGCAGCATGATATATCTTAATCTTTTCATCTTATTCCACGATTAAAGTTTGACCTTCATAACGAATATTCACTTTCTCGAAATGATTCAACAGTTCGATGATATCATCCAGACTCATGTTCTTCTCCAGTTGCAGGAAGAGACGGATATGGCGAGCCGACTCGTTCTGATAAGTTACCTGGAGATGGAAATGCCCGGCAATAGGAGTAAGGATATTCTGAAGCTCAGCGTTTTCGTAAACCAATGGGAGCTGGGCAAGACTTGCAGAATCTGTCTTTTCTTCTATGTTGGATTTCTGAGGAGCAGAAACCTGCTGGATAGAATCCTTTTGGGATGCCACGAGTTCGGTATTGCTGTTATCTGATGGCTGATGAGAACGGGTTACCAGATGAATGGCTGCAAAGGTGATGCCGGAGACAACAAGGACGGCTGCAACGGCAGCCACCTTTCTCATCGGGCTCCAGAGAGGAAACAACTTGGCAGTTTGCTGGGTTTCTGCATTCTGATTCATCTCTTCTTTCTGCTGCTTTTCTTCTTTCAGCTTCATCTCGTCTTCCAGCTTCTCCCATTCTGCATCAATCGAAGGCATCTTCATTTCTTCCTTCGACTTGGCGAAATCCAGAGACTGTCGGGTTTCTACCAACTGCTGATAGAGTTCGTTCACTTCCTCATCGCCCAGAAGTTCATCCTTCTGGGTTTCGGAATACATTTCGGGATGCTCCAGGAGATTGAGGAGCAAATCCCATTTCTGAGAATCCATCTTCTGAGGATCTATGTCAGATAATTCATGTTTCATTTTCATTTCCTTTCTTCATTTTAGGGTTATTGTTTTCCTTTCAACTTTTCTCTGAGCGTTCGCAAACCTTTCACGATATGCTTGTTCACTGCCGAGACGCTGATGCCCAGTTCCTTCGCCGTATCCTTATACGACATTCCTTCCCGATAGCACAATCGGATGACGGAAGCAGTCTGGTCGGTCAGGTCGTGGTCGATGCAATCCACGGCAGCCTGCCATCGCTCTTCCAGACGAGAAGGTTCTTCCTCCGTCAATTTCTCTTCCGAGAGAGGAAGAAGCCGTTTCAATCGTTCATCTCTTTTCTTTCTGGCTATAAGATTGATGCAGGCATTCTTCACGCTCCGCATCAGGTAAGCCCGGTCTGGAACCAGCTGTTTATCCCACAATCTGGAGAACACATCGCTCACCACATCCCTCGCCTCCTCATTATCATGGAGCAAGGCAAAGGCGAAGCGATACATCTGCTCGTAATGGTCGTGGAACAGCCGTTCCATCCGCTGTTCATTTTCTTCTGTCATCACGTCATTTTCTTCTTGTTTCTACTCTTATATACAAGCTTTCCTGAAATCAATTACCCCTAAAATGAAGAAATCTTCTATTTTTTTTGGAAAAACCGATGCAAAGGTAATAAAAAACTAGATAAAAGCTTACTCTTTCGAATAAAAAGTGTATCTTTGCACCAAGAAACAACATCATTATATTATGGGTAAACGAGCCATCATAGAAGCTTTACGCCATTATTTCAGCACCCAACTCGTACTGAAAGCCTGGCTGTTCGGTTCTTTCTCCAGAGGGGAAGAAACGAAGGATAGCGATGTCGATATTATGGTTTCTTTGGACAAGAGCAAACCTATTGGTTTAAAATTCTTCGGCATGTGGAGTGATTTGGAAGAACTCTTAGGTAGAAAAGTTGATTTGGTATCAGAAGGAACCTTACTCCCTTTTGCACAGGAATCAGTAGAACGTGATAAAATCTTAGTATATGAGAGAACGAAGTAGAGATAAAAACCGCTTAGAGCACAACAAATAAAGGAGTATCTAACAGAAGAGAAGTAAAAAACATCGGTCAAGCAAAGAGCAAACCAATAAGGTTTTGCCTTCGCTTGACCGATTGTCATATATTCATTGTTTATTAAAAGAGTTTCTTTCTAACAAAAACTACAAGCGGCTCTTTTCTTCATTACCAGCACCCGTACCCTTATACTTACTGCGCTTGGCATTGAAATTATACGTAACCTGCAAGGAGATGCTACGAGTATAGTTGTAGCAGTCTTTTGTGGTACCCGCTCCCAGTCCGTACATCGTCCAACGTTCCTTTGTAGTCTTGAAGATGTCATTTGCAGAAAGATAAATGATCCATGTGCGCTTGGCAAACGACTTGTCGAACCGCAGATCGACGCTGTAATTACTCTTCCTCATAAGAAATCCATCTGCATTGGGTGTTGCTGCATTCAGACTGATAGCCACGTTCATGGTTTCTGAAAGAGCGAAATTATTGTCGAGCGAGCACGACAGCAAAGGGTTACTTAATGCCTTGCTGGCGCCATACTTCCTGGTATCGAAAAACTGCTGGTTATAATTGAATCCCCACGTAGGACGGAAGATGCCAAGCTTTGGCGAAACATTGACAGAAGCATAAAGCAGCTGCTTATGGTCGAAATTCAACGACGTACTATAAGCAAATTCCTTTCCAGGATAGATATACTTGGTCCACTCTATCACATCCTTCAGATATTTATACCCTGCGGAAACATTCAGCCACTTATATGTCATCATTGCCTCAACATTGAACACCTTCTCCGGTTGCAAGGTAGGATTTCCGCCTTCATAAAGGAAACGGTTGTCAAACTGCATGAAGTTGCCCAATTGTCGATAACTTGGACGACTTATTTTCTCGTTGACATTCAACTGCCAATTCCAGTTACCTTTGTTCCATGAAATACTGAGGTTAGGAAAGAAGTTGCTGTATCTTCTACTTACATCATCCTGCTTGACTCCACCAGAGAAATAGTCGCGAATGATATTCTCGAAACGCACACCAAGACCAATGTTCCACTTGCTGAGGGACAGTCCATATTGCACAAAGCCTGCAACATTTCTTTCATGGATATCCGTCTCTGTAGATGGCACCAACTGCTCTTCGTTCAGGAACGTTCCATGAGAGTCGGTCTTCGACAGCTCCGTTCCTACAGACATATTTCCTTTCCACAGAGGAATATTCACAACCAACTTGCCTGCCCACATATCGCTATTCTGACGATTGCTTGAGTGTACCTCCTGATTACCCAACTCCTTGCTGCTTTCAATAATCTCGTCACTACGTCTGTTATTGACCGTATAGTATGTGGCGTTGAAATCGATGCCTACCTGTCCTATCTTTCCCACATAATAGATTTCTGCCTCATGTGAACCAAGGTGAGGCTTTACAACCTCATTCTGCTCAATGCTGCCCTGTGCCACACCGTTCAGAAATACATTCTGTTGGCTACTACCTTTCGTCCTGCCATTCAACATGCCATAGTAGCGATAAGAGCCACCAATGGAATTGCTGTCGTTGAGCGAATAGTCGGCTGAGAGTTTTTCCGACAAGAAGCGGTTATTGGTATCCGAATTAAAATGCTGGTCGTTGTGATAATACTTGTCGGGCAAATTGATATCGATGTTCAGATGATTATCCTCACCAAAATGAGAGTCCCCCATCCATAAGCTATTGGCTATCTCAAATTTCTTGGTCTGATACCGGGTGCTGATAAGCTCGTAATCCGCCATCCATTTGTTGTATTTACCAAAAGCATCTGCGCGTAAGCTGAACCCATTGGCATGGCGCTCTTTGGTACGGATACGAATTACCGACTCCACCTCGGCATCATATTCTGCCCCAGGACTTGTAATCACGGAAATCGACTTGATGTTGTCGGGAGTGATGTTTACAATCTCATTATTGTCATTCACACGCTTGTTGTTGATATAAACAATCGGTGTGCCTTTACCAAACACGGATATCTTTTGTCCATCAACAGAGACACGGGGCAACAGATTCAGGACATCAAAAGTGTTTGCCATCTTAGAAAGCAAGGTATGCTCTACGGCAACCTCCACTCCTCCAGGCGACATTTTATACTGAGGTCTTTCACCCTTCACGACAACTCCCTTGATAATCATCGTTTCGGGCTGCAATTTGATGATTCCCATTTCCGGATTGCTGTATATACGGCTGATTGTCTTATAACCAACGTATGTGATACGGGCTAACACCTTCCGGGAATTACAAGGAATGACAAATCTTCCATTCTCATTGCTCACACCATGCCCTACGATTGTGGAATCAATGGGCGACAACAAGGTTATATTTGCATATTCGGCAGCATTGCCACTCTCATCTATAATACGTCCCTTATAACGAAGGGTTGTCTTCTGCGTACACTCCACCATAATATTATCCTCCACCTGCGTCATTCTGATGGGATAGAATCCAATCAGCTGCATGATGGCATCGGGAACACTCTGGTTTCTGATGCTCTTGGTTACCCTGAAATCCTCCAGCTCATCATACACGAAGTTGATGGTGTACTTATGCTGGCGGGCGTTCAAATCCTTCAACGCCGCCGAGAACGACACATTATTATATTGTCGGGTGATGCGCTGGGCATAAGACTGCTGAACCAAAAGCAACAGGAAGAGAAGAAGAAGCTCTCTGATAAGCTTGCCGCTAACGGACATTGGTTTCCAAAAATCTCTCATAAACATATCCTCCTATCTTATTTCACCAACAATGTACCGTCAATATACTCTATCTGTATGCGGTCGAAAGCATTCAAAATCTCCAGGTTCTGCTCTAATGTCTTCGTCTTGTTCCAGTTGAAGAAGAGACGGATGTGCTGGGCACCGGCATCCACATACTCCACCTTGACATGATAGAAACCGGATAACTGAGCCAGAATGGTTCCCAATTCAGCATCATCAAACACCACGGGTTTCATATCAAGAGAATCCTTCTTCTCTGCTGTTGCAGCACGAAGACTGTCATTCGGCAACGCCTGGGTTGTTGCCAGCTGTTCTGTCGCAGCCTTGTTATCCGCTGTCTGATCAGAAGCCGAGAACCCCAACCAGCCATTGTGAATCGCAGCCAAGGCTACCCCCGAAAGGAAGATGATGCCAACGATGGATGCAGCAATCTTCATCCGGTTGCGATAAGCGTCCTTGGCTCTGCCGGCATCCATCGCCAACTTATCCTCATGATGTGCCTGAACAAATTCCTTCCAAGCCTCATCCACATCCACGTCCTTCGGATTGGCTTTCTTGCCAGCCATTCTCGCCATCGCCAGTTCATGGAAGAACTCCTTCACTTCCTCATCGGCAAGCAGGTGCTCCACCTGCTCGTCGGTATATTTCTCGGGATGCTCCTGCATGTCAAAGAGCATCATCCGCTTTTCGTCTTTACTCATGTTTGTCATTGTCTTGCTCATTTAAATTGTTTCTTAATCCAGTCCATCGCCTTCGAGAGATGGTTGAATACCGTCACCTTGCTCACTCCCACTTCATCAGCCACCTCCTGATAAGATTTCTCCTGAAGATAGCGCAGACGGAAAATAAGTTGCCGGATAGGCGGTTCCAGGTCTTCGATGAGAAGCATCAGCCGGTCGAGTCGCTCGTCGGTCTCTTCTGAGAGAATCACATCGGCATCATCCAGCAGCAGCTTCGCCACCCTTTCCTTCACGCTCTTATGAGCTATCAGGTTGAGACAGCGGTTGCGTACGCTCCGCATCAAGTAACCGTCCTCACTCCCAGGCACCAGAACCACATCATCGGCAAGAATCTGGGCGAATACTTCGCTCACCACATCCTTGCTCTCGTCATCATCCGAAAGAATGCATCTGGCCAGATTGTACATCTTCGCATAATGCTGACGGAATAACTGTTCTATGTCCTTTTTTCTGTTCATATACTATCTATACAGTTGAGCCAAGCGAAAAACTAAGCAAAACATCAACTTTTTTGTTTTTTTCTTTAAATCCGAATCGAAATCACCAAGATTCTCCCCGGATTGGAATGCAAAAGTACACAATCTATCGGAGATAGAAGACAAATGGTAAGGATAAATCGATTTTCAGTTGATTTATTTGTTCATTCCAACATTTTTTAGTACTTTTGCCCACCAAATTACAAACAAGTAAATAAGATTGGTATAAAATAGGTATTACCAAGATAAAATAAAGAATAGATTAGATAAAGGAGAATAAGATTATGTCAACGATTATTTATCCATCACCGATATTCGGTCCGGTAAATTCCCGCCGTCTGGGAGTTTCACTGGGCATCAACCTTATGCCATCTGATGGCAAGGTCTGCTCATTCGACTGCGTTTATTGCGAATGCGGATTCAACGCCGACTTCCGTCCTAAGAAGAAGCGCCCTACCCGCGAGGAGGTAAGAGAAGGATTGGAGAAGGTTCTGAAAGAGCGCCACGACAACAACCAGCCTCTGGATGACATCACCTTCGCAGGAAATGGTGAACCTACGGGGCACCCAGACTTCAAGGGAATCGTGGAAGATACGATGGAACTCTGCAAGAAATATTTCCCTGAAGCACAAGTATCCGTACTCAGCAATGCCACCTATATATATAAGGAGGAAGTGAGAGAGGCGCTGATGCTCGTGGATAACAACATCCTGAAACTGGATACCGTGGATATGGATTACATCAAGAAGCTGGACCGCCCTCAGCAGCCTAACTACGACGTAAAGGATGTGATCAAATATCTGAAGATGTTCAAGGGGCACGTCATCATCCAGACCATGTTCCTGAGAGGTGACGGTTTGGACAATACCAGCGAGCATTTCGTAGCTCCTTGGCTGGAGGCAGTGAAAGACATCCAGCCTCAGCAGGTAATGGTTTATACCATCGCCCGCGAAACACCAGACAAGTTGCTGGAAAAGGCACCAAAGGAAGTACTCGATGCCATCAAGGAGCGTGTAGAGGCACTGGGCATCAAGTGTACAGCCAGCTATTAAAAGATAATCAGGATAAGAAAGAAAAGCAAGTAGAAAAAAGAAAGAATGAAAGCGAAAAGTAATATCCTTATTATCAGCGATATGTGTGGCTACGGAAAGGTATCTGCCGCAGTTCAGATGCCTATCCTCTCTTATATGGGACTCGATGTGTTCAATCTGCCCACCATGCTCATCAGCAACACCTTCCCATACGGCAAGTACGCCATTCTGGAATGCACTTCGTATATCGAGGAAGCCTTGCAGAAGTGGAACGAACTGGGCATTCACTTCGATGCCATCACCACGGGTTTCATGGCTTCGGAGCGTCAGGCTAAGCTGGTGGCACGCTATTGCAGAGAACAGGCAGCACTGGGCACCGACATCTATGTGGATCCAGTGATGGGCGATTACGGCAAGCTCTATGGTGGAGCAAGTGAGAGTACCGTGAGATGCATGAAGGAGATGCTGAGCGTATCGCATCTCTGTTTTCCCAACTATACCGAGGCTTGCCTGCTGACGGATTCGGAATACAAGGAAGAGGGAATCTCGGAGAAGGAAGCCTATGAACTGATAGATAAACTGAGAGCCATCGGTTCCCACTCCGTGCTCATCACCTCGTGCATCGTAGAGGGTCAGCATGCCGTGGTAGGTTTCAATCATCTTACAGAAGAGTATTTCCTCCTGCCCTACGAAGAAATCCCTGTTCAGTTCCCGGGCACCGGCGACATCTTCTCCAGCATCATCGTGGGCAGACTGAAAGATGGCGATCATCTTCGCCATGCCACCCGCATCGCCATGGATACCCTGCGCAACTGGATAGACATCAACAAGGATGACAAGGACAAGAACCGAGGAATTCCGATAGAAAGGCATCTGGGGGACTTGTAGATTGCCACTTTGCAAACACAAAAGCAAGGGAATACCAATTAAATTATAATGGAAAAGAAAGAAACAAATACACTCAGTATATTTCAGCGCCCGGTATGGGTAAGCCTGTTCGCCCTTACGGCTGCTATCTCGTGGGGATGGGCTTACCCATTGATAAAAATGGGAATGGAGGAATATCAGATTACAGCAGACATGACTGGAAGCAAAATGCTTTTTGCAGGCATCCGCTTCTTCATTTCCGGCATCATCATCCTGGCCATCGCCAGAAGCTCGCATCGTAAATTCGGATTCAAGAAGAAAGCTGTTCAAGAGAATGTCTGGTTCCTTCTCCTCTATGCACTCCTCAACACCACCCTTCATTATGCCTTCTTCTATTTCGGACTCTCGCATAATGCAGGAGCACGTTCGGCGATACTCAATTCTATGAGCGTCTTCACGGTGGTTATCCTTGCCTGTATCTTCTTCAAGAGCGACAGGATGACGTGGCAAAAGGCATTGGGCTGCATCATCGGATTCCTAGGCATCCTAGCCTTGAACCTTGGCGGAAAGGAAAGCGGTAGTTTCACTTTCCTGGGCGATGGTATGATTATCCTCAACGCCCTGTGTGGAGCCAGTGCTTCCCTGCTGACCCGAGGATTGAGCAAGAGAGTGGATGTTTTCGTAGGAACCGGTTATTCGCTGAGTATCGGTGGAGCCTTGCTGGTGATTCCTGCATTGTTAATGGGTGGCTATCTGCCAGTCATCAGCCTCTGGGGCATCACCATCCTTCTGCTGCTCATTGCCATCTCAACCATCAGTTTCGCTCTCTACAATAAACTATTGAGCTGCAATCCCGTAGGAAAGGTAGCAATATACAATTCGCTCATCCCCGTAGTAGGAGCCATCACCTCCTGCCTCTGTCTTGGTGAAACCTTCTACTGGAAGTATCTGATAGCAGGCGCATTGGCTACTGCCGGAATTTATATCATCAATAAAGGGAAGAAATAAATCCGGCTGTTGCCAATGCAACCCATATAGAAAGCAAAGCCAACTATTTCAAGATACCCGTTTCTCGCTCCTCATTGTTGATATTTCGCTGTATCTTACGGTATTCCTTTCCCCGATTGATATTCCAGGCAACACCGATACGGAGCAAATTACCTCCCGAATTGTCATAACCACGAACCTGCTTACGGAGTAATGCGTTGACGATTTCTGCAGAATAGGATTTCGGATGAGCCATAAACGGATTATGCATATAGAGCGTAAAATCGAAATCACCTATATGATAACTGGCTGAGGTTGCCAATGAAGGTGGATTATGCCCGATGTTCTCTCCCTCCATAAAGTTCCAACCGTTATCAGCATACAGCATCACTGTCCATTTTCCCCAATATCCCTGTAATGTTCCACCATAATTATAAGCAGTATAACAATGACTGTACTCATCGCCCTTATTGAAAAAACGGTAAATACCTGCATTCACAGAGAATATAAGGTGGTCGGGGATAATGTCAAACCGGGTATCATTCGTAAGATACAACATATTACAATGGGGCTGATTCGTCTGGGAATAAAGAAACTGATCATTTTCCGTGCGGGTGTATTTCGCCAAATCACAATGACGATTGATGCGATAATTCAAGGTAAAATCAGTATTTATCCTTGGTTTACTGAAAGAGAATACCACCCAGTTCTCATATCTACTGCTAGGCTTAAGCGAAGGATTACCCACAGTCCATTCCATACTGTTCTTTCGAATACGGGTATCCGAAATCATAGCTATCTGCGAAATATGCTGTGATAATTCACTTCCCAAGCGGATCTGAAACGAAGATGTCAAGGAATAAGCCAATGTGAGTTTCGGACGACAAAGCCAAAAACTAAATTCCTCATCTCCCTGTCGATAAGACTGATTACTCAACCCGAAGCCAGCCACATAAGTTAAACGGGATGTTCCTTCCTTGAATTGTCCCAAACTTCCCTTGATTTGTGCAAAACCATAAATACTCAATGAACGGATACCATTCTCGCTAACCACATCACCCAAATACTGATTATCCATATATTTCCAGTTCAAGTTGGTTCCTGCAGAAAAAGTAAAGGGTTTCAACCGGTTTTCATAGATAGCCTCGGCTATGAGCGAATAGGTCTTTCCATCTACCTGATATTGATAGGGTTCGCCCTCACCTTCATAATAGGCTCCTTTGGTGTGGATATAAGTACCCAAAACATCTGCCGACAAAGACTGATGCTTGCCCAACTGATGATAGAAATACAAATCGAGAGCAGGAGTAAAGTTCCTACCCTTGCTGGTTCTGTAAACAGGATATGCAGGCTTTCCTGATTCAGAAAACCACACCTCATTCGATGTATAAGGCTGATTGCAAAAATCCGTGGTAAGCGTTGTCTGGAATACATATAATGCAGAATCAGCCAGATTATACTTCAACTGCAATGTATTACCATAATTTTGAGTTGCCCCATTCATGATTTTTCGAGATATCTGATACTCAGAACCATCATGTAGAAGATACTGAGCATCCTCATTATATTCGGATGCCTTATTATTCACATAAGTCTGCTCATATAAAATATTCAATTGGCTCTTGCCCCTATTGACAGATGCATAGACATCGTTTGAACCGAGCTTGGTAGTTAGCGCATTGGTCAAGTTGAAGCCCAAACTACCACCCGATGAAGCCCTGCGGGTATGAATATCTATTACATATGCAATATTCTTTCCATATCTTACGCCAGGACTGTCGATATAATCTACACTCATAATAGAAGCAACATCCAGCATCTGCACGTCATGCATATTGGCGAGAATGCCATTGATACGAATCTGCACTTCTCCTTTATTATCGGTAGCAGAAATAGAACGGCCAGCCTCATCAACCCTGATATGAGGCAAAGCCAACTTTCCTAAAAGCGAAAAACCAGAAAAAGAACGCTGCTTCTGAATATCGCTTGGGAATATCAACTTGCCATCTTCCTTGTTGACTACTCGTGCCGCCTTCACAACAACCTCTTGCAAGGCTATAGAATCATTCGATACCTTCTGGATCTCCTGGGCACGTATTTCTGCACAAGAGATCAATGCCCACAGCATCAGCATAGCTGTTAACAATTTACTTTTCTTCATTGTCATCATATACTTTTTCTAAAACTTGTTTTCTGCTGCAAAGGTATCAAAAAGAGAAGACCGAAGCGAAAAATATGGCTGACATGAGTCTGACATTTATCAATTAACGAATATTATATCTAGTTTTATACCATCTTTCATAGAATTTCTGTACTTTTGCATTTGAATCTTTAAACAGTATATCATTTAAACAGAATAGATAATATGAAACTGAAAGCATATCATTCCATCCTCATCTTCGCCATCCTTGTGATGTCTGCGGCATTCTCCAGCGTAAGCAACTACCGCAAGGCACAGTATGCCATTGTACAAGATATGAACAAAGCTTTGGCTCTGACTCTTCAGGAAAATAAATATCAATGGATTACGCCTGATACCATCCAGAGCTACCGCTCACATCTCAGCATTGACCTGCTGAAGTCGACAAGTAATCTCTGCTATGTGATGGAAGACAGAAGAAGAGGCAAGAACAATTTCCAGCTGGTAAATAGCGCCAACCTGCTCAGCAGCAAAGAGATGCTCCTCAACGAGCATTCTATCCAAAGTTATGCCAACTGTTCGATGGCAGATGTTTTGAGTATGAGCAACCAGCGGACATCTTTGACGCTTACCCTCATGGCTATGATTTGGGCAATTGCATCGCTATACTATCATCGCAGAAAACAACCCTGGAATCATGAGGCCGATATGCTCGGCACCATGTGCTATTCTCAAGACGAGGATTCCTTCTACAATCAGGAAAGCGGACAAGCCATCAAGTTTACTCCGATGCAGCACCAACTGATGCAACTCTTCTTCAACAATACGCATCATCAACTCTCCAAACAGGAGATTTGTGATGCTCTTTGGCCCAAGAAACCGGATGCCAGCGAAACGCTCTATACCTTGATTCGCCGTATCAAACCGGTGATTGAGCAGAATAGCAACCTCATGATTGAGTCGGAAAGAGGCAAGTCTTATCGACTGATTATCAGATAAGTTCAGAAATGTCAGTCAAATGTCATACTTATTATTTGGCAGTTTCCCATCTTCTTCATACCTTTGCAGCTAAAATATAAAAGTGGCAAAGATATGAAGAAGATTTTTTTGATAGCAGTTGTCTTGCTGATGATGATAAACTTCATCATCAACTATCAACATGAGGTTACAAAAGAGAAGCATACACCGATGGCGGATTTCAAGACCAAAGTAGAGATGGCGCCCATGAAGGAATACAATGATCCGGACTTCGGCTACGTTGTCAAGTATCCTTGCTTCTTCCAGCAGGAGGATACTTCGGTATCGGGATATCAGGGCTATGCCCGCTTCTCATTCACCAATCATGCCAACATCATTCTAGAAAGTTATGTTACCCCCAACTATAGCAACACCCTTCAGGCTTGTGCCGATTCTCTAGCCCAGAAGCTTCATTCGGAAAGGACGATGCAGGCATCGAATAAGGCATTCATCCTCTCCGGTCCTGTTTATGAAAACGGAGTAAGAGTAGATGGCTACAGTCATTATGATAAATTCATCAAGAGTGGCAGAATACTCTTCGTCTATTCCCTCACCTATCCCGACAGTTACAAGCCAGCCATGCCCCGACTGTTCAAACTCATAGACGACTGGAAGGTTTTAGGTGCATATTAATCTGCCTTGAAGATATCCTCGTAAGCCTCTTGGAATTGTATAAAAACAGCTTTCAAAGAAGATAAAAGCACTTGATTATTTGCATATATCAAATAATAATTGTACATTTGCGGTGTAAATATAAACATCGAAGATTATGTCAATATTCAGTCGCCTCTTTGGAAGGAAAAACAATCTCACCGTAAGCTCTGACATCAAGAAGGAAGATGCCAGAAGCAGGAACATTGCCTTCGTGGATACCGAAGTGGGACTGAAAGACCATAAAATACATGACATCGGAGCATTGCGTTATGACGGAGCCAACTTTCACCAAGCATCACAGACGGCACTGAACAAGTTCCTGCAAGAAGGAAAGGTTGACTATATCTGCGGTCATAACCTCATTCATCACGATGCCCGCTATCTCCAACTCAACGGCATACTGATAGATACCCTCTATCTCTCCCCGCTCCTCTTCCCCAAGCGCCCTTACCATCATTTGGTAAAGGACGACAAACTAATGAGCGAGCAGATGAATAATCCTGTCAACGACTGCGAGAAAGCCAAGGAGCTTTTGATGGACGAAATCGCTGCATGGAATCAATTATCAGAAAGGAGGAGGAAAATCTTCACCTTGCTGCTCCAGAATGAAGAGGAATTCAGAGGATTTCTGATGTATGTGGGAGCCATCGAAAAGGATGATGCAATCAGAGACGTTTCAGAATTCATTCTTTCTGAATACAAGAATCATATTTGCGCCCATGCCGACATTCCGGCTCTTGCAGCCCAGTCTCCTTGCGGCTTGGCATACGCCTTGGCTCTCATAGGCACAGACGATTACCAATCTGTAACCCCAGGTTGGGTACTCTTCCATTATCCCGAAGTAGAACATATCATCTATATGCTTTGCCATACCCAATGCACCGATGGCTGCGAGTATTGCAACCGCATGCTCGACATTCATCACAACCTGAAACAACTCTTCGGCTATGATGCCTTCCGTACCTATGACGGCGAACCGCTGCAGGAACAGGCATCGCAGGCAGCAGTGGATGGTAAGTCATTATTGGCGATATTTCCTACGGGTGGCGGCAAGTCGCTCACCTTCCAGTTGCCAGCCTTGATGGATGGCAGAACCATACATGGACTCACTGTGGTTATCTCGCCTCTGCAATCATTGATGAAAGACCAGGTAGATAACCTCGCAGACCGCGGTTTCACCGATGCCGTAACCATCAACGGTCTCCTCGACCCTATCTCCCGGTCCCTAGCCATCGAACGAGTGCAGAGCGGAGATGCCACCTTATTATATATTGCACCAGAGATGTTGCGCTCCAAAACCATCGAGCGCATTCTGATGGCACGGCATGTGGTGAGATTCGTCATTGATGAAGCTCACTGCTTCTCTGCATGGGGACAAGACTTCCGTGTGGATTACCTATATATCGGCAAGTTTATCAAGGAATACCAGGAACGTAAGTTTGGCAAGGATGCAATGGCCCGCAACCATGGTCAAACCCTGATACCCGTATCTTGCTTCACCGCCACTGCAAAACAGAAGGTGGTGCAGGACATCTGCGACTATTTCAAGCTTTGGCTGGGCACCGACCTCCAGCTCTTCGCCTCATCAGCCTCACGTACCAACCTGCACTATTCCGTTATCCACGTAGATAGTGACGGCAACAAATACAATCTACTGCGTTCACTGGTGGAACAGGCAGATTGCCCTACCATCATCTACGTATCCCGCACCAAGCGCACCCGTGAACTCGCCCAGAAACTGACCCGTGACGGTATATCCGCCCTGCCCTATAATGGCAAGATGGATGCCGATGAGAAGATACACAATCAGGATGCCTTCATGAGCGATAAGGTAAGAATCATCGTTGCCACCTCCGCCTTCGGCATGGGAGTAGATAAGAGCGATGTGGGGCTGGTTATCCACTACGACATCTCCGACTCTTTAGAAAACTATGTACAGGAGGCTGGACGTGCAGGAAGAGATCCACACCTCAATGCCAAATGCTATGTACTCTATAGCGATGAGGACTTAGATAAGCACTTCATCCTACTCAACCAAACCAAACTGAGCATCAGTGAGATACAACAGGTATGGAAAGCCGTTAAGGATTTTACCAAGCAGCGCCCACACGTAAGCTGTTCGGCGCTGGAGATAGCCCGCCAAGCCGGTTGGGATGACTCGGTATCCGACATAGAAACCCGTGTTCGCACCGCCCTTTCTGCTCTAGAACAGAGCGGATACATAGAGCGTGGCAACAACATTCCGCATGTCTATGCCACAGGTATCACCGTCAAGAACATGGACGAGGCAAGACTGCGCCTCACCGAATCACCTCTGTTCTCGGAAGATGAGATGAAGAATGCCATCCGCATCATCAAGTCGCTCATCACCCAGAAGCATATAGCCAAGGCACAGGATAGCGAGGCAGAATCCCGCATCGATTACCTCGCCGACATCCTAGGACTCAGTAAGCGAAACGTCATCTCCTCCGTTGACCGAATGCGCCAGGAAGGCATCCTTGCCGATACCCGTGACATCTCTGCCTATCTGCAAGACATCAGCGACAAGCAACGCAAGCCTCAGCAGATGCTGGAGAACTTCGCCAAACTGGAAAGATACATCCTGGAACATATCCCGGATGAATCGCTGCACATCACATACAAACAACTCAATGACAATGCCGTACACGACGGCATCAACACTTCAACCGAAAAGAAGATCCGCACACTGCTATACTTCCTGGCAGTGAAGGGATATGCGCACAAGAAGGAAGACGGCGTCCGCAATCTTATCGTGACAAGAGACAAGGATATAGAGACCATCATCAAGCGATTCGAAAGACGAATTGAGGTTTGCCGATTCATCATCGAAAGACTATACAGCCTGGCTGAGGAAATAAGTAAAACTGTAACAGAAGAGAGCAACAATAGCTCTTCTGTAGATTCAAAAGAGAAGCCTCTTCAATTCTCGGTAGTTGAACTTCTGAACGATCTGAAATCCTGCAGCCAGTCACTCTTCTCCGACTTCTCTTCCCTGCAGTTGGAGGACGTGGAGGAAGCCTTGCTCTATCTCTCCAAGATAGGAGCCATGAAGCTGGAAGGAGGATTCCTGGTACTCTACAATGCAATGGCGATTAAGCGCACCAAGGAACTTCGCCTGCGCTATAAGCAGGAGGATTATCGCATGCTCAACGAATTCTACAAGCAGAAGATTCAGCAGATTCACATCGTGGGCGAATATGCCAACCTGATGGTAAGGGATTACGACGCCGCCCTGCAATATGTGCAGGATTATTTCCAGATGGACTACCATCACTTCATCTCAAAGTACTTCAAGGGCAACCGGGAGACTGAGATAGAGCGCAACGTAACACCTTCGAAGTATAAGAAACTCTTCGGAATGCTCTCCAAGCGACAGAAGGAAATCATCGACGACCACGAGTCTCGCTGCATCGTAGTCGCTGCCGGTCCTGGCAGCGGCAAGACACGTGTGCTCGTACATAAGCTTGCCTCTCTCCTGCTTTTGGAAGATGTAAAGCACGAACAACTCCTGATGCTCACTTTCTCGCGTGCAGCCGCTACCGAGTTCAAGCAGCGACTAATGCAACTCATCGGCAATGCCGCCCATTTCGTAGAGATCAAGACCTTCCATTCCTACTGCTTTGACCTGCTGGGCAGAGTTGGCAATCTGGATGAGGCAGGAGATGTGGTTAAGCAAGCCGCTGAAATGATCAACAATGGAGAAGTGGAGCCCAATCGCATCAGCAAGACCGTGCTCGTTATCGACGAAGCGCAAGACATGAGCAAGGATGACTATGCCCTTGTCACAGCTCTAATGAAAGCCAACGAAGAGATGAGGGTGATAGCCGTAGGCGATGATGACCAGAACATCTATGAGTTTAGAGGTTCCAACTCGCGGTATCTCTATGAACTGACCCAGACAGAACACAGCCGTTTCATCGAGATGACCGAGAATTACCGCAGCCTTCGCCACATCGTGGATACTGCCAACGACTTTGCCCGCAACATCCGCCAACGAATCAAATCTACCCCTATCATCTCCATGAGTCAAGAAGATGGAGAGGTAAGAATCGTGAAGCATCCATACGAGATTCTGGAGAAAAAGGTTTATATGTATCAGCCTATCCTAGAAAATGTTACGCGATTACTGGGAAGTAACGCTTCAAAAGAAGCCGATGCATCTTCCCGCAAGAAGAACGAAACCATCAGTATCCTCACGCAGACCAATGAGGAGGCTGTCATTATGCTGGCTCTTCTTCACAGCCATAACATCAAGGCCAAGCTGGTACAATCAATGGACGGCTTGCGTTTCTGGAATCTGGCAGAGGTAAGATACTTCTTGAAGAAGATAGACCAAGGCATCAAGGAAACGAAATCCCCTATCATCCCTGATGATATTTGGGAAGCAGCCAAGCAGCAGACAGTCCAAAAGTATGCCAGCAGCCAGGCTTTGCCATATCTGCGCCGCAGCCTCCAGATATTTGAACAGACCAATCGTGCCAAGTACTACAGCGACCTGAGGGAGTTCGTGTTCGAATCATCAGTAGAAGACTTCTGTGACATCTCGAAATCAGACATCGTGGTCAGCACCATCCACAAGGCAAAAGGCCATGAGTTCGACCATGTACTGATGCTCATTACCCATCCCGAGCATCCTACCGATGACATACTGCGCCGATACTATGTGGGCATGACCCGTGCCAAGCGTACACTAACCATCCACACCAACGGCAATCTCTTCGACAGTCTGAAAAGTGCCCAGCATCTCTATGATGCCCAAGCCTACGATGAGCCCAACGAAATAGTGCTTCAGCTCTCACACAAGGATGTAAACCTGGGCTTCTCCAAGCCTCACAAGGACGCTATTCTTTCCTTGAGAAGCGGTATGCCGCTAACCTATCACGACCATTGCCTCTGTCTCCCATCAACAGGCAGAGACATAGCCCAGCTCTCCATCAAGATGAAAGAGAAACTAGGCAAATGGGAGTTGAAAGGCTACAAGGTAACCGCTGCCCGAATCCGCTTCATCGTGGCATGGAAGTCAAAGGATGCACCGAGGGATGAGAAGGAATCCGCCATCGTGCTCGCTGATTTGGTGATGGAAAAATAAGGTAAATTCATCAAAAATCTATCACCAAACGCTATTTATCCTTTCTTTTTATACACAAAAGTGTAATTCTTAAACCGCACTCTTGAGAAATACACTTTTGTGTCAAAGGCTTTTTCCTATAAAGCTATACTTTTGCAGCAGAAAAATAAAAAATCAAGCAAAACTGTAGCAATATGAAGGAAAAAGTAATTTTTACCACAGCGTTGTGCCTCTCGGCTATGACTCCGATGATGGCGCAGAATATCACCGGCAAGGTGATGAATACCAAGGGAGAACCTTTGGCGTTTGCCAATGTAGTATTATTGAATAGAACAGACTCGGCTTTCGTCAAGGGCGCAGTGAGTGGAGAGGATGGCAGCTTTGCCATCGACTCTTCCTGCAACGGCGGAATCATCAAGGTGACCTCCGTAGGTTATAAGACAATCTGCAAGGATTGCACAGGTGAGAATATGGGCATTATCAAGATGGAAGAAGACAGTAAGATGCTCGGCGAAGTTGTCGTGAAGTCATCCCTGCCTAAGACTATCCTGAAGAATGGCGGAATGACGACAACCGTTGTCGGATCCGTACTTGAGAAGGCAGGTACTATGGAGAACCTGCTCGACCGCATCCCTAACGTTTCTGCCCAGAATGGCAGCATCAAGGTATTCGGACGCGGTGAGCCTGTTACCTATATCAATGGACGACAGATGAGAGACAAGAGCGAGCTGGACCGTTTGCATTCCGACAACATCAAGTCGGTGGAAGTCATCACTAACCCTGGTGCCCGTTACGCTGCCAGCACCAAGGCGGTCATCCGTATCACAACTAAGAAGATACAGGGCGAGGGTTTCGGATTCGATGCGAAGACTACTGGTGAATATGATGAGAAGAAAAACTTCGGTGGATTTGGCCAATTGAATATGAACTATCGCAAGAATGGATTAGAGTTAGGCGCATACGCCTTTGGAGCAAGACAATACCAGCCAGACAATAAAGACTTTCAGCAGAAGACTTATCTTGACAAGACTTGGAACCAGAAAAGTGAGATAAGACAAGTAGGTATTATCGAAGCCATGAACTTTCGCTTGGATGCCAGCTACCAGTTGGATGCCAACAACTCTATAGGTGCCAACTTTGGTTTTCTTAGAAATCCTAAGCAAACATGGAACGGCGATATGAGTTCTTCTATATTGCAAGACGAAGAATTGTCTGAAAATTCTGATAGTCATGCTGATTTCTTTTGGCAGAAGAATAATCTTTCAAGCAATATTTACTATGTAGGAAAGATTGGTAAGCTCTGCATCGATTTCAATACAGATTGGCTATGGTCGAAGGAATACCAGAACGATGTTACCAAAGAGCAATACCAGGAAGTGGGGATGAATGCACAAAGCCAAACGGCTCATAGCTTGACTAACAAGGACTATCATCTGCTCGCTTCCAAACTGGTGCTTTCTTACCCATTATTAGGAGGTAATTTGTCTTTGGGTGGTGAATATTCCAATACCCATCGTACCTCAAAGTATCAAGTGGTGCCAACTAACTTGGTATCGGATGACAACAGCCGTATTACAGAAAGTATGACATCTTCATTCTTGACCTATTCAAGAGATTTCGGTAATCTGAGTTTGGAGGCAGGTATGAGATACGAGTACATCGACTTCAATTACTATGAATATGGCAAGTATGTGCCTGGACAAAGCAAGTCGTATGGCAATTGGTTCCCATCGCTCAGCTTATCGATGCCTGTGGGCAAGGTACAGATGCAGCTGAGCTATGCAGCCGACATTAATCGTCCTTCCTATCATAATTTGCGCAGTGGCATTCAGTATGATAACCGATACACGTATGAAACGGGAAATCCATTTCTGGTATCTCAGATAAGCAGAAATCTCAACTACGAGTTGGCTTACAAATGGTTGACATTCGACATGACCTACAGTCATACTTCACATCCAATTATGCCAACAGTGGAGACTTATAAGGATAATCCTGCAATAGGCTTGATGAAGCCAGTAAATGGGAATTCGTATAATGACGTAGCTGCATCCATCAACTTGCGCCCTTCGTTTGGCATCTGGTATCCTTCGTTTACCGCATCCGTTGACAAGCAATGGTTTGATATGGAGACGCACGATGGGAAATCGCTCAATAAGCCAATGGCTTCATTCCGTTTAGACAACACCCTCAACACCAAATTAGGAATGTTTACGTTGATGATGTCGTATATCACGAAAGGTCATGAGAAGAACCAGTATCTGTACAAGCCAATGTTTTGCACGAATATTTCCGCATATAAGGCTTTCTTGAAGGATCGTTTGTCGTTTCAGCTCTTCATCTATGATTTGTTCGGGACAAACAATAGCCACATGATTGCTCATTTTGGCAAAATGAAGGAAATGGTGTATGATGGACTGTCAACAAGCAAAGTTTCGCTTACTGTACGATATAAGTTCAACACTGCAAGAAGCAAGTATAAGGGTACAGGTGCAGGAGAAAGCCAGAAGAACAGAATGTAATCTGTCTATCTGCTGAATCCGGTAATGGTGTAATGACAATAAATCTCTCTATAAATGAACAACCCAATAAAATTGTTGATTAGTGGCGCAGACATGGGAGGCTTGATAGCCTCCTGTGCTTTGCACCAAGACTTCCATGAAAGCTCTCGGCATACAGATGGATTTCAAATCTATCGCATAGAAAAGGATACGCTGACGATGGAAGATGTGGATGCATGCGACTTGTCGGGCATCCGGTATGCGGTGAATGCAAGCTTGCATGACAACGAAGCCTCTTTCGCTTTCGATGAGAAATGTAAGGAGCATGGCATCACCGTTATCCATGCCGTCAATCTTGGCAAGGCTGCCTTTCTCGCTGTAGAGAAACCGAAAGGCTATCCATTCAGCGAAGTAGTGAAAAAAGGAACGGATGATTTCCGTTGCTCACTGGGCAAGTATATCTCGCAGTACGGTATGTTCTGGCAGATGTCCGTGCCTTGGATAGATGAAGCCATCAGGCATTATTCCAATGAGTCTTTCCCGCAACTGGCCATCGGGACATACATTGCCGCCGGCTATTGTGCCAACATCCTCGTAAACCTTGCGGAAGGCAAGGAGGTGAAATACTTCCCCAAGTTCTATCTCTCGCCATTGTTGGAAGAGATATGATTGCGATTATATCATCTGATAGTTTGTGGCATGAAACAGTGCCTCGGCAATGTTCTTCACGCCTATCTTGGCGAAAAGGTTGCGCTTGCAAGCCTTTATCGTATCCACCGACTTGCATAGTCGGTCGGCAATATCATTCATCGTGTAACCTTGGGCAGACAATCTCAAAACATCTCTCTCTGTCTCGCTCAAGGTTATGCCTTCTTTCTTTTCCCACTTGTGGCGCAACGTGGAATATTCAAAATAGCTACGCTCACCATTCTTCTGCATGATGATATGTCCCGGTTCATCGGTTGCTGCCAATGATACGGTGCAGAGGGCAAGCCAGATTCTTCCATCATCAGAAAGAAGTATCGGAGTGAGGTGATGATGAATCAATCGGCTATGTCTGCCATTGGTAAGATGAAAGTCGTACGAGATGGTATAGTCCAGGCGGTCGCCCACAGGCAATTCATTGAAAAGATCAAAACCTTTCTTGTTCACTTCGAGCAGCATCTGCAGGTCGGCATCCGGAACATGGTCTATATACATCTGATAGCCTGCGTCCATCAACTGCTCCGGTTCCAATCCGCAGAGATAAGCGAGGTTATCTGATGCATAGATGAAGTCCTGATGAAAATAGTCGATGATATAGACGCACTGGTAGGTGCTGCGGGCAAAAGCTTTTGCCGCATTCACCAATAATTCAATCTTATCGTAATCTTCTCTGTTGATATGATTCACCTCGTTGGAATAGAGGAAGAAATCGTCTTTTTCTTTATTCATAAGCTATTCTGAATATTACTCTTTCTATCTCATTAAGCCATCGGATCTCTTTTTAAATACGCTATTCGGCTACAAAAGTACATATTTTTATTTGATAACAACTCTATTGGATTGTTTATTTACAGATAATTAACCGTAAAAGCAGAAGACTTACACAAAGACGCTGATGATTCTCGTTAACCACTGGATATGAGTAGTACAACCCATACGCATTCTGCATTTCCTTGTTCTTGAAATCTTACTAATTGCTTGTAATATACTGATAATCAATACTAATTGGAATGGTAAAATGACGAAAGAAACAAAATAGGAACAACAAAATCAAGAAACCCCAAAATGAAAGCATGAGAAAATATAAATTAACACTGAAAACAATGATAAATTTCCGATTTTGACATTTTAAGAACATGGCAAATAGAACAAATATTTATGAACGCATATATGTATCTTGCCATGTTGGGAAATCAATTGCTTAGTTCCATTTTTGCAGATTATATTTCTATTTTGTCTAAATTACGACGGAATACAGCAGATATTCAAGGGATTTGGATGGATTATCAAAATAAAACGTTATTTTTGTAGCATAGAAACGATAAAAATATGAAGGTAAGCACTATGAGAGAAATAAATCCCAAAGAAACCACCCGTGCATATGCATTTGAGCTTTGGATGAAAGCCCCGATGCCAATGGTTACGTTTTTCAAGATTTTAGATGTCAATCGTCTTGTTAAAATCAGCAAAGAGTCAGGTATGAAATTCAATATGCTGATGTGCTGGTGCATCGGCAAAGCGGCAAGCAGTATCAAGGAATTTTATATGCTGCCTGTCGGAGACAAATTGATGCAATATGATGCTATTGCGGTTAATACCATTGTTATGAACAAGGACAATGAGGTAAGTTCATGTGATGTGCCGTTTTCTGATGATTTGCAGCTATTCAATGAAGATTATCTGAAATTGACAACGGAAGTAGCCCGAAGCTGTGAGAACCACGATTTGACAGAAAGCATGGTAATAGGGACTTCCGCACTGGCCCAATATGAAATTGACGGTGCGGTAGGTATGTACAGCGGTATCTTCAACAATCCGTTTATGATATGGGGCAAGTACCATAAAGGTTTCTTCAGAACGACACTAACGGTTTCATTCCAATTCCACCACACTCAAATGGACGGGGCACATGCTGCAAAGTTCCTGGATCGCTTGCAGCAGGAAATCAATAAATTACTTGTGTAGCGATAAATATGGAAAAACAAAGATTGATACTTCGTTCCTGGACAGAAAACGTTGCAGAGTCTCTTTATAATTATGCCAAAGTTCCAGCTATCGTCCCTATTGCCGGATGGCCTCCTCATACATCTGTGGAAAACAAAAATAAAAAAATATACAGGAAAAATTAGACAAAAATCCGGATTATGTAATGTGTAAAAAATAACTTCCGCAGTTTTCTGCGGTTAAGAGCAACATTTGACGATAGAAAGAAAACTCGTATTTTTGCAGCATATATATTAATATTGATAGATATGGAGAAGAAACAAATCATAGAAGCAATGCACAATAGATTGCATGAGATTGATCCTCATGCAAAAGCCATCTTGTTTGGTTCCCGCGCTAGAGGTACTGAACATGAAGGAAGTGATTGGGATGTATTGGTTCTTCTAGACAAACCAAAAGTTACGCTTCAAGATTACGATAAGTATTCTTATCCACTAAGAGAATTAGGCTGGGATATTGATGAAATCATCAACCCTGTACTTTTCTCCCAAAAAGAATGGGAGGAGAACCATTATACCTTATTCAATCATAACGTAAATAAGGAAGGAATTGCAATATGATGAAGGGAGTTACAAATTTTACTGCACAACAACTGTTTTACGCTCGCACAACACGTGTTGTGCAAGCGCATAACAGCTGATATGCAAGCGCACAACAGCTGTTGTGCGACTGACGGAAGTGACTTTTCCGGCAACATATACTTACTGTTCCAACAACTTATCCTACTTATTCCGACAACTTATAAAGGCTTCTTACGATGCTTATTCCTATTGATAAGCAGTTCTCACCCTCATCAATAACACAGCTTATTCGTATCTATCAAACCACTCATCCATATTAGTGCCATTTTTATTTGGTAGTTTAAGAATAAAAGATTACCTTTGTATCGCTAAACAGAAAGAAGAATACGATGGCTATAAAATATGAAATCCATTATCTTCCCAATGCAGGAGGAAATGAAGAAACTCGCCGATTCGCCCATATCTTTGAGCAAACAGCTATGACTGACAAGGAGATGATCAGCCGAATCGCCAGACATAGCTGTCTGGGAGAAGGAGAAGTTTCGTCCGTACTCATGAAACTGCGTGATATCATAGAAGAAGACCTGCAGGATGGAAGACGTATCAACATTCCGGAAATAGGTTATCTCTCGCTCTCGGTAGATCTGGATATGGATGACCTGAAACCCGACAATAAAGTGAGAGCTGAATATGTAAGCGTAAGAGGCATCAAGTTTCGCCCCAATGCAGACCTGCTGAAACAGGTGAAATATAATACCCATTTCGAGAAATCACAATATACTTCCCGCTCCTACCCTTTCTCTGAAGATGCATTGAAGGAGAAAATAAGAGAGTATCTGAAGCATAACCGTTCCATTAACAGAAAAGTACTGGAAGCGGAATTTCATATCCGTAAACAGACAGCACTCAACTGGCTGAAGAAACTGGAAAAATCCGGATTTCTGATAAAAGAAGGTTCCCGGAATGCGCCGGTTTATTTCCTGGCTGAAGAATAGGAGCCCATCGGATGATAGGTCTCATCATGATAGAACTCTCTAGATGACTGCAAGCCATAGCCTCCGCGACCATCTAGGCTTCATTACATTAAATCTACCCCCTAAAGATAAAGTAATATGCCAAATAAAGAAGAAAAGAGAATAACTGAGCAGAGTTCGCTCTACGAACATCTGGAAAAGATGAGCGTGGATGAACTCACCGCTCATATCAATGCAGAAAACAAGAAGGTGGCTGTGGCAATAGAACAAGCATTGCCTGCCATTAACCAACTGATTTCCGCCATCGAAGGGCAGCTGAAGAAGGGCGGAAGACTCTTCTATGCCGGTTGCGGAACGGGCGGAAGACTGGCTACACTCGATACCATCGAGGTGCAGAACACCTATGGCATCGACGGTTCACAGATACAAGCCATCTTCCCTGGAGGCATCGGCTGCCTTACACAAACCAGAGAATCAAGAGAAGACGACCTGGAGAATGGTTGGCACCAGCTCTGCGACAAGCATATCTCAGAGCAGGATTTCGTGCTGGGTTTCTCGGCAAGCGGCACTACACCCTTCGTACTCGCCATCCTGAAACATTGCAAGGAGGCAGGTATTCCTACGGGATGCATCGTCAACAATCCTCATGCTCCCATCGCCCAAGCAGCCGATTATCCCGTAGAAGTAATCACGGGACCGGAATTTGTAACGGGAAGTACCCGCATGAAAGCAGGATCATCGCAAAAGATGATTCTGGACATGATCAGTACTTCGCTTCAGATAAGACAAGGACGAGTGGAAGGCAACAAGATGGTGAACGCCAAGCTTATCAACCATAAACTCATCGACCGTGCCTGCCGTATCTTCATGGAACGCAATCCGGAATATACGGATTACGAGGAAGTGAAGCAACTGATACTGAAAGCAGGAAGCGTGAAGAAGGCGGAAGACCTGCTGAAGAGTAAAAGCGATTTAGATATTTAGATAAATTTAGACCAAACTTCACCTTATATAAATAGAACTATCAAGATTTCACCTTATATAATAGGACTATATGGCAAAGAAAGCAATTGTAATGGGTGCCACATCTGGCATCGGAATGGAAGTGGCAAAACTGCTTGCTGCAAAAGGATGGCAGGTCGGAATTGCCGGAAGAAGAATTGAAAGATTGCAGGCTCTGATTTCGCAGGGCGGCATTACCTGCTACCAGCAAATAGACGTAACTTCTCCCGATGCTCCTGCCCAACTTCTCGAACTCATCGATAAGTTGGGAGGCATGGACCTCTACTTCCATAGTTCCGGCATTGGCTGGCAGAATAATACGCTGGATATAGAAAAGGAGTTGAAGACCCTGGAAACCAACGGCTTGGGATTCACAAGAATGGTGGATACAGCATTCAACTGGTTTGCTACTCATCATCATTGCAACCCCAAAGCCCGCATTGCCTGCATCACTTCCATCGCCGGAACCAAAGGTCTCGGTGCTGCACCTGCCTACTCTGCCACCAAGCGATTCCAGAACCATTATCTGGAATGCCTGTCGCAGCAGGCACGGATGCGTCATCTCCCCATCGCCATTACAGATATCCGACCAGGTTTCGTAAAGACCGACCTTATCGCAGGCAGCAGCTATCCGCTGCAACTCAAACCGGAAGATGTGGCGAAGCATATCGTAAGTGCCATCGAAAACGGAAAGGAAGTTAAGGTGATAGACTGGAGATATGATATCCTCGTCTTCCTCTGGCGACTCATTCCTAGATGGTTATGGACGAGATTGAAGATTACAACATAACAACTTTATTCCTTTCTGATGACAATCGTCTTGAACCAGTCTTTCAATACTCCCGCATATTGATCCTGCGAATCAGACAGCAGGATGACAACCTGGGAACCATCTTCTAACTTGGGTCCCAGACACATACCTTCGTAATTGGCAAAGGAACGCTTGGAAAGTGACAAGCCGGTTTTCCATTCCGCGAGCAATCTCTTCTTCAAGAAAGGAGTATCTGATGAAAACTTCTCTTTCAAAGCAAACTCCTCAGAATTCAAAGGATTAATCTGATAGAGTTTACACTTGCAGAAAGCCCCTATCTTGATCTTAGGAATAAATGCCTCACGCTCCAGAACCAGAAGCTGACCATCAGGCAAGGCGCAAAGCTCACTCACCCCCATCACATAGATATCTGCTTTCTTATGGGTAGAAGGTTGATCCATCTGATAGGCATAGGCTGTCATATAACGAGAGGCTTTCTTACTACTCTCTTGCTCGCAACAGTCTTCCTTGCCATTATTTTCCTTGTTACGATTTTCCTTTATCTTTCCCCAATCATACCTCATCAAACGAAGCTGGTTGGCCAATCCGTTTTGAGGAGTAGCAGGCTGTCCGTCTTTGCGGAGCGTGCTCTCAGGAATAGTCCAGAGATACTGACGGACGGAATCAAAAGCCAGAGACTCAAAATTATAATTGGGATAAAAATCAGAAGAAGGCCATCTGCTCTCCCAAAGGTTCTGCTGATAGCTAATCTTGGGAGCATTAGCCGAAGTAGGCAGAACAGGATACTCCTTTAAACGGCAATATCCTTCGCTTGTTATCACCAAGGTAGAATCAGAAGCCTTCACGATGGCTTCGTGGTCAAAGCCTTTCTCCTGCCCCTGCCAAAACTTTCCGTCGTTCAGCGTTCCATCTGTTCTCTCGGTAAACCCAAGGTTCTCTACCTGTTCCAATTCGCCGGTCTTGGGATTCACCTGAATCCGGAAGTTGAAGTACAGGGCACTATCCGACTTGTCGCTTACCACCGCATAGATATCATCATGCAGATGAGCAATGCCACTGTAGTTGCCCGCAGCCACGGTTTTCGGAAAAACTTTCTGAGGATTCTCTCTCACTACTTTCCAATCCTGTGCTCCAGCCAACAGACTGAATGCCAGGAAGATGGACAGAATATTACAACGCAGCATAAGTCAATACAAATTCCATGGTTAACTCGAAATCTACATGCGCCATCTTTCCGCTCTTGAGATTCTCCACATCACACGACCAATCTGCCATCGTATCAAACGGCTTCACCCGCATATCCTCAAACATCAGTTTTTCTTCAGAGAATAACTTGAAGACCGTTTCCTTGGCACACCAATGCACCAGCTTGGCATCCAGATCTTCCGCCTTCTCATCCTTGCGCAAGAATTTAGAAGCGATGCGCTCTACCCTATCGCTGAAGTATTCGATATCCACCGCCACTTCCTGATTTTTGGAAAGGATAAGCGCAGCATAACCCTTGGTATGCGAAACGCTGATATGATAACCACGGAACAATGGCTTGCCAGCCTCGTTGTGGGTAATGTCACCTGCATGAGAAAGCAAGCCCTTGGAAGCCCCATTCGTCTTGAGCATCTCATACATTAATGCACGAATGGCAAGAAACTCCAGTTTCCTGCCATCGTTCTTATATTTCTCTTCCAACTGAGAGCGGTAAGCCTGCAGATGAGAATACTGCTCGAACAACTGTTCTACAGTTTCATCCATCTGCCATAAACCAAGACTCACTCCCGGATAAACTTCTCGTATATTGACAACTGCCATATTTTTTATATTCTGATATTGATGAATACTGATGATTACTTAGAAGAATCCTCCACGTTATCTTTCAAAGGATGTACCGTCACCTTAATCTTGCTGATGCGACGCTCCTCTATCTGCATAACCTCGAAAGTATAGTTCTTATAATCTATCTTCTCGTGCATACTTGGGAAATCGCCTTTGATTTCCAAGAGCAGACCAGCCAGAGAATCAGCATCACCCTCAACCTCCTCGAACTCTTCGTCATCTACATTCAGGATTTTGCAGAAATCAGAAAGAAGCGTTTTACCTTCAAAAACAAAGGTGTTGTAATTTAATTTCGAGTAGAACTTCTCCTCCTCATCGTATTCATCATTGATCTCACCTACAATTTCCTCCAGAATATCTTCGAGAGTAACAATACCCGATGTACCTCCGAACTCATCTACCACAATGGCGATATGAACCTTGTTGTCCTGGAAATCGCGAAGCAGATCATCTATCTTCTTGGTTTCAGGAACAAAGTAAGGAGGACGAATCAGGCTCTGCCAACGGAAGTTGGAAGCCTTCGTAAGATGAGGCAATAAGTCCTTGATATACAGTACACCACGAATATTATCTGTATTATCCTGATAAACAGGAATACGACTGTAATTATTCTCTTCAATGCACTTTAATACTTCTGGATAAGAACTACGGATATCCAGGTCAACAATATTCTGTCGGCTGGTCATCACCTCCTTGGCTGTTTCATCGCCAAAGCGGATGATACCCTTCAGCATGCTCTGCTCGTCCTTGATATCATTCTTATCTGTCAGTTCCAGAGCTTGTTCCAAGTCATCAACACTCAGCACATGATTTTCCTTCTGTATAATCTTTTCTGCAAGAATTCCACTTTTCAGCAAGATCGTTTCTAAAGGCCAAAACAACTTTCTGGCAAACAGAATTCCCCCTACGCACCGGCGACAGAACTTCAGAGGATCCTGGCGGGCATACACTTTCGGCATAATCTCACCAAAAAGCAAAAGCAAGAAAGTAAGAATAACCGTAATAATCAGGAACTGAAGCCAATAAGCTTTAGGACCAAACTCTACAATTCCTGCGAATACATAATTAAGGAGCATGATGATTGTGACATTCACAAAATTATTGCTTATCAAAATGGTAGCCAACGTACGTTCAGAATCATCACGCAACATCTGTATTTTCTTATCGACATCAGTCTTTTCATCCTCAAGTTCCGCAACATCAGTTGGTGATAAACTGAAAAAAGCAATTTCGGAACCACTGGCAAAAGCAGACATGCCTAACAATATAGCTGCAAGTACAGCAGCTACAATAACCCCGGCGGAAGGCTGCATCAGCATCACATCACCGAAGGCATCAGTTATGGTGGATATATCCAATTTCTGAGCTAAAAATTAATAATTATTGTTCTTTAGTAGCAGGGCGAGTACTCAACATCTCCATATTATCTACATAGATTTCTGTAATATATTGTCTTCTACCCTGCTTGTCATCATAGGAGCGGTAGCGGATTCTTCCTTCCACATAAAGGCGGTCACCCTTATGCACATACTTCTCTACTACCTTTGCAAGCCCACGATAAAAAACAAGATTGTGCCAATCTGTATGGTCTGGCACTTGGGTACCATTAGGCAAAGTATATCCTTTCTCTGTAGTTGCAAGAGAGACCTGAGCTACTGCCTGATCTGCTTCGAAATAATGAATGTCAGGATCTTTACCTACATTACCAATTAGCATAACCTTGTTCATGACACGAATCTTTTAAATTTCTGAATATTTTATTTCCACATTCCCAGATAGCGGAAATGGAAATTCTTACCTTTTGCAGATGGGAACTGGCTGCGTGAATCTACACAATCGCGCAGATAATCTACGATGCGATTGTAACAATCCAAACCTGATTCAGCTTTAACATCCGCAACGAAATGAGTATCACGGTACTCAAACTTTCCTGTAGCCGGTACCATCACAACACGCTTGAAATCAAGTGATCCTTCATACCAGCCTGGAGCCTCTTGAGCCAAACTGGCAACAACAGGATTCTCCATTCTCTCTGCAGGAGTAGGAGTACGCAATGCTTTCTTATCCTTAAAATCCTGCATAGTTTGCGCCGTAGTCTTTATCACAATAAAATAAACACGTGGGCGTACCTTATATCTTTTTGGATACGTCAAATCGCTAGCGGCATACTCACGAACATCTGCCTCTAGCTCCGCATCCATCTCAATCTCAGGAATACTCTTTAAAAAATCAATAGCATCATCAACACTAGTAACTAATGTCTCCTGATCAAAATATCTTAAATATAAATTCATAAATGGGTATGTTTCTCGAGTTCAAAAAAAAGAGCGGAAAACGGGACTCGGACCCGCGACCCCAACCTTGGCAAGGTTGTGCTCTACCAACTGAGCTATTTCCGCAGTTTTTCCTATTACTTAGGAGCATTCCTCTGAATGCGAGTGCAAAGGTACTACTTTTTTCTGAATTACCAAACTTTTCTTCGATTTTTTTGAAAAAAAATGTGCATTTTGCCCTTTTTAGTGAGCAAAACACACATTTTAAGCCTTATTTTGCCGATTTTTAAACTCATCCGGCAGAAAAATCGGGAAAAATGAAAATTATACTAATCCATCCTACTGCGATAATCTTCGTAGCTGAAATCTCTTAGAGTTTCCAATTTTCCATCTAAATGTACGATTCCTATTGATGGATGAGTGATTCCATTAAAGGTATTTGTCTTTACCGTAGTGTAATGCAGCATATCTTCGAAAATAACATTCTCGCCTATTTGCAATTCATGGTCAAATTTCCAGAAGCCCATAAAATCTCCACTCAGACAACTGTTGCCACCTATTCTATATATATGTGCACCCTCAGGAGCCTTCGTCGGATCATCAACCTCCAGGGTTTCTGCATTTCTGACAGCTGGCATATACGGCATCTCCAGACAGTCGGGCATATGACAGGTAAAACTGGCATTTATGATAGCTGTCCTGATACCTTTATCTTCAACCACATCTACTACTTGAGTTACAAGCGGCCCGGTCTGCCACCCAAAGGCACTACCAGGTTCCATGATAATTTTAAGATGAGGATAACGCTGATGAAATCCCTTTATTATATTAATAAGGTGTTCCACATCATAATCCTTCCTGGTCATCAGATGACCTCCACCGAAATTGATCCATTTCAGCTGCGGAAACCAAGGAGAGAATTTCTCTTCGATATGAGCTAACGTACGTTCAAAGACATCCGCCCCACTCTCGCAGTGACAATGACAATGGAATCCTTCTATATCTGAAGGCAAAGTTTGAGGCAATTTATCTGCCGATACACCGAATCGGGTTCCAGGTGCACACGGATTATACAGCAATGTTCCGACTTCAGAATATTCCGGATTTACTCTCAATCCCAGTCTGATGTCAGAATTTGCCCTACGAGCCCGTTCATGATATCGCTCATATTGCGTAAGCGAGTTGAAAGTAAGATGACTTGAGCATTGAGCTATCTCATCAATCTCATAATCGGTATAAGCCGGCGAAAAAGTATGCGCCTTACTGCCAAATTCATGATACGCCAGCTTTGCCTCGCTAAGAGAGCTGGCCGTGGTCGAAGAAATATACTCTCTGAAAATCGGAAATGTCTTCCAAAGAGCATAAGCCTTAAAAGCTAGAATAATTTCCATATCGGCACGCTCAGCCACACTTCTGATGAACGACAGATTGTGTCGCAAACGTTCTTCCTCTAAAACGTAAATTGGTCGATGAATCTCATTAAAATTCGCTAAATTTACTTGCATAACTTGATAAATATTAATTTTATGGTGCAAAGATAGCTTTTTATCCTGAATATAATTGCTAGTTTGCGTTTTTTTTAATACTTTTGCATCATAAAAATCATTTTGACGATGAAATTAGCAATAATGACCAAGTCCACATTCTTTGTGGAAGAAGATAAAATACTATCCTCGCTGTTCGACGAGGGCATGGACAACCTGCATCTTTTCAAGCCAGGTTCGTCACCAATGTATGCTGAGCGACTGCTCACGTTACTGCCTGAAGACTATCTTCGCAAGATTACTGTTCATGATCATTATTACCTCAAACAGGAGTATGATTTAGCAGGAATCCATATAGACGATCCGCTAGCACCGGTACCGGATGGATACAAAGGCAAGTTCAGTCGCACCTGCACAGATCTCTCGATGCTGAAAGAGATGAAGAAGAAATCAAACTATGTGTTTCTGAAAAACATCTTCGACTGTATTGAGTTTAAAGATGAAAAGTCTTCCTTCAATCTGCTGCAGCTTGAGAATGCAGCCAAGGCAGGACTCATAGACAAGAAGGTATACGCCTTGGGAGGCATGAGTCTGGAAAATCTCAAGATTGCCAAGGAACTCGGATTTGGAGGAGTAGTAATCTGTGGAGATCTCTGGAACCGTTTCGACATTCACAACGAGCGCGATTTCAAAGAGCTGATTCTTCACTTCGAGAAATTGAGAAAGGCTATCAGCTAATACTGAGGTTCCCGAAAAAATATTCATCCCCCTACATGAAAATAGATAAAAATAACTATTAATACACATAAACACTAATAGAAATGAGTGACAAAAACTCTTTTTTGGTATTCTCTGGTACTAACTCGAGATACCTTGCAGAAAAAATCTGCGCTAGTTTAGGTTGCCCACTGGGTAATTTGGTTGTAACCAAGTTCTCTGATGGTGAATTTGGCGTATCTTTCGAGGAGTCTATCCGCGGACGCGATGTTTTCCTCGTACAGAGCACATTCCCTAATTCAGACAACTTGATGGAGTTGCTCCTGATGATTGACGCAGCAAAGCGTGCTTCTGCCCGCAATATTATTGCTGTTGTTCCTTACTTCGGATGGGCCCGTCAGGATCGCAAGGACAAACCACGTGTCAGCATCGGCGCTAAACTGGTAGCCGACTTGCTCAGCGTTGCCGGTATCGACCGTCTCATCACCATGGATCTCCATGCCGACCAGATTCAGGGCTTCTTTGATGTTCCTGTAGATCACCTCTATGCATCTGGCGTTATTTTGCCATACCTGCAGAGCTTACGCCTCAAGGATATGGTCATTGCTTCTCCAGACGTTGGTGGTTCTAAGCGTGCCAACACTTATGCTAAGTACTTCGGCTGCCCTCTCGTGCTCTGCAACAAGACCCGTGCTCGCGCCAATGTAGTAGCAAGCATGCAGATTATCGGTGATGTAAAAGACAAGAATGTTGTCATCATTGATGATATGGTCGATACAGCCGGTACTATCACGAAGGCTGCCGACATCATGAAGCAGGCTGGTGCAAAGACTGTTCGTGCATGTGCATCTCACTGCGTGATGAGTGGTCCTGCATCTGAGCGTGTTCAGGATTCAGCTCTTGAGGAGATAGTATTCACTGATTCCATCCCTTACACCAAGCGTTGCGCAAAGGTTAAGCAGATTTCTATTGCAGATATGTTTGCAGAAACCATTCGCCGTGTTGAGGATAACGAGAGTATCTCTTCCCAGTATCTGGTATAAGGAAATATCATCATACAAGTTTACAAGGAGTCTTTCTTTTTAAAAAGGAAGACTCCTTTTTTATGATTCCATTCTTCCCATGTTTCTAATCTACATTCACTTTTCACAATTCACAATTCACTTTTCACAATTCACTTTCCACAATTCACTTTCCACAACTACAATAACACTGTTCATTGTTCGATTTCAAACAAAAAAATCCTGTATCCCAAAAAGAGATACAGGATTCATATATTTATAATGTGACAATGTCGCTATTATATTAGTTCAACCACTTCACGTAGCAGAAGTCCTGACGGTGTGGCAACTTATCATTCTTAGGATACATACGTACGCCTGTCTTGAATGAACCAGCATTGATTGGCTCAATCTCAGCCTCGAATGTAAAGTTGTTACCCTCGTGACCAACCATCTTGAATGGATAAACAGCATAAATCTGCTTGCCATCCTCTGGCTGCTCCTTCAATACAACAAGCTCCAAACCTACTGCATCGTTCAAGCCCTGCTCATCGATAACATACTGAACCTTGATCTTCTGACCAGTCTCAGCAGCCATCAGCATGCAGTCGTCCTTAGATACAACGTGGATACCATCCCAACGCTCTGCAACGCTCTCCTTCCAGAGTGCAATCTCCTTAGCAAGTGCATTGTCGTTAGCGCTCAACTTCTTGAAGCGGGCAGCCTCCTTATTGTAGAACTTATCATAGTAGTCATCCAACTGGCGCTTCATTGTATAGTGAGGAGCGATAGTAGCAATAGAGTTCTTTACTACCTGGATCCACTCCTTGCTGAAGCCTTCCTTATTCTTGTTGTAATACATAGGGATGATGTCGTTCTCCAAGAGGTTGTAGATAGTAGCAGCATCAAGCTGATCCTGGTAACCCTGGTTCTGATATGTACGCTTCTCAGGAAGAGCCCAACCAGCACCCTCGCGGTAACCTTCTACCCACCAACCATCAAGTACTGAGAGGTTGACAACACCATTCATCTCAGCCTTCTCGCCAGATGTACCAGAAGCCTCCAATGGACGTGTAGGAGTATTCATCCAGATATCAACACCTGAAACCAGACGGCGAGCCAAAGTCATATCGTAGTCCTCGAGGAAGATAATCTTGCCGAGGAACTCAGGACGCTGACTGATTTCGAAAATCTTCTTGATCAAGCCCTGACCTGCACCATCAGCTGGGTGAGCCTTACCTGAGAAGAAGAACAATACTGGGTGCTCAGGATCGTTAACGATCTTAGACAAGCGTTCCAAGTCGGTGAAGAGCAGGTGAGCACGCTTGTATGTAGCGAAACGACGGCAGAAACCAATCATCAAAGCGTTAGGGTTGATACGCTCGAGCAAAGATACTACACGAGCAGGATCACCCTGGTTCTTCAACCATGTCTGGGTGAACTTCTCACGGATATAAGCTACGAGCTTCTTCTTCAATGCCATACGGGTATTCCAGATTTCTGCATCTGAAACATTGTAGATGGCATGCCAGATTTCCTCGTTGCTCTGGTCGTTCATGAAGTTCTTGTCGAAATATGTATCGTAGAGCTTACGCCACTCTGTTGCTGTCCAAGTTGGGAAGTGAACACCATTGGTTACATAACCTACGTGGTTTTCCTCTGGGAAGTAACCCTTCCAGATATTAGCGAACATCTGCTGGCTTACCCAACCGTGAAGCTTACTTACACCGTTAACCTCCTGGCAAGTGTTGCATGCGAATGTAGAGAGGCAGAAACGCTCGTTGTGATCATCTGCATTTTCACGACCCATACCGATGAACTCATCCCAAGAGATACCAAGACGCTGTGGATAGCCACCCATGTACTTGCCGAAGAGAGCCTCGTCGAAGTAGTCATGACCAGCTGGCACAGGAGTGTGAACAGTATAGAGAGAAGAAGCGCGAACCAACTCGAGTGCCTGGTTGAAGTTCAAGCCATCCTCCTCGATATAGTCGCAGAGACGCTGCAAGTTGCAGAGAGCAGCATGACCCTCGTTGCAGTGATAGATATCCTTCTTGATACCCATCTTCTTCAATGCGAGCATACCACCGATACCGAGCAGAATCTCCTGCTTCAAACGGTTCTCCCAGTCACCACCGTAGAGAGAGTGAGTGATAGGACGGTCGAACTCTGAGTTCATATCATTATCTGTATCCAGGAGATACAACTTGATACGACCTACATTCATCTGCCATACGTATGCATGTACCTGATAGTTTGTGTAAGGTACATCAACTACCAATGGGTTACCATTCTCATCATATACTCGCTCGATAGGGAGAGAGTTGAAGTTCTGAGCATCATAGTTAGCAATCTGCTGACCATCCATACTCAAAGACTGCTTGAAATAACCATATCTGTAGAGGAAACCAACAGCACACATATCCACGTTGCTGTCAGAAGCCTCCTTCAAGTAGTCACCAGCAAGCATACCAAGACCACCAGAGTAGATTTTAACCACCTGGTTAATACCATACTCCATGCAGAAGTAAGCTACAGATGGGCGCTTAGCATTAGGTTTCACATCCATATACTCGCGGAACATCTTATAGACGTTCTTAACCTTAGCCATTGTCTCCTTGTCCTTAACAATAGCCTCCTTGCGGTCGTAGCTCAAACGCTCCAAGAGCAATACAGGGTTAGCATTGCACTTCTCGTACAAATCAGCATCGAGGCTCTTGAACAAGTCACGACCTTCATAATTCCATGCCCACCACATATTGTGAGCAATCTCATCCAAGCACTTTAACTCCTTAGGAAGGCTTGATTTAATGGTTGTCTCCTTCCATTGAGGAGCATTAGCATAGTCTGCCTTAATTTTCATTGTGTTTTATTTTTAAGATGTATATTTTCTATCTTGCAAACATAGCGATTCTTGCAGAATCCAAATATTTGTTTTATGGCTTACGCCATCAAGAGAGAGAGATTATTATTTCTTCATACGAACTTCAGCCTTGCGCAGGGCAAAGTCATAAGCATCATAGTAATACTCGATAAAGTGTTTCCACAATGCTTTTTCTGAAAGAATCTCAGCATTTTTACGACACTTGTTCACCTGTGTCTTGGTGAATCCCGAGTACTTAGCTACGGTATCCTTGATAGCATCAGCTACCTCAGAATAATTATAGTCGGTACGCTTGATAACCTTCACACCATCCTCTATCTCACTGTAACTTCCCTTCTCTGAGTTAGCCCAAAGACCGAAGCCAGCCAAATCGGTGGTGATACAAGGCACCTTGAACGCAACAGCCTCCAATGGAGTATATCCCCATGGCTCATAATAAGAAGGATAGATACAGAGGTCATTACCCAACACTACATCATAATAGCTCTTGTTGATAATGCCATCATCGCCTGTCAAGTAGCAAGGTAAGAATATCAGTTTCACCTTGTCTTCCTTATTATTATGCATGTTGAAGTACTTCAGCATACCCAATACATTATCATGACTCATATTATGCAACCAATGGGTAATCTCCGGAACCTCCAATGGCGTATCAAACTTCTTACCGCTATTCAGACGCTCCAACAGATCCTGACGTGGATCTCCTACCCAACCAGGTACGTCAATGAATGCCAATACATTCTTCTTCAAATTGTTGTCACGAAGCAAGCGGTTCATAGCCTCAATATAAACATCGATACCCTTGTTGCGGAACTCGTAGCGTCCGCTGGTAGAAACGATGAGCGTATCATCATCCAAATCTGTACCCATCAAAGCATTGGCTACATCGAGCAAACGCTTTCTTGCCTCCTTACGTTTCTTTGTAAAGGTACTTGCTTTAGGTACAAAACTATTGTCAAATCCATTAGGCAAAACGAAATCTACCGGTTTATCGAGCAATTCCTTGCACTCGTTGGCAGTAATATCACTCACTGTTGTGAAACAATCAACATACTTAGCAGTCTGCTTTTCTATAGAATGCTTGCTTTGCATATTGAGTTCCTGCGCCATCTGATCACCATTATAGGCAAAAAGATAATCATAAAGAGGCTTATTATTACCGGCAATACTACGACCGATACTTGTAGCATGCGTGGTGAACACAGTAGCCACCTCAGGAAGATGCTTGTTCACATAGAGCACACCAAGTCCTGTCATCCATTCATTTCCATGATAGATAACTTTCTTGCCTTTTCCAACAACATGTTTGTAGAAACTCTCTACTACCAGAGCGGCAGCATAAGAGAACATCGATGCTTCGTCATAGTCACCATAAGCATGAAGACTATCAACCTGATAGTCCTGCCATAGTTGTCCATAGATTTGGTCTTTAACAGCATAGTAAGGATTGAAATCTACCAAAACAGCTACTGGCTCTCCCGGTATATTCCATCTACCTACTTTAACCTTTAAGCCCTCTTTCAGAGCTTCTGTTTTCCACTCCTCATAAAGCGTATCATCTTGAGAGAAATAAGGATTCACCTTGTCTCCCCAGCAATCAGGACCAATGAAGATTAGCTGATCCTTTAATCTTTCCGTAAGAGTCTTAACTCGAGTTGAAAGAACGGTGTAGATACCACCAACTTTATTACACACTTCCCAACTAGACTCAAATATGTAATCTGGAAATAATCTTTTCTTTTCCATATATAATTATCAATAAACACCGCAAAGATAAATAAATATTTGCAAAAAAACGAATTAATCTTATTAAAATCCTATAAAAAATACAGTTTTCTTGATTTAAATGAATAACTTTGTCGCAGTTAATTGAAAAAAGTGATGAAAAGAAAGATTTTAGCAACATTATTATGCCTAATTAGTATATCTAGTATGGCACAAACAGACAGCACCCTATTCAAGGGGAAGATTACAAACAAAGAGTATGATGTCTATATGAATATAGACTTCTACCATAAGAACCTCAAGGTTCCAGGACAGGAACTGTTCGGTGAAATGCCTGGATATTTCGGTGACAGACGTGATAGTCGCAAATGGTTGATTACAGATGCTGACATAGAAGGAAAGACCGCTCATCTATCCATTATCAATGATTACGGGAGCGAAGATCTTACTGCCGACCTCATAGCTTTGCCCGATGGTAGTTACGAGTTGCAGCAGAAAGAAGGAAGTAACCTGAAAATTGCCCGAAACCGGAAATGGGTAAAGATTCCTAAAAATCTGAAATTCACCAACAAGCAGTGACAAAACACTCAGAATATCGCAGAAATACCCTCGCTATTATGGTAAATAGCGAGGGGTTATTATATTATATAGCAAGGGTTATTATACTAAATAGCCAGTGTTATTGAACAAAAAAGCCTCAGAAATCTTTCGAAATCTGAGGCTCTTGATAAAAGGAGGCGGCTACCTACTCTCCCGCATTGCATTGCAGTACCATCGGCGCAAGTGAGCTTAACTTCTCTGTTCGGAATGGGAAGAGGTGGGACCTCACCGCAATAACCACCTGATAATGGGGTATGACGTATTTGCACACAAGCAAAACAAGATAATGAACTGAAAATACAGTTGAAACTATGAACTATAATAAAGAAAGTGTTCGGGCAATTAGTAATGCTCGGCTTTGACATCGCTGTCTTTACACCTGCATCCTATCAACGTCATCGTCTCTGACGACCCTCAATGGAGTTCTCATCTTGCGGCTGGCTTCGCACTTAGATGCTTTCAGCGCTTATCCAATCCAGACTCAGATACCCAGCGGTGCGCCTGGCGGCACAACTGGTAAACCGGAGGTCTGTCCATCACGGTCCTCTCGTACTAGTGACGGCACCACTCAAAACTCCCACGCCCACGATAGATAGAGACCGAACTGTCTCACGACGTTCTGAACCCAGCTCGC
>ERZ824488.207-NODE-207-length-81378-cov-25.854580_pt1 | contig 81378 bp, 80 predicted proteins | sample MGYA00519936_ERZ824488 | MGnify/ENA primary metagenome ERZ824488 (study PRJEB31778, sample SAMEA3449153) | human gut metagenome | biome: human gut; feature: human-associated habitat; material: faeces | place: United Kingdom | collected 2010/2012 ...
GGGACACTTCCCAAGGGTCTGCCCCAACAGGCGATAGCCTGTGAGGGTACAAGCAATTTTCAACCGACGCGCCGCAGCGCGGGAGGGCGAAAATACGGAAGTGGGTACCCGCTTCCTATGCTTGCTATGAAAGTTTTATCCTCTATCCCTTACTACAACGGAAAGTTGAATTTGCCAAAAGAACGGAGAACAAAATTGCTTATTTCAAGGAGTTTTTCTGTTCGGTATCTGCGATTTCTTTAGCAACGGCGGTGATGATCCGCAGGCCGTTTTCGCTGATGTTGTCAAGGAGCGCGTCGAGTTGCCGCCGCTGGGTGGTCTTTGCGATGACCTTCTCCGGGAAAAAGAATTGATCGACGGACATATCTAAACAAGTGATGAGACGATAGAAAACTTGCAGGCTGGGGGTTTGCCCGCTGTTTTGAATAGAGGCTATGTAGCGGGGAGAAATGCGTATCTGCGCCGCAAGTTCTTTTCGCGTTAAACCTTTCTTTTCCCTTGTGGATTTGATGGCCTGCCCGAAAGGTTTGAAGTCGTATCTTTGATGGTTACAATTCAAGCTAATCACCTCCCGTATAACGCTATGGAATGGCAAGGACGTGGCCAGCACTATCTACAGTCCGGCAAAGTGAATCAAGCGCAATTCTTTTCGGTATTCCGTTTACCTGACCTTTGTCGCTCGATATTCAGATGGAAGAATCCCTGCGTAACGCTTAAATTGCGTGGAAAAACTCCCAACATTCTTATATCCTACGCTTTGTGCTATAGCTGTAATGTATTCATTGCTATTCAAAAGCAAATCACAAGCCTTTGCCATTCGCAGCAAGAAGAAATGTTCTGAAAAAGAATGTCCCATCACACTCTGGAATGTATATTTGAATTTTGCAGGGCTCATATAAGCGCACTCCGCCATTTCGCCTAGCGAGAGCGCAATATCTACATTTTGCGCCATATACTCTACAATGTTTATAATTGACCTGTAATCTGTTTTAGATATAGCAGCTCCACTCTTTGCCCTTTTCGCATTTTGAAAAAGCAAAGAAACCGCTTCATCTATTTTTGCCCTGTAAAAAATTGTGGAGCTTATGTCATCACCTCTAAACCCTAATATCTGATGAAAGACCGCAGACAATGAGGGGATACACATTTCTCTTGTATTGCAATGCAACATTTCTTCAAATACGGAATAGCCGATGTTAAATTCCTTCTTTAAGTAATAATCGTAATACTCTGGCATGAGTTGAATCCCGATTGTTTTCGCCGGTGTTCCCTTTTTTATTATATATCGCTGCACCTCATTTTCTGCGGTACGCTCAATATATTGCATCCCTGTATGAACTTGCCCGATACGGAAACGGTTATCTGTAAGGATAGAATCGTACTGATGTATCACAACAGAATCCTCAGACAGCACAGCATATTCAAAATCGTTATAATACAGATGATCCGAGAATGAGATCGTTGCGCGCGATCCAAGTTCAAAAATAGATGTTTTCCCATAACCGTTCGAGGAACGAAATTGATATGTCTTAAATCCGCAAATCTCGGCCTCTTTTTCTAAAAGAGTACTGCCGTTTTGCTGCAAAAAACTTTGATGGCTTCTATTCATAATAAGCATACCTCATTTCAATTTATGCTGTGAGCTAAAAAAAGCGGCTCGCGGCTAAGAGTCACCAACATAGTTAGACATCTCTAACCACGTCTGCTATTATAGCATAAAAGGTAGCCTCGCGGAAGTCCAAAAGTAAGAGAGGAGTGATTATGTGACAGACAAAAAAATGATTGTGAACCTTGATTTCAGAACGCTCCTTTTTCTGGATGTTTTAATTATGCTCTTTATGTTGCTTTCTGGCAAAGCAGAGGTAACATTGATCGCTTTTGTTATCGCAGGAACGGCGTTAATGGTTTTCGGGCTTTATGCAACTGTGATTCGATGCACAATTGTATTTGCCGTTCTCTTTTTGTACTATTTTGCAATTACACATTCAAATGGCTCCATCTTTCAAGGCTCCCTTCTTTCCGTTATTGGAATCATCGCTTTCATTATCCAGAGGATCATTCCGTTTCTCATGCTGGCAATCGCAATAAAAGAGCGAAAGAATATCTCTGAAATCACTACGGCACTCGGACGATGCCGGTTGCCAAAAGGAGTTATCATCAGTATGACGGTGATGCTTCGCTATTTCCCGTCAATGAAAAACGATTTCTTGACGATTATTGAGGCAATGAAACTAAAAGGGATTGATACGTCATGGCGTGGAATTCTATTTCATCCGCTTCGGATGCTTGAATATGTCATTGTGCCAATGCTGTTTCGCAGTTTGCGAACATCAGAGGAGCTTTCTTGTGCGGCGCTTGTAAAAGGAATTGAAAATCAAGGACAAAGAAGCTCTTATTTTGATGTCAAAGTAAAAGGGATAGATGTTATCTTTTCGTCATCAGCTTTCGTTATGTTGCTTATGAGTGTAAAACTTCATTTGTTTTGACAAGGTGGTGTATTCATGGTTCGATTAAACGATTTAAGTTATCGGTATAAAGATAACGCTGCACCGACAATACAAAATATTTCCTTTTTCATAAAAAAAGGTGAGGTAGTGGTTCTGACAGGACGAAGCGGTTGCGGAAAATCAACGCTCTTTCGGTGCATTAACGGCCTCTGCCCACACTTTTTTGAAGGGGAAAAGAAAGGCAATATTTACTTGAACGGCAAAGAGAGTACACCTTTGCGGATCTGTGATATTTCAAGGCTTGTTGCTTCTGTTTTTCAAAATCCTGAAAGTCAGTTTTTTACGGCAGATGTTCTTTCCGATCTTGTCTATGCTTGTGAAAATTACGGAGTTCCTAAAGGCGAAATAGAAATGCGGCTAAACCGCATCGCTTCTATGCTTTCACTGTCTCCGCTGATTGGAAAAAAAATATCTGAGCTGTCCGGTGGCGAAAAGCAAAAAGTGGCAATCGCTTCCACTTTGATGCTGAATGCAGATGTCCTTTTGCTGGATGAGCCGTCCTCTAATTTAGACTATCAGTCCATAGCTTTGCTAAAAGCCACACTTGCGGAATTAAAATCAAAAGGATATACGATTATCGTCATTGAGCACCGCCTCTACTATCTCGCGGACGTTTGCGACAGGTTAATCGTGTTTGAGTGCGGCAAGATGTCCCGTATCTATGAGGGCGCGACATTGAAAGCTGCAAGTAATGACGAATTACACCTTCAAGGGTTACGCGGGCTGCACCTTTTTCAAAATTCTATAAGTAACCCGTCCACAGAAAAAGGTAGTAACCCTCTTTTGGTACTTGATAACCTTTTCTTTGGGTATGAAAAGCTCACCAACATTCTTAAAGGAATCAGTTTTTCTGTGTACCCAGGCGACAGGATCGCTTTGATTGGGAAAAATGGCTGTGGAAAGACTACGCTTGGGAAAATCCTGTGCGGTTTAATAAAAGAGCAACAAGGGTGTATTCGCTTTATGGAACGTCCGCTTTCCTCGCGCGACAGAAACCGATTTGCAAGTTATGTGATGCAAAACGTAGATTTTCAGTTGTTTGGGTGCAGCGTTTATGATGACTTGCTTCTTGGAAGCGAGAGATCACCTAACATTGAAAACCGTATCCATAGCATTTTGTCATTACTTGGGCTATCCTCTTTGGAATCTCAGCATCCAACCACCTTGTCAATGGGGCAGAAACAGCGATTAGTCATTGCCGCATCCTATTTGCTGAACAAGAGGATCAATGTATTCGATGAACCTACCAGCGGTTTGGACTATGGCAACATGAAAAATGTCTGTGATTTGATTGAGTCCATCACTGGAAATGAGAATGCGTCTATTGTCATTACACATGATTATGAGTTCATACTATCCGTTTGCAATCGCGTAATCCTTTTGGAGAATGGGAAAATAACAAGAGACTTCCCCTTAAAAGATACAACAGTGCTGGAGAATATTTTTAAAGAAAAATTATAGGAGGTTCATGCAATGAAAAAGTGGAAAATCAGTGATTTTGTTCTGATCGGCTTGCTGGCTGCCATTGATGCTGCTGTGATTTATGGCGTAGGTATGTTGACCGCTGCAATGGTGCCGGTTATGCACGTGTTTACTTCGAGTATTACTGCGCTCATCATGGGAACGGTTGTTTTATTTGTTGTTAAGAAGATTCAGCGTTTTGGGGCAATGACGCTTCTTGTCAGCTTGGGGGTGGCAATCTTTACGCTTACAGGGATGGGGAGCATTACCTGTTTGCCTTTCGTTATTGTTACAAGCCTGATTGCTGATGTAATAATTGCCAAGACAAATTTCAAAACCATATCCATTGGAATTGGCTATGGCTTTACGCAAGCTGCGTACTTCTTTGGCGGCTGTTTTCCGTTCATTTTCTTTTTAGATAGAGAAATAAATAAATGGGTAGAAATGGGCGTTACGGAAGAAGAAATGTATGGCTACATAAGATATTTAACCGGCGGATTTGCTGTGATTGGTGTCGTATCAGCTATTCTCTGTGGTATTGTTGGCGTTTATGTTGGGAAACTCATTCTGAAAAGACATTTCAAAAACATGGACTGATAAGAATAGCTGCAAGGGGGTGTTCATTGTGAAAACGAAAAACGTGATACAATTCCGAGATTTTCTAAAGCCATACAAAAAAGCATACATCAGCTCTATTGCGCTGGCGGTGATCGGTGTGTTTTTCGGACTCGTCCCTTACTACATCGCCTATCGCTTGTTAGTCAATATACAGACGCCCTTTTCTTATCGGGAAGTTTTCCTTGCCGCGTTCTTTATGCTTATGGCATTTATTTTGCAGTTAGCGATGCACAACGCTTCAACGGCAATATCCCACAAGACAGCTTTTCGCATATTGGAGCAGATGCGGATTGCGATAACAGATAAAATGCTGCGAATGCCTATGGGCTATATGCAGATACAGGGGGCCGGACACTTTCATCATATACTGATTGATGGAACGGAACGGCTGGAATATCCTCTGGCACACGCAATCCCGGAGATAAGTTCCAATGTCCTGATTCCGGCTGGAATTATCGGCCTCCTGTTTGTGGTTGATTGGCGTATGGCATTGTCCGTTTTAGTTCCTGCCACGTTGACGCTGCTGTTCTATCTCCCGATGTATATTGGGATTATGAATGAGTTTGCAAATACTTACTATGCTGCGCTGGAGAATATGAACGGGCGGATTATTGAATACATCTGCGGAAACAAGGAAATCAAAATCTTTGGTCAGGAAAAAGAAGCCTACACAAAGTATGAGGAATCCATCCAAAAATACAAAAGTTCGACATTGAAGCTATATCGCAGAATGTATGCCGCGGCCGCACCGTCACTTGTGCTCTTGTCCTCAATTATAGTAAGCGTTCTTTGCGTTGGGGGTTATTTGTACGCACAGGCTCATTTGTCAGGAAACGTATTTCTGTTTTCGGTATTACTATCTTTGGGAACCGGTACATCTCTGCTTAAGTTTACTGACTTTATGGATAATTTTTATCATATCCGAAACGGAAAACGCTTGATTAACGAGGTTTTATCCGCGCCAGAATTACCAGAATTAAATGAGGATAACAAAGGCCAAGTGCCTTCCGGCAATCAAATAGAGCTTCGCAATGTTTCCTTTGCGTATGAAAAAGAGACAGTATTGCAGAACATTTCATTGGTGTTTCAGGAAAAGGAAAAAGTTGCCATCGTTGGGCCGTCTGGCGCCGGAAAAACAACGATAGCGAATCTGCTTGCGAGATTTTGGGATGTGTCAGAAGGGAGTATTCTGATCGGCGGTGTCGATTACAGAAATCTCCCCTTGTCATCGTTAATGTCAAGGATCAGCTATGTTACACAGGATACCTTTCTATTCAATTTATCCATTTTAGAGAATATCAGGCTGGGTAATCCATCTGCAACGGATGAACAGGTAATCGCTGCGGCAACACAGGCACAATGCGCGGAGTTTATTGATGCTTTACAAGAGGGCTATCATACCATTGTTGGCAACGATGGCATAAAACTATCTGGCGGACAACGCCAAAGAATCATTATTGCTCGTGCCATATTGAAAAACGCACCGATTCTGATTCTGGATGAAGCGACCGCTTACACAGACATGGAAAATCAGCATAAAATTCAGGCATCTTTACAGGAGTTATGCAGAGAAAAAACCCTCATTGTTATTGCACATAGATTAACGACGATTAAGAATTGTGACAAGATCGTTGTCTTAAATGGTGGGCGCGTCGCTGCTGTTGGCTCCCATGAAGAATTATTGAAAACCTGTGCAGTCTATCAAAAAATGTGGTCTATCTATTTTGAGGAGGATTCCACGCAGTTAGCAGGGAAAGCGGAGGTGGAAGTATGCTGAAAACTATAAAAGAATTTGTGCGCTTGATACAAAGTCAGCGATATCAGCTTTATGTTTCCCTGCTTTTTAGTTTCTGTGACGGTGTACTACTTATGATCCCGCTCATTATCTCATATCTCATGGTATCCGAAATGCCGGAATTTAATCCGACCGCAACAACGAGGTTAAGTAAAGAAACAGTCTTTTTATATATGGGTGTAATGATGGCTGTCGTTCTGATCCGCATTTTCCTGCGTTATTTTACAATGCGACTGCGATCAGGGGCGGGATATAAGGCAATGTGTGAGGAGCGCATTCGGCTGGGAGAACATCTAAAACGTGTTTCACTTGGTTTCTTCACAGGAAGAAATTTAGGCGATTTGGTTTCAACCATCACTTCCGACGCGGCCTTTCTGGAAATTGAAGGTTTGGGGGTGATCGAAAAGGCCGCCATGGGGATTCCTGCCCTACTGATTGGTTTATTTTTCCTTTTTCATGTAGATTACAGGATTTTTGTTTTAACGGTTGTTCTTTTGATTCCCGCGTGGTTTTCCTATCGCTACTTTGCCACGACACAAGATCGTCTAAATATAAATCGACAGAATCTAATCGGAGAAGTAACCGAGGAAACCGTTGAATTTATCCGGGGTATTCATATATTAAAATCTTGTTGTCTGGAAAATGAACAGGCGTCAAGAATCAGGCTCATATTTACAAGGCTTCGCAAAGATTCTATTTTGAATGAACTTGCGCATTTGTTCCCGATGGCTTCTTTTCAGTTTTGGTTTCGTCTTATTACCTCTGGAACCGTCCTTCTATCGGGAATACTCTATCTCCGAGGCGAAGCTGATTTTTTGAGATTGTTTCTGTTAGTTGTAGCTTCTTTCAGCCTTTTTCAAGGGGTTGAGGCTATGGGGATATTTAGTATCTTTTCAAAAATGACACAGCAGTCCATCGACCGCATGAAAGCAATTAAAGAAATACCCGCTATGGAGAATATTTCAGGGAAAGAGCAGCCGCGAAACTTTGATATTTCTTATCAGGATGTCACATTTGCTTATGATCGCACACCTGTTTTACAACAGGTATCATTTTGTGTGCCGGAAAAAACGACGACCGCATTGGTGGGCTTGTCAGGAAGCGGAAAGACAACAATCATCAACTTACTGGCACGATTTTGGGATGTGCAGCAAGGAGCAATAAAGGTTGGTGGAAAAAGCATTCGGACAGTATCCTATGAATATCTGCTACATAATTTGAGCTTTGTATTTCAGGATGTGATGTTATTTCAAGATACCGTTTTTAATAATATTCGGCTTGGGAATCCTTGCGCAAGCATGGATGAAGTTGTCGCAGCAGCCAAACGTGCTCGCTGCCATGAATTTATTATGCAACTCGAAAATGGATATGATACCGTGTTGGGGGAAGGTGGAACAAAACTATCCGGCGGTGAAAAGCAGCGGCTATCCATTGCGCGAGCAATTATAAAGGATGCTCCTATTGTATTGCTCGATGAGGTAACAGCGAACATGGATGTGGAAAATGAGCTTATGATTCAGATGGCCTTACAGGAACTGTTGCAAGATAAGACCGTCATTATGATAGCACACAAACTTTCCACAATAAAAAATGTCGATCAAATTCTTGTTATTAGAAAACTGGAAAATAACGCAGCGCGGAACACACGATCAGCTTGTCTCACAGGACGGATTGTACCAAAAGCTGTGGAATATTCAGTATGAAGCCTCGTCCTGGAGTATTTGACGAGAGCAAGCATAAAAGGAGGTGTGCCTTATGGTTCTACATTCCTCCGGGGAAGATTACCTAAAAGCAATCCTGATTCTGCAAAAGAATAACGGTAAAGTGCGCTCCGTTGATGTCGCGGCTTACATGGGCGTTTCCAAACCCAGCGTCAGTCATGCAGTAAAGCTGTTACGCGAAGGAGGTTTTCTCACGAAAGACAGCGACCACTTTCTGCACCTTACCGCTTTGGGTCAAGAAACGGCGGAAAAACTTTATGAACGCTATCAGTTTTTTGCAAAGCACCTTGCCGGTGCCGGTGTTGATACTGCGATTGCGGAGGAAGAAGCCTGCCGTATGGAACACACAATCAGCCATGAATCGTTCCATGTCTTAAAGGAGCAGAAGCAAAACACCTGCCCGTTTGCGGATTCCTGTCAGCTTGTGACTGAAAGTAAGAACAGTACAAAGGAAGATAATTAAATGTGCAATCTTTTTCCATTATTGCAACCCTAAAACCGTTGTCAGAATTGCGGGATGTCCTTAAAAGATAATATGATCTGATCTGACGGCGGTTTTGAAACGAACACAATTTCAAACCGCCGTTTTCCTGTTTTGAAAAGGGATACGGAGGCTGTATAGCGTCACTCTATTCTCGGAACACGGCGGCTGCAAGGAGGTGTCGTCGTGTTCATTTTATGTCCGTCTGATCTTCATATCCTTAACCTGCAAAAAAAAGCAATCGCAACTCCGTACCCCTTTGCGTCCGTGTAAAGAAACAACATAATCATCCCCCTGCTGTTGTAGGTTCCTATTTTGCCTCGGCTGCTTCATGCAGTCGGGGCTTTTTCTGTTTTTTTCAAAGTTTTTTTCAGAAAGTTTCCCCGATTCTTTGGCATTTCAAAAAATCGGTTGTAGTCATACGCGAAAAGGGGATATACCAGCGAGCCGCCTTTCGGCCAGAAAGGAGGTGAGACGATGCAACCTAATCGCTTGGAGTTTCAAAAGCAATGCGCCTTTCAAAGTTTCTGCAAGCGGGCTTTGCGGAACGAAGCCGCCAACGCCCACAAAGAAATCAAGAGGCGCAGAGCAAAGGAAGTGAGCTTTTCCGATTTGACCCCGCAGGAGCAAGACCAGCTTTGCACCTATGACAGCTATTTTTACGGCGGCCATGAGGATACAGAGCCGGGCTACTACGCAGCGGGAAAGAAGATCACGGCGAAGCTCATAGCCGAAGCCCTCCGCACATTGCCGGAGGAAAAGCGCAAGGCGGTACTTCTGTACTACTTTGCCGGAATGACTGATACAGAGATCGGTAAGCTCTTTGACGCACCGCGCAGCACGATCCAGTATCGGCGGACAAGCTCTTTCGAGCTGCTGAAAAAGTATTTGGAGGAACACGCTGATGAATGGGATGAATGGTAAGTATGAAAGCCCGGAAGTCGCTCTTGTTCCTTATCCAATCATTTTGGCGGCAACAAAGGGTGATCCGGAGGCTATGAAATTGGTGGTGCAGCATTTCAGCGGATATATCGCAAGCCTTTCCATGCGAAAGCTCTATGACGAGAGAGGCAACGCCTATTACGGCGTGGACGAGGACATCCGCGAAAGGCTGCAAGCCAAACTGATGAGGACAGTCCTCAGATTTAAGGCTGATTAAACGACACACGCAGCGAAACGCCTTAATCCCCCTTTTCCGTTTCGCAGGTGTCAGCAAAAAGCCTGTTTGCACTTTGACAAAGAAAGCCCGCAAGATAACGGCGACGCAGTATAGGGCAAATCGGATACGTTCCTTTTGTGCCGAGCCATACGGCGGGTGCGCCATGACTTCCCTTTCGGGAACGAGCGAACAACACTACACCGCAAAGCAAGTCAGCAGCTTGCGGGCGACGACACACAAGAGGGATAATGATACTCCCTTACAGCCACAGTCCGAGCGTTAGAAGCGTCGCAGGCAATGGGTAGGGCTGCGTGAGAACCACGCAGGAGTGAAATTCTCGTGGAGCTATGCTAATAGCCGTTCGATTAAAGCCCCTTTTATTCAAAAACATACCTTTGAGCCATTTTGAAAGGGGGTATTCCTATGGCTAAAAAGGAAACTACAAACCATGCCGCCCCTGTTTTGCCTATGCTGAAAACAGTAGAGCAAATGAGCAAGGTTAGCGGTATTGGAGAAAATAAATTACGCGAGCTTATGGATAACGGCGAACTGGAATACGTTCAAAACGGAAACCGCCGCTTGATTGCCGATACCGCTATATGGGATTGGTACGAGCGAGCGAAAACCGCCGTAAAGCCCCCGGCAGAGCAAGGGGGTTAAGTTATGGCAATCTCAACAAGACAGGTAAAAAACAAACGCGACAGCAACGGCGTACTGACCGGACGACCCGGCACAGTCTACGACGTAAACATAAAGTACACCGCCCCGGACGGAAAAAAGAAGTCGTATGCAAAAAAGGGCTTTGCCACCAAAAAGGAAGCAGCACAGCATGAAGCGGAAATGAAAACGAAGCTCCAAAATCCGGGGCAAGTTGCTTCTATTACTTCACAGAGGAAACAGACTGTCGCTGCCTATCTCAATGACTGGGTGGAAAGCTATGCAAGAGTGAACTTGCGCCCCTCTACTTATGACGGGTATAAAAAGACGATTGCAAACTATATCAATCCGTATATCGGCGGCGTTACCCTCAATCAGCTTACCCCTGCTATGGTAGACAAGATGTTTCAGCAGATTATAGACAAAGGCTTGAAGCCGTCCACCGCAGCCGGGGCAAAACGTGTTTTGAGTGTGGCGTTGAGCCATGCCCGCAAATACCGCTATATCGAAACCAACGCGGCAAAAGATACCCTTACGAAGTTTGGGAAAGGCGACAAGACCCCTGACCCTTACACGCCGGAACAGGTGAAAGCCTTAATGCAGCGCGTCGAGGGTACTGTTTGGGAAATGCCTGTTATCTTGGGCGGGCTTTACGGTATGCGCCGTTCTGAAATCTTAGGCTTGCGTTGGCGCAATGTGGATTTGGAGAACAACACCTTTGATGTTACCGAGCAGCTACCTTTCAAGGTACCGCCAAAAACAAAAGTCATTGAAGAAATGGCACCGCCGAAATCCAACGGCAGAAAGCTACCCATTACGGAGCTTGCCCGCCCGTTCTTCCTCAAACAGCTTGCCATGCAGGAAGTACAGAAAGAACAGGCAGCAAAAGACGGAAAGCCTTACTATGACAATGACCTTGTTGTAGCAAAGCCGGACGGCGCACCTATCGCCGCGTCGTGGGTGTCCTCTCAATTTGGAAAGCTGCTTGAAGATTTGGATATGCCGCACATTCGTTTTCACGATTTACGACATACGGCAGCGACCAATATGCACCAACTGACAGGCGACTTCTATACGGTTGGCGAAGTCTTGGGGCATACGCTTGCGGGTATCGGCGCGTCGCTTGGGCTTTCCATGAACTTTGAAGCTGTTACCGCCCGTTATGTGGACGTGCGGCTTGAACGAAAAAAAGAAGTTTTGGACGCTTACCATAGCGCGGTGGAAAAAGCAGCCCCGGAGAAACCAAAGGAAGCCGAGCCGAAAAAAGGAAAACGGGCAGCAAAGAAAAAACACAGCGAAATAGACCTTTAACCGCTGTATCTCTTTACTGCTCTTTACAACCTTTTATATGTCCGCGTGGAATTTGGGCACCATTTGGGCACCATTTACGGAAAAAGCACCATGAAAACAGAGGGTAAAAGAAACGCCGACAACTCACAAAAACGTAGTGTTCATGCGGGTTTTCGGCGTTTTCCTATCCCTTAACGGGCTTCTATTCATCTTGTGCGAGAGAGAAAAATTCTACTATTTTTTATTTCCCGATCTTGTAGAGGCACTGCCCCACACATTTTTCGTAAAAATTTACTAAAACCTATTGACAGGGGCAGCGGGGGAAAGTATAATACCACCAACCTACCTAATTGGTGGTATTTAGAGCGAATTTATTTTGAAGGAGATACGGTGCTATGTCAAGGATCTTTACCTCCGCCGATCAGCTTATCGGCCATACCCCCCTCATGGAGCTTACCAACATCGAAAAGAAGCACGGCCTCAAGGCAAAGCTGCTTGCAAAGCTGGAGTACTTTAACCCCGCGGGCAGCGTAAAGGATCGCATTGCCAAGGCCATGATAGACGATGCCGAGACAAAGGGCCTCTTAAAGCCCGGCTCCGTCATAATCGAGCCCACCTCCGGCAATACCGGCATAGGCCTGGCCTCCGTTGCTGCAGCCCGCGGCTATAGGATAATCATAGTAATGCCTGAGACAATGAGCGTTGAGCGCAGGCAGATAATGAAGGCCTACGGCGCAGAGCTGGTGCTCACCGAGGGCGCAAAGGGCATGAAGGGCGCCATTACCAAGGCCGAAGAGCTTTCCAAGGAGATCCCCAACAGCTTTATTCCCGGCCAGTTTGTCAACCCTGCCAACCCAAAGGCCCACTTTGAGACCACCGGTCCCGAGATATTCGATGATACCGACGGCAAGGTTGACATATTCGTAGCCGGCGTAGGCACCGGCGGCACTGTAACAGGCGTTGGCCAGTATCTGAAGTCCAGGAATCCCAGTGTTAAAGTAGTCGCAGTAGAGCCAAAGAGCTCCGCGGTGCTCTCCACCGGCGTTGCAGGCCCCCACAAGATACAGGGCATAGGCGCGGGCTTCGTGCCGGACGTACTGGATACAAAGGTATACGACGAGATAATCCCTGTTACCAATGAGGACGCATTCGCTGTCGGCAAGGAGATAGGCAGGAGCGAGGGCGTGCTGGTAGGCATATCCTCCGGCGCTGCGCTCTGGGCGGGAATAGATCTCGCAAAGCGGCCCGAAAACGCCGGCAAGACCATTGTGGTGCTGCTGCCGGATACCGGCGACAGGTATCTCTCTACTCCCCTGTTTGCAGACTGATAAATTTACTGTATAATAAAGTGTCCCGGAAATACCGGGGCACTTTTTCCGTACATCGAGGAGGTTTTCCATGGAAATCACCGTTCAAGAGCTTGCTGCTCTCGACCCCAAGGGATACGTGCTGCTGGATATGCGTGGTTCCGAGGCCAGAGAGTACGGGTCAATACCCGGCTCCGTTGGAGTTTCCCCGGAGGAGCTGTCCCGGTATAACGGCGATAGGGGCAAAAAGGTGATAATATACTGTGCCCGCGGACAGGTCAGCCTTGACGCGGCCATAGCCCTGCGGGAGAGAAGCTATGACGCATACAGCCTCTCCGGCGGCTATCTCGCCTGGCTGCAGGACGAGATGGAAAAGCAGGAGGCGGCAGCGCTGTGCCGTCAGGTCGAGGAAAGCATTCGCAAGCGCTTCCACAGCAAAATCTGGTGCTGCTTCACCCGGGCCATACGGGAGTATGAGCTTGTAAAAGAGGGGGACAGGATCGCCGTGTGCATATCCGGCGGCAAGGACTCCATGCTCATGGCAAAGCTCTTTCAGGAATTAAAGCTGCACAACAAGTTCCCCTTCGAGGTGGAGTTTCTGGTGATGGATCCGGGCTACAGCCCGGAGAACCGCCGCGTAATAGAGGAAAACGCCAGAAAGCTCAACATACCCATACACATATTCGAATCAAACATATTCGAGTCGGTTTACCATGTTGAAAAGTCCCCCTGCTACCTCTGCGCCAGAATGCGCAGGGGGTATCTCTACCGCTACGCACAGGAGCTGGGCTGCAACAAGATAGCATTGGGCCACCACTATGACGACGTTATAGAGACTATACTCATGGGTATGCTGTGGGGGGCGCAGGTGCAGACCATGATGCCCAAGCTCCACAGCACAAACTTCGAGGGCATGGAGCTTATACGCCCCCTTTACTACGTCCGGGAGGACGCCATCAAGGCGTGGCGGGACTGCAACGGCCTGCACTTTATACAGTGCGCCTGCAAGTTCACGGACACCTGTACCACCTGCACAAATAATGAGACAAAGTCCAAGCGCATGGAGGTAAAGAACCTCATACGGGAGATGAAAAAAACAAACCCCGGCGTAGAGGCCCATATATTCAGGAGCATGGAAAACGTCAGTCTGGACGCCGTCATAGCCTACAAGACAAAGGGAAGGAAAATTCATTTTTTAGATAATTACGACAACCCTGACGGAGGCATTGAAGAATAAAAAATGCGCGGCCCGAATTTTTAACCGGCCGCGCTTTTTTCTTAAGCTTATATCACATAATTGTCTGCCATTGGCGCCTTCATGAGGTCCGCCAGGGTTATATTTGAGAAGTAATCCCTTGTCATATCGTAATAGCCCTGCCATACGGGCAGCGTCTTGCACTCCGCAGCCATTTTGCAGGGAGCCGCCCCCTCCTGAAGGCAGGCCACCGGAGCAAGATCCCCCTCCGCCACTCTGAGTATATCCCACAGGGTATACCTATCCGGATCCCGGACAAGACGGTACCCCCCGCCTATGCCGTGAGAGCTTTCGATAAAACCTGCGGCCTTCAGAGGCGGCATTATCCGCTCTATGTATTTAAGTGATATATCCTGCCGGGCAGCCACGTCCTTTATGGGGATATACGCCCCTGTGTTGTGCTCCGCCAGATCTAAAAGTATGCGTATGGAATACCTTCCCCTGGTAGATATCATGGTTAATTTCTCCTTTACCATCAGTTGACAAGAGCACACAAGCCCTAAAGGCTTGTTTTGGTACGCTCCTGCGTTCTCGTCGCTTGTATTACATCCAGTAGTACTGCGCTCCTCGGCCTTGGATCGCCCTCAAAACAAGCTCTTTAGGGTCTTCGAGTTTTAGAAGCCAAAGAGTATGGCAGAACAAGGAGGACGAGTGCAGAAATACTGGTTGTATTTCAAATGAGGACGACACAGTTATGCCGTGCTGTTTGGCTTCTAAAACCTTGTGTGTCCTTGTCAACTGATGGTATAACTGAATTATACTACCGACATGCAGGTTGGGCAATGGCTTTGTGGCACTCGTGCAAAGCCGCGTTTTCATTGGTACGGTTATGTGGTAAAATATTTTTATCTTTCAGGGAGGATTGAGATATGGGAAATTATCTCCACAGGAAGCTTAAAAATATGGAAATGGGCAGCACAGTATGATGACGGGAAAATGCGGCATAATATCCGGCGGAGAGCGGGATACCCTAAGCGGCATAGATGACTGCGGTCTCATCATCGCCTGCGATAAGGGATACGAATACGCAAGGGCCGCAGGTGTGCGCCCCGGGCTGCTCATTGGCGATTTCGACTCATATACCGGCCCATTGCCTGAGGACATCCCCCGGCTGGACCTGCCCGCAGAAAAAGACGATACCGACACCATGGCGGCGGTACGGTACGCCATAGCTCAGGACTATGGCGAGATAAGGATATACTGCGCCCTGGGCGGCAGGGCAGATCACCTGTTGGGCAACATACAGGCACTCTCCTTCTGCGCGGAGCGGGGCGTAAGGGCCTCCATAGTGGGAGGCTGCTGCCGCATAGACGTGATAAAAAATTCTGTTATTTCCCTTGAAGAACAAAATGGGTATTTTTCCGTAATATCCCTGAGCGACGTCAGCACCGTCACCATAGAGAACGCCAAATATGAGCTCTCTGACGCCCGCCTGACCAACTCCTTCCCCATAGGCGTGAGCAACCGCTGGAAGAACGGCGAAGCATGGGTGAAGGTTAAGGACGGGACTGCGGCGGTGATCAGGGTAAAAGAATAGATGCCGTATATCTTTCCTATCTTTCGTCCATACTATCCTCCGAGCCCCCTATGTGGGCAAACAAATACGGAAAATATCAAGGAGGAAACTCAGTATGATGAAGAAGACAGCGGCGATGATGCTGGCAATGGCGTTAATAGCGGCATTTGCGGGCTGCGCGCCCCAGAACACACCTGCCCCCAGCCCCAGCCCGGCGGCGGTAGCTACCCCCGCGGCCTCCCCCGTGGTTTCGCCTGAGGTCACCAATAACGCCGAAGTAGGCCCTAATACTCAGGGCAATACCGATGGCGTTATAGAGGGCTTCAAGGAGGGCGAGGTAGTGGATGCAGACAAGCTGCCCGACAAGGTGAAGACCGCCATAAAGGAAAAATACCCTGAGGCGACCATAAAGACCGTCACCTTCGCCACCTATGAGAATCAGCAGCTCTATAAGATATTGCTGCAAAAGACTGAAAACGACACTACCGAAGAGGTGTATGTCACCGCCAACGGCGCCATAATACCCGCGAAGGCTACCGCCGCAGCAACTCCCGGCGCCTCTCCCGCAGGCACAGCGGCTCCCGCAAAGAAAAAGTAACGCGATTAAAAAGCGGCCTCGCGCCGCTTATTTTTTTGCCAATTTAGGCCGAATTGCAAAAACACATCAAAAAAACACAGCAGACGGGAAATTTCCCACAAACTCTGGTATAATAAACAAAAACGCACCGGGAGGTCTGTAATATGTACGGATATTACGGCTACGACACGCTGTTCCTTGCGGTAATAGTTGTGTTCATACTGGGCATATGGGCTCAGATAAGGGTAAAAAACACATATAAGAAGTATTCGCAGGAGTACGCCTCCTCAGGCGTTACCGCAGCCAACATGGCGGAACGTATGCTGCGGGAGCACGGAAGCTCCGTTCAGGTAACTATGATACCCGGCAGCCTTACGGACAACTACAACCCCCGGACGGGGCTGGTCAGCCTGTCCCAGGGCACCTACGGCAGCACGAGCGTAGCGGCCCTCGCCGTAGCGGCCCATGAGATAGGTCATGTCATGCAGCATCAGGAGGGGTATATCCCCATAAAGATACGCAACGCCATACTGCCCGCCGCCTCCATAGGCTCCACCGCAGCCCCCTATATAGTCATACTGGGCGCGATAATGGGCTCCTATAACCTTGCCATGATAGGCGTGTATCTCTTCCTCGCCATGCTGATATTCCAGATAGTGACGCTGCCGGTGGAGCTCAACGCCTCCAGCCGGGGCCTTGAGATGCTGGAGTCCGGCGGCTATATCTCCTACGATCAGCGGGGCGATGCTAAGGCGGTGCTGAAGGCTGCCGCCATGACCTACATCGTTGCGGCGCTTTCCACCCTCGTATCCTTCCTGAGGCTGCTCATGATAGCCAACAACAGCAGGCGAAGGAATTAACAGTAAATGCAAGGCGCGGGAACCGCGCCTTCAGAGTGTCAAAAAAGTGGCTGAATGCCACTTTTTTGAGTTTTACGGGTTTTGCCTCTCGCATTCGCTCCCGGGCGGCAAAATCCGCAAAGTACGAAAACCTCTGGGTTTTCATCCGTTCTGACGCACATGTCGTCAGAGCCGGATTAAACATAAGGGACTGCGGCCCCTTATCAACCCCGGGGTTTTTCGACAGACTGAAGGCGCGGAGAACCGCGCCTTTATTTTACCCTCGTTTCACCTTCACATCGAACCTTACCGCCTTTTCCGCGCCGAACATGTAGCCGGTGGAAGCCTCCAGCTGCTCGAAGAAGGTCTCGGTGACCAGCAGCGTATCCCCATAGAGCCGCACGCGGTACTCCGCAGGCGCGCCGTACTCCGGTGCGCCCGGCTCCTCCAGCATGTCCCTGTCCTCTGCCACGAGGGGCAGCGGGCATATGAGGTCGAGGCCGTTGCCATAGCCCATGGTAAGGTCTATGGAGAACTTTATGTATATCCGGCAGCTTTGGCCGGGGTCCAGCTCGTTCAAAAGGGGCAGAGTAAGTACCGGGCCGTTCAGGGTATAGTAGGCCATTTCCCCATTGAGCGCTACACCGGTCACCTCCATGCATCCGGGAGCCACGGCGTTTGGATAAAGGCCGATATCAAGGGAGTATACCGTTTCCACCTGCCTGCTCACGTAGTCTATGAGCACCTGCCCTTCTGCCCGCCTGCCCTTGGTGTCTATGTATAGAGAGGCGGCGTACAGGCTGTCGGTGCGGCCGGCCGGCGCTATGTCCGGCGTTGGGGCGGCGGCAGGCTCCGGCGTAAGGTCGGGTATGAGGGGCTCCGCTGCGGCGGAGGTATTCTCCGCCTCGCCCTTAAGCGGTATGGCTCCCAGCCCCGTCCATACCAGATAGCACAGCGCGAGGAACGCCAGAACCCCCGCCGTTATGAGAATGCCGCGCTTTAAGGCGCGCTTTTTTCTTTTTCGCTTTGCCGTGTTTTCCATGTGCCTGATTATACCACATATCGCCGCAAAAGTGTTTGAACAATGGCGAATCTTGCCCCTATTGCACCAATACGCTCTCCCCGGTAGAAAGAAGGTGTATCCAGCACTCCTTTACGGGGATGCCTGTCAGCTCCTCAAGGGCGCTCTTATAGAGCCTTAGCTGCTTTGCGTGGCTCATTGCCACCTCCTTAGCCCTGCCCTTTGGAACGTAGTCCGTCTTGTAGTCTATAAGCACCCATTCGCCGCCTTCAATAAAGCAGCAGTCGATTATGCCCTGCAAAAGCAGCGTCTCATCCGTATCCGCATCGAATACGGAATTTGCCTTTACCCTGTGGTTAAAGGCAAGCTCCCGCTCCACCCTTGGCGAAGCGAGCATACGGCTGCCCAGCCCCTTTGAGAAGAAGTCCACTATGTTGGCCGCATATATGCCCTCCGCCTCCTTCTTTGTGAGTGTGCCCCTATCCGTAAGCTCCTTCAGGCAGGCATTCACGGAGGCGAAGGTATGCTTCGCTATGGGCAGATGCTCCATCAGCTTGTGGGCGGCAGTGCCCCGGCTGACTGCCCGCTCCGCCATGCTGTCCCTCATAAAGTCCGGGTACTGGCCCAGCTCTGGCAGGTTGCCTATCAGCTGGGATACGCTTATTTTGGAGGGCAGCACAGTGTCCGCCCCGTAGGGATAGCGCCAGGCGAACAGCTCCGCGTATTCCCCGGGGCCCTCTTCTACGGCCTGCCTTGTGAAGGCCAGATATTCCTCCCGCGGCAGCGCCGCGCCCAGCGCGGACGCCCGAAGCGCCGGGTGTACGGCGCATAGTATTGGCTTATGACCGCTGAGGGGGGGCATTCCAAGGTATTCCCTGAGTGGGTTGCCGGAGGGGGAGGAAAACAGCACCGGCAATATCCAGTCGGCGAAGCGCTCCGCCCCGGAACAGGTATTTGGGGTGACTGGTATGCGCCCGGCCCCGAGGCCTTTTTCCACATCCCTGAAGGAGCAAAGCATTATGAGCTTTTCCGAGGCGCGGGTCATGGCAACGTATAAAAGGCGCATGCGCTCGGATATCTCCCTCCGCCATATGCGCTCCGCTATGGCGGAATGGTAAAGGTTCAGCTCCCGGCTGCTTCCCCTGGCGGCCTTCAGGCCTATGCCGAGGGAGGAATCCAGCACCAGAACGCTTGAGCGGCTCTTTTTGTTGAAGTTTACCGAAAGGCCGCCCAATATCACCGCCGGAAACTCAAGGCCCTTGCTCTTGTGTATGGATATGAGCCGCACAACGTTGGCCGAGGCTATCTGCGCCGCCCCCAGAGAGTCGCCGGAGCGGGCCTTTTCCATAAACCGCAGGAAGCCGCGTATGCCGTGGCCGGAGTTTGAGTATATGCCCGCGTTCTTTATGAGCGCCTCAAGGTTGGCGCGCCGGGACTGACCTCCGGGCAGCGCGGATACGTAGTTCTCAAAGCCGGTATCCTCCAGCAGCATGGCTATGAGCTCGGTTATGTCGTAAAGCTCGCCCTGCGCGCGCCACCTTTTCAGTCTGCCAAGGAATCCGCCGGCCTTATGGCCCAGAGGCGTGTCCCTATCCGCCCCGGCCTTGAGCGCCTCGTAAAACAGTCCCTCCCTGCAGTCAGCGCGGAGGGTTATGAGTTCCTCCGTGGAAAAGCCGCCTATGGGGCTCCTCAGTACGCTTATCAGGGGTATGTCCTGCAGGGGGTTGTCGATTATGGCCAGGAGATTCAGGAATATCTGCACCTCTATGGCGTCGAAATAGCCGCCTGTCAGCTCGGCGTATACCGGTATGCCCTCCCGGGACAGCGTGCGCACCCAGGCCTCCGCCACGTTCTTCGGGGAGGAATGCAGTATCACTATGTCGCTGTATTTATAGTTTCGGGTATTTCCCTTCCTGTCGGTAAAGCTCTCGCATAGCAGCTCCCGTATGCGGCCCGCGGCGAAAAGAGCCTCCGCCTCGGCGGCGAGAAGCTGCTCCTCCGTGTTTTCGTCCGCCGCGTCACCTGTGTCCAGCGGCGCGCTCCGGGATATGACGTGGAGCTCCGCACCGCCAGGGGAAGCGTCCCTGCGGCCGTGTACGAGGCGGGCGGTTTCGTCGTAATCCACGCCGCCTGTCTCCCGGGTCATTATTGGGGTAAATATGCTGTTGACGCCCTCTATGACCTCATTGGAGCTTCTGAAATTGGCGCTCAGATGCAGCGCCGCATCCCGCCTTGAGAATTCGTCTATGCGCTCTGTGAACATGGTAGGCTCAGCCATGCGGAAGCCGTATATGGACTGCTTCACGTCCCCCACTATAAAGAGGTTGTCGGGACGGGCAAGGGCCGAAAAAAGGGCGTTTTGCAGAGGGCTGCAATCCTGATACTCGTCTATGAATACGAAGCTGAACCTGTCGCGATACTCCTTGGCCACGGCGGGGAGCCTTAGGAGCCCCAGGGCTATGTGCTCCATGTCCGCATAGTCTATTATGCCTGCCTGCTCTTTCTTTTCGGAATACAGGGCGATAAAGTCCCCGGTAAAGGAGTACAGCATATCCAGCAGCGGCTTTATGCCGGCGAGGAGCTTTGCCTGCCGCACCATGGGCTTGCCGGACAGGGCGATGTGCTTCTGAACCTCCTTCTTCATGTCGTCCCGGGGCTTTTTGACGTACTCGCTGTAGGATTTTTCCGCCCCCCTCATGCTGAAGGTGGCAAATGCACAGGCGGAAAGCTGGTTGGCGTAGCCCCTGAGGCTCTTTTGCAGCAGCGCCCCGCCCAGCTGTGTAAGGTCGTCGTCCAGTATGGCGGCGGTTTTAGGGTAGTCCTCCGCGATCTCGTCCCGCCGGGAGCGCAGTATGTCCATATACGCCCCAAGCCGCACCTTCAGCCCCTTCAGGTATTCCTCCGCCGCGGGGCAGAGGGGCAGCGCGTCTTCGGCAATGTCGTATTTGTCTATGGCCTCCTTCAGCCACTCCATAGGCTCGGGCTGCGCCATTATGAAATCATAAAGCCTGAGGAACTGGGCGGAGAACTCCGCCTCCTCACCGAAGGCGTCCACAAGATCTGAAAAGCCCTTTTGCGCGTAGTACCGCTCCATGAGCTCATCAAGGGCCTCCTGTCTGAGGGCAAGGTTTTCCGCCTCTTCACCCGCCCGGAAGGCGGGGTCCAGGCCGGCTATGTCGAAATGCCTTCTCAGCACATGGGAGCAGAAGCCGTCTATTGTGGATATGTTGGCCCTGCCTATACCCTCCGCCGCCGCGTAAAGCCTCGCGGCCTCGTCGCCCTGTTGTTGAGCCGCCAGGGCGGACAGCCTGTCCCCTATGCGCTTTTTCATCTCGGCCGCAGCGGCACGCGTGAAGGTCACTACCAGCAGGTCGTCCGGGCTTGCGCCCTCCAGTATATGCCTCGCGATGCGCTCCGTAAGCACGGCGGTCTTGCCGCTGCCTGCCGCCGCGGAAACTATAAGGCTGCCGGGGGTCTCTATGGCCCGCCGCTGCTCGGCCGTCCAGTTAGTCGCCATTTCCGCCCTCCTTGCCGTTGTCACCATTCTCCTCAGCTGCGCCTATGCGCTCAAAAAACGCCTTGTCGCTCAGGGTGCCGAGGCTGCGCCTTTTGCAGCCCGGCAGCTTTTCGTCAAAGCCGCATACGCTGCGGTTGGCGCAAGTCTTGCAGCGGTCGGCGCCGCTTTTGAGCTTTGCCGGGGATACCGCCGCCCTGCCCTCGAATATTTCCGTCAGGGTATCGGTGGACTTTTTCAGCGCGTAGCCTATGAGGCCGTCCATCCGCTCCTCAGGTATCACGGTCTTTGCCCCTGTGGATATTACGGGGCAGCCCTCTCCCGCCGTGGCCCTTACCACTACCGTGTCGCTCAGGGTGAGGCCGGAGAGCCGGAAGCTCTCCATCACCTTTTCCTTTACCGCCTCCTCGTCGGCTGCGGTATCCGCAGATTCGCTGACCACGGGCGAATCCACCTTCATATAGTACATGCCGGCGGCCCTTCGGGCCTTTTCCACCGCCCCTATTGCCGCGGCGTAAAGGGGTAATTGGAGACTCAGGCCGTAGTATAGCCTGGTGTAGCTGAAGTCGCCGCTGCCGGTCTTGTAGTCGATTATCCTGTAATAGTCCTGCCCCGCTATGGTGCAGCCGTCTATCCGGTCTATCCTCCCGCCTATGTAGAACCTTTCGCCGGTAGGCAGCTCAAGGGTCAGGGCGGGCAGGCCGCCCATGCCGAAGGACACCTCGGTCTGCTCCGGCACAAAGCCCCCCGACTGTACCTGCTGGACTATTGCCCGGGCCGTGGCCTTCACCTTGCGGATAAGCCTTGCGCAGAGCGCCATGTTCCGGGCGCTGGAAAGCAGCACCCCGTTGTTATGGGAAGCCATGAGAGGCGGCATTATGCCGTCTATTATCTCGTCGCACTGTGCGCCGCTAAGCGCCTTTATGTCCCTCTTCAGCGCCTCCTTTACGAAGGAGTCCAGCGCGCTGTGGCAGAAGGTGCCCTCGTCCAGCGGCCGCTCCTTGAATTCCCGCCGCTCTGTGGCCCTTAAGCCATAGGTCACGAAGTGGTCGAAGGGGCAGGCGTTGTAGCGTTCAAGGCGGGTGGCGGAGCCGAAGAGGGAATCCCCGTACAGCTTAAGCGAAAGCTCGTGGCCGAAGGGCTCCGGGGAGCAGCGGTAGTACAGGGCGTCCTCAAGGCCCTCCAGTATGTGGCGGTATTCCGGTTTCCCGGCGTACCACGCGTAAAGCGGCACAAGCCCTTCCCAGGGCGTAAGGTCGTCGCCGTAGGCGCGCAGCTCCTTCGCAAGGCGGGCAACTCCCCCCTCAGGGCTTACGGGGGGCAGCGGCTCAAGGTCGGTATGCAGGCCCACCTTTGGAAATATCTCCCGTATCCTGTCCACCAGCGGCGCGGGCAGGGCAGCGTCCGTCCCCGCGCTCATGGTATAGGATATGTATAAAAGCTCCTTTGGGGCGGCGAGGGCACAGTAAAGATCCATAAGCTCCCCCTCCGCCTTTTCCGCGCTGCGGCCCCAGGTCTTTGCGCCCATAGAGGCGAGGTGGTCAAGCTCCCTGTCGTTTATCATGCCGTCGTCGTTGAAGTAGTGGGGGAAGCTGCCCTCGTTTGCGCCTAATATGAACATGGCACGAGGGCTTTTTGCCATTGTCCTGCCCAGGGTGCCCAGGAGCAGCTGATCCGCCGTGGCGGGTATGGCGCTTATCTCGTATGCGTCGAAGCCCTCCTCCAGTATAGCGGCGAAGCGCCTTGCGGATACCGCCCCTTCTCCCATTATGGCGTGGAGCTGGTCCAGCACCGTCAGCATCAGCCGGTACACCTGGGCGTTTTCCTCCGCAAGCTGGTGGCGGCCCTCAGCCCTGAGCCGTCCCACAAGGCCGTTTATACTGTCGTAAAGCCCCATGCTCTCCATAAAGGCGAAAAGCGCCGCCGCCTTGTCCCGGGCGGTGGGTGCGTTTACGAATGCGGTGTGGAAATTATCTATTCTGGATATTATGAAGCCCCGCACCCTTTCTGGCGTTTCCTCATCAAAGGGCTTTTTGAAGCCTGTGCCGCCTATGCCGCAGCGCAGGGCGTAGTTTTCGAACAGATCGATGTCTCCTCCCTCTATGCCCGTGAGGCCGGTGCGGAGCATGTCCATTATATAGTTGAGATTGTATCCTCTGTTTACGCACTTCAGTGCGGATAATACCAGCCGCGGCGCGCCGTAGGCGGAGAGCTTGCGGGCCCCGTCGCTGAAGCAGGGGATGCCCCGGCGCTGCATTGAGCGCAGCAGCTGCAATTCGTAGGCCGGCTCGGTGGCTATTACCGCCATGTCACGGTAGCGCATTCCCCTTTGGGCGCATCTCAATACCGCCTCCGCCACCATTTCGCACTCCGCGCTCACGGACGTGGCGGCGGCTATGCGCAGAGATGGGGCTTCCCCGCCGTATATCTTATACGGATATGCGAATACCTCGGCCTCAAGATGGGCAAGGGCGGGGTCGGTCTGCCTCTTCGGGTTGCCGTCCGGCAGCTGTATGACCCTTATGTCGCAGCCGTTTTCCTGCGCCGCCCCGTAAAGGCGGGCATAAGCCCTGCGCTTGGGCGCAAAAAGCTTGGCGTCCCTTCCCTCCTTGGGGTCCATGCGCAGCGATATGTACATGCTCTCCGCGTGCTTCGTCATTGCCGCCATAAGATGATAAAGCTGGTCGGTGAGCAGGTCGAAGTCGTCTATGACTACCTCCGCACCCGCTATAGGTGAGGAGGGCAGGTCCTGTATCAGCGCCGCGAACATGTCCTCGCTGTCCATGTACCGGCCGGAAATGTAGCTTTCCGTCTCGCCGTAGAGCAATGCAAGCTCTGTGAGCTTGTTGGCAAGCAGGCTGTCCTCCCCCGCCTTTTCCGCCCCGTCGAGCAGGTCGCCGGGGGCTACCTCATATCGCTTGCAGGCGGTGAACAGCTCGCAGAGCCGCTCGGAAAACCCGGGGCGATCCTTTACCCGGGCGAATATCCTGAGCTTGCTGCCCTGCTCGGTTATGGTCTTGCGGACGGCCATGCGCCGCCCCTGACGGGAAAGAAATCCTAAATAGCTCCCCTCCAGCGTCTTTTCCGCAAGGGAGGAGAAGGAGTATACCTCTATATCCATAAGGCCGCCCAGCTCTGAGGCCAGCTGCCGCTCCGTCTCGAAGGTGAACTGCTCGGGCACTATCACCACCACCCGGCGGCCCTTATCAAGGGCCTCCTTTATGCAGCGGTGCAGCCGCCTCGTCTTGCCGGAGCCGGAGCGGCCCAGCAGAAACGTCACCCGGGCCGGCATTATATTTTCTCCCTGTGAAGGGGTATGTATACCATCTCCCCCTTTTCCCGGCGGCTTTCGAACAGGGTTATGGCCTGCACGGTAAGGGAGGCGTTGGCCCTGATGCTGTTCTTAAGCTCCATGGCGGTGAGGTCGTCCTGCTCAACGCTGCGGCCAAGGGTGATATGGGGCACAAACTTCTTGCGTTCCCGGGAGAAGCCCCTGTCGTAAAGGGCGGACTCAAGGGACTCGTGCATGGCGGTAAGCTCTCCAAGATCGCCCAGCACCTCCATTACGGCGGTGCGGCCGTGGCTGCCCTTCTCCAGGCTTGTATATTTGCCAAGGTGCAGCGTAAAGGGGCGTATGCCACGCACCGCCTCTCTCATGGCCTCTGCGGCACCTGCGATATCGTCGCTTTCTCCTATAAAGTGCAGTGTTATGTGGAAGTTGTCCTGGGGCACGAACCTGCCGCCGCAGGATATCCCCTTCACTTCCTTCTGTATCCTCATGAGCTCCGCTTTAAAGGAGCGGGGCAGGTCTATTGCTATGAAAAGGCGCATTATACATATCCTCCGCATGTTTTTCAGCTTAATGATAACATATTTTATGCACTAAAAAAAGGACGGCGGGAGCCGTCCCTGATGTTTTGCCTTTTCATACCTTATGTATAAAGTTGCCGTTTATGTATACGTTGCTGGTGGCGATTATGAAGGCCTTGGGGTCTACGCCCTTCACTATGCGCTCAAGCTGCTCCAGCTCGTAGCGGTTTATGCAGGTGCAGAGCACCGCGGTGGGCTCGTTGGTGTATGCGCCGTAGCCGTCCCAGCGGGTGACGCCGCGCCCGGTCTCCTCCATTATGCGCTGGGGAATGGCGTTGTCCCTGTATTTGGTGAATATGAGCACCTGCATGTTGATGCTCTGCTGGTGCATCCTGTCCAGTATGAGGCTGGAAAACACCATGTAAAGCACGCTGTATACCACCACAGCGAAGTCATAGCGGAAGAAGCACAGCACAAAGAGCAGTATGTTGACGAGTATTGTGAACTTGCCCACCTGAAGGCCGGTCTTTTTGGCTATGTGCATCGCCAGCATATCCAGGCCGCCCACGGTGCAGCCGCAGGTTATGACCATTCCGTCGCCCACGCCCACGCATACGCTGCCTATCAGCACGCAGGTGAGCCTGTCGTTTATCACGGGGGCAGAGGGCACGGGTATGAAGGCGGTGGTCAGGGAGAACACCGCGGTAAATACCAGGGTGCGCAAAAAGAAGCTTCGCCCGAGGCCCTTGAAGGTGATTATGAATATGGGTATGCTCAACGCATAGTAGATCACGCCCGCGAGGTCTATATTGCTCAGCGTTATGCCGTAATCCTCCACCAGCACGGACCTTAAAAACTGGGAGTAGCCCACAAGGCCGGTGGTGTAGAAGTTCCAGGGAGTAGTGAATACGTTTATGCCGATGGACATTATGACGCAGCCCAGGGTGGCTATAAACATACGTCCGGCAAAGGTGCGCATGGTGCTGTTGTACATAAGGGGTTTCCTCCAAGCTTCGGGCTTTTTTTCGGGGCGCGCCCGAATGAACAGGGTACATTATAAACCCTTGCCATAGCGTATTTCAATAGAAAAACAGCCCTTTAACAATCTTTTTTTCGCGGCGCTCCCGCGCTGCGTAGAGCGCTGACAATACCATGCCGTCCATGGTATAATAAAAGATACGGGCGCCTGCGCGATATGCGCGGAAAAGCCCGAAAAAAGAAAAGGAATTGATGATATGTGCAATACCGAACTGCTTTCCTGCCTCAGGCAGGATAAGCTCATAGCCATATGCCGGGGCGCGGAGGGGGAAAGCCTTCTCAGCCTTGCCGCGGCCATACGGGATGGCGGCATACGCTTCATAGAAGTGACCTTCCAGCAGGAGAGGGATGACTGCGCCGATTTGGCCCGGAGGAACATAAAGGCCCTCTGCGGTATGCCGGGCATAATCCCCGGGGCTGGCACTGTGCTGAGCCCCGATCAGGTGCGGGCCGCATACGAGGCGGGGGCAAAATATATCGTCTCCCCAAACACCGACCCCGCCGTCATAGCCGAGACCAAGCGACTGGGCCTTGTATCCATACCCGGCGCGCTCACCCCCAGCGAGATAATGGCGGCCCACAATGCGGGCGCAGACCTCGTAAAGCTGTTCCCCACGGCCACAATGGGCCTAAAGTACTTCAAGGATCTCCGTGCGCCTCTCTCCCATATAGGCCTTGTGGTCACGGCGGGCATAACGCCCGATAACCTGGGGGACTACCTGAAGGCCGGGGCCTTTGCCGCAGGCATAAGCAGCCCCCTGTGCGATAAGGAGCTCATATCCGCAGGGGACTTTGCCGAGATAACCCGCCGGGCAAGGGCTTTCCGCAGCATCGCCAATCCAACCGTAAAGGCTTGAATATCTTTAATATAAGAAATGGAAAAAATATGCAGACCATAGCCGAGATACTTTCAAAGGAACTGAACGAGACCCTGCCCAACGTGCAGAACGTGATAGAGCTGCTGGATGGGGGCAATACGGTGCCCTTCATAGCCCGCTACCGCAAGGAGCTGCACGGCAGCATGGACGACCAGCAGATACGAAGGCTGGCGGACAGGCTTACTTATCTTAGAAACCTGGATGCGAGGCGCGGCGAGATTAAGCAGAGCATCGCCTCTCAGGAAAAGCTTACCGATGAGCTTTCATCAAGGCTGGACAACGCCGCCACCTTGGCGGAGCTTGAGGACTTATACAGGCCCTACAAGCCAAAGCGCACCACGAGGGCGTCAATAGCCAAGGAAAAGGGCCTTATGCCCCTTGCCGCGAAGCTTCTCATGCAGGAGCCTGCCGCAGACCCCGTAAAGCTTGCGGAGAAATACGTAAACCCCGGCAAGGGCGTGAACACTCCCGACGAAGCCCTATCGGGCGCACGCGACATAATCGCCGAGCGGCTGTCGGATTCCGCCGATATCCGCCGCTATATAAAAGAGCTTGCCCACGGCTCCGGCACGCTGACCGCGTTAAAGGCGGCGGACGCGCCGGAGGATAACGGGGTATACGATATGTACTTCGACTTTTCCGAGGGTCTCTCCACCATACCCGGCTACCGTGTGCTGGCAATAAACCGGGGCGAAAAGGAGGGTTTCCTTAAAGTTTCGGTAAGCATTCCCGAGGAAGGCGCGCTCCGCATAGTCGCGGGCAGCGTGGTGCGGGGGAGCTGCCCCTGCTCAAAGCAGGTGGAAGCCGCGGCAAAGGACGCCTGGAGCAGGCTTATATATCCCTCCGTTACCCGCGAGCTCCGCTCCATGCTCACCGATGAAGCCTGCGAGCAGGCCATAGCCACCTTTGCGGTGAACCTGAAGCCGCTACTCATGCAGCCCCCGGTGAAGGGCATGGTGACCATGGGGCTGGACCCTGGCTACCGCACCGGCTGCAAGGTGGCGGTAGTGGACGAGACGGGCAAGGTGCTGGATACCGCCGTCATATACCCTGCGCCGCCCCACAATAAAATAGCCGAAGCGGAGCGCATCGTCACGGGGCTCATAAAGAAGCACAACGTGAAGGTCATATCCATAGGCAACGGCACCGCCGGCCGTGAAACGGAAAAGTTCGCTGCGGATACCGTAAAAGGCACGGATGTAAAGTACGTGATAGTCAGCGAAGCGGGGGCATCGGTGTACTCCGCCAGCAAGCTGGGCGCGGAGGAGTTCCCGGATTACGACGTATCCCTGAGGAGCGCAGTGTCCATCGCCAGAAGATTGCAGGACCCATTGGCGGAGCTCGTGAAGATAGACCCCAAGAGCATAGGCGTTGGCCAGTATCAGCACGACATGCCCCAAAAGCGGCTGGACGAAACGCTGGAGGGGGTGGTGGAGGACTGCGTGAACAGCGTAGGCGTTGACCTTAACACCGCATCGGTGTCCCTCCTTTCCCACGTTTCCGGCGTAAATTCCACCGTGGCAAAAAACATCGTAGCTTACCGCGAAGCCGAAGGGGCTTTCAGGAGCCGCAAGGAGCTTCTCAAGGTGCCTAAGCTGGGCGCAAAGGCATACGAGCAGTGCGCCGGCTTCCTCCGGGTGCCGGAAAGCGCCGAGATGCTGGACAATACCGCCGTACACCCCGAGAGCTACAGGGCGGCCAAGTCGTTGCTTCTGCTCTGCGGCAGCGACATATCAAAGCTGCCCGATGAGCTTAAAAGGATAGGCATGGACAAGGCCGCCGAGGAATGCGGCATAGGCGTGCCCACGCTGAAGGATATACTCAGGGAGCTGCAAAAGCCGGGCCGCGACCCCCGGGACGAGCTGCCCAAGCCGCTGCTGCGCAGCGACGTGATGGAGATGAGCGACCTTGTGCCCGGCATGGAGCTTACCGGCACCGTGCGCAACATAGTGGACTTCGGGGCGTTCGTGGACATAGGCGTGCATCAGGACGGCCTCGTACACATATCGAGGATATGCGATAAGTTCATACGCCATCCCAGCGAGGTATTAAAGCCCGGGGACATTGTCACCGTATGGGTGCTTGAGGTTGACCAGAAGAAAAAGCGTATAAGCCTGACGATGAAAAAGGAACGGTGAAGGCCGTTCCTTTTGGTTTTTGTTTTATTGCAGCTTCTCAAGGCCGATCTTCAGCCTTCGCATGGTTTCGTCTTTGCCCAGCAGCACGCCTATCTCTATTGCGCCGCCGGGGGTGACTGCCTTGCCCGCCATGGCTATGCGCACAGGCCAGAGCAGGGTGCCGTTCTTCATGCCCTTTTCGGCAGCCATGCCGATGAGGGTGTCGTGGAGCAGCTCCTCGTTCCAGTCCGGCAGCGCTTCCAGCGCGGGTATCACCATTTCGAGCACTTCTTTTGATACGACGCTGTCCGTCTTGCTCTTTTTGTTGGTGAAAAGGGCGGTATCATAGCCCTCGTCCAGCCTCGTCAGGAAATCCACCATATCGGGTATCTCGTTGAATACCCGCACCCGCTGTTGGAGTATCCTGCAGAGTATATCCGTATCCATATGGGCTATGCCCGCCTTCTCGTACCAGGGCATGGCGTGCCTTGTGAACTCCTCTTTGGAGAGGGCCATTATGTACTGGGCGTTCATCCACGTCAGCTTTTCCGGGTCGAATATTGCCGGGGACTTGCTCATGCCGGAGACGTCGAAGGCCTCGCACAGCTCGGAAAGCGAGAAGATCTCCCTGTCGTCGCCGGGGTTCCAGCCAAGGAGCGCCACGTAGTTCACCAGTGCCTCTTTAAGATAGCCCTTGTCCACAAAATCCGCATAGGAAGCGTCGCCATCCCGCTTGGAGAGTTTGTGCTGTGCGTCCCTCATTATGGGGGTCATGTGGATATAGTGGGGTATCTCCCAGCCGAAGGCCTCGTAAAGAAGGTTATATTTCGGCGTGGAGGAAAGGTACTCCATGCCCCGCATTACGTGGGATATCTTCATCAGATGGTCGTCCACCACGTTTGCGAAGTTATAGGTGGGCATGCCGTCTGCCTTTATGAGTATGTTGTCATCAAGGTCGGAGTTGTTTACCGTGATGGTGCCGAACACCATGTCGGTAAAGCTGGTGGTGCCTTCTGTGGGCACGTTCTGGCGGATTACGTAGGGAACCCCCGCGTCCAGCTTGGCCTGTATTTCGGCCTCTGAGAGGTGCAGGCAGTGCTTATCGTACTTGAAGGTCTCCCCCCTGGCGGCAGCCGCAGCGCGCCGCTCCTCCAGCTCTTCTTTAGTGCAGAAGCAGCGGTAGGCGTGGCCGCTCTTTATGAGCTGCTCCGCAAACGGCAGATACATGCTTTTTCTTTCGCTCTGTACATAGGGGCCATATTCGCCGCCAATGTCGGGGCCTTCGTCCCAGTTCATGCCCACGTCCTTGAGGGTGCGGTAGATAAGGTCGGTTGCGCCCTCTACAAATCTTTCCTGATCCGTATCCTCTATGCGCAGCAGGAACTTGCCGTGGTTGTGGCGGGCAAAGAGATAAGCGTAAAGGCCGCTGCGAAGATTTCCTATGTGCATATACCCCGTAGGCGATGGGGCAAAGCGTGTGCGTACTTCCATAAATGCTTCCTTTCTTATGCCTTAAAGCTGTCCTTGAGGCCGACTATCCTGTTGAACACGGGGCGCTCCCCGGTATAGTCAAGGTCGGCGCAAAAGTAGCCGGTGCGCATGAACTGGCAGCGGTAGCCTGGCTCCTTTTGGGCAAGCTCGGGCTCCACCAGAGCGTTGACGACTGTCAGCGAATTGGGATTGAGCCGCTCCGTAAATTCCTTTTCCTCGCCCTCCGCCTCGGGCAGCAGCAGATCTTCGTAAAGGCGTATCTCGGCGGGCTTCGCGTCCTTGGCGTTGAGCCAGTGTATGGTGCCCTTTATCTTTCTCTCGCACTCCCCGCCCCTTGTCGCGGGGTCGTAGGTACAGTAGACCGTGGTGACGTTGCCGTTTTCGTCGGTATCCCAATGTGAGCATTTTACGACGTATGCGCCCTTGAGGCGCACCTCGCATTCGGGCTTGAGCCGGAAATACTTCTTGGGGGCGTTGCAGTTGAAATCCTCCCGCTCTATGTAAAGCTCCCGGCCGAAGCTTACCCTGCGCTTGCCTGTGGAGCAGTCGGGCAGGTACTCCACCTCCACCTCCTCGGTCTTGCCCTCCGGCCAGTTCTCCACGATGAGCTTCAGGGGGTCGAGTATGGCCATCATGCGGGGGGCGTGGGCGTTAAGGTCCTCCCTTACGCAGTGTTCGAGCATGGCTGTCTCAACCACGGAATCCGCCTTGGCCACGCCTACCCGATTCAGGAAGTCCAGTATGGACTCCGGGGTATATCCCCTGCGCCTGAGCGCGCACAGAGTTGGCATGCGGGGGTCGTCCCAGCCGGCGACGTACTTCTCCTCCACCAGCCGGCGGAGGTAGCGCTTGCTCATTATGGTATTGGTCATGTTCAGCCGGGCGAACTCTATCTGCCTCGGCTTATGCTCAAACTCACACTGCTCTATGACCCAGTTGTAAAGCGGCCTGTGGGCCTCGTACTCAAGGGAGCAGAGGGAGTGTGTAACGCCCTCTATTGCGTCCTGTATCGGGTGGGCGAAGTCGTACATGGGGTAGATGCACCACTTGTCCCCCTGATGGTGATGGGTCATGTGTATTATCCTGTACATGGCGGGGTCGCGCATATTGAGGTTGGGCGACGCCATGTCTATCTTGGCGCGCAGCGTCCTGCTGCCGTCAGGGAATTCGCCATCCTTCATGCGCTGGAACAGGTCCAGGTTTTCTTCGACGCTCCTGTCCCGCCAGGGGGAGTTCCTGCCTGGCTCGGTAAGGGTTCCCCGGTATTCCCTCATCTCGTCCTTTGAAAGGTCGCACACGTAGGCCACGCCCTTTTTGATGAGCTTCACCGCCAGCTCATAGCACTCTTCGAAGTAGTCGCTCCCGTAAAATACGTTGTCCCAGTGGAAGCCCAGCCAGGCTATGTCCTCCTGTATGGCGTCCACGAATTCCTCGTCCTCCTTGGTGGGGTTGGTGTCGTCGTAGCGCAGGTTGCAGCTGCCGCCGAACTTTTCAGCCATGGTGAAGTCGATGGCCAGCGCCTTTGCGTGGCCTATGTGCAGGTAGCCGTTCGGCTCCGGTGGGAAGCGGGTCTGTATGTGGGTAAGTCCCTTTTCCTTTATGTCCTCTTCGATGAATTCCTCGATAAAGTTCTTTGGCGCGCGTATCTCTTCCATGGTTATACAAAGGCCCTTTCAGTAAGCATTAAATAATCGGCATTATTACCATCAGTTGACAAGAGCACACAAGCCCGAAAGGCTTGTTTTGGTACGCTCCTGCGTTCTCGTCGCTTGTATTACATCCAGTAGTACTGCGCTCCTCGGCCTTGGATCGCCCTCAAAACAAGCTCTTTAGGGTCTTCGAGTTTTAGAAGCCAAAGAGTATGGCAGAACAAGGAGGACGAGTGCAGAAATACTGGTTGTATTTCAAATGAGGACGACACAGTTATGCCGTGCTGTTTGGCTTATAAAACCTTGTGTGTCCTTGTCAACTGATGGTTACGTATCTTAATATTATCTTGCAAGATGGAGGTGATGTCAATAAAAAACGGCGGAAAAGCTTTATTTTCCGCCGCATTGAGATTTATTGCGCCTTACGCCTTTTTCTTCATGGCATCCTTTAAGAGCCGCGCCAGCTGATCCGAGCAGGAGGTGGCCTTGTAGCCGCAGGTTATGCCGGAAAGGCGGCGTATGACTTCCTCGGCGCTGGCGCCCTCGCACATTGCGCCCAGAGCCTTAAGGTTTCCGTTGCAGCCGCCGGTGTAGCTGAGATTGTGTATCTTGCCGTCGGTGACGTCAAGGTCTATCTGTGTTGAGCATACTCCCTTGGGGTAAAGCGTGTAATGCATGGCAAACGTCCTTTCTTACTACTAATTTATAATTTATTTTATATTTCCCTCAAATATCTCTTCTGCGGGGCCGGTCATATAAATATGCCCGTTTTCCGCCCATTCTATCAAAAGCTCGCCGAGAGCCAGCTGTACCTTAACACTGCGCCCCGTAAAGCCCGCCATACTTGCACATACCGCGGCGGCGCAGCTGCCGGTGCCGCAGGCCAGCGTCCTGCCGCAGCCCCTTTCCCAGGTGCGGACGGAAATGCTGCCGTCGGGCTCCACATTTACAAAGTTCACGTTTACCTTGGCGGGAAAAAGCGGATGCCTTTCAAGCGCGGGGCCGTATTTCAGTATGTCCTCCTCCGTCACTTCCCCAAACACCGCCATGTGCGGCACGCCTGTGTTTACCGCAGATATTGTGAAGCTCCTGCCCAGCGCCTCTATGGTTTCAAGGCGGCATATCCCCTCGCCCTTCATGGGTATATCCTTCTTATCAAAGAGCGGCTCCCCCATATCCACCCTTACGGCGGTGACGATGCCATTTTCTATGGTCATCTCCGCCAGCCTTATGCCCGCCGGCGTTTCTATCCTCATGGGGTTCGACCCCGCAAGCCCCCGCTCGTATGCAAACTTTGCGAAGCAGCGTATACCGTTTCCGCACATCTCGGCGGTGCTGCCGTCGCTGTTGAGAAGGCGCATGCGCAGATCAGCTTTTTGAGAGGGCAGCGCGAGCAGCAGCCCGTCTGCCCCTATGCCGGTGCGCCTGTTGCAGAGCCGGCGTGCATCATTCGGGGTGGGAAAATATTCTTTTTCCATGGCATCTATCACTATGAAATCGTTGCCCAGGCCATGCATCTTAGTGAACCTCACGATACGCCCTCCTTTGACGGAATGAATTGTATACCTTATCAATTATACCCGCAGTGCCGCCCCTTGGCAATGCCTGCCATGACGGACGCAAATGTGAATAAACCGGGACTTTAATGGATAATTCACAGGGTACGTATGTACAATTCCGGCATTTTGGATTATTATTTAATGTGGATCATTAATGTGGAGATGTATATGGATAAATTGCATTTTATAGTAAACCCTGTTGCGGGCGGCACCAGAGCCATAGATAAGTTTGGAGCCGTCAAGGGTATGCTGGACGACATGAGGTTTCCTTATACCTATGAGTTTACCCAATGCAAGGGCCACGGCAGAGAGCTTGCCAGGGCTGCCGCGGAGCATGGGGAGAAGTACATAATAGCCGTGGGCGGCGACGGCACGGTGAACGAAGTGGCGTCCGGCCTTGTGGGTACCGATACGGTGATGGGCATACTGCCCTTCGGCACGGGGAATGACATGGTAAAGGTGCTGGGGATACCCACTGAGCCCCGTGAGGCGTTAAACGTCATACTGGCGGACAGGCCAAGGGCCATGGATGTTGGCTACGTAAACGACAGATTTTTCGTGAACGTATCGGGCTTCGGATTTGACGTGGACGTGCTGCTGAAGCACGAGAAGTATAAAAAGCGCTTCAAGGGCATGCTGCCATACCTTTTGGGCATAGTGGACGCTCTCACCCATCTGCGCACCCTGCACCTGACGCTGCACGATGGGGAGCGGGTATGGAAGAAGGACGCGCTGATAGTATCCGTAGGCAACGGCGCGTACATAGGCGGCGGCATGAAGGCAACGCCCTTCGCGGATCCCTTTGACGGGCTTTTTGAGGTGAGCGTGGTCAGCAGTATAAGCAGGGCAAAGTTCCTGAGGCTGCTCCCCTCATTCATCAAGGGCGAGCATACGGGGCTTCCGGAGGTGGAATACTTCCGCACAAAGGAGCTTTATGTGGAATGCCCCGAGGAGTGCTTAATAAACTACGATGGCGAACTGGGCTCCGGTATGCCGGTAAGGTATAAAATAATACCGGGCGCCGTAAAGATGCTGGTGCAGCAGGATATGACTGCGGCAAATGCAGAGGAGAAGTAAACACTTTACAATGTGCGATCGTTTTTTTATAGTGAACCCGGTGTCCGGCTCCGGCAAGTCCAGGAAGCTCTTTGAGGAGCTGCTTCCCCAGATAGAAAGGAGCGGCAGGAGCTTCGAGTGGCGGTATACCACCGGCAAGGGCCACGCAAGAGAGTTGGCGGAAGAAGCCTCCAGAAAAGGCTGCCAACGGGTGATATCCGTGGGCGGCGACGGCACCGCAAACGAAGTGGCTGCGGCGCTTATAGGTTCGGATACAGAGATGGGAATACTTCCCTTTGGCACAGGCAACGACTTTGCTAAGGCGGTGGGCCTGCCCACCGATCCCGACGCGGCGCTGGAGGCGGCGCTGTACGGAGAGGCGCGCCCGGTGGACGCCGCAATGGCAAACGACAAGCCCTTTATAAACGTGGGCGGAACAGGCTTCGACGTGGACGTGATAATCAACACCGAGAAGTTTAAAAAGAGGTTCAACGGAATGCTGCCCTACATGCTGGGCATATTCCAGAGCCTTATGCACCTCAAGCCCGTCACCTTCGAGATAACGGCGGACGGGGAAAGCTTTACCGAGCGGGCGCTGCTTTTCAACGCCTGCAACGGCACCCATTTCGCCGGAGGAATGCATGTTGCGCCCATGGCGAGCCCCTATGACGGGCTGCTCGACGTATGCATACTGCGGGCCATAAGCATACCGCAGTTTCTCCTGCTGCTGCCCCGCTATACCAGGGGCGCCCACACAGCTTCAAGGCACGTGCGCTACTTCAAGGCGAAGGAAATAGCGGTAAGGTGCGACAGCGAAAACATAATCAACCTTGACGGGGAGCTGGATTCCTCTACCCCCGTAACATTTAAGGTATTGCCCGGGGCGATAAAGCTTGCGCTTCCGGGAGAAAAAGGGAACAAATGAGAAAGAAACGCTATGTTGTAAAGCAGCGCAGCCGCATGATACTGCGCATAGGTATACTGGCACTTGGAGCGCTGCTGGCCATAGGGCTGGTGTTCGGCCTCATACACCTGCTCAAAAGCACAAAGAAGGGCGCCAAGGAGCTGACGGAGCTTCCCTTTACGGATACCGCCAACTATGCCTATACCGGCTCCGGCTTTCTTTACTTCCAGGAGGGCAAGCTTTTCTATAAGGATATCGCGGACAGCCGCAAGGATACCTCATACAAGATAAACACCGACGAGCTGAAGCTCACAGCCTCTGACAGCATATCCGTGCTGTATCACGATACGGCAGTGCAGATAGTGGGCTCAGAGGCCCCCATAGTAGTTTCCGGCAAGGTGCTGGGGGTAAAGTGCTCTCAGGCTCACGTAGCGGTGCTGAGGGAGGACAGCGCAGGCAAGACCGCCATAGTAATATACGACGGGGCGGGGACGCAGACAGACCAGATGGACTTTGACGCTGCCGACCTTATAGATTTCGGCTTTTCCAACAGGCAGGACGAGACTCTTTGGACCCTTGAGATGGACCTTTCCGCCTCCACGCCGGTATGCACCATAACCACCTACAACCTGGCCACCAAGCGCACCACCGGCGTCATAAACGTACAGAACCAGCTAACCGGGGACGTCATATTCACGGATAAAAGCCTGTTCCTTTCCGGCACCAGCGACCTCATACGCTATACACTGGCGGGCAGCAGCGAGGTCTACAGGATATCCGTATACGGCTGGAAGCTGGCGGACAGCTCAATAGGCGAATCCCCCATACTGCTGTATAAGCAGCGCGGGGGCAGCAACAGTATACTCAAGCTGTACACCGTACCTGAAGGGGACGTTGGCAGCGCCGCCATAAGCACCGTACACCCGCCCGAGGGGGCGCTGGCGGAGTTTCTCATAAAGGGCAAGCTCATGATCTATACCCCTACCGCCGCGTACACCTACACCGCCGGAGGAAAGCTGCTCTCCAGGGATGATTTGCCCATAGAGATAGACGGGGCGAAGAAGCTTTCTGATGACCATATAATGCTCAGCAAGGAAGGTAAGCTGTATATCAGCGTGACCAAGTAGAACAGAACTATAACGGCACCGGACTCTTTACAGGGCGGGCAGCCCGGAAAAGGAGGAAAAGCATTGAACATCATAGACGCGGTATCAATATGTATACTGGTGTTATTCGTGCTCTTCGGCATATATAAGGGATTTATTTCCACGCTTCTTAACATAGGCGCGTACTTTGTTTCGGTGGTGCTGGGCTTTCTGCTCAAGCCCCTTGGGGCCAGCGCCATAAAGCACAGCGACAGGATATTCAACATGATGCTGTACTACACCGAGGGCAGCGAGTTTATCGCCAACCCGGAATACGTTCGAATGGATATATCCTCCCTCTCCACGGCCGAGATAAACGACATAATCGCCTCCTCCAATCTGCCCTTTCCCATGGGCAGGGAGATAGCCAAAAACATCGCCCGGGAGGCCTTCGCGGATCAGGGCATAGTGACGCTGGGGGACTACTTCAACCAGACCATAGTGGGCGTATTCATAAACATACTGATGTTCCTCGTATGTTTCCTTATAATACGCACTATACTCTCGCTGGTGATAAACGGGGCGGACTATGCCGATCCCTTCCCCATGCTCAAGAGCCATGACGGCATATTCGGCGGCGCGCTGGGCCTGTTGCGGGGGATGCTGGCGCTGCTGCTGGTATTCATGCTGGTACCCATAGTGCTGACGATGCTGGGCCAGTTCGATCTTATAACCAACATGGTGGACGACTCAGCCATGGCCCGGGTGTTCTATAAGCTTAATCTGCTTATCAGCATCGCGGCGTAAACAGAGTTTCGAAAAAGTGGCTAAAGACCACTTTTTCGAGTTTTTTTCGGGTTTTGCCTCTCACGTTCGTTCCTGGGCGGCAAAACCCGCAGAGAAGAAAAACCTTCGGTTTTTATCCGTTTTGACGCACATGTCGTCAAAGCCGGAATTAACTTAAGGGGCTGCGGCCCCTTAACAACCCCAAGTTTTTTGACAGACAGATAATAATTCATTAAACGGAGGAAAACCATGTACCTTGCCTCAGACTGGAAGGATTACGAAATAATCGACGCTGGCGGTGGCAACAAGCACGAACGCTGGGCCGACGTCACGCTGCTTCGGCCGGATCCTCAGGCCGTGTGGCCAATGAAGGAGCCAAGAAGCGTACACGCCAGGTATATACGAAGCTCAGCGGGCGGCGGCCACTGGGAGTACGGCCGTGCGCTGCCGGAAAGCTGGAAAATACGCTATCGGGACCTTACCTTTATCGTCCGCCCCACCGGCTTCAAGCATACCGGCCTTTTCCCGGAACAGGCGGTGAATTGGGACTGGATGCGGGGCATCGTGGAAAAGAGCGGCAAGCCTTTTAGGGTGCTCAATCTCTTCGCCTACACCGGCGGCGCCACGGCGGCCCTTGCGGCCAGCGGCGCGGAGGTGGTTCACGTGGACGCGGCAAAGGGCATGGTGGCCTGGGCAAAGGACAACCTTGCAGCCAGCGGCCTTGCAGGCGCGCCAGTGCGCTTCATCGTGGACGACGTGATGAAGTTCGTATTGCGGGAGCAGCGCCGGGGCAGGACATATCACGGCATACTCATGGATCCCCCCAGCTACGGCCGCGGCCCAAACGGCGAAATGTGGAAGATCGAGGACAACCTTTACCCCCTGGTGGAGGAATGCGTGAAGCTGCTGGACGGCGAAGCCCGCTTCTTCCTTATAAATTCCTATACCACCGGCCTTGCCCCAAGCGTGCTGTCCAACGTGCTGAAGTGCTCCCTGGGCAAGCGTGGCGGAAAGATAGAATCCGACGAGGTGGGCCTGCCCATAACCCGCGGCGGCATGGTGCTGCCCTGCGGCGCTTCCGGCAGGTGGGAAATATGATACCCATATTATACGAAGACAACCACCTTTTGGCGGTAGAAAAGCCGGCCAATATGCCGGTGCAGGGGGACTCCTCCGGAGACGATGACCTTCTGACGCTGCTGAAGGGCTACATAAAGGACAAGTACAATAAGCCCGGCGATGTATATCTCGGGCTTGTTCACCGTTTAGACAGGCCTGTGGGCGGAGCCATGGTATTCGCCCGCACCTCCAAGGCAGCCGCCCGGCTATCCGGCCAGTTCAGCTCCCACGGTGCAATTAAGACCTACCTTGCCGTGGCCGAGGGCAACGCCCCCGGCGGCGAGCTGGAGGGATTCATATTAAAGGACGAGGCTACCGGTTCCAGCGCCCTTGTGCCGGAAAACACCTGCGGCGCAAAGTCCGCCCGGCTTACCTACGCCCCCATCGCGTACAGAAAGGGCAGGACTCTGGTGCGTGTCAGCCTCCATACCGGCCGGCATCATCAGATACGGGTGCAGCTTGCCGGCGCGGGGTATCCCCTTTGGGGGGACCAGCGCTACAACAGGGACGCCCGCCCGGGGCAGCAGATAGCCCTCTGGGCCTGCTCCCTCGAAATAGAGCACCCCACGCTGCACACCCGCCTCAGGTTCACCTCGACGCCCTCCGGCGGCGTGTGGAAGGACTTTTCAGACATACTCCCCGCAGCGGTACAGGGCATAGGCATAGCGTATATCGACCATAACATAATAGCCGCCGTAAAACCCCAGGGACTGCAGACTGCCGCGGCCGATGGCGAAGGGGATTCCCTGGAGGCCCGGCTCGCCGCCGCCTATGGGGAGGCTTATCCCGCCCACCGCCTGGACGTAAACACCGAAGGGCTGGTGCTCTTCGCCCGTAACCGCAAGGCCCTGTATGGGCTGACAGAAGCCCTGGAGCAGCGCACCATAAGAAAGTTCTACCGCTGTACCGTAAAGGGCTGCCCCGAAAAGAAGGAGGATACGCTCACCGCCTACTGCGTAAAGGACGCGGATAATTCATACATGAGGGTATACGACAGGCCGGTTCAGGGCGGCAGGGACATGGTGACAAAGTACCGCGTCATAAGCCGCAGGGGAGACCGGAGCGTGCTGGAGGTGGAGCTGGTAACGGGCCGTACTCACCAGATACGCGCCCACCTTGCCCATATAGGCTGCCCCATACTCGGCGACGACAAGTACGGCGACCGTGAATTCAACAAGGCAAACAAAAAATACGCCCAGGCCCTCAGGTCGGTGCGCGTAGAGCTGCACTTCCCTGAGGAAAGCTCTCTGAGCTACCTCGAGGGAAAGGTCATAGAGAGCCTTACCTGAAAATTCCTTTGTAAATACAAAAATCCATAGTCTTTTATTTTATATTCGGCACTATCTCCTGCGCCCGCCTTATGAAGGCGGCGGCGGCGGGGGAGGCGTCGGACAGCGAGGGTATGGCTATGCCCAGCCGCCGGTATTGGCAGGGGGCAAGCTCCCGCACCGCAAGGCCCTCGCTCTTGTCCCGCAGTATCATTTCCGGCACCACGGATACGCCTATGCCATGCTGTACCATGGAAACTATGGCGTAGTCGTCCATGGAGGTGAATATGACGTTGGCCTTTATGCCGCTCCGCTGAAAAAGCCGTTCTATGTCCGTATCGAAACCCGGCGCGGGCATTATGAAGGGCTCCTTGGCAAGTATCTGCAGGGGTATCCGCGCCTCCGGCGCGAAGCGGTGCTCCTTGTGCATTACCGCCATCAGCCTGTCCTTGGCCAGGGGTATCCAGTCCACGCCCTTGGGCTGTACGCTTGTGAGTATGAAGTCCGTCTCCCCCGTACTCAGCATCTCGGTGAGCTTATCCGTGCCCGCCTCCTGCACGTCTATCTGTATATCCGGGTTGTCCGCGCAGAAGCTGGCGATAACCGAGGGCAGCCACGCCACGGAAAGGCTGTTCAGCGCCCCTATTTTGAGTCTGCCTGTCTGGGCGTTCTTCAGCGCCTCCGCACGGCTCAAAAGCGCGTCCATGGCGGCGTCCGCATTGCGCACATGCTCCATAAGCGCCTCCCCCTTCTGGGTGAGCCGTACTCCCTTCTTGCCCCGAATGAGAAGCTGTATCCCCAGCTCGTCCTCAAGGGTCTTTATTATATAGCTTACCCCCGCCTGGGTGAAGCCAAGCTCTTCCCCGGCGGCGGAAAATGTGGCCGTTTCCACGGCTCTTATCAGCACCTTGAGCTTTGACGAATCCATAGATATGCCCATCCACAAGAGATTCTTATATTTACCATTATAACATCTCGTTTTACTTTTAACAATTCATATTATAAGATTTTCTTGTACAAAAAATAATTTACGGAGGAACGCAAATGGCACAGGATATCAACCTGCGTCGCCTGGTCATAAAGTCCTTCCACATAGATACCGTGGAATGGGGCGACCACAACGACGTTACCGCTGACGGCAAGATGACCGTAAGCCGTGAGCTTCTGGATGAGCTCATGGAGGAAAACAAGGATATCATCGAAAAGATAGATATTCAGATCATCAAGCCCGGGGATCACGACCGCTGGACCAACACCATAATGGACATAATCCCCGTCTCCACCAAGGTGCTGGGCATACTGGGCGAGGGTATCACCCACACTCTCACCGGCGTATATTTCATGATGACCGGCGTGGATGTGGACGGCGTTCAGACCTACGAGTTCGGCTCCTCCGAGGGCAACCTTAAGGAAAAGCTGTTCCTTGACAAGGCCGGCACCCCCGGCACCAACGACGTGATAATCAGTTTCGACTTTCTCTTCAAGTCCCATCAGGGTCAGGAGCGCGGCGCCTGCACAAGAGCGCATCAGGCCTGCGATAAATTCATGCAGACCTACCGCGATAAGATGAAGAAGTTCAAGGGCGACCTCTGCACCCATCGCAGCACCTATTACGACACTGTTCGCCCCGGTGCAAAGCGGGTGGTCATAATCAAACAGGTAGCAGGCCAGGGCGCCATGTACGATACCCACCTCTTTGGCAAGGAGCCCAGCAGCAGCGAGGGCGGCAAGAGCATAATCGACATGGGCAACATGCCCGTGATAGTCACGCCCAACGAGTACAGGGACGGCATTATCCGTTCCATGCAGTAATACAAGGAGGTAGACAGCTATGGGTATTGGGCCTTCCACAAAAGAAACTTCCCTTCATCATTTCCGCGATCCTCTCCTTGAGGTGGTATCCGCTGACCCCGAGATAGACCTCATGGGCGTAATAATAGTCGGCACACCCGACGCGGACGAGGAAAAGCACCTTGTAGGCACCCGCGCCGCCGTATGGGCGGAGTGTATGCGGGCGGACGGCGCCATAGTCTCCAGCGACGGCTGGGGCAACAGCGACGTGGACTATACCAACACCGTATACCAGCTTGGCATTCGGGGCATACCCGTCACCGGGCTTAACTTCTCCGGCACCATGGCCCAGTTTGTGGTCACCAACGAGTATCTGGACGCAATAGTGGATATATCCAAGAACCCCGAGGGTATAGAGAGCGAAAATGTGGGCGAAAACGCGGTGGACGCGCTGGACGCCCGCAAGGCGCTTGCCATGCTCAAGATAAAAATGCGTAAAAAAGAGCATCAGGGATAAGCGGTATTTCAGGGGAGCGGCCTTGCGCCGCTTCTTTTTTTGCGCCCGCCCTTACTTTTTAAGGCGGCGCCGCATCCTGCCTTAACTTTCCTTGATTAATTTATAACTTTAATAACTTTCGTTGACATGCATATACATATTTAATATAATCCCTACTTAGGCAAAGGCACACACATCTAAAATAATTTTATAATAATTTGGAGGAAAAAATGGCTATCAGGGTTGGCATCAACGGCTTCGGAAGAATAGGACGCACTGTATTCAGGATCATTTCCCAGAACCCGGACAGGTTTGAACTTTGCGGCATAAACCTCCGCAACCTCAATATGGAATATATGGCATACACAGCCCTGTACGACTCGGTGCATGGCCATTTTCCCGGCACGATTGAGGCCGGCAGCCAGCACCTTATAGTCAACGGCAAGCCGGTCAGGATATTCAGCGAGAGCGACCCTGCCAATATAGAATGGAGCTCCTGCGGCGCAGAATATATCATAGAATCCACCGGCGCGTTCAACACCACCGCCGCCTCCTCCGCCCACATGAAGGGCGGCGCTAAAAAAATCATAATCACCGCCCCCGCAAAGGACGACGTTACCCCCACCTTCGTCTTCGGCGTGAACCATGAGGAATACGACCCCGCAAGCGCAGTCATCTCCGCCGCTTCCTGCACTACCAACTGCTTAGCGCCCCTTGCCAAGGTAGTGAACGACCGCTTCGGCATAGAACGCGGGCTCATGTCAACCATACATTCCGCAACCGCCAAGCAGAAGGCCGTAGACTCCCGGGCAGGCAGCCGTGACCTCCGCACCGGCCGCTCCGTGTTCAACAACATAATCCCCTCCACCACCGGCGCGGCCAAGGCGGTGGGCAAGGCCATACCCGAGCTGAACGGCAAGCTCACCGGAATGTCCTTCCGGGTTCCGGTGAACGACGTATCCGTAGTAGACCTCACGGCAAAGCTGGTGACAAAGACCAACTATGCGGACATAATGGATGCGCTGGAGGAGGCAGCACACGGCTATATGAAGGGCGTGCTCACCTGTCTCGACGCGGACGTGGTATCATCCGACCTTCGGGGCGATCCCCACACCTGTATAGTCGATAAGCGGGCCGGCATAATGCTTGGGGACGACTTCGTTAAGCTCATCGCCTGGTACGACAACGAGTGGGGCTACAGCTCCAAGGTGCTGGATATGGTCGAATACGTTGCGGATAAGTAAATGCGCATACAAAAAAGCGGCAGTGCGCCGCTTTTTTTAATACCACCGCCTAAAGCTCGGAGAGCGCATGCCTGAGTCTCTTGCCCCCTGAGGGGCTATCCGCAGGCTCCCCGCCTTCCTCAAAGCGGCCCATGAATACCGCGAAGGTAACGGTAGCCGCTATGCAACAGATTATATCCGCTGCGGGGGTAGCCCAGACTATGCCGTATACCGGGAACACGCCCTTGAGTATGAACATAAGGGGTATATCCAGTATGCCCTTCCTGAGCAACGCCAGCACCAGCGAATGCATGCCGTGGCCGGTGGCCTGGAAGAAGGATATGAAGGCATAGGCGCAGGCGGAGAAGGGCGCGCCTATGCAGAGTATGCGGAGGAACTTCATGCCGTAGGCCATGGACTCGCCTCCCCTGATGAATACGCTTATGAGCTCATGGGCAAAGCAGAGGTTGATTGCGGTGCAAAGCCCGGCCAGGCATGCGGATATGGCAGTGGAGGTGAGCACCGCGGAGCGCATACGCTTGTAGTCGCCTGCCGCGTAGTTGTAGGCTATCAGGGGAAGCACGCCCTGGGCCATGCCGCGCACCATGCAGTGAGCCAGCATGTTCACCTTTTTGGCCACGCCTATGCCGGCCTGAGCAGCGGTGCCGGAGAGCGCCATCAGGTTATCCAGCACGCCGTAGGAGATGTTCTCGCACAGCGTCATAAGGCAGGCAGGTATGCCGGTGCTCAAAACGTCCGAAGGTATGGCAGCCGCCAACATTGCCCTGCGGGGGGCGAAGTACAGCGCCGTATTGGGCCTGTTTTTGCCTATAACTATAATGAAGTATATTAGCGTCGCCACGTTGGAAAGGGCGGTGGCCAACGCTGCCCCTAAAGTCTCCCGTCCGGCGGGCAGTATCACGAACATGAACAACGGATCCAGGGCGATATTCAGCACGCCGCCTATGGCTATACCCGTGCTGGACTGCAGGGAACGGCCCTCAGAGCGGATAAGATGGGCAAGCAGCGTGTTCATGGAGGTCACGACGCCTCCCGCCACCACCGTGCAGAGCAGGTACTCAACTGCGTGGCGGTGTACCTGAGAGTCGGAGCCCCCCAGAAGGTTTACGAAGGTATCCCTAAAAAGATACGCGCCGATGGAATATACTGCCGCAGCTATAAGGCAGCCCCAGAAAGCGAAGCTTGCAGTGTCCCTTGCCCGGTCCACGTTTTTGTTGCCCAATGCCCGGGCAATTACGCTTGCGCCGCCTACGCCGAAGAGATTGGCTATAGCGGAAAGGAACATAAAGGCAGGCATGCATACCGTCACGGCGGTAATCATGGCGTCGCTGCCGGTGAGGCCAACGAAAAAGGTATCCGCCATGTTGTATATCACAAGTATTATCTGGCCCATTACCGCAGGAATGGCAAGGGAAAGTATGGCCTCTGCCATTGGCGCCTCTTCAAAAAGATGCTTTTCTCTTTTAAGACCGTTCATGCTGCTCTCCTTTCCCGAATTCCTTTATATCTCCTTGCCCCTGGGTAATATATATGATATGCTGTTAAATACAAAAATCAAATTATAGTATTTTTGAGTATGATAAATTAAATTTATGCTGCAAGGAGGGAAAACGATGCTTAGCGTAAAAATGGAGACGCTTTTATGCGTCGCAGAGCATAAAAATTTCACCAGAGCGGCGGAGGAGCTGTCCCTTACCCAGCCCGCCGTCAGCCATCATATAAAAGAGCTGGAGCAGGAGCTGGGTGTGCCCCTGTTTATACGCGGAAAGGGCGGGCTAAAGCTTACGGATCAGGGCGAAATAGCCGTCCGCTACGCCAGGCGCATTAAGGCGCTGGACGGCAAGCTGAGGTCTGAGCTTGCCAATTTCGAAAAAAACGTAACCAACCTTAAAATCGGGCTTACGCACACCGCGGAAAGTAACCTTACCACCGAGGCGCTGGCAAAGTGTGCCGCCCAAAACCCCGGACTGAGCATAACAATAGCTACTGATACGATAAAAAACCTTTATGATATGCTGGGGAACTACGAGCTGGACCTGGCCATAGTGGAGGGCATGCCGGTGGGGTCGGGCTTCTCCTCGCTCATGCTTGACACGGACTATCTGGTATGCGCCATGTCCGTGAATAACCCTCTGAGCAGGCGGGCGATGGTAACGCTGAACGAGCTTAAAGGAGAGCAGATGATACTGAGACTGCCCACCTCCGCCACGCGGCAGCTTTTTGAATCCACGCTGGAGAGCATAGGCGATTCCATCAGGAACTTCAACGTGACAATAGAGGTAGATAACATCGCCACCATAAAGGACCTTATACGAAAGGATCTGGGCGTATCCATACTGCCCAAGAGCGCCTGTATGGACGAACTGCGCAAGGGCAAGATAGCGGCGCTGCCCATAGAAAACCTGAGCATGGCACGGGAGACCCGCATAGTGTACAACCGGGACTTCGACCACCCGGAGATACTTCAGGAAATCACCAAGACCTATCAGGAAGTGGCAAGGATGTACAGATAAGCGGCAGGCAATCGCAAAAAGGCCCCGCAAAACGCGGGGCCTTCTTATATGCTGTTACCTGACTATGTTGACTACGCTGCTTTCCACCCCCGCGCGCTTTGCGGCGGCAAGGGCTAACGCATCGTCCCCCACCCGGGAGGGCCAATGGGCATCGCTACCTATTATAAACTCTGCGCCTATATCGGCAGCCTGTCTTAGCTCCTCGTCGCTCATGGTCACACGGGCGGCGTTTATCTCAAGCTTTATCCCCAGCTCCTTCGCCCCCCTGGCGAGAGTGGAGATGTCGCATTTTACATACAGCCCCGGGTGGGCGAATATGTCTATTTTATATCTTTCACCCGCTGCAAGCAGCGCCTCGGCGGTTTTCACGGGATCCGATCCGCCTAGGTGCAGCGACTCAAGGCTGCGGGCAAAGCCGAAGCCGTCGCCGGGCCTGCCCCCCTTGTGGAAGGCCAGAAGCCGCACGTCAAACACGTCGAGAAGATCCTTTGGTATGTCTGTAAGGCCGTATCCCACAAGGTTGCTCTCAATGCCGAAAAGCACCTCTATCTTATCGGAATACTTTTCCTTCAGCCTGTCCATTTCCCGGCGGAGGTGGCCCAGTTTTCTGCCCCTTACTCCGAAGAACATATGCCCCGGGCCGTGCTCGCTTACCGCCACGGTTTTCAGCCCCATAGAAACAGCGGCAAGGACATTCTCCTCGGGAGTTCCCTTGCCGTGACTGTATAAGGTGTGTGTATGCAGGTCTTTTGTCAGCATATACTGCTTGCTTAATCCTGCTGGGGCGCGGTCTTGCGGGCCATAAGCACTATCAGGGACCCGAAGAGGGTGAGTATGGTGAGATTGCTCTCCCTGCCGGTTATGCTCTTCATGTCATCAACGCCGCTGGTGCAGAAGAAGGCATCTGCGATATTGGCTGCGGGGGAGTTGATATAGTTGCTTACGAAGGCGGTATAGGTGCCGCAGGCCTTGGCGGCCTTGAGGGCATCAAGCAGCAGCTTTGTGCGGCCGCTCCGGGAAATGCCTATGAACACATCGTCCACAGTAAAGCGGGCGGACAGCACATCCATCACCATGGAATCGGATACCGCTGTGGCGTCGTAGCCCATGTAGTTGAACTGGTAGGCAATGTCCCTCGCAAGAAACTCGCTGCTGGCGGTGCCGAATACGAATATGCGCTTTGCCCTTACGGCCTTTTCGGCAAGGGTGGAAAGCTTGTTCTTGGGCAATGCCTTGAGTGTGTCTTCCATGGCGCGCATGGAGGCAAGAAACATTTTTTCGATAACAGCCTCATCGTTATCTGTTGGACGGATCGGATCGCTCTTGAGGGACTCGATGGAGGAGGAGCCGCTGGCAAGGGCAACACGGAAATCCAAAAAACCATTGTAGCCCAGCTTGCGGGCAAGACGCGTAACTGACGGGACGGATACGCCGGCGGCCTCGGCTATTTCATTTATCACCATGAGCGAGGCGCGCGCCGGGTTTTCCAAAATGAAATCAGCAACTTTGCGTTCTGCCGTGGGCAGTGTAGAGTAGGCGGACCTGATTTTCATTTTCGCGGGCATAAATTTTTACTCTCCTTTATGCATTTCTGCATATATCTTTAATATTAAGATATTATTACCAAATTACAGAAAATGCAACACTTTATCGTGTTTTTTTATAAATATTATATTTTATTATGTCTGGCGGCTTCTGTATATTATGCGTTTAGTACGCGAAGGCCTCTATTCTTTATAAAATAGCTAAATATTTAACATAATTGTTTTTCTTCAGTCATTCCACACCGTACAGCAGAGCATTTTTACCGCCTTCCTTGACACTCTCATGCCTCGCTTGTATAATCATAATGTATACATGCGGATACCATATTTTCGGGGTTCTCCCGGGCCGTCCACAGGGTATACGGCATTCCTTTTTATCTAACATAACAACTATATCAGGAGGTCACATCACAATGGCAAAAACCATGACTATCGATGGCAATACCGCTGCTGCGCACGTTGCTTATGCGTTTAGCGACGTAGCTGCGATATACCCCATCACCCCTTCCTCCCCCATGGCGGAAGTGGCAGACGATTGGGCAGCAAACGGCCGCGTTAACCTTTTTGGCCAGAAGGTTAAAATAGCCGAGATGCAGTCCGAGGCCGGTGCGGCCGGTGCAGTTCACGGCTCCCTCAAGGCAGGCGCCCTGACCACCACCTTCACCGCTTCCCAGGGCCTGCTGCTCATGATCCCCAACATGTACAAGATCGCCGGCGAGCAGCTTCCCGCTGTATTCCACGTATCCGCCCGTGCCCTCGCGTACCATGCCCTTTCCATCTTTGGCGACCACAGCGATGTTATGGGCTGCCGCCAGACCGGCTTCGCAATGCTTGCCTCCGCTTCCGTACAGGAGGTTATGGACCTGGCGCTTGTGACCCATCTGTCCGCCATCAAGTCCAGCATACCCTTCGTACACTTCTTCGACGGCTTCCGCACCTCCCACGAAGTCCAGAAGGTAGAGCTCATCGACTATGAGGATATGGATAAGCTGCTGGATAGGGACGCCGTAAAGCGCTTCCGCGACCGCGCCCTCAATCCCGAGCATCCCCATCTTGCCGGCTCCGCCCAGAACCCCGATATCTACTTCCAGGGCCGCGAGGCTGCCAACAAGCTCTACATCGACCTGCCCGACATCGTTCAGGATTACATGGACAAGGTTGGCGAGCTCACCGGCCGCAAGTATAACCTCTACGATTACGTTGGCGCACCTGACGCCGAGAACATCATCGTCATAATGGGCAGCGGCGCAGACGTAGTAGAAGAGACCATCAATCACCTGAACGCCAAGGGCGCCAAGCTGGGTCTGCTGAAGGTCCGCCTGTACCGTCCTTTCCCTGCCGACAGGTTCGTAAAGGCTATACCCGCTTCCGTAAAGAAGATCGCCGTTCTGGACCGCACCAAGGAATCCGGTTCTCTGGGCGAGCCTCTGTATCAGGACGTTGTAAACGCTCTGGTAGAGTGCGGCCGCGCAGACATCAAGGTAGTAGGCGGTCGTTACGGCCTGGGCTCCAAGGAGTTCACCCCCTCCATGGCCAAGGCTGTGTATGACAATCTGGACGGCGAGATGAAGAACCACTTCACCGTGGGCATCACCGACGACGTCACCTTCACCTCCCTGCCCGTCAAGGAGCAGGTCAACGCCGCTCCCGAAGGCACCATCGCCTGCATGTTCTACGGCCTTGGTTCCGACGGTACCGTCGGCGCCAACAAGAACTCCATAAAGATCATAGGCGATCACACCGACATGTACGCACAGGGCTACTTCGCATACGACTCCAAGAAGTCCGGCGGCCTTACCGTATCCCATCTGCGTTTCGGCAAGCAGCCCATTCAGAGCCCCTACCTCATCGATGCGGCTGACTTTATCGCCTGCCATAACTCCTCCTATGTGACCAAGTACGACATGCTTGAGCACATCAAGGATCACGGCATATTCCTCCTCAACTCCCCCTGGACTCTCGCCGAGATGGAGCATGAGCTCCCCGCTTCCATGAAGAACATCATCGCCCGGAAGCATGTCAAGTTCTACAACATGGACGGCGTGAAGATCGCCCGCAGCGTTGGCATGGGCAACCGCATCAACACCGTTATGCAGGCCGCCTTCTTCGTGCTTGCCAACGTAATCCCCGCGGATCAGGCCATCGACTACATGAAGGCCGCCGCCAAGAAGTCCTACGCCAAGAAGGGCGACGAAGTGGTTCAGAAGAACTATGCCGCCATCGATGCCGGCGCCACCGGCTTCGAAGAGGTCAAGTATCCCGAGTCCTGGGCTACCACCACCGAAGGCAAGGTAGTTGAGGACGTTACCGACGATCCTTACTTCAAGGAATTCATCAAACCCGTACTGGCTCAGAACGGCGACAAGCTGCCCGTTTCCAAGCTGGCTCCCGACGGCTGCGTACCCACCGCCACCACCAGGTATGAGAAGCGCGGTATCGCCGTTGAAGTGCCCGTATGGAACGCCGAGGCCTGCGCACAGTGCAACCAGTGCGCCATGGTTTGCCCCCATGCCTGCATACGTCCCTTCCTCATCAAGGACGGCACCGAGGTTCCCTTTGAGACCAAGGCAGCTACCGGCAAGGAATTCGCAGGCTATAAGTTCCGCATGCAGGTAAGCCCCCTGGATTGCTCCGGCTGCGGCAACTGCGCGGATATATGCCCCGCAAAGGCAAAGGGCGCCCTCACCATGACCTCCCTCGCTTCCTGCGAAGAGGCTGAGAACGCCAACTGGAACTTCTGCCTCGAGCTTCCCGATCCCGATGTGGAGTTCAACCACAACACAGTAAAGAACAGCCAGTTCCTCCAGCCTCTGTTCGAGTTCTCCGGCGCCTGCGCAGGCTGCGGCGAGACCCCCTACATCAAGCTGGTGACCCAGCTCTACGGCGACAGGATGATGATCGCCAACGCCACCGGCTGCTCCTCCATCTACGGCGGTTCCGCACCTACCGTGCCTTACTCCGTAAACAAGAAGGGCTTTGGCCCTGCATGGGCAAACAGCCTGTTCGAGGACAACGCCGAGTTTGGCTTCGGTATGAACCTGGCCACCACTCAGCGCCGCGCAAAGCTTGCCGACACCGTTGAGAAGCTGATCGCCGTCGAGTACTGCGATGCCAACCTCAAGGCCGCAGGCAAAGAATGGCTGGACAACATGAACGACGCCGAGGGCTCCCGCAAGGCTGCAGATAAGCTCATCGCAGAGCTCAACGCAAGCGTTGACCCCGACCTCACCGGTACCCCCTATGAGAAGGAATGGCTTGCCAACGGCAAGAAGTGCGTATGCGAGGCCTGCACTCTGGGCCGCGAGGTTCTGGCCAATAAGGACCTGCTGGTAAAGAAGAGCCAGTGGATCTTCGGCGGCGACGGCTGGGCATACGACATCGGCTACGGCGGACTGGATCACGTGCTTGCACAGGATCAGGACGTCAACGTACTGGTTCTGGATACCGAGGTATACTCCAACACCGGCGGCCAGGCCTCCAAGGCTACTCCTACCGGCCCCATCGCCAAGTTCGCGGCTGCCGGCAAGCGTACCGGTAAGAAGGATCTGGGCATGATGGCCATGAGCTACGGCTATGTATACGTAGCAAAGGTCTGCATGGGCGCCGATAAGAACCAGCTTATGAAGGCTATCACCGAGGCTGAGGCTTATAAGGGCCCCTCCCTCATAATCGCCTACGCACCCTGCATCAACCACGGCATCAACATGGGCAAGAGCCAGGAAGAAGCCAAGAAGGCCGTCGAAGCCGGTTATTGGCCTCTGTACAGGTACAATCCCGATCTGGCAAAGGAAGGCAAGAACCCCTTCACTCTGGACAGCAAGCCCGCAAAGACCGATTACAAGGACTTCATCATGGGCGAGGTCCGCTACGCCTCCCTCAAGAAGCTCTTCCCCGCCGTCGCAGACCAGCTCTTCGACCGTGCCGAGAAGGAAGCCGAGAACAAGTATGAGTACTATAAGAAGCTGAGCGAGCTGGACTAATCTCCTGCTGAACAGCATAAAGCCCCCGGGAAACCGGGGGCTTTTAGCGTATCACAAAAGTGGCTGTATGCCGCTTTTGTGGGTTTCGGGGCAGACCCTCACGCACTTTCCTCCCTCGCGCCGCTGACTATGGCATAATAGGCGTTTGAGGCAGACCTGTACACAAGGGTGTAAAGCAGGGCGAACACCGCCACGCTTATTACCGTGGCAAAGGCGAACAGCCATATGTTGTTAAGGTTAAAAAGCCTGAGTATCTTTTCTATCATGGGGAAGGCAAAGGCCAGGTGTATGCAGGCAAAGACAAAGGGCATGGAAAAGGTATCCAGCAGGTTGAACTCCTGAAAAACAAAGCCCAGATTGTCCCTTCGAAATGCCGATATGGCCCCGTCGCCTATCCTACCCGGCTCGAGCCGTCCAGTGCTATCCTGCCCCCTGTGGGCTTATCCAGCGCGGCTATCATATTCAGCAGCGTAGTCTTGCCGGAGCCCGACTCGCCCATTATGGCCACATACTCCCCTGCTCTACGCTGAAATTGACGTTTCTGAGCGCTTCCACCTTGCTTGCGCCGAAGCGGGTGGAATATGTCTTCTTCAGCCCGCTCACTTCCAGAATACTCATCTTATATTCCTCCTTGCATTGTTTACGCGCCCATTTTATCAAAAAAGGGAAATGGGCCTCCATAGATAAGGCTTACATTTCCCCCGCCAAAGCTTACATTTTTGTAAGAAGTCACTCCGTCTCCAGCTGTTCCCTCCCGAGGCCTATATATATTGAGGTGCCCTGCCCGGGCTTTGACTCCGCCCTTATGCTGTGGCTAAGGTTATCGCATACCCGCCTGCAAAGGTACAGCCCTATGCCGCTGGAGCGCTTGTCCCCCCTTCCATTGTAGCCGCATGGATGCTATGGGCGTCTTGATCTGATGCGCCCATACTGCGTAGTGCTCCTCCATGTCGAATGTGCGCGCCGAAAGTTCCGTTTCCGTCTGCTTATACTCCCGGCACAGCAGGCGTATGAGCTGCTGATAGTCCTCTTCCTCCACCCTGTCCGCCTCCGGGAAGTATTCTATCGTAGACGCGGACAATCTCTGCATATCCTGAAGCTGCCGGTGTTTTTTCTTTACCCTGCGAAAATCCACCAACATGTATACCGTTCCGCCCACGGCGCATATAAGCGCTGGATACGCCGCCGCTTTTACGGGTATCTGAAAAGTGCAAATGATATGATGAACACTGTACAGAATACGGCGCCTACCGCCAATCCACTGCGCCTCTGCCTAAGGTACATTTTAAAAAGTGCCAATGGTTCACTCCATTATATATCCCACGCCAAAGCGTGTGGAGATGAAATTCTCAAGGCCGGCGGCATCCAGTTTTTTGCGCAGCCGGTTTATGTTTACGGTAAGTGTGTTCTCGTCCACAAAGCTATCCGTCTCCCACAGCTTCTGCATGAGCTTTTCCCGGCTCACTACCTTGCCCCTGTTTTCCATAAGGGCAAGCAGTATGCGGTATTCGTTTTTTGTCAAATGCACCGTTTCGCCGCCGTATAGAAGGGTCTGTGCCGGTGTTGAGCACCGCGCCCCTGTGTTCCAGCGCCGGCGCGGCGCCGCCGAAATCATAGGTGCGGCGCAGCAGCGCCTGTATCTTGGCCATAAGCACGCTCTGGTCGAAAGGCTTTGCTATAAAGTCGTCTCCTCCCATATTCATGGCCATCACTATTCTCATATTGTCCGAAGCCGATGAGATGAATATTATCGGCACCTTTGACGCCTTGCGTATCTCGCTGCACCAATGATAGCCGTCGAAGAAGGGAAGCGATATATCCAGCAGCACTATGTGCGGATGGAATTTTTCGCAGTCTGCAGCGACGTTCCGGAAATCCCGTGCGCACAGCGCCTCATGCCCCCACAGCCTCACCCGTTCCGCTATTGCCTCCGCTATGCCCCTGTCGTCCTCTACTATGAATATCCTGTACATATCCTGCCTTACGTCTTTCCTCGCCTTACGTCTGATTATACAGTTTTTTGCCCGCCGCAACAGGCGAAAGCCAAGTTTTAACGTATAATTAAAAAACCGTGGCAGCAGGGTAACGCCATAAACGAGACGGTAAAAAGGTTATAAAAACGAGACGGTAAAAATACCGTCTCGTTTAATATATTATGCTTTTTAGATTACTTTGTAACAGCAAACTTTATAGTAGCCAGCCCATCAGAAACAACTTGATCGATACTCGTTCCGTTAGGCTTTGCCTCGATACTTATCCTCCCATCAAAACCAGCTTCAACCAGCGGCAGTAATTGTCTTATAAGCGTATCAGCATAATCCTTAGCAGGTATCATACGGTTATCCAATCGGGCCGCATGCAAGTGCGTAAGCAATCCGCTTGCAGCATACTTTGGCAGTTGTTCCACATTTTCATGCTCCTGTGCAAAGTGAAACATATCCACCAACAGCGTAACATTCCGGCAGCCGATCTCAGATATTATCTGGCAAGCCTGTCCGGTAGGCAAAGACTTCATCAAAATACCTCTTAATCCCTTTGTTGGTTGTATAGGTGTAGCTCCCAAATGGGATCGTGTACGTTCCGATAGTCTCAACGAGGAATACTGTGGCAACGTAGATATCCCCCAGTTCAAAGAGGGGGCAACCATAGTCCTTCGCTGTAATGTACCTGGCGGTTTGCTTTCTATAGGTGATGTACATGCCGCTCAGGGCGATGGTGAAATTACTGGGTGTGCTATTGAATGCCAAGGCCGCACAACAGTAAAAGTCTCCCTCATCAAGAAGGCAGATATTAAATATTATGGTTGTCCCCAGGTCAACACGCCAAAGTATATAGGCTCCGTGGGCATATGGAGTGGCAAGAATCTCACTTATGCCATAAGCCGTGGATATGTCGATCTTATTCATCGTATAGGAGCAGAATACGGTATAAGCAAATCTGACGCCTACATGCTTCTCTGCCTCAGCGGTAAAGTACAGATTGGCAACGGTTCTTCCGCTGTTTGCATGATAGATCGTGACATTCTTACCAAGTTTAAGAAGAATTAACCCATTATTTTTCTTTCCTCATATATATGGGCATGGTGTGTTTTCATACATTCACCATGCCCAGCCCCTTCGTTTGGCAATTTCATTCTTTTATTGATTTTTCCGTATTGACAAAACGTTTTATTGCCGGTAAACTAGGTATTATCATATTTACTAAAACGTTTTAGTAAATAAGGAGATTAAATCATGTCAAAACGTATAACAATAAAAGATATAGCAGAAAGGGCAGGTGTGAGCATAGGCTCAGTGCATTGCGCCTTGTACGGCAAGCCCGGTGTCGGGGACGCCACGAGAGAGCGCATAATCGAAACCGCCGCAGGGCTTGGTTACAAGCCTAACAGTGCAGCCGCTTCCCTAAAGCGTAAACCTTTGCGCATTGCAGTTTCTTTTCCCGGCAATACAGCAGAGAGCAGATATTATTTTGGTTTTATATGGAACGGCATAAGGGACTGGTTCTCCGTCCAGAATGATCTCAACCTCGAAATAGTAGAAGCGCCCTTTTCCCCGGGGCAGAAAAGCCATGCGGAAGTGTTGGGAGAGCTTTTGAATGGGCAGCATATAGACGGCCTTATCACCACCGGTGAAACCAATGCTGAAGGCGCAGCCTGCATACTTTCCACCATAGACAGCGGTATACCCGTCGTGCTGGTAAGCACAGACCTACCGCTCTCGCACAGGCTCTGCTGCGTGCTGCCGGATTACGATGCAGTGGGCCGTATAATGGCGGAGCTCATCTCCCGCCAGATACCCAAAGACGCCGGAATACTGCTCTGTGCGGGCGAGGTGGACACTCCCTCTCATTACATGATAGCCAACGGGTTCTGCGCATATATGAAGGAGCAGCAGATGTGCAATCCACTATATAAGATACACCCAGTAAACCTGTCCCGCGAAAGCCTCGATATGCTGAGCTTCAGCATCATGAGCCACCCGGACATAGGCGCCTGCGTGGCGGTGAACGCAAGGGGCAGCCTGCTGCTAGGCCGGGCGATAGACATCTTGGGCCTTAAGGGCAGGGTCATCGCCTTAGGCAACGATATGTTCGGCGAGAACCTCGAATGCTTAAGGAGCGGGATATTTACCAACCTTGTGGATAAGCGCCCTTATACCCAGGCGTATACCGCCGCAAAGTATATGACGGAATACCTTATGTCTGGTAAAATGCCGCCGCTCGACACGGTATACGTCAGCAGCGAGGTGGTCTTTAAAAGCAGCCTTACCACAAACAGCTATCTCAATCCATTGCTATAGCATTTGCAATATATACGGAGGTAAAGAATGAAAGTATACGAAAGATCCAGGCATACGGCCGGCAGCTGTACCGTCTGCATGCTCCGGGGGGAAAGCGAGGATATTCTCCTCATTACCGGCGAAAACCCCGGCTTTACAGGCAGAGATACCGGCGACGGCTTCGCCGCGCCGCTGAACCACGAAAACGCACAGCTGCTCCGAAAGCTTTTCCCATTTACCGCCCCGAAACCACTGCTCTCCGAGATACGCACCTTCGGTCTTGGGGACAGGCTGGGCATAGCCGCGCCGGGTCAGCTGCGCGCCATAGAAAAATACGACGCCATACCAGCGCTGGCGCAGCAGTCCATACGCGAACTGAACCTCACGGGACGCACCTTTGACGATGTACTGGACGCCGCAACCTTCGGGGTATTCCGGGAGGATTTCCGGCGCGGCTTCATAGCGGATGGCGACCACCTTAAAACGGACGATGAGGTGGAATATGCTCTCGGCAGCGGCTATACCATGATAACTCTGGATTGCAGCGAACACATACGTAACAACGTAAACAACATGACAGACGCAGAGGTATACGGCAAATATCAGGATGATAAGCAGCTTGAGGAGCTGTACTGCAACAAGAGCTTTGCCGTTGAGGATTACATCGTCAGCTTTTCCGCCGAGGAATTCAGGCGCGCCTGTCTCATATACTGCAATGCCATAGACCACGCCGAGCACATATACCGCAAATATATAGAGGGCCGCCCGGTGGCTTTTGAGCTATCCATAGACGAAACAGCTACCCCCACCACCCCCGCTCAGCACTATTTCGTTGCCAGTGAGCTCATACGCCGGGGCGTAAAGCTTACAACGGTTGCCCCGCGCTTCTGCGGCGAGTTCCAGAAGGGCATCGACTACGTGGGCGACCTTGCCAGATTTGAAGTTGAATTCAGCATACACGCTGCTATAGCCCGGCACTTCGGCTATAAGCTGAGCATACATTCCGGCTCGGATAAATTCTCCGTATTTCCCATAATAGGCAGGCTCACACGGGGTAATTTCCATGTAAAGACCGCCGGCACCAACTGGCTGGAGGCCATGCAGGTAGTGGCAGAGTGCGATCCAAAGCTATACAGGGAAGTGCATAAATTCGCCCTGTCCTCCTTTAACGAGGCGAAAAAGTACTATCATGTGACCACAGACCTTACCAGAATACCTGATATAGACACACTGAGCGACGAAGAGCTTCCCGGCCTGTTCGAGCAAAACGACCCGAGACAACTCATCCACATCACCTACGGCCTGATATTGAACGCCAAGGCAGATGGTGCACCGCTGTTCCGCAGCAGGCTCTATAAGCTATGGCACGACCATGAAGAAGTATACGCCCGGCATCTCGACCGGCATATATCAAAGCATCTCGAGCTTTTATACAGCAAAATATACTAAAAGGAGGGCAAAACATGACCAAAAAATACGCACTGGCGTGCCCCACCAGCATGGGGGTGCGGATCACCCCAGAGGACAGGATGGCGGTACACAACAGCGACCGGTTCTACCTTCAGGCCACCAGCGCCGAAACTAACGTGCTGAACGTGGCATCGTCCCTGGACAGAGAATGCCTTGCGCTGACCAAGTTCGTGGGGGGCAGTCCTATCGCCGCTTTCATAAAGGCGCAGCTTCGGGCCCGGAACATACGCTTCGAGGGCGGGGAAGTCCCCCAGGGCGGCCCCTGGGGCTACCGGCACCAGTTCAATATAGCGGACAGCGGCTTCGGCCTCCGCGCCCCACGGGTATGGAACGACCGTGCGGGCGAGGTCGGTCGTACGCTCAGCGCCTCGGACTTTGACATAGAGCGCATATTCGGACAGGAAGGTATTGAGATATTGCACATCTCCGGCCTTATAGCCGCCATGAGCGAGGACACTACAAAGTGCTGCCTGGAGCTGGCTAAAGCCGCAAAGAAGTACGGCACCCTTGTCTCATTTGACCTCAATTACCGGGCCACCTTCTGGAAGGGCCGTGAGGATGAGCTTTCAAAGGCATTTGGCGAGATAGCCTCCTGCGCGGATATATTAGTAGGCAATGAGGAGGACTTCCAGCTCTGCCTTGGCTTTAAGGGTCCGGAGGCGGGAGGAAAGGAACTTTCCGCCAAGATAGATTCCTTTAAGGCAATGATAATGCAGGTAAAGGGAAAGTACCCAAACGCAAGGATGTTCGCCACCACACTCCGGCAGGTCATCTCCACCAACGAACATCTCTGGGGGGCGATACTGCTCTCCGGTGATAAATGGTATGTTGAAGAACCCCGTGAGATACCCGTCATGGACCGCATAGGCGGCGGCGACGGCTTCACCGGCGGTTTGCTTTACGGCGTATTGAATGGCTGGGAGGCCGAAAAATGCCTGCAATTCGGCTGGGCAACAGGTGTGCTCGCCGCTTCCAGCCTGAACGACTACGCGGAACCCGCCGACGAAAAACAGGTCTGGGACATATACGCCGGCAACGCAAGGGTGCAGAGATAAGGAGATAATTTTATATGAAAAAAGCTGACATAGGCCTTATCGGCCTCGCCGTAATGGGCGAGAATCTGGTCATGAACATGGAAAGCAATGGCTTTACCGTGGCGGTGTTTAACCGCACTACAGAAAAGGTGGACAACTTCGTAAACGGTAGGGCAAAGGGCAGGAATATAATCGGCTGCCATAGCCTCGACGAGCTGGTAACTGCCCTTGAAAAGCCCCGCAAGGTATTCATGATGGTCAAAGCCGGACAGGCTGTAGATGACATGATAGAAAAGCTGCTACCCCTCTTGGATAACGGCGACATACTCATAGATGGAGGCAACAGCCACTTTCCGGATACCATACGCCGCACCGCGTATGTGGAATCCAAGGGCAAGCTGTACATAGGCACAGGCGTTTCCGGCGGAGAAGAAGGCGCACTGAAAGGCCCCAGCATGATGCCCGGCGGCTCCCCTGCCGCATGGCCATACGTAAAGCCCATATTCCAGTCCATCTGCGCAAAGGTAGAGGACGACTCCCCCTGCTGCGACTGGGTTGGAGAAAACGGCGCGGGCCACTTCGTAAAGATGGTACATAACGGCATAGAGTACGGCGATATGCAGCTCATCTGCGAAGCGTATCACCTCATGCGGGACCTGCTCAGGATGAGCGACGACGAGATGCACGAGGTATTCAAAAAGTGGAACGAGACGGAGCTTGACTCTTACCTCATCGAGATAACCCGCGACATACTCGCCTACAAGGATACCGATGGCAGCCCCATCGTTGAAAAGATACTGGATACCGCAGGCCAGAAGGGCACAGGCAAGTGGACCGGCATAGCCGCGCTGGACGAGGGCGTGCCGCTGACCCTCATAGGCGAGGCGGTATTCTCCCGCTGCCTCTCCGCCATGAAGGAAGAACGGGTAATCGCCGCGAAGGAGTTCGGAAGGAATATACCGGAGTTCAATGGGAACAAAGAAGAGTTCATCGAGGCCATACGGCAGGCGCTGTTCGCCTCCAAGATAATATCCTACGCACAGGGCTATACCCTCATGCGCACAGCCGCAAAGACCTACGGCTGGAATCTGAACTACGGCGGCATAGCCCTCATGTGGCGGGGCGGCTGCATAATCCGCAGCGCATTTTTGGGCAAGATCAAAGAAGCCTACGACAAGAACCCCGAGCTCAGCAACCTGCTCCTTGACCCCTACTTCAAGGCCACCATAGAGGCACATATACCCGCATGGCGCAAGGTAGCGGCAGCAGCAATAGAATACGGCGTTCCTGCCCCTGCCATGACCTCGGCATTAAGCTACTTCGACGGCTACACTACGGAAAGATTGCCCGCCAACCTATTGCAGGCACAGCGGGACTACTTCGGCGCGCACACATACGAAAGGCTGGACGCTCCCCGGGGGCAGTTCTTCCATACCAACTGGACGGGCCATGGCGGCAATACCGCGGCCACAACATACAACGCTTGATTGTAAAGAAAGGACTATAAAATTATGAAGCTTCCCATCAATACGGACCTTACGAATAAAGTGGCGGTAGTGACAGGAGCGGGCGGTGTGCTCTGCGGCATGTTCGCAAAGGCCCTCGCGGCCTCCGGTGCCAGGGTGGCGGTGCTTGACTTAAACCTCGAAGCGGCAGAAAAGGTCGCCGGAGAGATAACCGCAGAGAACGGCAAGGCAATAGCCTACAAATGTAATGTGCTGGATAAGGACTCCATGGAGGAATGTCGTCAGGCGGTACTGAAGGACCTGGGCAAGTGTGATATCCTCATAAACGGCGCAGGCGGAAACAATCCCCGGGCCACCACAGATAAAGAATACTTCGAGCTTGGGGACATAGACGCGGAAACCAAGTCTTTCTTTGACCTGGAGCAGAAGGGAGTTGAGTTCGTGTTCAATCTTAACTTCCTGGGCACACTCATACCCACCCAGACCTTCGCAAAGGACATGGTAGGCCGGGAGGGCTGCAATATACTGAATATATCTTCCATGAACGCCTACACCCCCCTCACCAAGATACCCGCCTACTCCGGGGCGAAGGCCGCCATATCCAACTTTACCCAGTGGCTGGCGGTACATTTCTCAAAGGTGGGCATACGTGTAAACGCCATAGCTCCCGGCTTCTTCTCCACCAAGCAGAACGCCGCCCTGCTCTGGAACCCGGACGGCACCCCCACCCCCCGCACAGGCAAGATACTGGCGGCTACGCCTATGGGCCGCTTCGGCGAGCCGGAAGAGCTTATAGGAACGGTGCTGTTCCTGCTCAATAACGACGCGGCTTCCTTCATTACCGGCGTAGTGGTTCCAATAGACGGCGGCTTCTCCGCTTACAGCGGTGTGTGATATGGAAGACATTTATAAGATAGCCATGAACGAGAGCGGCCTTGCTCAGGATGAGATAAAGGACGCCCTCGCGGCGAGCATACGGGGAAGAAAACTTAATAATGTTCTGATAATCCCACCGGATTTTACCCGCTTCCACTCCAACTCCGGGTTTATAACCAACACCTATTACCGCATGCTGGCGGAAGCCGGGGTAAACGTGGATATTCTACCCGCACTGGGTACCCACGAGCCCGTTTCAAAAGAGCAGGCGGCTACCATGTTTGGGGATATACCCTATGAGAAGTTTTTGATACACGACTGGCGGAACGACGTCATAAAGCTGGGCGAGGTACCGGCGGACTACCTCGAGGAGATAACCGAAGGCCTTTGGCACGACCCGGTGAGCGTGGAGATAAACCGGCGGTTGATGGATGAAAAGTACGACCTCATCATCTCTCCCGGCCAGGTTGTGCCCCACGAGGTAATAGGTATGTCCAACCACGCCAAGAACCTTTTCGTAGGCGTTGGCGGTAGCGACATGATTAATAAATCACACATGGTAGGGGCCGTATACGGCATGGAGCGCATGATGGGCCGTGACAACACGCCTGTGCGTAAAATATTCGACTACGGCATGGAACATTTTTTAAACGATAGGCCCATACTCTTCGTGCTCACCGTCACCACAGCTCCCGGCGGCAATATCCGCACTCACGGGCTGTTCATAGGCGAGGGCAGGAGCTGCCTTACAGAGGCCGTGAAGCTTGCCCAGCAGAAAAACATAGACTTTGTTGAAACGGGAATTAAGAAGTGCGTGGTATATCTCGATCCGTCTGAGTTCAAGAGCACCTGGCTCGGCAACAAGGCGGTATACCGCACCCGAATGGCCATGGCGGACGGCGGCGAGCTGATAATACTCGCCCCCGGCGTATCCAAGTTCGGCGAGGATGCCCAGGTGGATAAGCTCATACGCAAGTACGGCTACCGGGGCAGGCTGCATACCCTGGAAGAGTTCAACAAACCGGAAAACGCCGACCTCAGAGCCAATATGGGGGCCGCCGCGCACCTTATACACGGCTCCAGCGACGGCCGGTTCTCCATTACCTACGCCGTGAAGGACATCTCCCAACAGGAGATCGCTTCCGTGGGCTTTATACCCGCAAGCTACGACGAAACGGTAAAGAAGTACGACCCCGCCAAGCTCTCCTACGGCTACAACACCGTGGACGGCGAGGAAGTGTACTTCATTCCTAATCCGGCACTTGGGCTGTGGATAAATAAAGAACGGTTTGCAAAATAGATCAGGCTTTTATCGAATGTGAAAATCGTTATCACGGTTATACTAAAGCTTCCTCAGGCTGTGCTGCCTGAGGAATTTTTAGCATAACCTGCTCTTTTCGCGGTATTTGTTGTAGACCACATTTCCTGTGATAAAATGCAGACATCTCAAATATGAAAAGGACCCGGCATCAACATGGAAGTATTTTATGGCATACTCATACCTTTCCTCGGCACGGCTTTAGGCGCGTCATGCGTATTCTTTATGAAAAAATCGCTAAACGACGGGATACAGCGCATGCCCGCAGGCTTTGCTGCGGGAGTTATGGTGGCAGCGTCTATATGGAGCCTGTTTATCCTCGCAATGAACCGATCTCAATCTATGGGCAGGCTTTCTTTTATACCGGCGGCAGCCGGTTTCTGGATGGGCATACTTTTTCTGCCGGCTCCGGACCACATCATACCCCATCTGCACCAGAACAGCAAAAACGCCGAGGGCCCTAAAGTCCGACTTAAGCGCACCACCATGATGGTGCTCGCCGTTACGCTGCACAATATTCCCGAGGGAATGGCCGTAGGCGTGCTGTATCTTTTTAGCTTTGCCGCAGGCGCCATGCTATACGTGGTCGTCGAGGAGCTTATCCCCGAAATGTCCCAGGGCGATCACTCACACAGCGGTCCGATTTTCTTCGCCCTGGGCTTCAGCCTGATGATGATACTCGACGTGGCGTTAGGGTAGCATACCCTTCTCCCCGTCATCTGGCCTCGCCGCGTTTTACCGCCCGAAGCTCAATATAGCCTCGCTCCCCCTTCGGCTCAAGCTGTATGCGGGGATTTTCGTCGTCCCACTCATAGCCTATCACCGACGGCTCATATCTGTCCATTGCACACTGCACCGCCGCTATAGCCTCGCAATAGTCCTCCTCGCAGAAGGGCTCCCCCTGAAACATCAGGTATTCCGCCTCGGGCAGCGCTATAACGTCAAAGCCCTCGGGTATAGCGCCGGCGTAGTCGCAGCTCACCTCTACCCCCTGCACGTATACCGATGTGCCGGGAGCCCTGTACCTCTCCGGCAGCCACATGCACACGGGCTCCCCGCAGAGGGAATCCATGCTCAGAAGCATACCCCATACGTCGCAGCCCACCTCGTCGCAATAGTTGAAATAGTCATCTGCATTTGTTCCGCGCTTGATTATAACCTTGCGCTGCGGCTTGCGTATTATCTGGATAAATACGCTTTTTACTTCCTTCATCGTCGTTCTATCCTTTCTCAGCTCTCTGAATTTTATGCCGTAAGGTATGAAAAGGGCTATTGGCACGGGATTTTTCGCATAATCCTTCGGCGTGCAGCCGAATTCCCTGAAAAAAGCCCGGGTATAGCCGTCGGCGCTGCGGAAGCCCAGCTCAAAAGCAAGATCGATTATGCGTAAGTTTTCCTTCCTCAGCCTGAGTGCAGAGCGGGAAAGCCGCAGCCGCCGTATGTACCCGGCAGGCGAGAGACCCGTATACTCCCTGAACAGCCTGTAGGAATACCATGGAGAAAACAGCGATTCCTTTGCAAGGTCGTTAAAGGTTATCTCCCTGTCCAGATTAGCGTCTATGTAGTCCTGCATCCGCTGCACCGCCAGTGCCTGCTCCCGCACTATTTTTTCCTCCTTACAGTTTGTGATCAGATTCTACCATTTCGAGAAGAGAATCTCTCGACGTTTTTTGCCCTTATTCCGACTTGACCCTTGTGAAGCACACCGTCCCCGCCTTCACTGGTACCTTTTACACCTGCCAGCCGCAGGACGGCAGCTCATCGTATTTTCCCGCTCCTTTCTCCTTATATGCCGTATATCTTCAGCAGCGTATCGACGTGCTCCGGAGCTTTTCTGTTTTTTCCCTCATGCGTCCTCCCTCGCCATTATCTTATCCAGCATGCCGCCATCCAGCTGGTTCACCGTTTGGAACTTTCCGCCGTAAAATACCGCCCAGTTGTTGAATACGCAGGGCAGCGCCTTTGCCTGCTCAAGCGTCGCCACCTGAACGAAGGAGGCGGGTATCGCCTTTTCTTCGCAATGCTCCTTCAGCGTTTCTACCCTCTGGAGGATATAGGGACACTGCATATCGTAATATACCATCAGTTGACAAGAGCACACAAGCCCTAAAGGCCTGTTTTGGGGTGCTCCTGCGTTCTCGTCGCTTGTATTACATCCAGTAGTACTGCGCTCCTCGGCCTTGGATCGCCCTCAAAACAAGCTCTTTAGGGTCTTTGAGTTTTAGAAGCCAAAGAGTATGGCAGAACAAGGAGGACGAGTGCAGAAATACTGGTTGTATTTCAAATGAGGACGACACAGTTATGCCGTGCTGTTTGGCTCCTAAAACCTTGTGTGTCCTTGTCAACTGATGGTACCGTCAGCTCTTTGTTCTCTATAGCCTGCCTTTTGGCATTTGGGGCGAAGCGCGGCAGCGTTCCGTCAAAGGACAGCGCAAGGAGCTTATACCCGTCCTTGGTGCTGTCCACCTCTTCAAAGCCGTACTTCATGGCGAAAGCCTGATCCGACAGCCAGGCCTTCTGTTTCTCCGCCCCCAGCATACATACGCCGGACTTGCCCCTTTCCTTCGCGTCATTCAGGCAGTATTCCATAAGCTGCCGGCCGTAGCCGTGCCCCTTGTGCTCGTCCATAATGTTTTCAGGCGTAAGGTTTATGAATCCATGCTCCATTTTTCTTTTTCCTTTCGTTTATTTGCCCATCGCGCCCTGCGCCGCCTTCCGGTAGCTGCTTGGCGTCATCACCATGAAGCGCAGGAAGTTTCTCGTAAAGGACTTTACGGTGTTGTAGCCCACCTCTATGGCGATAGAGGTGATAGTGGCGGCGGTGGTGGTGAGCAGGCGGCAGGCCTGCTGCACTCGCACATAGTTCAGAAAGCTGTCGAAATTCTTTTCCACAAGGCAGAGCAGCATGCGCTGCAATTCGTCGCGGCTGATGCCAAACTCCTTCGCTACGGATTCTGCCGTCAGTTTTTCGGCATAATTGCGGTATATGCTGCACACTATATCGTAAGCCCTGCGGGTCTCCCGTATGCCGCACTGCTCGGATATCAGCTGGTAGGTTTTGCGGTATTCCCCCGCCTTGGTCCCCATTCTGGCGGCAAACACCTTGGACATGTGGGAGGCGTCCACATAGCCCAGTATGCCGGCTATCTCCTCAAGGGTGAAGTCCGTATAGAGCAGGAAGTTCATGGTGCGGGTGACCCGCATCTCGGCCAGCAGGTCAAAGAAGGACAGGCCGCTCACCTCCCTTATGTACTTGCGTATTGAGCCCTCGCTCATGTAAAACATGGCGGAAAGCTCCGTTATGGTCAGCTTTTCGTTCAAATGGGTATAAATATAGCGCAGCAGCGCCGCCTCGCTCCTGCCCCCCGCCGCTGCGGAAGCCCTGCCCTCCTTCCCCTGTCCCTGACGGCAGAAGAGTATCATAAGCTCTATTATAAGGCTTATGGCATAGGCAGACGAGTGGCCGCCGTCGCTGTCCTCCGGCTCCGCCTGCAAAAGCCCCACAATACTGTCTATGCGCTCGGCTCCCCTGCCGCCGCATATAACTACCGGCGCAGCCTCTATTCGGGAAAGAAGCTCTTCGTCGTCCTGAGCTATGCTGCAAAGGGACTTGAGGGCGAGATTCACCGCATCCAGCTGATAACGTATCAGGTAGTAGGTCAGCGGCGCGGATACCTCCGTAACCTCGCTTATCTGCCACGGCATTATGGCCACGAGCGTACCCTCCCTTAGGCGGTATCCCCTTCCCTGAAGCAGCAGCGTACCTTCCCCCTTGCTCACGTATAAAAAGCGGGCTCCCTGATGTATCAGGGGCTGGGTGGGTGCGGCTATCACCTCCCGCGCCACAGAAAAAAGCCTGCGTGGGTCTATCTCCGAGCAGTGGCCCGGCTGTATCTGTACGGTATCTTTCACGGCAAAAGCTCCCTTCAAAGCAGTATAGGACAAATTTACTATCTTATATTGTATTTTACCGCAGCGGCATTTCCATGGCAAGGCCCAGTTGCCGTGGGGTTTTTGCCTTATATGGCTGTATTTTAGGGCGTAAAATACCTTTGCCCCTAATTCATTTGTCCTGCGGCAGGGGCGAAAAAATGATAAAATTTAACTGACAGTCAAGCAAAAGGAGAAAAGCTAATGCCTATACATGTTACCAGCGAAACGGGCCCATTGAAAAAGGTCCTGCTGCACAGGCCGGGGCTGGAGCTTGAGCACCTGACCCCCACCAGCCTCGAGCAGCTTTTGTTCGATGACATACCCTATCTCGCTGCAGCCCAGCGGGAGCACGACGCCTTCGCCCAAGCCCTTACGGACAACGGCGTGGAGGTGGTCTACCTCGAAAAGCTCATGGCTGAGACCATATCCAATCGGCCGGAACTGCGCAAGGCCTTTATAGGCGAGTTCATATCCCTTGGAGGCCCCCTGGCCGAAAGCTGCCACGAGCCGCTTTTCAGATACCTTTCAAATATACAGGACGATCTTGAGCTGATAGAAAAGACAATGGCCGGCGTGCTCATGTCAGAGCTTTCCCTAAAGGGCAAAAGCCCCCTTACCGACCTTGTGCGCCGGGAGGGACGCTTTGCGCTGGAGCCCATACCCAACCTTTACTTCACCCGGGATCCCTTCGCCTCCATAGGCACAGGCGTAAGCCTTAATAAGATGTACTCCGAGACCCGCCGGCGGGAGACCATATACGCCCGCTACATATTGGGCTATCATCCGGACTTCGCCGGGCAGGTCCCCCTCTACTACACCCCGGATATGCCCTTCTGCATAGAGGGAGGCGACGTGCTGAACCTTTCGGAATCCGTCCTTGCGGTGGGTCTTTCCCAGCGCACCAGCCCCGAGGCTGTCGAGCTTCTCTGCGAGAATATGTTCAGCGACCCCCTTTGCAGAATACGCACGGTGCTCGCGCTGGACATACCCGACATACGCGCCTTCATGCACCTTGATACGGTGCTCACTCAGGTGGATACCGGCAAATTCGTGATGCACCCCGGCATACGGGAAACGCTGCGCATATACGAAATAACCCCGGGCAACGGCCCCAAGGCCATAAGGGCCCGGGAGCTTACACGGCCCCTTGAGGATATATTCAAAGAAAAGCTGGAGCTGGACAGCGTGTCCCTCATACGCTGCGGCGGCAAGGACCCCATAGCCTCTGAGAGGGAGCAGTGGAACGACGCTTCCAACACTCTCTGCATTTCCCCCGGCGTCGTGGCGGCCTACGACCGCAACATCATAACCAACAAAATACTGAGAGACAACGGCATTACCGTGCTGGAAATGCCCAGCTCGGAGCTTTCCCGGGGGCGGGGCGGCCCCAGGTGCATGAGCATGCCCCTCTGGCGCGATTAAAAAGAAATCATCATATAAATAAACTTAAAAGGAGGCCACAATCATGGCAGTAAATCTTCGCGGCAAAAGCTACCTCAAGCTATTGGACTTCACCTCTGCCGAAATACGCTATCTTCTGGACCTTTCAAAGGACTTCAAGAGCATGAAGCGATCCGGGGTGCCTCATAAGTACCTTGACGGCAAAAACATAGTGCTGCTCTTTGAAAAGACCTCCACCCGCACCCGCTGCTCCTTTGAGGTTGCAGGCCGGGATCTGGGCATGGGGGTGACCTATCTTGACCCCGGCTCCTCCCAGATGGGCAAAAAGGAGAGCATACCCGACACGGCGCGGGTGCTGGGCAGAATGTACGACGGCATAGAGTACCGGGGTTACAGCCAGCAGCTTGTGGAGGAGCTTGCAAAGTACGCCGGCGTCCCCGTATGGAACGGCCTTACGGATCAGTTCCACCCCACCCAGATGCTTGCGGACCTGCTCACCATCGAGGAAAAGCTGGGCCGCCTCAAGGGCATAAACTTCACCTACATGGGAGACGCCCGCAACAACATGGGCAATTCCCTCATGGTAGCCTGCGCCAAGATGGGCCTTAACTTCACCGCCTGCGCCCCAAAGGCGCTGTTCCCCGCCCAGGATCTGGTGGATACCTGCCGTGCCATCGCGGCGGAAAATGGCTGCACCGTCACCCTCACCGAGGACGTAAAGGAGGGCACCGCCAACGCCGACGTTATCTACACCGACATATGGGTATCCATGGGCGAGCCGGAGGGAGTATGGGCAGAGCGAATAAGCCTGCTTACCCCCTATCAGGTAAATGCCGCCGCCATGAAAAACGCCAGGGATACCGCCATATTCATGCACTGCCTCCCCTCCTTCCACGATGCCCGCACCACCATAGGGGCGGAGATAGCCCAAAAGTTCGGCATATCCGAGATGGAGGTCACGGACGAGGTGTTCGAGGGCAGGCAGAGCGTGGTGTTTGACGAGGCGGAAAACCGCATGCACACCATAAAGGCTGTAATGTATGCCACTCTCTGCTGATGAGGAGGAAAACACATGTCCTTTGAAATGCCCCGGTACAAGGCCCCGGATTTCGGCCTTGATATATTCAGAAACGCCCCCGACGCTGCCATGGCCCCCGCGGAGCGGGACGGCATAGTGCCGGAGGGCTACCACAGCACCTCCATGTTCCCGGAATACTTTAAAATAAATGGCCGGTGGCTGCTGGCCGGGGAGAGCCGCATGGACTCCTGCGTGGTATACCGGCCTGAGTCAAACCGCCTGGACGTGGTGGAGGCCCGCAACATAAAAAAGGGCGACCTCGTGCTGCTGGGCCGCACGGAAAGCGGCAGGGACGGCATATTCGTACACGCCAACGGCTTCGCGGGCGGTGAGGACGCCTTGGAGGACGCCTTTGTGTTCCGTCAGGGCCGCAGCCGCGAAACCTCCTACTCAAAGGATTACGACCAGCTCACCGAGCTTTTGAAATACGAAAAGCAGTACGGCAAGGTAGTCTGGGTGATGGGCCCCGCCTTCGCTTTCGACCGTGACGCCCGGCGGGCCATGCAGGCCATAGTGGAAAACGGCTACGTTCACGGCCTCATGGCGGGCAACGCCCTGGCTACCCACGACCTTGAGGGGGCTTACCTGCACACCGCCCTCGGTCAGGACATATACACCCAGAAATCCATGCCAAACGGCCACTACAACCATCTGGACGTGCTTAACCTGGTGCGCCGCTCAGGCTCCATACCCGCATTTGTGGAGGAGTATAAGCTGGATAACGGCATAATGGTGAGCTGCGTAAGGAATAACGTCCCCTTCGTGCTGGCAGGCTCCATTCGCGACGACGGCCCCCTTCCCGAGGTGATAGGCGACGTATATCAGGCCGCCAACGCAATGCGGGACATGGTGCGCGACGCTACCACCGTCATATGCCTTGCCACCATGCTGCACACCATCGCCACCGGCAACATGACCCCCTCATTCCGGGTACATAAGGACGGCAGCATACGCCCCGTGTATTTCTACGCCGTTGACTCTGACGAGTTCGTGGTGAATAAGCTTCTGGACCGTGGCAGCCTCAGCGCAACCACCATCGTGGCCAACGTACACGATTTCATCACCCGATTAGCCCGCGGCCTCGGGGTGATGTGATACGCGCTTGAATTTTGCGTACACATAAATAACCGATCCTCCGTATGCCATCAGCCATACGGAGGATCTTTAACGCTTGAATGTGAAAAAATCGCCTGATTTCAAATAAAGGCTGTGCAGATGCGCGTTATTTCCAGCGCTTCAGCCGGGAAAGATATGAATCGAATTGAACGCGCCTGTCCTCCTCCTGCAAATTGTCCGGGTTGGGCATATTGGCGACGAGGTAATCGAGCAGAGCCTCCTTCGATTTATACGCGAATTGGCCCTCCGCATAGCACCATTTGCAATAATCCTCGTTGAAGTCGCCATCGGGCTCTTTGCTGATAACAGAATCCTCAAGGGGCATACCGCAGCATTGGCAGATCAGCTTTCGCGGAGAGCCCAGGAGAGTGTTGATCGATACGTCGAACAGCTTGGACAGCAGCTTTAACGTCTCGGTATTCGGTACGGTCTCTCCATTTTCCCAGCGCGATACGGCCTGGCGTGTAACGCATATCCTTTCTGCAAGTTCGTCTTGAGATAATCCTCTGTTTGTTCGCAGTTCAAAAATTATATTTTTTGTTTCCATGCAGATCGCCTCCTTCACCCTCATTTTATCAGCATATGCCCCATTCGCCAAGCAACCCGCTGTTGCTGCCGGCAGTCGCTGATTTGCCGCGCGCTTTTATATTCGCCCTTTTATTACGCCCCAAAACCGAAGGTGTTTATCAGCAGCAGCCACGCAAGGCCGTAATAGGCCACTACTGCGGTAAGGTCGTTCAGAGTTGTTATCAGCGGGCCGGAAGCCACGGCGGGGTCTACGCCCAGTTTTTTGAAGAGCAGAGGCACGCAGGTCCCCACTATGCTGGATACCGCCATCGCAAGCAGCAGCGCCACGCCTATGCAGCCTGATATGCCGAAGGCGAAGGCCGCCGTCTTGGCCTTGAAGAGCATTATGTAAAGCCCTACCACGCCGCATGATGCCGCACCGAGTATCAGTCCGTTTAACAGGCCTATACGGCCCTCCTTGCACACCAGCTCCAGCTTCTGCCTGCCAGTCAGCGTTTCATCCATAAGTACGCGGATAGTAACCGCAAGGGACTGAGTGCCCACGTTGCCCGCCATGTCCAGTATGAGGGACTGGAAGCTGACTATTATGGTAAGCTGCGCCATTATGCCCTCAAACAGGCCTACCACGCCGGATACCACCATGCCCAGCACCATCAATATGAGCAGCCAAGGCAGACGCTTCCTTATGCTCTGTATCGTAGGCTCGTTCAGGTCCTCCTCGGCTGTCAAGCCGCCCAGCTTTGCATAATCGTCGCCCAGCTCTTCATCTACTACCTGAACGATGCTCTGGGAGGTGACTACGCCCAGCAGCCTGTTGTCGCTGCTAAGCACTGGTATGGAGTCCTCGGAATAGTCCTTTATGCGCTCCAGGCAATCCTCTATCTGCTCCCTTGCGTAAAGGTAAGGGTAGGACGTAGCTATGATATCCTCAAGGTTGCTGTTTTCCCGGGAAATAATCAGGTCCTTCAGATCTATGGCCCCGTAATACGCGTCCTTTTCGGTAACGTATATGGTCGAGATGTTGTCGTTTTCAGCCGCCTGGCTGATAAGGTCCGCCATGGCGCCCTTTATGGTGCTGCCGCGCTGTATGACGATATAGTTGGTGGTCATTATGCTGCCCACCTCGTCCTCGTCGAATGCGTCCACCATAGCTATGTCACGGCGGCTGCCCTCATCCATAAGGTCTATGAGCATCTCGCGCTGCTCACGCGGCATTTCCCTGAGGCAGGCTATCGCCTTGTCAGGATCCATGCAGGAAAGTATGTCCACCTTCTTGCGTATGTTCAGCTCGTCTATGTAAACATAGGGATGGTCGACAAATTCAAACACGCCGGAAAGCTCGTCGCTGTCCAGTATGCCGTAAAGCTTCTTGCGCTCGGCCGGGGTAAGCTCCTCCAGCACCTCCGCTATATCCCTCTGATGGTAGTCCGAAAGCCTGTCCTTCAGTGCGCGGGGAGAGATGCCGCTTCTTATTATCTTTGCCAGCTCCTCCGAATAGTTGCGGAGTACCGGCTGTTCTTCCGGTAAATTTCTGATGCTGTCCATTATCCACACCTCCGATTTTATTCAAGCGAAAACACGGCGCACGCAAAAAGCGCTCGCCAAGGGACAATATTAGTCTGCTGTTGCTTAAAGAAGTATGGCTGAGTAATGATATGCTTATGCCGCTACGCTGCGGGTGCGAGCCATGAACCGGCACAAGTGAACGCCTTCAGCCGAAGCCTGTTTTCCCGTGCAACTGCAACTGTCGTCCATGAGCTCACCTCCGTTTAATAGCATTCTTAGATGGATTATAGCATAGCGGGCCTTCCCGCGCAAATAAAAAAGCGGGAAAATTCCCGCTTTTTTAATGCTTTTTTCTATTCCTTTGCGCCCAGTCCCAGTGCGTCCGCCTCGGTCTTCATACCCTTTATTGTAAGCTCCATAAGCTCTTCAAGGGGCATACCCAGAGTCTCCGCGCCCTGCTTTATGATTTCCCGGTTGCACTTGGCGGCAAACTTCTTATCCTTGAACTTCTTCTTAAGGCTGCTGACCTCCAGATCGGTTATACCGGTAGGCCGCATGAGGGCGCAGGCCATGACTATGCCGGTGAGCTCGTCCACTGCAAACAGGCTCTTTTCGAGGTTAGTCTCGGGCTTTACTTCCTCTGTGCAAAGTCCATAGCCATGGGAGATTATGGCTCTTATGTCCTCCTCGTCCACCCCCTCCGGGGCAAGCAGCTCACGGACGTGCTTGCAGTGCTCCTCCGGAAACTTCTCATAGTCCACGTCGTGAAGGTAGCCTATGGCCCTCCAGTATTCGGGATCTTCGCCGAAGTGCTCCGCCATTGCGCCCATGGCCGAGCTGACAGCCAGCGCATGGGTAAACAGGTGCTCCTCCGTGGTGTGCTTTTTTAGAATTTCCTTTGCCTTTTCCAGTGTCAGCTTCATATAATAAGCATCTCCTTTTTAGCCAAAGAATGTCTGTATCTGCGCGTAAAGCACTATCACCATTATAACAGGAACGATGTACTTAAAGCAAATATTGTAGAACCCTTCCGCCCGGTATACATGGCCGGAGCAGGCGACCTCCTCCTTTACCATCCTGTTCCCGAACACCCAGCCTATGATTATGCTCATGGCGAGGGAGCCCAAGGGCATGAGTATGCCCTCCGCGATCATGTCGTAAAAATCCAGCCAATCCGCCGTGGCGCCCACCGTGGGCAGGCCGAAGGTGATAGCTGGGTTGTCTATGAGGGCGCCGCCCGCTACGTTAGTGCCGAGTCCGTCCAGCGCCGTAGGCAGGCCCACGATGAATATCACTGCCGCCATTATTACGGTTATGCTCTTGCGGTTGACCTTCTTGCCCTTTTCAAGTTTCTTGTCTATGATATACGCGGTGTTTACCTCAAGCAGCGATATTGACGAGGTTATGGCCGCTATAAATACGAGGGTATAGAACAGGAAGCCCATGAGGTTGCCTATGAAGCCGCCCATGCCGTCCATGAATACCGTCTGGAGGGTATTGAAGAGCAGGCCGGGGCCCTGACCGTAGTCCATGCCGAAGGCGGAGCAGGCAGGCATTACCGCCATACCGGCCATTATGGCCACTATTGTATCCGCCACGGGGATTATTATGGTGTTGGTATTAAGATCCTCGCTTTTGGAGAGATAGGAGCCGTAGGTTATCATTGCGCCCATGCCAAGGGACAGTGAGAAGAACATCTGGCCCGCCGCGGACTTGAGCACGTCGAAGAAGGACTTGAGGCTGTCGAAAACCGAGAAGTCCGGCACGAACATGAACTTATAGCCCTCCATAGCGCCGGGCTGGCAGGCGACGTATACTATGACTGTCACCAGCATTACGGCAAGAGCGGGCATCGCCACCTTTGAGAATTTCTCTATGCCGCCGGATATGCCGCCCATAACTATCACTATATTGAGCAGCATGAACAGCGCGTAAAAGCCCACCATGCCGGGCATATTGGCTATCCATGAGCCGAAGAAGCCCTCCGCCGCAAAGCCCGCGCCGCCGAACATATTAACGAGGAAGCCCAGCATATAGCGCATTACCATGCCGCCCAGCACGCTGTAAAAGCCCAGAATAAGGAACGCGGAGCCTACGCCCATGTAGCCCACCCATGGGAGCTTTTTGTTCAGCGCCCTGTATGCGCCAACCGCGCCCTTGCCGGTCTTGCGGCCTATTGTCAGCTCTCCCAGCATTACGGCGAAGCCTACGAATACTACCAGTATGACGTATACCAGCAGGAAGGCGCCGCCGCCGTTTGCACCCATCTTATACGGGAAGCCCCATATATTGCCCAGTCCTACCGCAGAGCCTATGGCAGCCATAAGGAAGCCGAAATTGGAGCTCCATTGTCCCTTGTTGTTTTCCATTTTTAAGTTTTCCCCCTGTGTTTTTACTTTGCCGCTTTAAAAATATATTAAAATAGACTTTTCTACCATACCATACCCTCGCCGTCCAGTCAACATTTATTCACAAATAACTCATATTTTTGCTGTTTTTTGTATAAAAATTGTGTAAAGAATAGCAAAAAAGCCGCATTGCGCGGCTTTTCGATTTTGCTTTGTGCATTTTTAAACAATATAATTTCCAGCGCACAGCTCTTCGCTTCTTCGGGATAATATATTGTCAATCCTCGTTGATGTACACACGGGGTACGCGGGGGGTAATGAGGCAGGTAAGCTCGTAGTTGATAGTGCCTACCACCTTGCCCACTTCCTCGGCGGTCATGCCTGCGCCGCCCCAGAGGGTGACTTCGTCGCCCACCTTTACGCTGTCGTCGCCGGTGACGTCTATCATGTGCATATCCATGCATATGCGGCCTACCTGCTTGAACTTTTTACCGTGTATCATGTCGTAGGAGGCATTGCTTATGCGGCGGGGATGTCCGTCAGCATAGCCCGCTGTTATAACGGCGGTGCGAATGGGCTTGTCGCTGATAAAGGTTCGTCCGTAGCTTATGGATGTGCCGGCGGGCAGATCGCGCACCTGAGCTACCCTTGACTTGAGGGTCAGCACGGGCTTGAGCTCGCCCTTGCGGGGCTCGCTGTCGGGGTACATGCCGTAGAGTATTATGCCCTCGCGCACCATGTCAAGGTGTGCCTCAGGGTGGGCAAGTATGGCCGCGGAGTTGCTGGCGTGGCACACCTCCGGGCGCAGCCCCTTTGCTGTAAGGGCGTTGAGGACGGTTGTGTAGTTCTTGAACTGCCATGCGGTGTATTCGTCCTCGGAGGGGGTATCCGCCACGGAGAAGTGGGTGAACATACCCTTTACGGTGATGCCGGGTATATTGTATATGCGCTCGATGGTATCGGCGGCTGCAAGGGCGGCCTCCTCGCCTTGGGCGAATATGCCGGTGCGGCTCATGCCGGTGTCTATCTTTACGTGTACGTTCAGATTCACGCCGGCCTCGGTAGCGTACCTGCCGAACTCCAATGCTGTGCGCTCGTCCTGCACGGCCTGGGTGATATCGTATTTGGCAAGCATTTCAGCGTACTTTTCGGGGGTGTAGCCCAGAATGAGTATGGGCTTGGTTATGCCGCCCTCGCGAAGCTCTATAGCCTCGGACAGGCAGGCTACTGCGAAGAAGTCTGCGCCCTGCTTTTCCAGGAAAAGGCCGCAGTGTACCGCTCCGTGGCCGTATGCGTTGGCCTTTATGACGCAGAGCACCTTCTTGCCGGTGCGCTTGGCTATTTCAAAGTTGTGCTTCAGTGCCGCCATGTCTATTTCCGCCCAGGTGCGGGCCTTAGGGTCAATATTGCTCATGTTGAGCCTCCTTGTATTTTTTGTTATAGATGTGTCATAGCGTTAAGTATTTTCTGTACTAATTTTAGAACAATACCGGGCTTTTTGCAACAAAAAAAGGCCGCTCAGGCGCGGCCCTTTTCATAATTTTTGCTTATCGGGGCTTATCTCTTTTTTCCGAACAGCTTAGCCATGCCCTCGGATACGGTATTCAGGTTCTCTATACTCTCGGACAGCGCCTCAAAGTCTATGGATTGCAGCTGCTGCATGGTCTTTATAAGCTCTACCGTGGCGCCTGTCAGGCTCTCGCTGCCTACCCTTGTAAGCTCGGTAATGCCCTCGCTCATGGCGATGAAATCCACCTGCTGCAATTCGTCCACAACGGCGGAAAGCTCGTTCACGGTGTTATCCGCGTTGGTCAGTATGCTGTTTGCCCTGGGCAGCACCACTACGGCGCTTACGAGTACCACTACCGCCACCAATACGCAGGCTGCGGTGCGTATGAGGTCCATGCTGTGCATCTTCCTGAGCAGCTGCGCCTGCAGCTCCTCTGCGGTCTGAGTCTGCTTAGTCTCCATGGTATATCCCCCTTTACAATATGCGTTATTTAACTATTTCGCCGTAGCTGGCGCCTACGAACTCCCTCAGCTCCTCCGGGTCCAGCAGCAGCATCTGCCCCCGTATGCCGGCGCTTACCGCTATCCTGTCGAAAAGCTGGGCAGTCTCCTCTATATATGTGGGAAGCTGCTTCTTCATGCCTATGGGTGAGCAGCCGCCCCGAATATACCCCGTCAGCACAGGCAGCTCCTTCACGTGTATCATCTCGGCCCTTTTATTGCCGGATATCACCGCCGCCTTCTTCAGATCCACCTCTTCCCCTACGGGTATGCAGCATACGAAAAGGCCGTTTTTGTCCCCTCTTAGCACCAGCGTCTTGAAGGTACAGTCCGGGTCAAGGCCAAGCTCCGCCGCTGCGTGTACGCCGGAGAGGTCGCTCTCGTCGTATTGATATTCCCGCGCCTCAAAGCCTATGCCTGCGGCGGCGAGCATACGCATGGGATTGGTTGTCACCATTGCTATATCCCCTTATGCTTTAGTATACCTGAGTATACCACCGGAAGCAGTATCATTGCAACGAGCGCCACTATGGCGACCACTGGCTTTGTCCAGCCTCCAACTATGGCTGCCGCGCCGCACACGATCCATACAAACCCGGCAAAGCGGTGAGTCTTATCCCAGTTTTCGTCTGAGCTCAGCGTCCATGGTATCTTTATGCCCACAACGCCGTTGCGCCTGCACTTTGGCAGGTAATTTCCTATTATTATGAACATTATGCCGAGTATGCTGCATACTATCCTGCCCATATCAAAGCTCACGCCCATGGCCGAATACAGCATTACCGGCACCAGTATAAGGCTCAGCACGGGTATTATCCAGCGGCACAGCGCAAGCACCCTCTTAGGCACCCCCTCGCTCTGAAGCCTGTCCGTCGCCCCGCCGCAAACGAGGTTCAGCGCCGCCATTATGCAGGGTATGCCGAAAACCGCCATGGCCCTGCTGCTCCAGCCGTCCGGCCGGTTATGTATGTTCCAGTGCGTAGCCACCACCTCCGGAAGCCTGTCGTAAAGCGCTATGCCCAGCACTATGGGCAGCAGCGTTATCAAAGTCGTAATTACCGTCAGCTTACTTATCTTCTTCATCGTCCTTACCTCCCATAAAGCCCCTGCACCAAAGCATTATCTCCTCAAATACGCTGGTGTTAAGCTGATAATATATAAAGTTCTTTTCCCGGTTCTCGTATATGAGCCCCGCCTTTTTAAGCTGGCTCAGGTGATATGATACCGTGGCCTGCGTCATGTCGAAATGGCTCGCTATGTCACCGGCGGACATCATGCCTCCCTTTAAAAGCTCCAGTATCTCCCGCCGCACCGGATCCCCGATGGCCTTGAATGTCTCCTTCATTCCCATACGCCTCACCTCTTTTGAATTTCATCTAAATAGAGTATATACCGGGGCGGTAAGGTTGTCAAGAAGTATTTAGATTATTTTCTAAATATTGAATGATGCCATATGCAGGGAATACTTATACCCTTTTCTGCCTGCTTATAGTATAATACCAGCAGCGGGTGATAAAAACACGGCCCCGTCGGGTAGTCGTGGGCGTACCCATCAGGGTATCAGTAACCTGCCTCCTTGGTTGTCCCTTCCCCGCAGTAAGCTATTTTTAAGGAGGCCAAAACAATGCAAGACGCATCACTTACCCTCACCCTGTTTCATGACGGTCAGTTTTATGTGGGCATATTCGAGCGCCGGGAGGGAATGCAGCTCTCGGTCTGCCGCGTAGTATTCGGCGCGGAGCCAAAGGACGGCGAAATAATGGATTCCCTGAATAGGGATTTCCGCCGTCTCTCCTTCAGCCCGAAGGTAAAGGAGGAGCGCAAGCCGCTGCCTGTCAACCCAAAGCGGCTGCAAAGGGAGATAGCCCGTCAGGTGAACTCCATAGGTACCGGCACAAAGTCTCAGCAGGCACTGCAATTGCAGCGGGAGCAAAACAAGGCCGTCCGTCAGGAAAAGTCCCGCCAGCAGCGGGAGGAGGAAAGGCGTGCTGCCTACCAGCTGCGTCAGGAGAAGAAAAAAGAAAAGCGCCGCGGGCATTGACCCACGGCGCAGCCGTCAACGGAGGTATCAAAAATGGAAGAGGCTCAGGATAACGCTCTCATCGGCGTTGATGAGTTCGACAGGGTGGAAATGCGAGCCGGCACCATAATCGAAGCAGGCCCCAACAAGAAGGCCCGTAACCCCGCGTATAAGCTCAAGATAGACTTCGGCCCCGAGATAGGCGTAAAGTCCTCCTCCGCCCAGATAACAGAGCTTTATACCGCAGAGCAGCTTATAGGCATGCAGGTAATATGCTGCACCAACCTCACTCCCATACACATAGGCTCAGTCAAGAGCGAGGTACGCATTCTTGGTACTGAATCCGAGCAGGGAGTGGTGCTGCTCAGGCCCACCGCTCCCGTAAAGAACGGAGACAAGGTATTCTGATATGCAGTTCATAAAAGCCACATCCGGGCATATTGATGCCATCGCTGCCATATACGGCCGCATAATTGACGCACAGGAGCAGGGCCGTCTTACAGTAGGCTGGCAAAGGGGAGTTTACCCCACCCGCCAGACCGCGCTGGACGCGCTCGGGCGGGGCGACCTTTTTGTCTGCGTGGACGGCGGGCAAGTCGCTGCCGCCGCCATAATCAACCGTATACAGGTGCCGGTATACGCAGAGGTGGGCTGGCTTTACCACGCCGAGCCGGATGAGGTTATGGTGCTTCACACCCTCGTGGTAGACCCGCTCATGGCGGGGAGGGGCTACGGCTCCGCCTTTGTTGCCTTCTATGAAGGCTATGCGCGACAAAGCGGCTGCCCCGTGCTGCGCATGGACACCAACGAGAAGAACGCCGCCGCACGCAGGCTGTACGCCCGCCTGGGCTATCGCGAGGCCGGAATCGTGCCCTGTGTGTTCAATGGGATAAAAGGCGTTGGGCTGGTGTGCCTGGAGAAAAAACTGTAAGCAGGGGCCGTTCCCTTTTCATTCAGAGCCTTTCTTCGCTGTTGCCGTCCTCACCGTTTTTTTCTATTACGACCGCGTTGCCGTTGGCGGTGACCGCAAAAACGTATGGCTGGTATGATATTCCCCCCGTTGCGAGCAAGTCCTTCGTCTGCGGATCGAGCGTGATATAATCAAAGTCAACCCCTATTACGGCGTTGCAGCCCAGCTCGTATGCCGCCTCCTTCAGCTCCCGCAACGCATTCCGGCGTATTTCCACAAGCGAGTTCAGCAGCTTATCCTTTACCCCGGTATCCGAGCCGAATACCGCCAAACCGCGGTCTACCGATATGGCATCGTCGCCGGATATATAGCCCGAATACTTCGTTATAGTGTAGCCATCGAAGCTAAAGCCCGAGGTTATGAGCATCTTAGCCATAGCCCTCTTCTTTTTTTCCGCCTCCCTCCTTTCGGCGGCCGCCTCTTCCTCCTGCTGCGCCTTAAACTCAGCATACATTCTCACAGCTTTGTCAACATTACTATCTTCGATCACATAAGAAGTCCACGTCTCTTTGAGCAGCTTTTTTTCTTTTAAAAACGCCTTTAAGTCATTTTCGTCAAATCCATATTGCCGGCAAACATCTGATATCTTCATAATTATGCCCCCACTATTAAATATTTATTTCAGGTACTTCAATGCTTCAGGATTATCAGGGTCGATGTCCAGTATTAGATTTGCGTATTTCCGTGCCCTTGCGGGGTTTTCCCTGCACTTTCTCAGCAGCTCCGCCACATCGTCATCAAGGCCTATGCTCGATGTATAGGCTATCCTGTACCTTGCGCCGCAATAGCGGCAGGTCCTTATTCCGTTTTCATCATAAAAATCTGATGCGCCGCATTTTTCACATACAATAGCTTTCATGGAACAGCCCTCCATGCGTGAAATGTATTTTCTTTTACTTCTTTTATTATAGTGTAGGCTCTTGCGTATTGCAACAAAAAAGCGGAGCCGCCTTCGCGGCTCCGCTCAGTCTGTCGAAAATCTCAGGGTTGTTAAGGGGCCGCAGCCCCTTGAGGCTAAACCCGAAAAAAACTCGAAGAAGTGGCGCTTAGCCACTTCTTCGAAAGTCTTACTCCTCGTTAAACGCGTCCTTGCCCAGCCCACAGACGGGGCATACCCAATCCTCCGGGACGTCTTCCCAGGGGGTGCCGGGAGCTACGCCGTTATCGGGATCGCCCAGCTCGGGATCGTATACATAGCCGCAGGGGCATTCGTATTTTTTCATCGCTGCGTTCTCCTTTTTTTGCCCTGTTATTCGCCGAAGTAGCGCTTGAGCAGGCCCTCGAAGGCCTTGCCGTGGCGGGCCTCGTCACGGGCCATCTCGTGTACGGTGTCGTGGATAGCGTCGAGGTTCAATTCTTTAGCCCGCTTTGCAAGCATAGTCTTTCCTTCGGTCGCGCCATGCTCTGCCTCTACACGCATCTCAAGGTTGCGCTTGGTGCTGTCGGTCACTACCTCGCCCAGCAGCTCCGCGAACTTTGCCGCATGCTCGGCCTCTTCATAGGCAGCCTTCTCCCAGTACAGGCCGATCTCGGGATAACCCTCGCGGTGAGCTACGCGGGCCATAGCCAGATACATACCGACTTCACTGCACTCGCCGTTGAAGTTGGCGCGGAGGCCTTCGATGATCTCGGGATCTACGCCCTTAGCAACGCCTACCACGTGCTCGGCGGCCCAGCTCATTTTGTTCTCCTCCACAGGCACGAACTTGTCCTTTGGAGCCTTGCAGACGGGGCAGAATTCGGGGGCCTCAGGTCCTTCGTGTACATAACCGCAAACTGTGCAACGGAACTTCATATTAATAATACCTCCTGATGATTAAGAATGATTATCGTTCTCATTTCTGATGGTCTTATTATACCACCCTTTTCCTCTTTTGGCTATACCCTATTCCAACTTTTTTTATATTTTTTTGGCTTTAATATGACTACCATCAGTTGACAAGGACACACAAGGTTTTAGGAGCCAAACAGCACGGCATAA